>ERZ778512.139-NODE-139-length-78696-cov-11.937959_pt1 | contig 78696 bp, 81 predicted proteins | sample MGYA00510346_ERZ778512 | MGnify/ENA primary metagenome ERZ778512 (study PRJEB29527, sample SAMN07138962) | mouse gut metagenome | material: feces | host: mouse | place: China:Nanjing | collected 2016-01-25 ...
ACCGAGTTCTTCAAACAAATCGCTAATTTTGCACTTGCCAGTTGAACCTGCGTTTATAGAAAAATGTTAAACTTTTTCGCGATTTAGATGTAAAAATGTTTATGAATTACGTCTATTGTCGTATATTTGCAGACTAATTAAAAACAGAGATAAACTTTAGCGTAATGATGCAGCAGATTTCCAAACGAGTACAGGCTCTCGCTCCGTCGCAGACACTGGCGATGTCACAGAAGAGTCAAGAACTGAAGGCGCAAGGCGTTGACGTAATCAATCTTTCGGTCGGTGAACCCGATTTCTTCACTCCCGACTTCATTAAGGAAGCCGCAAAGAAAGCTATTGATGACAACTTCTCGTTTTATACGCCGGTACCCGGTTATCTTTCGCTCCGTAAGGCCATTTCCGAGAAACTGAAACGCGAGAACGGTCTTGATTTCGCACCGGAGCAGATTGTGGTGTCAAACGGTGCCAAGCAATCTCTGTGCAATGTCATTCTAACAGTGGTGAATCCCGGCGACGAGGTGGTCATACCTACTCCGGCATGGGTAAGCTACGTTGAAATGGTCAATCTCGCCGAGGGTAAAAGTGTACTTGTGCCCGCCACGATAGAACAGAACTTCAAGATAACTCCTGCACAGCTTCGCGAGGCGTTGACCGAGCGTACCAAGATTGTGCTTTTCTGTTCGCCAAGCAACCCTACCGGCAGTGTGTACAGCCGCGAGGAGCTTCAGGCCCTTGTCGAGGTACTTTCCGACTATCCCGATGTTCTTGTGCTTTCCGACGAAATATATGAACATATCAATTTTACAGGCAGTTTTACCTCTTTGGCTTCTTTCCCTGCTATAGCTGACCGTACATGTATCGTCAACGGTGTGTCAAAGGCTTATGCCATGACAGGATGGCGTATAGGCTATCTGGCTGCTCCGCTTTGGCTTGCTAAAGCGACCAATAAACTGCAGAGTCAGTATACGTCAGGTGCGTCATCGATAGCGCAGAAAGCCGCCGAGGCCGCCTATACCGGCCCGCAGGATTGTGTTGAGGACATGCGCAAGGCGTTTGAGCGTCGCCGTGATCTTGTGGTGGGTCTTGCCAAAGCCATACCCGGACTCGGTGTCAATACGCCGGAGGGCGCGTTTTATCTTTTCCCTGAGGTGTCGAGCTATTTTGGAAAGCGTTGCGGCGACCGGGTAATTGAAAACGACGCCGATCTGGCCATGTATCTTCTTGAGGAGGGACATGTGGCCACTGTTGCCGGCTCGGCATTCTGCTGCCCCGGATATATAAGGCTGAGCTATGCTACAAGTGACGATAACATATGCGAGGCCATGCGTCGCATCGCTGAAGCTCTTGCCAAACTTATTTAACAGATAAAATGCCCGGCGCCATGTCGTCAGAACGTGTAAACTCCGATTGCCTTGTAATAATACCCACCTATAAGGAGGCTGAAAATGCATCGGCTATCATTGATGCTGTAATGAAGCAGCCTCATGCTATGGACGTGCTTATTGTCGATGATGGCTCTCCCGACGGTACGGCCGACATAGTGCGTCGCAAAATGGAGGAGTATCCCGGACGTGTGCATATGATTGAACGTTCGGGTAAACTCGGACTCGGCACCGCTTATATCACCGGATTCAAGTGGGCTATCGAACGCAAGTATGACTACATCTTCGAGATGGATGCCGATTTTTCGCACAATCCCGACGACTTGATGGCGCTATATCGCGCTTGTGCTAAGGATGGTGCCGATGTGGCCATCGGCTCGCGTTATGTATCGGGAGTCAATGTGGTCAACTGGCCTATGAGCCGTGTGCTTATGTCATACTTCGCGTCAAAATACGTGAGATTCATTACCGGTATGCCGTTTAATGACACAACTGCCGGCTTTGTATGCTATCGCCGCCGTGTGCTTGAATCGATGGAACTTGACAAAGTGCGCTTCAAGGGCTATGCTTTTCAGATAGAAATGAAGTTTACGGCCTATAAGCACAAATTCCGCATTGTCGAAGTGCCGATTATATTTGTCAACCGGGTTCTCGGTGAGAGCAAGATGAGTTCCGGTATATTTTCCGAAGCGGTGTTTGGTGTCATAAGACTTAAACTTTACAGTTGGATTCACAAGTATCCCGACTGTAGCAAAATATTGCCTCGCTGATGCACGATTTACTGTTACATAACGCCCTTATTGTAAATGAGGGACGATGCTTCAGAGGATATGTCGCTGTCGATGCCGATATTATAATAGAGGTGGGCGAGGGTGAACTGCCCGAGGGCATGAAAGATACTTTCCGAAAGGTGGAGGACCTTGACGGATGTTTGTTGCTGCCCGGAGTGATAGACGATCAGGTGCATTTCCGTGATCCCGGCCTTACGCATAAGGCCGACATCGCCACCGAGTCGCAGGCGGCTGTTGCGGGCGGAGTCACTTCGTTTATGGACATGCCCAATACGAAGCCTCCCACTGTGACTGTCGGGGCTCTTGAGGCTAAACTGGCTCGTGGAGCCGAATGTTCGTCGGCTAATTATAGCTTTTTTATCGGTGCCACGAACGATAATATGGATGAATTGCTTCAATGCGATTACAGTCGTGTGCCCGGCGTAAAACTGTTTCTCGGTTCCTCGACCGGCAACATGCTCGTTGATAACGAGGCTACGCTTGATCGTATATTCCGTGACGTGCCGGCATTGATTGCCATCCATTCCGAGGACGAGGCCACTATAAAGGCTATGCGCGAGAAGTTTGTCGCGGAGCGTGGCGACGACCTGCCCGTAGAATTGCATCCGCTTATACGAAGTCGTGAAGCATGCGTGATATCCACCAGAAGGGCCATCGAGCGTGCGCGTCGCTTCAATACCCGTCTTCATGTGCTGCATGTGTCTACTGCCGAGGAGGTGGCCATGTTTTCCGATGCTCCCGTGCAGGACAAGCTCATAACATCGGAGGTGTGTGTACATCATCTGTGGTTTTCCGACGAGGATTATGCGCGTCTCGGAACCCGTATTAAAATGAACCCTGCCGTCAAGACCCGGGGTGACCGCGATGCGTTGCGGCATGGACTGCGTGACGGACGTCTTGATATTGTGGCTACCGATCATGCTCCTCATCTGCTGACTGAAAAGGAGGGCAATGCTATTACTGCCGCTTCGGGCGCTCCGATGGTACGCTATTCGTTGCCTGTGATGCTTGAACTTGCCGATATGGGGGTATTCTCGCGCGAACTCGTTGTTGAGAAAATGTGTCATGCTCCGGCACGGCTTTATAATATAGACCGGCGTGGTTATCTGCGTTCCGGTTATTATGCCGATCTTGTTGTTGTACGTCCCGACGATCCATATACTGTTACTGACGCTTCCGCTTCGGCCCGTTGCGGATGGACTCCGCTCGCCGGTACCACGCTGCACAACCGTGTGGTACGTACTTATGTCAACGGACATCTCGTTTGTAGCGACGGTGTTGTTGATACTTCGGTGCGCGGACGTGAATTGCATTATCTTCCGCGTAACCGGGGTTGATATTGTAGAAAAATAATCGTACTTTTGCCGCAGTGCCATAAAACATACAAAACCAAACATCAACATTATGATAGAAAAAGCTAACGTAAAGTACCTTGACAGGGTTGTCATCCGTTTCTCCGGCGATTCCGGCGACGGCATGCAACTTGCCGGAAATATCTTTACCAATGTTTCGGCCGGAGTCGGCAATCAGGTGTCGACATTTCCCGATTACCCGGCCGAGATACGTGCTCCGCAGGGTTCGCTCAGCGGAGTGTCCGGATTTCAGGTACACATAGGTGTGGGCGTGCATACACCCGGTGACAAGGCTGATGTGCTCGTCGCCATGAATCCTGCGGCCCTGAAGCAGAATGTAAAACATCTTAATGCGGGAGGTGTGGCCATCGTGGATATCGATTCATTCAAGCCTGCTGATCTGCAGAAGGCGTTGTTCACGACCGATGACCCTTTCAAAGAACTTGGGCTTAACGCTCAGGTACTTGAAGTGCCGGTCACTTCTATGACAAAGGCCGCGCTTGCTGATTCGGGCCTTGACAATAAGTCGGTTATGAAGTGCCGCAACATATTTGCTCTTGGCCTCGTATGCTGGCTCTTTGACCGTCCGCTTGAAGCCGCGTTGCATCATCTGAAAAACAAGTTTGCCCGTAAACCGGCTATTTACGAAGCCAATTCCAAAGTACTTCAGGCCGGTTATGACTACGGAGCTAACATACATGCTTCCGTATCGACCTATCGTATAGAGTCCGAGAATATACGTCCGGGTTATTATACTGACATAAACGGTAACACCGCTACCGCTTGGGGACTTATTCTTGCCTCTGAGAAGTCGGGACGTCCTCTTTTTCTCGGAAGCTATCCCATTACCCCGGCTACCGACATTCTGCATGAGCTTGCCAAGCGCAAGGATCTCGGTGTGAAGGCTGTGCAGATGGAGGACGAGATAGCCGGAGTATGTTCGGCTATAGGTGCTTCCTTTGCCGGAAATCTTGCTGTAACTTCTACCTCCGGGCCCGGTCTCGCCTTGAAGAGCGAGGGTATAGGACTTGCTGTCATGGCGGAGTTACCGCTGGTGGTCATCGATGTCCAGCGTGGTGGTCCGTCGACAGGGCTTCCTACCAAGACCGAGCAGACCGATCTCATGCAGGCCGTTTACGGCCGCAACGGTGAGTCGCCGGTTGTTGTCGTGGCTCCCGCCTCGCCTACCGACTGCTTCACAATGGCTTTTGAGGCCTCACGTATAGCTATTGAGCATATGACTCCCGTGATCCTGTTGTCCGATGCGTTTATCGGCAATGGTTCGTCGGCTTGGCGTGTGCCAGATGCCGACGAATATCCGGTTATAAAACCTCATTATGTGCCTGAAGAGCTTAAAGCCGCATGGAAGCCTTACATGCGTGACCCCGAGACCCTTGTTCGCTATTGGGCCATACCCGGCACAGAGGGGCTTATGCACCGTCTGGGCGGTCTTGAGAAAGATTACGACACGAGTGTCATATCGACCGATCCTGTCAATCATGAGCATATGGTGCAGGTGCGCCGCGACAAGGTTGCCAATGTGGCTTATGACATACCCGAGCTTGAAGTGCTGTGTGACAAAGACGCCGACACGCTTCTTATCGGTTGGGGTGGCACTTACGGGCATCTTTACACTGCAGCCGAGGAACTTTGTGCCGCAGGTCGCAAAGTCGCTTTCGCCCACTTCCGTTACATAAACCCGTTGCCGCGTAATACAGGCGAAGTGCTGTCGCGCTACAAGACGGTGATATGCGCAGAGCTGAATACCGGACAGTTTGCCGACTATCTGCAGGGCCATTTCGGCGGTCTTGAAGTGCACCGTATAAACAAGGTGCAGGGACAGCCGTTCCTTGTTAAAGAGGTTGTTGACGGAGTTATCAACATTATGGATAAACAATAATCGACTATGACTATGGAATGTACAAAATATGCTCCCTCCGATTATAAGAACGAGCAGTCGGTGCGCTGGTGTCCCGGATGCGGCGATCATGCCATACTTAATGTGTTGCACAAGGCCATGGCCGAAGTCGGCGTGCCTCCCCATATGACTGCGGTCATATCGGGTATCGGTTGCAGCTCGCGTCTGCCTTATTACATGAATACTTACGGCTTCCACACCATTCACGGTCGTGCTGCAGCCGTGGCTACCGGCTTCAAGGTGGCCAATCCGGCCATGACCGTATGGCAGGTGTCGGGCGACGGTGACGGTCTTGCCATAGGCGGCAATCACTTTATCCATGCCGTGCGACGCAATATAGACATAAACCTGTTGTTGTTCAACAACAAAATATACGGCCTTACCAAAGGCCAGTATTCGCCTACGAGCGATCGAGGTTTCGTGAGCAAATCGTCGCCTTACGGCACTACCGAGGATCCGTTTATCCCTGCCGAACTCGTATTCGGCGCACGTGGCAACTTCTTTGCCCGTTCGATTGATGTTGACCTGCCTACAGCACAGGAAGTGCTTGTGGCGGCGGCCCGTCATAAAGGCACTTCGGTGGTGGAGATGCTTCAGAACTGTGTCATATTCAATAACGGCATACATAATTATATCACCGACCGCGAATTTCGTGCCGAGCGCACAATCCATCTGCGCCACGGTGAGAAAATGCTTTTCGGAAAAGACATGAATCGCGGACTCGTGCGCGACGGCTTTTTGCTTAAGGCTGTCGAGATAGGCAAGGACGGTTATACTATCGATGACGTGCTTGTACACGACGCCCATACTCCGAGCAACTTCCTTCATCAGCAACTCGCCATGATGGACGGCTATTCGCTGCCGCTTGCAGTGGGAGTCATACGCGATGTCGAAAGTCCCGTATACAACGAGGAGGTCGACCTGCAGATCGAGCAGGTACGCGCCAAAAAAGGCTTCGACTCCCTCCGCTCCATGATACTTGCCGGCGAGCACTGGGAAGTAAAATAATCCCGGTGAAGTGGCCCCAACAAGTTGGACAGGTTTTAACTATCCGATTTGATAAAGAGTTCGGTATTGTACCGGGCTCTTTTCATTTAACCGGGCTCTTATTCTGTTATTGTTATAATATACTATATATTCATGATGCAGTTCACTACGATACAGTCTCTTCTTTTCATATCATGTGAACGGAGCGGTATCGAGCCATACATAAGCTACAATGGTATTTAAGAGGATTACTATTATTGCTGAAAGTATATAAGCATAGGTTCTTTTCTCTTTATAGCAAATTGCAGATAGTAGTATACTTGAGAAACAGGTGATAGTAAGTATCAGGCTCGCTAATGTGCTCATAAAATGAGGTATTCGTGCAGCAATATCAATGGCTAATCTACCAAAAATAAGTCCACATATTATAACTGTAGGTTTTATTTTCGGATTTTTACTGAATTTAGCGAGGCTCCACCAAGTTAGTCCGAAATATGTCAATGATGTAGTCCATATATTCCCATAGATTGAAATTGCTGTTATCCACCAAGTTAGTAGCAATAAAGCTATTGATAACCCTACATTGACCCAAAAAACTTTTAGATTCGAATTATTATTCATTGTAATAAAAATTATAATATTTAGTTACGTTAATATACTTTTTATTGTATGTGCCAAAGGTAGTATTTCGGAAGGGATTTAAGAGATATATCTTACTCGCAATATGGTCGCAAATTATAAAAGCAGATATTTTAAATTCTCATAAAGTTCTCAAAATGTAGGAAGTGTGCTTATAATGAGGAGATTATCCTATCAAGATCACGGGCGGTTGCTTTGTCATTATTATAGAGCTTTTTGCTTAGTCTTGACTTTATTGTTGAAATGCCGTTCTCGGATTTACACATTATTTTAGCTATTTCTTTTACGGGAAATCCTAATTTTATTAGGGTTGCAACCCGTCTCTCGTTTATAGAAATGGCTGGTGAAGAGTAAAAAAGATTGTAGAATTCAGGATAAGTAATCTTTATTGTTTCGGAAAGTATATCCCATTCTTTTGTTGTGCATTTTCTGGCAGTTTGCACATGATATATGAACGTTTTGATTTGCTCGTTGTCGGTTAATCGATGTTTAAATGGTATTTTGTCTTTCCGTTTGTGGCATATCTTTTTAAGTGTGACACTTAGCCGTTTCAAGTCGTTGTGTTTCCCGAGAACCCATATTGTCAAAGATATAATGGCTGCTGTTAAAATAAAGGAGAAAAATACTATTATTTGTAATGGTATCGTATCTGTATTAGCTGTGTACAAGGGTTTAAAATCATGAATTTTCGTCATAGATGCTTCCATACATCTTGTAATTGATTTGTTGCTCATAAAATATATTGAGTTGGAAAGTAATAATGCATGGCCTACATTTTGTTTTGTCGGCCTAACGCTTGCTAATATTGTGGCTGCCTTGGTTGCATCGGGCAATGGAGAACTATTGATCAACCTCTCTAAGTAAGAGATTGCATTAATTGTATCAGATTTTAATAATGCAGTTTCAGCTGCAACGGACAAATAATTGCCCTTATCTTTTAATGGTATATTTTGAGGTGTGATAGCCTTTAATATAGAATCCGATTCATCATAGTTACCTGTTAAGTTGTTATATGCGGCTGATGCAATTGCTATTTTGGGTACTGACTTTATATATGAACGGTAAATATCTGATCGTAAGGCCGTATTGTGTAGGTGTATAGCTTTGTCTCTTTGTCCTGACCGATGATAAGCTGATGCAAGCAGTTCCGAGCAATGTATGATTGAAATGCTATCTTTTGTTTGTTTCGCAAATATTAAAGCCTTACGTAGGTTTTCTGTTTCTTGATTATATAATCCTATACGATTAAACATCTTTGCAAGTCCCCGATATATATCTTCGCTCAATCGCTCTGAATTTTGTTTAGATTTTGTTTCAAGTGCTTTATGATAATAAAACATAGCTTTTTGTATATCTCCGAGGTCATTATAGATTTCGCCCCCGTAATAGAAACTATATGATTTAAGAGAATCATTCCAGTGCGCTTTAGAATAGTAATTGATCGTTTTCGATATAAGTTCATCGTTATAGAACGTCATGCCGTTTTGGTAGGCAATATGTATATATGATAGATTGTAATGAGCAATTTCATCTTGTTCCATCTTCGATCCTTTTTTCGACAATATAAGCCATTGTCTGTAGGCACTGTCCGGATATAGATATGCCACTTGAGAGATTATGTCAAGCTCATTATGGATTGAAGACTCGTCCTTTTTGCATCCTGCGAGACTGAGTGTTAGCGTACAAAATAAAATAATGTAAGATCTGAGCTTCATTTTAAACGATGATTTATTATATATACTCAAAAATTGGCATGAACACTCACGCACGGTAGTATAAATTTTATAATAAGCGTTTAATGTAGATGAAAGGTATATGAAAACTCATGGCGGAGTTGGTTTGTTTTATACAGAGTAACATTAAAGCTTGATTTTATGAAGACAATACGACCCGTGCTCGCTTTCGCGGCTGTAACCACACTTTTATTATCTTCGTGTGTTACCAAGAAAAAATATGCCACGTTGCTTGACGATTATAATTCGACCCGTGTGGAACTGGCCGAAGCCAAGGCTTATAATAAAAGTCTTGACGCCATGCTTGAAGAGGCCAAGGCAAACAATGCCCAGCTGAAAGAGAACCTTGCGGCTCTTCAGGGCTCTCTGAACCAGAGTATAGCCCAGAACTCGCAGGGCAATGTAAATATATCCAAGCTTGTCGATGAGATTAATGCGTCTAACAAGTATATAAAGGAGCTTATCGCGGCCAAGGACAGATCAGACTCGCTCAACATGGTGCTTACCAACAATCTTACTCGTTCGCTTAGCCGAGATGAGTTGAAAGATGTCGACGTCAAGGTGCTCAAAGGGGTAGTGTACATCTCGCTTGCCGACAATATGCTCTTCAAGACAGGGTCATATGATATATCGGACCGCGCTATGGCCACTCTGTCAAAGATAGCCAAGATCATAAAGGATTACAAAGACTATGACGTTATGGTGGAGGGCAATACCGACGATGTGCCTATATCACGCACCAATATACGAAACAACTGGGATTTGTCGGCCTTACGTGCTTCGTCGGTAGTACAGGTGCTTCAAAACCGCTTCGGAGTTGACCCGTCGCGTCTGTCTGCTGCCGGACGTGGTGAGTATCGGCCTATCGCAGACAATTCTACCGATAGCGGGCGTCAACGCAACCGCCGTACCGAAATCATCATTACTCCTAATCTCGACCAATTTATGGACTTGATTGAAAAAGCACCCGATGATAATACGAACGGCATGTAATGAAAATCACCCGGAATAACCGCCTAAAGCGGTTATTCTTTTTTTACAAATTTAAGCAGCAGTACTGGCTGACGTATGTCGGCACTGCGTTTCTTAAAGTGTTTTATCAGGTAGAAGTCATAAGTATCGGCCTGAGCAGGCAAGAACTTGCGTGCGTCTTCGACCCCGACCAACAGATAACCCGATTGAGTATCATCCAACATCCTGAACGGCTTGATGCGGTCGTTGGTGTAGTAGTTTGTACCGTAGAAGCGCAACATCGAATTTCCGATATGTGAGTATACATTGCCTTCGGGCTGAAGACGATTGACAGTCGTCGCTATTATGCGGTCGCTCTTTGCATTAAGTATGCCCGGCTGGTATACGCCTGCAAAAGCCCAATAGAAAACTATGGTCACTGTCAGAGTCATAATAAAAGCGGTTTTTGACGATGCCTTGCGCAACTTCCATAATGTTACTCCTGCGAGTACAGCCGATAGTTCTACAAGGAGCCATTTTATAATGTTTGTGTACCCTTCAAGTCCTGTGATCATGACCGCGTTGTCGAAAGCATGGCGTCCTGACAGGATAGAGTAGGGAAACCAACCGCATTGTATAATCACAAACACTATAAATGCAAGTGCTACGACCGAGGCAATGACGGCTCCGTATATTTTTATGGAGCGATGATTGTGCCTTATGAGCCATGTTATGTAGTCGGCGATAAACACGGCTATGAATGGATATATGGGCAGCAGGTATACACTTCGTTTGCTTTCAGGAATGCAATAAAAGACAAATATCAGCAGTATGGTGATGAGTGCATACATGCGAGGTGCATCCATTGACTTAAAACTTTTCCACCATTCTCTTATAGGCGCGGCGGCTTTTATGGCGTTTATACGGCGCATAGGTATGAGCGACACCAGTAGCAGCAACGTATAAGGCAGATAACCCGACAGTAAGGTGAGAAAGTTGTAGTACATCGGTTTTACATGTGAGGAGTAGCTCATGTTGCCGGTCATGCGTTCTACGTTCTCTTCATGTACAAGGTCGAGAAACTCCGCGCCCTCCTGTTGATAAGCGGCGTAGTACCATAGAGTGGGAATGATCAGCGGTACCAAAAATGGCAGTATGAGTTTTACCACGACACGCCAGAATTTCTCGCCGCGAATAAGCATGAATGTGAATATCACGGCAAGAGGAAGCACTACGGCCACCGGACCTTTTGTAAGCACACCGCCGCTCATCATGATTACTGCAAGCCATGGCAAGCCTTTAAGACCTCGTTCCCAATATGTATAAAGAGAGAATAATGCCCCGGTTATGAAGAATGTGAGCAGCATATCAACCCGACATGCCATGCCAGCCCTATACACTTCAAAAGCGGTAAGAGTTATAAGCCCGGCTGCAAAAGCATGGGTCCATGATATGCGGCGTTTGAAAAAGCCGTAACACCACAATATCATTCCTATGAGCGCAAGTGCCGACGGCAACCGTGACAAGTATTCGGTTACATGGCCGTGTATAAGCGAAAATATCGCTATGCACCATGCCATGAACGGGGGTTTGTATGGTATTTCATCGCCGTTGCTTTCAGGCAGAATCCAGTCGCCGGTATTAAGCATCGATACCGCTACGATGGCCTCGCGAGGTTCTCCTTTGGAGTAAAAGAGGGTTTCACCGAGAAATGGCAATAATGTCACGGCCGCAATGGCAGCAAGTATGAAATATGAATTTCGCGGTGTAAGGCGAAATGAGATTGACTTCATGAAATGGGATTTATTAGTCTAAATGTCCTTATTTTTTGCAAAAATAGGAAATATTTTGTGGCGAATCCATAGAAACGAAAATAATTTGTTTCGTAAACGCCTAATTTGTAAATTTGCATCAATGTAATAACATAATAATCGACAATTTTTAGATATGGCACAAAAACCGTTTGTATATCAGGAGCCGTTCCCTATGTCGCATGATACGACAGAGTACTATCATCTGACCTCTGACTACGTCAGAACAGAAACGTTTGACGGCCACGAAATGCTTGTAGTGGAGCCTGAGGCTTTGCGTGTACTTGCCCGGCAGGCTACTCACGATAATGCTTTCATGTTGCGTCGTGAGCACAATTCCATGGTAGCCAAGATTCTCAGTGATCCCGAAGCTAGTGAAAACGACAAGTTCGTGGCTTTGACCATGCTGCGCAATGCCGAGATTGCCGCTAAAGGCCAGTTGCCTTTCTGTCAGGATACAGGTACTGCTATCGTGATAGGAAAGAAAGGCCAGAATGTATATACCGGCGGTGGCGATGAGGAACAATTGTCGCACGGAGTGTATGACACATATACCGGTTGCAATCTGCGTTATTCGCAGAATGCACCTCTGAACATGTATGACGAGGTGAACACCGGCTGCAATCTTCCTGCGCAGATTGACCTTTATGCCGTGGACGGCGACGAATATAAATTCCTCTTTGTCGCTAAGGGAGGCGGTTCGGCCAACAAGACATATCTTTATCAGGAGACCAAAGCTCTGCTCAATCCCGAGAAGCTGGTGCCTTTCTTGGTCGAGAAGATGAAGTCGCTCGGCACTGCGGCTTGTCCTCCTTACCATATAGCGTTTGTCATCGGCGGCACTTCGGCCGAGATGAACCTTGCCACTGTCAAGAAGGCTTCAGTAAAGTATTATGATAATCTTCCTACAAGCGGCAACGAATACGGCCGTGCGTTCCGCGATGTGGAACTTGAACAGACTCTTCTTAAAGAAGCGCAGAAGATAGGGCTCGGCGCACAGTTCGGCGGTAAGTATTTTGCTCACGACATACGTGTCATCCGACTCCCGCGTCACGGCGCTTCTTGTCCGGTAGGTCTTGGTGTAAGCTGTTCGGCTGACCGCAATGTCAAGGCCAAGATTAACAAAGAGGGTCTCTGGATTGAAAAACTCGATACCAACCCCGGCGAACTCATTCCCGATTCGCTGCGTAATAAAGGTGAAGGCGATGTCGTGAAGATTGATCTCAACCGTCCTATGCCCGAGATACTTGCAGAATTGACAAAATATCCCGTATCGACACGCCTGTCGCTTAACGGTACTATTATTGTAGGCCGTGACATAGCCCATGCCAAGATAAAAGAACGTCTTGACCGTGGCGAGCCGATGCCTGACTATCTGAAAGATCATCCGATTTATTACGCAGGACCTGCAAAGACTCCGGCAGGAATGCCTTCAGGCTCTTTCGGACCCACTACCGCAGGACGTATGGACTCTTATGTTGACCAATTCCAAGCCGCAGGTGGTTCGATGGTCATGATTGCCAAAGGCAACCGCAGCAAGCAGGTGACCGATGCCTGCCACAAGCACGGAGGCTTCTATCTCGGAAGTATCGGCGGCCCGGCTGCTATACTCGCCCACGACAGTATAAAGAAAGTGGAATGCCTCGAGTATCCAGAACTCGGTATGGAGGCAATCTGGAAGATTGAAGTTGAAAACTTCCCCGCTTTCATCCTCGTCGATGACAAAGGCAACGACTTCTTCACCGAAATAGCACAGCGTTGTCAAGGCTGTCCAGTGGCGAAATAAGATTATTAAACGCTTGGATAGAAAACTTATATCTGTCAATAAGCATGGTGCCTTTCGGTGCCATGCTTATTAGTTTATATGGTACAAAGTAGTAATGTATAGATACAAACAGATTATTGCTGTAATAGCTTTTGCTATAATTCCTCTCCTGACAATAGGGTCGGGTGCTTCATGTGGCATCTATCGTCATGAGGCTGACGCATTTTTGACGACATTTCCCGAGAACATGCAGAGACGTCAGACCGAAGCTATTCGTCGGGCGATGATTGGAAAAAGCGATTCTCTTGATGCGATAAGAATGTCGCGTGACATCCCTGCGGAGTTGCCCGCAGGAGTGACTCGCAGACCGATAGGGCACAACATGGCTTTGTTCCGGAGTGAGAGCTATGATAACGATACAATACCTTTGCTGCTGTATATTCACGGGGGCGGATGGACAATAGGGAGCATAAATAGCTGTTCGCGTTTTTGTTCTCAATTGGCTGTCAACGGTATTGCAGTTCTGGCGGTGGATTATCGGCTTGCTCCCGAACATCCTTATCCTGAAGGCCTGAATGACTGTATAGATGCAGCTAAAATCGCCGCGGACAGTCTTGACCGGTGGAAATGCCGCGGCATAGTTTTGGGTGGCGACAGTTCCGGTGGAAATCTTGCCATAGCTACTGCGTTGAGTTTTCCAGACAATGCGTTCAACGGTCTGGCCGTTTTTTATCCAGTGATCAAGGCTTATGCCGACAATTCTTCAAGCTGGCAAAAATACGGGTCCGGATTCGGACTCGACAGTGAGTTGATGGAAGCGTTCAATGGCGCATATACCTCTGATATATATAATCCGATGGTATCACCGGCCATGGCTTCTGACAATGATTTGAGAAAATTGTCGCCCATACTAATAATAGCCGCTGAACGTGACATACTGAAAGATCAAGGTCAGGAATTTGCAACTCGTTTAAGGCTGTTGGGCAATGATGTGCGTTACGATATGCTCCCCAATACGGTTCATTTATTTATAACGGTCCCGGGGCAGACAGCAGCATTCGATTATGCAGTGTCCGCGGCATCAGGATTTATTTCAGAAATCGTTGCTCAATAATGGATCATGTCGCATACTAATACAGATGATTGAAATGAAACCACACGGTAGCTCAAACAGTAAATCCTTTAAAGACATGACATTGGAGGAACTATGGATATTGTTTCCAATTGTTTTGACTCCGCATCAGCCGCAGTGGGCTGACCGGGCTCAGGAAGAGATTGAGGCACTGTCGGAAATCCTGACAGGATACGCTCCGGTCATCAGTCATATCGGAAGTACCGCAATACCCTGTATTCAGGCTAAACCGATAATTGATATTCTCGTCGAAATCGCGCCCGAAACCGACTGGCAGCGTATAAGGTCGGAAATGATAGAGGCGGGATATATATGTATGTCTTCATCTGAACGCCGCATGAGTTTCAACAAGGGGTATACTCCGGAAGGCTATGCGGAAAGGGTGTTTCATATTCATGTCCATGCTGTAGGTGATAATGACGAAATTCTATTTCGTGACTATCTTAGAGATCATCCGGCAGTTGCCCGAGAATATGAGGCGTTGAAACTAAGTCTTTTGCCACGATATAAAAATGACAGAGACGGCTACACGGAAGCCAAGTCGGACTTTGTAAGAGCAGTAGTCGATGATGCCCGAAAACAACAATGTTACTCAAGCCGGAGTCCCCGACATTGATAGCTTCCGGAGAAGCATGCTGTCGAAGATGTCCCGTAGTACCGAAACTCCCGAGTACCTGAATATGAATTATGACAATGGTTGATCCTAAACATCCGCGAGGCCGATATACAGGCTTGACTGCGCTGAAGCCTATGTATGTTCTTATTACCGAGTGTGGCAAGGAGCGTACGAGTAATGTCACCGTTGCTCGAATTATGCAAGCCGTTTATGAGATTGACTCTAACGAGTATGTTACACTTGAAAAGTGTATGCCTATAAGAGTTGTGCGTGAAGCGGAGTTTTTTGCCATAAGTTTTTATAAAGATTCCCGCATTGCGGCATATTTCAGGGTCGGTAAAAATATATTGAGGATGGTCCGCAGCGGCTTCTCGGTAGAAAATGCGGCCGATGTGATGTGCGATTTCTTCCAGCGGTGCAAAATTCCGGATGTACATACATGGACGTATGAGGAATTGAGGTCTGCGCCACAAAATGAGGAATCAAGCCTTACTGTAGATGGTGAGAATTTCAGATATTTCGGTTGCTCTGATGTTATGGCAGCTCTTGAAAATATTATAGAAGGCAAATCAAAATGGCTTCTGCATGACTTCACGGGCAGGGATGGCGGCTATATGAATATTCGCCGTTGTGTAGATGCAGGCGGCTTGACAAAATATAAGGTGGAATTGGTGCAATGGATGGAGCCCAGACCTGCAGGGTACCATATTGTCATATCTGACGTTGCTCTTTTGCGTCGTTGGCTTTGGGATTTTGCCACGGAACGCAACTACCCCGGGAATCTTTCCGAATGGGAGGAATTCAACGTGGAGGATCATTTCCGGCGATTGGTTTTCAGGTTTTTAGGTGAAGGTGATAATTTAAATAAGGAAGATTACGATGAACGGTAAATATAGTCTGCCGGTTGTTAAGGCAGTAGATTTGATTTGGTCGAGTTTCGACAAGGAAGAAATACGCCGGGGCTATGCGATGCTCATGCAGGAGGCGCAACAGGGCGGTGCCGATGCATTGTGCTTCATCGCCCGGTGTTTTATGGGCGAGGAGTATGTATGGAGTGGAGCAGGCTTCGCCACTGACGATGCCAATGCGTCGATGCTGATGCAGAAAAGTGCGTTGATGGGGAGTGCCACCGGTGTGCTTTGTGCCGTGCGGAGTGGCAATTTTACTCCTGCCGTACAGCGGGGAATGCCTTTCGCTTCGTTTAAGGATGCGTTTGAAGAGATTCTTGGTCAGGCCGAGCGAGGCAATGCATTCTGCTGCTATATGATAGGAAATGTATATTATTGGGGTGACTATCTGCTTGTTGAACCTGATCTAGCCAAGCAATTCAAAACAGAAAATAAGTATAATGCATGGGCTTATCCGATAGCTAAAGAGTGGTATGAGCGTAGCTTCAAAGGGCACATCTGTGCCGGATGGGGCAACTACTGCAACATAAAAGAATCGGGCTTGTGCGTTATAAAAAATAATGTATATGAGAGCTATTTTCGTGCGCTGGCTGAAATTTCACCTTTGATTTGCAATAACTACGGATGTTATATTAGAGGAAAGGTTGAGCCGGAAGTGGTCTTTTCCTATTATATGAAGGCTGCTCAGCGCGGCGATTTGCAGGCTATGGTAAATGCAGGCAGTTGTTATGACGAGGGATATGGTGTAGGCGAGGATACGGATATGGCTTTTCAATACTACGAAATAGCCGCCATAGGAGGTCATCCTGACGCTCAATGGCAGGTAGGATATTATTATTTCGATGGCTGGGGCAGCATTGAGGTGGACTATGCAAAAGCCGCCCAATGGTTTGAAAAGGCCTATCGGAATCCTAAAAGCGGACGGAAAAACAAAGTGCGTTCTGTCGCTTATCTCGGCATCTGCTATCGGATGGGCTTAGGTGTGGTACAGGATGATGATGTGGCGTTGGAGTATCTTCAGGAAGCGGAAGAGGATATTGATATGCTGTGGCATCCAATTGATTCTATGGTTCTTGATGCTTTGGGAGGAGAGAATCCGTCGACACTATGATTATTAAAAGTGACAGATAAGATGAAGACTCCATTATAGAGGTATTGTGGCCCTATGGCAAAATAGCTTGGTCTTATGCTGGCTCGGATATTTTATATATTTAGGACCGGGTGTGGTCATTTGGTTACGCGGCGTGCTCCGATATAACGCCGGCTATAGTAAGGCTCCGTCGATTTACTCACCGTGATGCCTGAACTGCATGCCGAATGTATGAAGTCAAATGTGCAGTTGTCATAGTTGACGCTGACAACTATGCCGACATGACCGACAATCTTTCTGCTGCCGCCGCGTCCGCCGAAAAACACAAGATCGCCGGGACGTAGGTTATCGGTGTCTATCGATGTACCTTGCGTATATTGTGATCTTGACGAAGCGTTGAGCGATATGCCGAATTGTCGGTATACATAGCTTGTGAAGCCGGAGCAGTCAAATCCTTTTGGGGTTTTACCTCCGCGGCGGTAACGTAGTCCTGTAAATTTGTGCGCGAATGTCAGCATGTCGCCGATGTATTCCGGAAGTTCGTCCTCTGCGGCAACTTTCGCCGGCGACAGCATCGGTATTTCGGGCTTCCATATATTGATGGAGGCTATGTCGCTTGACATGTCGGGAAGATTGTGTTTTAATACCGGTTGTGCGGCATAAGCAGGTGTTAGGATGCCGCTTAACCACAAGAGTCCGGTTATGATGAGTATGTATAACTTCATAAATCTTTAAAGGTACCTGAATAAGGTTATTCCTGATGAACTATACAAAGATACTCAATTGTATCGGGTTGTTACAAATCCGATATAAATTATTTATGTTAATTTCACATTTAGTGTATTGGACCAACTGGTCCGACGAGTCTTATGAATCCTATTTTAAGGACTTTAGCGCCTCGGTCGACACCCATTTGAACATTTTGTCACTCGGTCTTATTTTTACCTCGGTCTTTATCGAGAAGCGGTCGCCTTTCACCGCCTTTTCAACTGTTTTGAGGTCTACGCGTATCTCTTCGACAGTCATTATCACCGCTCCTGTCGTTGGGCCTGTTATGACAACTTCGTCACCGACAGAGAGCTCTCCGTTCTCCATCAGAAACTCTGCTACGCCTATGTTGCTGAAATAGCGTACGCCCTTGGCAGCGTAGACTTTTGTACGTGTGGCCGATGAGCCGTACTTTGATGTCCACTCGCCCAGCCGTTGGCCGAGATAATAACCGTTCCAGAAGCCGCGGTTGAATATCTGTGAGAGACGGTTGTCCCATTCCGCCACGCGCTCCTCGGAGAAAGTACCGTCGCATATGGCGCGTAACGCTTCGTCGTAGCACTGCACCGCTATTTTTACGTATTCCGGTCCTCGCGCACGGCCTTCGATTTTGAACACTCTTACACCCGCATCTATCATTTTGTTGAGGAAGTGTATGGTCTTCAGGTCCTTGGGCGACATTATATACTGGTTCTCGATGTCGAGTTCGTCGCCGGTTTCTTTATCGCGTACGGTATAGCCGCGTCGGCATATCTGGGTGCACGCTCCGCGGTTGGCGCTTGAGTTCATCTCATGCAGGCTGAGATAACATTTGCCCGATACGGCCATGCACAATGCTCCGTGACAGAACATCTCGATGCGCATGTGATTACCGTGTGGGCCGCGTATGTCGTCGGCAATGATGTGTTCATGAATGTCACGCACCCGGTCGAGGTCTACTTCGCGTGCGAGCACAACTACGTCGGCCCATTGCGAGTAAAACTTCACCGCTTCGGTGTTGGTTATATTGACTTGTGTCGATATATGTACTTCGACACCGACTTTTCGGGCGTAAAGTATGGCCGCTATGTCACTCGCTATTATGGCCGTGATGCCGGCCTCATGTGCGGCATCGATTATGGAGTGACACTTGTCGATGTCATCATCAAATATTATGGTGTTGACTGTAAGGTAGGTTTTCACTTCGTGGTCGTTGCAGGTACGGGCTATGTCGCGTAAGTCATCAGGTGTGAAGTTGTTGGATGAACGTGCGCGCATATTCAGTCCCTCGATGCCGAAGTATACGGCATCGGCGCCGGCGTCGATTGCGGCGTAAAGCGACTCGTAGCTCCCTACCGGAGCCATTATCTCGAAATTAGATCTTTTCATGATGCAAATTTAGCGTAAAAAACGCATACTGCCGTAGTGTGACATCGATAAATGCGGTAGGGAGGTTGTAATATGCCGGTTGTCAAAGCACTATCACGAAGCCTCCGCGGGGAAGCAGCGACAGTTTTTGAGGAACAGACGAGATTGTCGATACGGTCCACGGTGTTTCGGTATCACCGCTGTCGGTATACAATTTTCCTTTGTTAAAGCTGGCGAGGTCGATGCGGTCGACAGGTATCGTTATGTCTAGATCGCTGTCAGTGCCGTTTATGCCGGCGATAAACCATCGGTTGCCGTTTTTGCGAGCCATTACAACATATTTACCGGGATATCCTGCGAGCAGTCTTGTGTCATCCCACACTGTGGGAAGCCCTGTCAGAAACTCTTGTACCTCCTTAGGCTGTGCGAGATAGCTCTCCGGCTTGTCGGCAAGATGCTGTACGGTCGATTCAAACAGAACGGTCAGTGCCAGCTCATGTCCGTGAGTCGTTATGTGCGGGTGCTGTGAGTCAGAGAATGTACACGGAGTATAGTCCATAGGTCCGATGACATTGCGGGTAAACGGCAGAGTGGCGTTGTGGGCTGCTGCACGGTCGGTCAGCACCGGAGCGTTGTTGTACCATTCGGCGCCGTAGACTCCCTCGACCGAAACGAGATTCGGGTAGGTGCGTTGCCATCCTCGCGGTATTGTGGCCCCATGGAAGTTGACGAGCAGATTATGGCGTGCAGCACATTCGAGCAGTTCGATACAATACTCCATCGTCTGCTGTGTGTCACCTGCGAAGAAGTCGATTTTCACTCCTGCTACCCCCATATCCTGAAGCATGGCAAATTCCCGTTCTCTGTCTTCCGGTTTATTCAGAAGGAACAGCGGGCCGCCGGCTCCGTTTGTGGTCCATGCCGTTGATGAATTATACCAGAGAAGCGTTTTTACATTGCGCTCTGCTGCATACTTCAACGCGTCGTTTATGTCACCTCCGTTGCCCATTATGTCCCACTCCCAGTCGATGAGCACGTAAGGCAGTTTAAGAGTCTCGGCCATGTCTATGTACTGAGTCACAAGCCGGTAGTCTTTTGATCCCCTGTTATAGGCCCAGTAAATCCATGATGCCGCTCCCGGCTTTATCCAAGATGTGTCGGCAATTCTTGATTCGGGGCTTACATCGGTTACAAGAGTGGACTCTGTTATGTCATTGAGCGAACCGAGAATAATGACACGCCACGGTGTGTGGCCACATCGAGCCGGCGAACCCCATGATATATTATAGGCCGACGGCGTTTCCGCCGCGGTCAGTGACGATGCGCTATGGCATTTTTCTATGCCTGCTTCAGTCAGCAACGCCCAAGAGTCTTTGCCTAATTCAAACAGAGCCGGGAAGCCCCAGTGAGCATCCTGTTGGGCGTCGCCGGTCTCTTCTGGGAAAAAGCGCTCATATGATTGGTCGTACTGCTGCATCCATCGCTTGCATGACAATGGTATTTTATACTGTGTTGTCTCGCCGCATATGTTGCCGTCGCCTTCGGTCTCGTAGCGGAAGGCGACGCCGTCGTTATACAGCCGCAGTACCATAGACAGCGTGCCGTTATCCTTTTCGTCGGCAACGAGCCTGTATTCATTATAGGTGTTAGAGCATTTGAGACGTTTGCCGCCGGTCATTTCATATTTGATATTTTGCGGGAGCGACGATGATGATACAATCCATTTGTCGACGGAAGCCGGTCTATTGTCGATTGTGGCTCCCGATGCCGATACGGTGAACAGGTTTCGTTCATTGCCATAGTGTATATCCATGTTATTTTTGTCGATAGTGACTTCTATGGTTTTATCTGGAGACTGTATTTTTTTTACGGCAGTGGCAGTGTGCCGGCTTAAAGCCATAGCCGACAGCGACAGTAGGATGATGAGCAATCTGTGATGATTCATGTTATTGATGTTGATTGAGTGTTGAGATATGCAAATATAATACATGTTCGGTTTAAGCCACCGTAAATTATGTAACATATTTGCTGCAGTAAGGTATCGTAAAGATAAATTTTACGGCAATATTTGTTACTTTCGCAATTTTATAATAAAGTTATACCTTTAATGCGGCATTATAAGATTATTTTTGCATATACTATTTCTAATAACTTGAATCAATATAAAGACAATGAAGAAAGTAATTTTAAGTTTAAGCGTGCTGTTGGCGTCATACGCATGGGGCGCTCCGGTCGATGTGGCTGGTCCTGATGGCAAGCTCATTGTGTCGACTGATGTAATAGGCGGCAAGCCGGTGTATTCGATAACTTATGACGGAGATGTCATAATCGAAAACTCTCCTCTCGGCTTCAAGTCCGATGTAGGAGACTTTACGCAGTACATGGCGCTTGCCGACTCCAAGCGAGGAGAGGTAAATAAGTCATACGAGCAGGACAAAATCAAGAAAAGCCATATCGACTATAAAGCCAATACGTTGGTTAACACCTATAAAGGCGCTTTCGGTCACGAGATGTCGGTAGAATGGCAGGTGTCGGACAATGACGTTGCTTTCCGCTACATAATTCCGAGTCAGAACGGTGGCGATACCGGGGCAATGGTCATCAATGAAGAGGCCACGGGCTATCGCTTCCCGAAAGAGACCACCGTTTTTCTTACCTCGCAGAGTGATGCCATGATAGGATGGAAGCGCACAAAGCCGAGCTATGAGGAATTTTACATATCTGATGCGCCGCTTGACTCGCCTTCGCAGTTTGGCCACGGCTTTACTTTCCCTGCCTTGTTCCGTGTAGGCGACAAGGGCTGGGCGCTTCTTTCGGAGACCGGTGTCGACGGTTATTATTGCGCCTCCCACCTGAGCGATTATAAGGACGGAGTATATTCAATAGCCTATCCTATGCCTGAAGAAAACAACGGCAACGGTACTGCCGCTCCCGGCATATCATTGCCCGGAAAGACTCCGTGGCGTACAATCACCGTGGCCGACCGTCTTGCTCCCATTGTAGAGACAACCGTACCTTGGGATGTCGTGGAGCCCCGTTACAAGACCGAAACACCCGCTCGGGCAGGACGCGGTACTTGGAGTTGGATCATATGGCAGGATGCAAGCATGAACATGGATGACCAGAAGACATTCATTGACCTTGCCGAAGACTTGGGTTATGAAAACATACTTATAGATGCCGGCTGGGATCAGAATATAGGTTATGACCGTATGCCCGAACTTCTCGGCTATGCTCGCGAAAAAGGTATAAATCCGATACTGTGGTATTCATCGAGCGGTCCGTGGAACGATATCGTACAAAGTCCCATAAATAAAATGGACCGACCCATTGTGCGCAAAAACGAGATGAAATGGCTTCGGGACAATGGTGTACATGCTATAAAAGTCGACTTTTTCGGTGGTGACAAGCAGGAGACCATGCGTCTTTATGAAGACATATTAAGCGATGCGGCCGACTATGGTATCGACGTCATATTCCACGGTTGTACCCTTCCCCGCGGCTGGGAGCGTATGTATCCAAACCATGTGGGCAGTGAGGCTGTCTTTGCTTCGGAAAATCTTGTGTTCGGTCAGGTATTTTGCGATCTTGAAGCTTTCCATGCCACTCTTCATCCGTTCATCCGTAATGCTGTTGCTCTTATGGAGTACGGCGGCACCATACTTAACCATCGAGTAAGCCGTGACAACAAGAGCGGCAATGTGCGTCGTACCGGCGATGTTTTCCAGCTCGCCACTGCCGTGTTGTTCCAGAATCCCGTTCAGAATTTTGCTCTGACTCCCGATAATCTTACAGGTTCTCCCGCCGAAGCCATAGAGTTTATGAAGAATGTGCCAACGACTTGGGATGACGTTAAGCTTATCGACGGTTATCCCGGCAAATATGTAGTGCTTGCACGCCGTCATGGCGACAAGTGGTACATAGCAGGGGTCAACGCGCTTAAGGAACCTGTGAAACTTAATCTTGACCTGTCGTCGCTCGGACTTAAATCATCAGTATTGAAGATGTATGCCGATGATGCCGCCCATGACTTCAAGATAAAGGATGTCAAGGTTAAAAACAGCACTACCGTGCCGATGGAGATTTTCCCTGACGGTGGAGTCGTTATAGTAGCCGATTAAATTTACATAAAACATAAATATCATGAATATCAGAAAAATATTGTTTGCGGCTATGCTGTGTGTTTCATTTGGTGCGATGTCGCAAAACAACCGGGTGGATCTTATGCTCTGGAATGAGAATGCTGATGCTGAACAGGCTAAGGCCGCGGCGTCATCCACTGATTTTACGCGTGATCCGGCGATAACCGTATATAAGGCCGACAAGCCTAACGGGAAGGCTATAATCATGTGTCCCGGAGGTGGTTACGGCTGGCTTGCAACAGGTCATGAAGGTCACGATATGGCCCAGTGGTTCAACGGACAGGGCATAACTTATGTGGTACTTAAGTATCGTTTGCCGCAGGGCAACCATAAAATACCGTTGGCTGATGCGGAGCAGGCCATAAGGCTTGTACGCAGTCATGCGGCAGAGTGGAATGTGGATCCCGATAAGGTCGGCATAATGGGTGCTTCGGCCGGAGGCCATCTTGCCTCAACTCTTGCCACTCATTATTCTTCGGCTGAGACACGTCCCGATTTTCAGATACTGTTTTATCCGGTAATAACTATGGATCCGTCTTATACTCATGGCGGCTCCAGAGCCAATCTTATCGGAGAAAATCCGTCGGCTGAGTTGCAGAACAAGTTTTGTAACGAGCTTCAGGTGACACCCGATACTCCAAAGGCTTTTATTATGCTTTCGTCAGATGACAACGCTGTGCCTGTGGCAAACAGTATAAATTATTATACAGCGCTTGTAAATAATAAAGTACCTGCTTCGCTGCATGCTTATCCTACCGGCGGTCACGGTTGGGGTTACGGCGATGGCTTTATCTATAAGCACCAGTGGAAAGAGGAGCTTGAAAAGTGGCTCCGTGAAGAGCTTTGATAACTCCCACGCATCATAAAAGGCCCCGGTTCATACAGTCATTCAGGCTGCTGAACCGGGGCCGTTGTTTATATACAAACAATGATTTTTACAGATGCTCGGGCGACATTGTTATTTCAAAGTCGGCTCCGTTTACTATATCGTCGTGTGTGAAAAACGGTGTTTCGAGTTCTTTACCGTTAAGTTTGACAGATGTAATGTATTTGTTGTCTTTCGAGTAGTTTTTTACATCGAGTGTCACACGTTTGCCGTTAGGCAGATTGATTTCGGCATGCGGAAACCATGGACGGCCTATTGAATATACCGGTTTGCCCGGACACACCTGATAGAAGCCGAGCGAATTAAGCACATACCAAGCTGACATCTGTCCGCAATCCTCGTTGCCCGACAGTCCGTCGGTGTCGGCCCGGTACTGCTCTTTGAGAACTTTGTCGACAAGCTCCTGTGTGCGGTCGGGTCGTCCCGCATAGTTGTAGAGATGTATTATATGGTGCGAGGGTTCGTTGCCGTGGGCATACTGTCCGATAAGTCCCGATATGTCGGCCGATACATTTTCGCCCTCCAGTCTGGAGTCTGCGTTGAACAGTGAATCGAGCCTTTCGATAAAAAGTTCGCGTCCGCCCATAAGCTCTGTAAGACCGTCGACATCATGGGGCGCAAACCATGTCCATTGCCAAGCCGTGCCCTCGCAGTAGTCGCCGCTACCGTGGCTGGAACCGCGCGGATTAAAGGGAGTGTGCCAGTTGCCTTCCGCATCCTTGCCGCGCATGAAGCGGGTAGCCGGGTCAAAATAGTTACGGTAATTTTGTCCTTTTTCAGCGTACTCTTCGGCTTTTGCTTTGTCGCCGGCCGCTTCCGCAAGCTGCGATATGCACCAGTCGTTGTAGGCGTATTCAAGACCTTTAGTCACCGACTCGAACTCTTCGTTCCACGGTATGTAGCCAAGAGTGTTTTTATAATACTTTGAGCGGGGCATAAGCATTTTATGGAATACATTGTCAGGGGCTGATGTGGCTGTGGTGTCGTAGCGCGAAGAACGCTCGGCTGCGTTTAACGCTTCAGCTATGTCGAAGTCGGCTATGCCTTTGTTGACAGCGTCGGCCATAAGCGACACGGCGTGATAGCCTGTCATGCAACCGGTGTAGTTGCCGGCAAGCTCCCACATGGGCAGTATGCCTCCCTCTTTGTATTTTGTAAGCAGCGAGTTGATGAAGTCGTTGTTGCGTTCGGGGTCTATGATTGTGTATAGCGGATGAAGCGCCCTGTGGGTGTCCCACAGCGAAAATACCGTATATACGGGGTTGTCGACATCGCCCTGATGTATCTTGCGGTCCATACCGAAGTAGCGGCCGTCAACGTCGGTAAACAGATTGGGGCTTATGCCCGTGTGATACAAGGCGGTATAAAATACGGTCCTGTCGTCGTCATTGTCGGCTGTTACATCTATTTTTGACAGATACTCGTTCCATGACTTGCGGGCATCGTCTCTTATATTGTCGAAGTCAAAACCGGGTATTTCGGCACGTAGATTTTTTTCGGCTCCTTCGGTGTCGACAGCCGATATGCCTACTTTGACATATATCTCTTCACCTTCTTTGGTGGGTGCAAATTTCAGCAAGGCTTTGCATCGTGCCGATACGCGTCCGGTCTCGTCTGACACGGTGTCGGTTATTATGGAGCAGGTAAACGGTTTCGAGAACTCGGCGTACATGCTTAGCTGCTGGTCGTAGGCCCAGTGACGGCTGAGCCGGTAAGCGCGTATAGCGGTATCGCCTACGGCTTCGATTGTCATTGCAAGATTATTCTGGTGCGATATCGAGTAGTCGGCATCTACTATCATGCCGGGGTCGTCGGTCGCGGGAAATGTGAACCGGTATAGAGCACTGCGGGGCGCCGCCGTTATCTCCGCCTTGACGCCGTAGCGTTTAAGCATTGTGGAGTAGTATCCCGGTTCCGCGGTTTCTTCGGAGTGATCAAACTCTGATGCGTATGGCATATTCTGGCTTGCCGAACTCTGTGGATCGATTGTCTGCGGCCCTACTGTAGGCATAAGCAGGAAATCGCCGTAGTCGGAACATCCCGTACCGCTAAGGTGTGTTTGGGAGAAGCCGTTGAGCAATGAGTCACTGTAATGATAGCCCGAGCATGCGTCCCAACCGTCGATACGGGTATCGGGACTTGGCTGTATCATGCCAAACGGCACTACCGCACCCGGAAATGTGTGACCGTGTCCGCCGGTACCGATAAACGGATTAACATAGGCGGTGTAGTCTTTAGTCTCTTTGTTGTCGGTGACGCATGCGCATAACAGCGCCGCCGTCCCGATACTTACTATAAGTCTGTTCATCGTCGTGGTAAAATTAAGGATAACTGATATTTTACAAAGATACTGATAAATCGGCTGTCAAAGCAAATTTTATACAATTTTACCGGCTGGAAGTCTCTTGACGATGGTCAATGCTATGCTTGGCTTTTCTTCTTTTCGTAGAAAAATAGCTCCTACGCGATATTTTTTATAACTTTGTGATGATATGAGAGCTAAGATCTGGATCATCGGTAGTCTGCTGACTTTGCTGCTTCTTGCCGGAGGCGTATATTACTATGCTGTAGTGCGTACTGTGCCGCGTTCGCTGACTGTCGATGCCGACCTTTTCCCGGTTAAAGGACTTGATTTGTCGGCCCACAACGGTGAAGTCGACTTCAGGCGTCTTGCCGGCGATTCTATAGACTTTCTCATGCTTAAAGCCACGGAGGGTACGACTTTCAAGGACCCGCGCTTTCATTTTAACTACCTGAAGGCTCGTGATGCAGGCATAAAGGCCATAGGTGCATATCACTTTTTCCGCTTCGACACCGACGGAGAGATGCAGGCCATCAACTTTTTGAACAGCCTTCGTGGTAAGACGCTTGATCTTCCGGCTGTCATAGATCTTGAAGAGTGGACTAATCCGACTGATGTAGATACAGAAGAGGTCGTGTGCCGTCTACGCGCCATGATAGCATATCTTGAGCGAAACGGTCACAACGTCATGTTTTATACGAACAAAGACGGGTACCGGAGGTTTCTTGAAAATCGTTTTGAGGAATATCCGCTGTGGATATGTTCGTTTACCGACCCGCCTCTGGATGAGCTGTCCGATGACCGATGGGATCTGTGGCAATACAGTCATCACGGATGGACAGAAGCTTGTGATACCAAAGTTGACTTAAACACTTTTAACGGCAGTCGTGACGAGTGGCTGAATTGGTTGCGTGCCTCTACATTTTGAAACAATTATAAAAGACCATAAAGATGAATTACCGTATAATACCTCCCGAAGAAATAAACGATGCTGTTATAAGGCTGCCGCTGTCCAAGAGCATAAGCAACAGGGTACTGCTGATTAACGCGCTTACCGGAAACAGAGGTTCAATAGCGGAAGTGGCGCAGTGCGACGATACGTCGGCCATGATGCGTGCGCTCGATTCTGCCGAAAACAACATAGACATAGGCGCTGCCGGCACAGCCATGCGTTTTCTGACTGCTTACTTCGCCATGCAACCCGGACGAGAGGTGACTGTTGACGGTACCGAACGTATGCGTCGACGTCCTGTTAAAATTCTTGTCGAGGCTCTGCGCGACTGTGGTGCCGACATAGAGTATGTCGGTGAAGAGGGTTTTCCGCCGTTGAAGATAAAAGGCCGCAAACTTAAAGGAGGAGAAGTGTCGTTACCCGCCGATGTAAGTTCACAATATATATCGGCTCTTCTTATGGTAGCTCCATACATGGAGCATGGGTTACGTCTTGAGCTTACCGGCACGCCTGTGTCGGCTCCGTATATCGACATGACGCTCGGATTGATGAAGCAGTGGGGTGTCGAGGCCGATGCTGACGGTTCTGTTATATCCGTGGCTCCGCAGGCTTATACTCCGGTCGATTTTACTGTTGAGGCTGATTGGTCGGCGGCCTCATACTGGTTTGAATTGGGAGCATTCTCATTCGGCGACATAAAACTGCTCGGGCTTGAGCGCGACAGTCTGCAGGGCGACAGCCGCGTGATCGACTATTTCCGTAACTTCGGTATAGAAGCGGAGTGGGATGACCGGAGCTCGCTTGAACTGAATCCGTCACCTGACATTTCTCCTCGCATCAATTTGGACCTTACGGAGCAGCCCGATCTTGCGCAGACTCTTACGGTGACATGCTGTGTGTTGAATCTGCCGTTTCATATAACAGGATTGTCTACATTGAAAATCAAAGAGACCGACCGTATTGAGGCTCTTTGCACCGAGTTGCGAAAACTCTCGTTTGTCATTGACCGTCCCGATGACTCTTCGCTTGCGTGGGAAGGCCGCCGAGTTCCTGCTGACTCCTCTGGACTTGCCATAGACACATATGACGATCACCGTATGGCACTCGCATTTGCTCCGGTGGCGTTTTTCCTTCCGGGAATAGTCATTCGCCATGCCGAGGTTGTGTCCAAGTCCTATCCTGAATATTGGGATCATCTTCGAGCCATCGGCTTTACACTTGAAGAGGTCGCTGACGATAATCTGCCGGAGTGATGGAGGTGAGCCTTATCATATTGTCTGCATTGGTTGCGGTAGGTGCTGCCCTTTATCTTCATGACCGTTATACACGGCGTAAGGCTCCCGCCGACGAGCCGCTGTATAAAGAACCTGAGGAACAGTGCTGCGGCATGCATATAACCTGCGAGCGCGATTCACTGCTCGCTTCGGTAAGCGATACCATAGAGTACTATGACGACGAGGAACTCGACGTATACCGCGGGCGTAATGCCGACAGCTATACGGATGAAGAGACAGAGCAGTTCCGTGATGTACTGCTGACTTTGTTGCCTGATGACATAGCGGGTTGGGGACGCAGCATACAGTTGCGGGGCATTGAGTTGCCGGAATCTGTGCGTGACGAACTGTTGATGATAGTGGCCGAAGCACGCAAGAGCCGCACGTCATAAAACACATGATTAATTATGGAATATCTTCAGTATGCCTTTTTTCGTAATGCGCTCGTAGGCGTCTTTATCATAAGTATCGCCGCAGCTATGATAGGCACGTATATAATAACACGTCGAATGGTGTCGATAACCGGAGGCATTACGCACGCATGTTTCGGCGGCCTCGGTCTCGGCTATTTTCTCGGAGTAAGTCCTGTGGCTATGGCCGGACTTTTTGCCGTGGCTTCTTCGTTGGGGGTCGAGTGGATGGCTTCACGCTATAGGGTCAGAGAGGACTCCGCTATAGCTGTAGTGTGGTCGCTCGGTATGGCTGTAGGTATACTTTTTGTATTTCTTACTCCGGGCTATGTACCTGAACTGAATGGATTTCTCTTCGGCAACATACTGACCATAACCGCTGCCGACCTTTGGACATTTGCAGTGTATACTCTTGTGCTCATAGCCTTTTTCGCGGTTTTTTACCGCCGAATAATAGCTTGTGCTTTCGACAGCGATTTCGCCAAGGTGTCGGGTTTGCCAGTCAAGACCGTCAATTGTATGATGACGGTATTTGTAGCTGTATGTGTGGTGCTGACCATACGTCTGGTGGGCATCATGCTGCTTATATCCATGCTTACCCTGCCGGTGCTTGTCGCTGAAATGTGGTATAGGCGCTTTTCTTCTATCATGTTTGGGGCAATGGCTGTGTCGCTCTCAAGCAGTCTTGCCGGCCTTTTTGTAGCTACGGTCATAGATGTACCGTGTTCGGCCATAATAGTTATGCTTCAGGTTGTGCTATATGTATCGGCACGTGTCGTGAAGGATATAAGTTTACGTCGGTCGATAGGGAAGTAGCCATTCATGCGTGTATCCGTAGTGAAACCTGTACAAGTCATCTGCTTTTTTACTCTGTTGACAGCCCTTGTCAGCTGCAGCATGCGTAAAAATACGGCCCTGACACGCAATTATCAGGCATTTATAACACGATACAATATCTATTATAACGGCGACGAGCACTACAAGACTACACTCCGGGAGATGGAGCGCAGTTATGAGGATGACTTCACACGGCTGCTTTATCTACATCCTGCCGATGCGCGGGCATGTCCTGATGCTCCGCAGCCGTCGGGCGACTTTTCACGGTCGATCGAGAAGGCTCAGAAAGCCATTCAGTTGCGGTCGATAAAGCGTAAGCCCGCCCGCAAGGCCGGAAAGTCGCGCGATCAGAAGTATCGCGAATGGATGAAGCGTGAAGAATATAACCCTTTTCTACACAATGCTTGGCTTATGCTTGGCCGTTCGCAATACAACAACGGCGACTTCATCGGCGCCGCCTCGACATTTCAATACATAGCCAAGCACTTTTCTTGGCTTCCCGCTACAGTGACTGAAGCCCGGTTGTGGCAAGCCCGCGCCTACTGCTCTCTGGGATGGTATTTTGATGCGGAAGCAATATTGTCGAAAATGCCGGCCACCGATATTGCTTCGGGAGAGATAGAAGAATTGTATGACATGGCATATGCATCAATGTATATAAACTCATCCGATCAGTCGCAGGCTATACCTTATGTAAGGGGAGCCTTGCGGCATGCTTCGCGCACTCAGAAGCCTCGTCTTTATTTTTTGCTCGGGCAACTTTATGCACTTTCCGGTAAAAACAGCGAGGCCTATGATGCCTATGCAATGGCTGCACGAGGAGGAGCTCCTTACAGGACGCGCCTGAACGCGCGCATACGTCAGAGTGAGGTTTTCCACGGTTCTGACATAAGGGGAGAGGTGAAATCTCTGCGGCGTATGGCCCGTTATGAACGCAACTCGCCCTATCTTGACCTTATATATTACGCTATAGGCAATCTTTATTTGTCGCGTCGCGATACTGCGGAAGCTGTAGAAAATTACCGTTTGGCTGTGGAGCGTTCGACTCGCGATGGTATTGACCGTGCTGTCGCGCGGCTTGCCCTCGGGTCCATATATTTCGACCGTCGCGATTACGAGGCGGCTCAAATCTGTTATGCCGAGGCTTTGCCTGTGTTGCCTTCGACTTATCCCGGTTACGTTTCTATCAGACGACGCAGTGATGTGCTTGACCGTCTTGCCGTGTATGCGCAGAATGTAAGACTCAATGACTCGCTTCTGCGATTGGCTGACATGACTGAACGGGAGCGGATGGACATTGTGAACCGGCTTATAGCCGCCCGCAGGAGAACCGACAGAGAGGAGGCCGAGCGTATAAGGCGCGAAGAGTATATTGCGTTGCAAGGAGGCGGTAATCCGGCTGACGGCATAGCTGGACAGGCTTCGGCTCCTGTGGCATTTGAACTGAACACTGATGACTCGTGGTACTTTTACAACAGTACTGTGCGCAGTGCGGGCCGCGACGCCTTTCTGCGCCGATGGGGTGCGCGGCGTCTTGAGGATGACTGGCGGCGACGTGACAGGACTGTTTCCGGCCTTGCCTCTTTAGACGAGGATGTAGCTGACGGCTCTTTGTCTGACACGGATTTTGAAGATACTGATGTAAAGGAATATAACGGAGACTTCGATCTGTATAGTCCCGAATATTATCTTAGCCGCATCCCGTCAACCCCGATGCAGCGTATGGCAGCTGTCAATATTATATGTGACGGAATGTATAATATAGGCCTTATCCTGAAAGATGACCTCGGTGCTTACCCTGAAGCCGCCGATGAATGGTTACGGTTGCTTGACCGATATCCTGACAATATATATCGTCGCGACATATATTATAATATGTATCTTATGTACATGCGGGAGGGCGATGTCGTTGCGGCTGGAGGCTACCGTCAACTGATACTTGAGCATTTCCCGGATTCCCCTGAGGGTCAGGCGCTGATTGATCCTGACTTTCTCGACAATAAGCGCCGCATGTATGCTGAAGAGGAGCGTCTATACGAGCGGGCCTATGAAGCTTATCTTGAAAACCGCAATGCTGACGTACATGCACTCTGCGATACTATCACCCGACTTTCGCCGACAAGTCGGCTTATACCCAAGTTTATGTTTCTTGAAGCTCTTTGTCATGTTACGGAAGGTGATGCTGAACGTTTCAGGTCGATTCTCGAAACGATGCTCAGGCGCTATCCTGACACAGAGCTGGCTCCCGTTGCGTCGTCTTATCTTAAAGGGCTGGCAGAGGGGCGCTCTCTCAATGCCGGAGGCGACAACGTGAGAGGTCTGGCATGGACAACCCGTCTTGCGTCCGATACTGCCGCAGTGGTTTCTGATTCGGTGTTTTTTGAGCTTGACAGTGCGGCTCCCCACGTTATGGTATTGGTTTATCCTGTTGACGAGGTGTCGGGCAATAAACTGCTTTATGATGTAGCAAGACATAATTTCAGCACTTTCGTAGTAAGTGATTTTGACCTCGAACCTATGAATTTCGGGCGGTTGGGGTTGCTTGTTGTAAAGGGATTTGCTAACTTTGACGAAATTGTCCGTTATCGACGCATTTTGGAGGATGACCCAGAACTGCAGCTACCTGCGCAGGTGAGGCCCGTCATGATAAGTGTCGATGACTTCAACAGGCTTGTGAACGAGGGCCGGTCTTTTGACGATTACTTCCGTTATGTGGATGAGCGTAGTGCCGAAAGTCCGGTTGTTGCCGGCCCGGTTCTGTAAAATGTAATTTGATATGAGCCGATACAGCATACTGTGGGCTGATGATGAGATTGATTTGCTGAAGCCCCATATATTATTTATCCATGATAAAGGATATGACGTCACAACCGTAAACAACGGCCGTGATGCAGTCGAGTTTGTGCGTCGGCAACACTTCGACCTGATAATTCTTGACGAAAATATGCCCGGACTGTCAGGTCTTGAGACTCTTAACGCTATAAAACGTATAGCTCCTCATATACCTGTCATGCTCATAACCAAGAGCGAGGAGGAGGATATCATGAATCAGGCTATAGGCAACAAGATAGCCGATTATCTTATAAAGCCTGTCAATCCCAACCAGATATTGCTGTCGATAAAAAAACTCCTTCATTCAGGAGATCTTGTAAGCCGATGCGCTGCCGATGACTATCGCCGCGACTTTGCCGCGATTTCGGCCAAGACAAATGCGTGTGATGCGATTGATGACTGGTATGAGCTATACGACAGGCTTGTATACTGGGATCGGGAACTTGCGTCAGCCGATACCGATATGGAGGATATGTTACGCATGCAGTGGCGTGAGGCCGACATGGCTTTCTCCCGCTATGTAAGGACATATTACGGTTCTTGGATTGGCGCCGGTGATGATGCTCCGCTCATGAGTCCCGATATATTTCCCAAGTATGTATTTCCGCTCCTTGATGCCGGTCATAAATTATTTGTCGTGCTTATTGACAATTTACGCCTCGACCAGTGGCGGGTTATAAAGCCGTTGCTTGCCGATGCGTTTGTCTTTGACGAGAGCATGTATACTTCGATACTTCCAACTGCCACGCAGTACGCACGCAATTCTCTGTTTTCGGGACTAATGCCTGCCGATATCGCACGCATGTATCCTGACATGTGGGTTGAAGAGGGTGATGAGAACGGAAAAAATCTTTATGAAGAGGCTCTGCTGGCGGCATTGTTGAAACGCTCGCGGCGTGACATACACTTCTCTTATAGGAAGATAAATGATTCGGTTTCGGGCGATAGACTTGTGCATGAACTTGACAATCTGTCCTCAAATCAGCTCAATGTCGTGGTGATAAACTTCATTGACATGCTATCGCATGCACGTACCGAGTCCAAGATGATACGTGAACTTGCCGCTGACAACAGTGCTTATCTGTCGCTCACAGAGTCGTGGTTTCGCCACTCTTTCGCGATGGAGCTGTTCAGACGTATAGGGGAGAAAGGTTTCAGAATAGTGCTGACCACAGACCATGGCACAGTACAGGTCGACAATCCTGTGAAGATTGTAGGTGACAAGGATACAGGTTCCGGACTGCGTTACAAGGTAGGCCGTAACATGACATGCAATCCACGTCACGTCTATGACATAAAATATCCCGAACGGTTCGGTTTGCCTTCGCCCAATCTGTCGTCATCTTACATTTTTGCTTCCGGACACGACTTTTTCGTTTATCCTAACAATTATAATCATTATGTGCAATACTACACCGGCACATTTCAGCATGGTGGCATATCACTTGAAGAGATGCTGGTGCCTGTTGTAACTCTTACTGCAAAATAACAACTGATACACTATATTATTTTATATGGCAATAAATACTATTACAATTGATTCGATTGACTGTCTTGCCGATGCCGCACGTCAGTTTATCGGCCTTATGGGCGACTCTACAGTCTTTGCTTTCTATGGTGATATGGGAGCGGGAAAGACCACATTCATTAACGCGCTGTCGCGAGAACTGGGGGTTGAGGACGACCCTACGAGCAGCCCTTCGTTTGCGATTATAAACGAATATCGTTCTGACACTACGGCAGAGCTGATATATCATTTCGATCTCTATAGGCTTGAGTCGCTTGAAGAAGCTTTTGACATAGGAGTGGAAGATTATCTTGACTCCGGAGCGTTGTGTTTTATTGAGTGGCCCGAGCGTATAGCCGACATACTCCCTGATGATACTGTGCGCGTTGATATCGAGGCACTTCCCGACGGGTGCCGGAAGCTTACTATAACTGACAGCGCTGAAGTATGACACTGCAAGGCGCCACTCTTGTGCTCGTAGTTCTGTTCACTTTTTGCGGGATATTTTCCATTGTAGCTGGTATTGCCGGATGGAGCTGGTTTTTTGACAATATCAATGTACGGGTGCTTACCGGAAAACTACGGCGCCCCTTGGCGCGTTTATTATATATCGTGCTTGGTCTGGCAATATTGGCCATGGCTATGTATATGTATAATATCACTGCTTAAACCATATGAATGAATTGTTGATAATCGTGGGGCTAATATTGCTCAACGGTCTTTTTTCGATGTCGGAGACGGCATTGATATCTGCTCGTAAATCACGTCTGTCAAGAGAAGCCGATGCCGGCGACCGCGCGGCAAAGGCCGCGCTGCGCATTGCCAACGATCCCGATTGCTTTCTGTCTACAATACAGATCGGCATCACTCTTATCGGTATACTTACCGGTCTTTACTCGGGGGCTTCGTTCGCAAAGGCTTTCGGTGCTATTCTTATCGGTTGGGGCGTTGCTCCGGCCTATGCGTTGCCTGTTGCTCAGGTTCTTATCGTCGTTGTAGTGACCTATTTGTCTATAGTTGTGGGCGAGCTGGTGCCGAAACGTATCGCTTTGAGTGCCTCTGACACCGTTGCCAAGCTCGTGGCCCGGCCTATGTGGCTGCTGTCACGCATTACCATACCGGCCGTATGGCTACTTTCCGTATCTACCGGTCTGGTGGTGCGACTCTTCAATATACGTTGTGATGATAATAAGGTTACCGAGAGCGACGTAAAGTCCATCATCAATGACGGAGCGGCTTCCGGTGAAGTGAAAGAAGTTGAAAAGGAGATAATGAACCGTGCGCTTGTAATGGGCGACTTGAGAGTGGCTTCAATCATGACATGCCGCAAAGAGATAGTCACCGTCGATATTGACATGACGGCGGCTCAGGTCAAGGAAGTGCTTGCTCACGAACTGCACGACTCTTATCCTGTACTTGACGGCGATCATGAGGATGTGAAAGGTGTAGTGTCGCTCAAAGACCTTATACTTACACTTGATGAACCCGACTTTATGCTTGCCGACGTAGTTATGGCCGGTACTTTTATTCCGGAAAGCATGACCGCTTACGATGCTTTGGCCAAGCTGAAGGAGAATCACGAGCATTGTCTTATCGTGTGCGACGAGTTCGGAATGATGCAGGGTGTATTGACCCTGAATGACATCCTTGACGGACTTGTAGGCACTGTTCCGGAGTCAGCCGATGCTCAATTCATTATTCCGAGGGCCGACAATCAGGGATGGCTTGTTGCAGGACAGTGTCCTTTATATGATTTTCTTGACTACTTTGGCTGCGGTGACCTGTACGTCCCTGCCGGCTATTCTTCTGTCGGCGGACTTTTACTGGAACTTATGCGTAAGATGCCGGAGGAGGGTGAGTCGGTGACTTGGCACGATTTTAAGTTTGAAATCGTGGATATGGACATGACTTATATAGATAAGATACTTGTGACGAGATTGAGCAATGACTGACATACATCATGTAATAAGACTTGACGAGTGCAGTTCGACCAATTCCTACATGGCGTCGGTTGTGTCCGGGCTAAGTCATGGCGCCGTGGTTATAACCGACCGACAGACTGCCGGTCGAGGTCAGCGCGGCAATTCTTGGGAAGCGATGCCCGGCAAGAATCTTACGTTTTCACTTTTTATAAAACCCGACGCGATGCCGGCGCGCGACCAGTTCTATATATCGGAAGCTGTGGCGCTCGGTATAACGGACATATTGCGTCCGCTACTTCCCGATAATGCTGTGGCGATAAAATGGCCAAACGACATTTATGTAGATGACTGCAAGATATGCGGTATACTTATTGAAAACAGTCTTATCGGTTCTTCTGTCGGATATTCTATTGCAGGTATCGGTCTGAATGTAAACCAACAGTCATTTTACAGCGACGCTCCCAATCCGGTGTCGCTTGTTATGCTTACAGGCGTGCAATATGACCTATCCAAGCTGCTTGATGATGTAGTGGATGCCATACTGTCACGCCTTTTGCAGCATGTGTATGAGCGCCATGCCGATTATATGTCTTCTCTTTACCGACGTGAAGGTGCCGGTTATCGCGATATGTCCACAGGCGAGGAGTTCCATGCCATAATTGCGGGAATTGCCCCAACCGGTCACATGACGCTGCTTGATACGGAGGGCAATTCACGCACTTACGCATTTAAAGAGGTAGCTCTTGTCCTGTGATACATAGGCCGCCGCTTTCTGACTGATGAGGCTGTTGGCTGTATAATACAGGTTGTTAGTCATATTAGCCGGTATACGGCATATCTTAATTAAAAACATTAAATTTGTGCCGTCTAACGGTTGTCCTTATTGAAGGATGAACCGATAGCCGGTTTTATATGTTTACTATTTGCACATTATCGCTTATTGAACATGAAAGGATTTTGTTTAAGATTGAAAAAGACGTTATCGCTGTTGGTTTCCGCTGTGGTTATTAGCGGAGCCTTTTATGGATGTAAGAAGACTGTTACAGAGTTGCCGGTCATTGCAGTAGAGCCTGCTCATCAGGAAGATGTTGAGATCTATGGTGAATACGTAGGCAGGGTAAGGGCGCAACAGTTTGTCGAGGTCCGGGCACGAGTCGAAGGGTATCTTGAAAAGATGCTGTTCGAAGAGGGTACTTATGTGAAAAAAAATCAGGTGTTGTTTATCATAAATCCCGACCAGTATCGCGCCAAGGTCGACAAGGCACGCGCTCAACTTAAAAAGGATGAGGCGCAGGCGCAGAAGGCTGAACGTGATCTTGAGCGCATAAAGCCGCTGCACGAGCAGAATGCGGCAAGCCGTCTTGATCTTGACAATGCTGTGGCTGCCTACGAAACCGCCAAAGCTGCGGTGGCTATGAGCCGCGCCGACCTTGCACAGGCTGAGCTTGAACTCGGATATACTACAGTAAGGTCACCGTTGTCGGGACATATAAGCGAACGTAATGTCGATCTTGGCACTTTGGTAGGACCCGGTGCTAAATCCTTGCTTGCTACTATCGTCAAGAGCGATACGGTACTTATAGACTTCAGCATGACGGCGCTGGACTATCTGAAAAGCAAGGAGCGTAATGTAGCGTTAGGTCAGCAGGACAAGACTCGTTCATGGCAGCCTTATGTCACCATAACTCTTGCCGACAATACTGTGTATCTTCATAAAGGTATGGTGGATTTTGCCGAGCCGCAGGTTGATCCGGAGACAGGCACATTCTCGGTACGAGCGGAGATGCCTAACCCTGAGCGCGCCATATTGCCCGGCCAGTTTACAAAGGTAAAAGTATTGCTTGACATCAGGGAGGACGCTACCGTAGTGCCCCAGAAGTCTGTCATAATCGAGAAAGGCGGTTCATACCTATATATCATGCGGGCCGACTCTACCGTAGAGAAGCGTTTTGTGGAGCTCGGACCGGAATTCCAGAACAATATTGTGGTCGAGCGCGGTCTTAATCCCGGCGAAAATGTGGTTGTGGAAGGCTACCACAAGCTATCGCCCGGAATAAAGGTGAAAGTGGCCGATGCTATAGTTGAAGAGGAAAAAGAATGATGATGAGTGTATGAAGATGAGTTTTTTTATCGATCGACCCGTATTTTCGATCGTTATATCGATACTTATAGTGATCATAGGCATCATAGGCATGACCATGTTGCCTATCGACCAATATCCGCAGATAACGCCTCCGGTGGTTAAGATCAGTGCTTCTTATCCCGGAGCGAGTGCCCTGACTGTGTCACAGGCGGTTGCTACTCCCATAGAGCAGGAGCTTAACGGTACGCCCGGCATGCTTTACATGGAGTCGTCAAGTTCAAATTCGGGCGGCTTTTCTGCGACGGTGACGTTTGACATATCGTCCAATCCCGATCTGGCTGCCGTAGAGATACAGAACCGTATAAAACTGGCTGAGTCGCGACTGCCGGCAGAGGTAGTACAAAATGGTATATCAGTGGAGAAGCAGGCTCCAAGCCAGCTCCTGACCATATGTCTTACTTCATCAGATCCTAAATTTGATGAGATATATCTGAGCAATTTCGCCACTCTCAATGTCCTCGACCTATTGCGCCGTATACCCGGAGTGGGGCGTGTGTCCAATATCGGGAGTCGATATTATGCCATGCAGATATGGGTTCAGCCTGACAAACTTGCCAATCTCGGCATAACCGTAGGTGATCTTCAGAAAGCACTGAAGGATCAGAACCGGGAATCGGCCGCCGGAGTACTCGGACAGCAGCCTGTCAAAGGACTTGACATAACCATACCCATCACAACACAAGGACGACTGTCATCAGTAAGCCAATTTGAGGATATAGTCGTGAGAGCCAATCCTGACGGCTCTATAATAAGGTTGCGCGATGTGGCCCGTATATCGCTTGAAGCGCAGTCTTACAACACGGAGAGTGGTATAAACGGTGAGAATGCCGCGGTACTTGCCATATATATGCTGCCCGGAGCCAATGCCATGGATGTAGCCACTCGCGTCAAGGAGGCCATGAAGGAGATTAGCTCGAGTTTTCCCGACGGGTTGAGCTATGACATACCTTTCGACATGACAACCTATATATCGGAGTCTATTCATGAGGTGTACAAGACTCTTTTCGAGGCTTTGTTTCTTGTGATTTTTGTTGTATACCTGTCGTTGCAGAGCTGGAGAGCAACTCTTATTCCGCTTATCGCCGTGCCGATTTCTCTTATCGGTACTTTCGGCTTCATGCTCATATTCGGGTTCTCGCTCAACATGCTTACCCTGCTTGGTCTTGTCCTTGCTATAGGTATTGTGGTCGATGACGCCATAGTGGTAGTGGAAAATGTAGAGCACATAATGGCTACAGAGGGACTGTCGCCCTACGAGGCCACAAAGAAGGCCATGACAGGTCTTACGAGCCCTATCATAGCTACATCGCTGGTTCTTGCCGCGGTGTTTGTGCCGGTAAGTTTTCTCGGCGGCATTACAGGACAGCTTTATCGTCAGTTTACAGTGACCATTGTCGTGTCGGTGCTCCTGTCGGCAGTTGTGGCTCTTACACTGAGTCCGGTCATGTGTTCGCTCATACTTCGTCCGGCAAAAAAAGATGAGAAGAAAAATATAGTGTTCCGTAAGATAAACGAGTGGCTGGCTACAGGCAACGATAAGTTTGTCAGTGTCATAGGCGTAACTATTAAAAACAAAAAGCGCGTGCTCGTGGGCTTCGTATCCATGATAGCCGTTATACTCGTCATAAACCACCTTATGCCGTCGAGCTTTCTTCCGGTCGAGGACCAAGGCTACTTCAAGGTCGAACTTGAACTGCCCGAAGGTGCTACACTTGAGCGTACCCGCACTATCACGGAGCGAGCCGTGGCTTATCTTACGGCCAACCCGGCTGTAGAGTATGTGCAGAGTGTGGCAGGAAGCAGTTCGCAGGTAGGAAGCAGTCAGGCACGTAGTGAGCTGACGGTGATTCTTAAACCGTGGGAAGATCGTGATGAGCAGACCATCGATGATATTATGGCGGTGGTGAGAAAAGATATGGCGCAGTATCCGGAGTGTAAGATTTATCTGTCGCGTCCGCCTGTGATTCCCGGTTTCGGTACATCGGGCGGTTTCGAGATGCAGCTTGAGGCTCGCGGTGATGCCACCCTCGACGACCTTGTCAATGCCACCGATACTCTTATGAAGTATGCGTCGGAGCAGAAGTCCATTACCGGGCTGTCATCGTCATTGCAGGCCGATATACCGCAGCTTTATTTTGATGTTGACCGAGACAAAGTTAAGTTTTCTGGAGTTCCGCTGGCCGATGTGTTTTCGACAATGAAAGCATATACAGGTTCGGTGTATGTCAACGATTTCAATATGTTTAACCGCATTTACCGTGTATATATTCAGGCTGAAGCTCCATATCGCGAGCATCGTGAGAATATAAACCTCTTTTTTGTAAGAGGGAGCGGCAATACGATGATACCGCTTGCTTCACTTGGCTCGACTTCATATACTACAGGTCCGGGCAATATAAAGCGCTTCAATATGTTTAATTGTTCGGTGATAAGGGGAGAAGCTTCCGGTGGCTACAGTTCGGGCGAGGCTATGGCCGCACTTGAGAAGATCGCTTCCGAAAGACTGCCTGAAAACATTGGAGTGGAGTGGAGCGGTCTGTCATTTCAGGAGAAACAGGCCGGAGGCAAGACCGGACTTGTGCTTGCGCTGGTGTTTTTGTTCGTGTTTTTGTTTCTCGCCGCTCTTTATGAGAGCTGGACTGTACCTGTGGCGGTATTGTTGTCGTTGCCGGTGGCTGCATTGGGAGCTTACATAGGCGAGTGGATGTGCGGGCTTGAAAATGACATATACTTCCAGATCGGTCTTGTGATGCTTATGGGTATGGCGGCTAAAAATGCCATACTTATCGTGGAGTTTGCCAAGGAGCAGACCGACAAGGGGGTAGATGCACTTCAGGCGGCGATTTATGCGTCAAAATTAAGGTTCAGACCTATTCTTATGACGTCGCTTGCCTTCATCCTCGGCATGCTTCCCATGGTACTTGCTTCAGGGCCGGGTTCTGCAAGCCGTCAGGCCATAGGCACAGGTGTATTTTTCGGAATGATATTTGCCGTAGTGTTTGGCATATTGCTTGTGCCATTCTTCTTTGTGTTGATTTACCGGAGTGTCATGAAATTTAAAAAGCGCGTGACCTCGAAGTCTGCGTGATAAAAACTTATGGGATTTATGAGATTACATATAATAATAGCGTCGCTGGCAGCCATGACATTGTCGCTCGGATCCTGCAAACTTGGACAGAAGTATGTACGTCCCGATATGTCTTTGCCCGAAAATCTCGGTGTTACGGTCACTACCGATACATTCTCGATAGCCGACCTCGGATGGTGGGACATATATACCGATACCATACTCCAGCGTCTGATCAAGCAGACAATGGAGCACAATAAGGATCTGCGCATAGCTGATGCGCGTATCAAAGAGCTTGCGGCGCGCAAGCGCATAGAATTTGCGGGGCTTTTCCCGGAAATCAACGGAAGTTTCTATGCTCAGAAAGAAGGACTGAATTACGGAGGTGACAATTTTAAAAACGATCCGGAGTATGGTCTTAAAGCGGCAATGAGCTGGGAACTTGATCTGTGGGGCAACAAGCGATGGGCCAATGAGCGCGGCAAGGCGCAATTTATGGCCGGTATTGAGAATCGCCGGGCTTTGACCATGAGCCTTGTAGCCGATGTGGCTCAGGCTTATTATGAGCTTGTGGCCCTTGATCAGGAACTTGCTATTGTGAAGCAGACTCTCGAAGCCCGTAGGGAGAGTGTGCGTCTTGCCAAGTTGCGTTTTGAGGGCGGCCTTACTTCCGAGACGGCTTATCAGCAGGCTCAGGTTGAATATGCCCGCACGGCTACGCGTGTTCCCGTGCTCGAACGTGACATTGCTATGAAAGAAAACGAAATTTCGTTTATTGCCGGTGAGTTCCCTTCGGGTATAGAACGGTCGTCGCGTATCAATATGCGATTGCCTGAAGAACTGCCTGTCGGTATTCCGTCGACTTTACTTGAGCGACGTCCTGACATACGAGCCGCTGAACAGAATCTAATTGCTGCAAATGCAGCTGTGGGAGTGGCTTATACCAATAGGTTTCCGCGTCTTGCTCTGACCGGACAGTTTGGCGTCGAAAGTGAGGAGTTTTCCAATCTGTTTAAGTCGCCGATGCACTTTCTTAGTGCGAGCCTTCTCGGTCCGCTGTTTGATATGGGACGCCGTCAGAGCGCTTATCGGGCACAGCAGGCGGTCTATGAGCAGGAGTGTTATGCTTACGAGAAAGTGGTGCTCAATGCCTTCAAGGAGGTGCGTGACGCTATTGTGGCATACAACAAGGCCCGTGACATATATGAAACCATGGCCCAGCTTGTACATGCATCCAAGACCAACATGGACCTTGCCCAGCTGCAGTATATAAACGGAGTTATCGGTTATATAGATGTGCTTGACGCTCAGCGTAGCTATTTTGATGCACAGGTAGGCCTGAGCAATGCCGCTTTATACAAGCGTCTTGCCATGGTGCAGCTTTACAAGGCTCTTGGTGGGGGCTGGTGACGGTTTTACGGCTGTTGAGGGGCGATGCTGATGTATGGCTCGTCATCATGCGGACGTTCAAACCCTTTATAAAACAGTTCAACCATATCGTCGGTCACTATGGCCGCATCGGGTCCCGGTGTCAGATTGCGTTTCCGAAGTCGCTTTTTTAGTAGCTCGAGCGGGGTGTCGAAAAATATAAGCGAATATTCGGCTCCGAGCGAAGACACATACCTGCGGTAGAAGTCGCGTTTGGCCCTTTTGCATAGCGGGGAGTCAATGATGACTTTATGTCCGGAGGCTATAAGTCGACTTAATTCTTCCAGCAGACTTTTTTCGGCAATGTCGCGGTATTCGTCATACCGGTCTTCGGGATAGTCGATGCCGCATAACCCGTGTGTGCGCCACATAATATCGTCAATTGACAGATGCCGGTAGCCTGAAGACGCCATACTGCGGGCAAATGTAGTCTTTCCCGACCCTGAAATACCGCACAGCAGCAATACCTGCTTATAGCTCTTTGTCATATACTTTTCTTCCTGCATATTCATATTGTACAAAAGTATAAAAATATCATGTTTTTTATATACTTTTGTGTATAAATATAGAATGGAAAGATGAGTCTAAAATATATCTTGTGTTTTTTCCTTTTGGCTTTTCCTTATGGTTCTGCTGCCTTTGAGTTGCCTAAAGAGACATATGTATTTGATGTTACTGCCGGCGGCGATACTCTGCGGCTTGATCGCTATCCTGCTGTCAGAGGCTGTGATGACAAAGGTCAGATTGTCGTTTTTGCTTTTGGCGGCGGTTTTCGTGGCGGCAGCCGCGATAGCGCATCGTTCATGCCGTTTTTCCGCTTTCTTGTCGAAAACGGCGTCACGGTGGTATCGACCGATTATCGTACGGCGCTTAAGGATGCCGATCCGGTGCGATTAGCGACTTTGCCGGGTTTCAAAGATGCGTTGTATGAAGCTATATCAGTGGCTGTAACCGATTTTTATAAAGCTACGGCCTTTGTCATAGAACACAGTCCTATGTGGGGAGTGGACAGCGCCAAAATCATAGCCTGCGGGTCGAGTGCCGGAGCCATAACGGTACTTCAGGCAGAATACGGTATATGCAATGATATGGTGCCCAGCGGTATACTTCCGGCTGATTTTAATTATGCCGGTGTCATATCTATGGCGGGGGCCGTATGTGCAGAGGGCGTTCCCGAGTGGACTGCTATGACAGCTCCCATAATGCTTTTTCATGGTGATGCAGATAGTGTGGTGCCGTTTGAGAAGGCTGTAATCGACGGGTTTGGCCTATGGGGATCGTCTACGGTCAGCCGGGCACTTGGTGGTATGGGGCTGTCACATGTGTTTCATGTGGTGCGTGGCGGAGGCCATGAGGTGTCAGGTACTCCCATGACACGTTATAGGGGTGAGATACTCAACTTTATACGACTCACGGATTCTCCCGGCGTATGCCGTACGGCTACTATTGAGGAGACAATCCCCGGCACCGGAGACTACAAGACTGATTTTACAATAGAGGATTATCTGCGGTCCAATATGTAGTATGATGTTTATGTGCCCGAGTGTATCAAATAGAGCGCGTGGTTATGTGGCCGGTGCCGTGGCGGCCGCTTCATACGGTGTTAACCCGCTGTTGGCGCTTCCGCTGTTTGCTGTAGGTGTTAATTCCGATTCGATGTTGTGTTATCGTTATGTTCTTGCGGTGATAATGCTTGCCGTGTCCATGATTGTTATGCGTAAAAGTTTTCATTTGACCCGCAGGCAGATACCTCTGATGGCTCTGTTTTCCATACTTTTTGCCTGCTCGTCCCTGCTGCTTTTTGAAAGCTACCGATATATGGATGTCGGCATAGCGTCCACCATACTGTTTGTATATCCTGTATTTGTCGCTATAATAAATACTTTGTTTTATCGTGAACGGCTTTCTGTAGTTACCGTTCTGTCGATAGCTTTGGCTTTGGGGGGCATAGTATTGCTTTATTTCGGGGGAGATGCCGAGGCTAACCTGAGTGTAACCGGTACGGTGCTGGTTATATTTTCAGCCGTGGCTTATGCACTTTACATGGTGGCGGTCAACCGTACGTCATTGCGGTCGGTGCCTTCTCTTACGCTGACGTTTTATTCTGTGTTTTTCGGACAGGCGGTATTTTTTGTGCGCATCTTGTTCTGTTCTGGATTTACTCCTGTGGAGGGGACTCTGCCATGGGTTTGTGCGGTGTCGCTCGCCTTATTTCCTACGGTGGTTTCGTTGCTGACAATGGCTGTGGCTATTCATGACATAGGATCGACGGCTACCGCTATTCTCGGGGCTCTTGAGCCGGTGACTGCCCTCATAATAGGAGTATGCGTCTTTGACGAGCGACTCACGGCCCTTGCTGTCACCGGTATAGTGATGGTTCTTGTGGCTGTAACACTTCTTATACTGTCTAAGCCGCTTATCAGGATTCTGCGCCAGCTTTCGGTGATGTTGCATGTGATAAAATAAATTGAACCAATTAACCATAAAAACATTTAATTATGAAACAGATAATATTATTGTCCTTACTTATTATGACTATGCTTGGCTGTAAAAATAATACTCCGGCTGATTGTGTATCCAAGGCAGACGATGCTTCTGTAGTTCTTGACGCTATAGCTACACGTACAAGTGTAAGGAGTTACGTCACCGATCGTGCGGTGCCGGACGATACCGTGACTCTGCTGCTCAAAGCGGCTATGGCTGCTCCTACAGCCGTTAATAAACAGCCGTGGGCTTTTGTTGTCGTCAATGAACGGGCCATGCTTGACAGTCTTGCCGAAGTGCTCCCTTATGCACGTATGTTAAAGCAGGCACCTTTGGCAGTAGTGCCTTGCGGCGATATGACCCGTGCTCTTGAAGGTAACGGACGCGACTTTTGGATTCAGGATGTTTCGGCTGCGACTGAAAACATGCTTATCGCTGCCCATGCCCTTGGGCTTGGAGCCGTGTGGACTGGCGTATATCCCGATATGGAGCGTGTCAATGATGTCCGCAAGGTGCTTGGCATGCCTGACGAAATTATACCGTTGTGTGTGGTGCCGATGGGGTATCCTGACGGAGCACAGACACCCAAAGATAAATGGGACGAGAACAAGGTCAGATACAACAAGTGGTGACTGAGTCGTCACATGGGGTCTACGTCATAGTATACTTGCAGCGATCGCAAGGACGGGTCGGTCATGAATTCCTCGTAAACGGAGCGAAGCAGGTCTTTTACCTTGCGCATGGAAGCGCTGATTTCAATTTTTAGCATGATTTTACGTATGTAAAGCGACTGGATACGGGCCACATGGGGTTCGTCAGGTCCGAATACGCGGTTGCCGAACATCTCGCGCAGCTTGTCGCCGTAGCGTGCGGCGGCCTCTATCAGCCGGTCAAGATCGCGGTGTTTGAGATATACATTTATCACGCGGGTATAGGGAGGATAGTTGTAACGGCGCCGTTCGTTGAGCTCATGTTCGTAGTAACCCTTGTAGTTATGGCTCTGTACAAACGACAATATCGGGTGAGCCGGCTGTGAGGTCTGTATAACGACAAGCCCCCGGGTATTGCGTCGTCCGGCACGTCCGGCAACTTGTTCAAGCATGTTGAAAGCCCTTTCAGAGGCCCTGAAGTCAGGGAAGTTGATAAGAGTATCGGCATTGAGCACTCCTACCATGCTCACTTTGTCGAAGTCGAGTCCTTTGGTGACCATTTGTGTGCCCACGAGTACCTGTGACTTGCCTTTTGAAAAATCGTCTATGATGTTTTCGTAGCTGTCCTTGTTGCGCGTAGTGTCGAGGTCCATGCGTGCGATTTTTACATTGGGAAATGCAGAATCTGCTATATCCTCTATGCGCTCAGTGCCGTAGCCGTGTACCTCGATGGCCGGTTCCTTGCATGACGGGCATATGGACGGTAGCTTGTAAGTGGCTCCGCAATAGTGGCACACCATTTCGCCTGCACGTTTGTGATAAGTAAGCGACACATCGCAATTCTGGCACTTTGGTACGTAGGCACATTGGCGGCAGGTGACAACCGGAGCATAACCCCGGCGGTTATGAAACAGGATTATCTGCTCTCCGCGGCTCAATGCCTCGCGCGACAGACGCCCCATCTCTGCTGTCATAGGACCGGAAGCAGTACGTTGCCGGCGTCTTTCATCTACGGTGTCGATGATTTTAATGGCTGGCAGCTGTACTCCTTCAAAACGCTGCGACAGTGTTACAAGCCCGTAGCGCCCGTTGAGCGCTTTGTAGTAGGTTTCGATAGATGGTGTGGCGCTACCCAGAAGAGTCTTGGCTCCGTGCATTGATGCGAGCACGATGGCGCAGTCGCGCGCGTTGTAGCGTGGTGCCGGGTCAAATTGTTTATAGCTCGATTCGTGTTCTTCGTCGACAATGACGAGTCCGAGTTTGGAAAACGGCAGAAACAGCGAGGAGCGTGCTCCTAAAATGACACACGGACGTGAATCGTGTAGAATGCGTTTCCATAGATCTACCCGTTCGTTGTCGGAAAATTTTGAGTGATATATTATGACTTTGTTGCCGAATACTTTTTGCAATCGTCGTGTAAGTTGTGTGGTAAGAGCTATTTCCGGTACAAGAAACAGTGTCTGCTCGCCTTTTTTCAGTACATAGTCGATAAGGTGGATATACAACTCGGTTTTGCCGCTTGATGTTACACCGTGGAGCAGTATGATGTCTTTTTCAAGGAAGCCGTTGTGTATTTCATCCAAGGCTTTGTTCTGTGCTTCACTTAATACCGGAAGTTGTCCGATGTCGGTGCCCAGATAGCGGAAACGGTTTATCTCCCGGGTGAAAATCTCGATGATGCCTTTTGATGCGAGTGCCGCTGCTATGGCCGATGATAGTCCGGTAGCTTCGAGCAGAGCGGCACGCGGCACATCATCACATTCTCCATTTCGACTCCTTTTGTTGAGCGAATCGATAAGAGCTATGAGTAGCTTTTCCTGTTTGGGTGCGCCTTTTACAGCGTCAAATGCCGCGTGCATGGCCGTGTCGTCGTTGCGGTCAACAGCAAGCCGCAGGCATGTTTCCTTTTTTGAGCGGTAACGCTCCACAAGTTTTTCCGATACGATGACGATGCCCTTCTCAATCATTTTGGCGGTAAGGGTCTCGGCATTTTGCAGACCGGTGCGCTTCTCTATGTCGCCGAGCGGCATGCGTCCGTTGTGATCAAGAGTCTGTGCGATTATGGCTTCGCGTTCGGTAAGGCGTTCGGTCACAGTCTCTTCGTAGTCGGGGTTTAATTCTATGAATGTCTCGCTCTCGATTTTAAGACCGGCCGGTACGGCGGCTTTATACACATCGCCTGTGGCACACAGATAGTATTCCGATATCCATTGCCATAACTTAAGTTGCGGATAACGCAGTATGGGACCGTCGTCAAGTACGGATACTATATCCTTGACCTCAAAACCTCGCGGAGCCACTGGCGTGAGCGATACCACAACGGCGGTATAATATTTTTTTCGGCCAAACGGTACTATTATCCTGTAGCCTATGCCGATCTTATCCGTAAGATTGCGGGGTATGCTGTATGTGAATGTCCCGTAAAGCGGCAATGGTAATATGACTTCGGCATATTGTCGGGTCTCTTCAGGCATAGGCTGTTTGGATTTAGTTATGTAAGGATACTAAAACATATTCAAAGATACGTACAAATCCTGAAAGTATAAAGATAAATCATTACATTTGTGTATGCAAAGAATAGTCATGATTAAACATTTAGTGATGTCAGCATTGATGCTGATGTCGTCATGGGCTGTGGCGTCGTCATGTACATCCGCTATAGTTGACCGACGTGTTGCCCGCGACGGATATGCTATGTTGTGGAAGCATCGTGATACGGGTAATGAAAATAATTTTGTAGCGCGGGTTAACGCAAAAACTGCAGACGACTTTGATTATGTGGCTCTGTTTAATGCCGGTGACTCTCTTCTTGCCGAAGCTTGGGCCGGAGTGAACAGTGCCGGTTTCGCCATAATGAACACGGCGTCGTATAATCTGGTCCCGGATACAGCTTCATTTCGTGATCGTGAGGGAGTGGTCATGACAGACGCACTGCGTAGTTGCCGTACATTGTCTGATTTTGAAATGCTGCTTGACTCGTTGCCTAAGCCTTTAGGCGTGCAAGCCAATTTCGGAGTGCTTGATGCCTCGGGTGAAGGTGCTTACTATGAGACTCATGACGGAGGCTATGTGAAATATAGTCTTTCCGAAGCAGCCTCAGGCGTGCTTTATCGCACCAATTATTCTTATTCAGGCGACTCGGTGTCGGGATTCGGATATATTCGCGAGTGCAATGCCCGGTATCTGCTGGAGCCTTACCGTTACAAAGGTGCGATTGCGCCGGAGACGTTTACCGAAGTGCTGTCGCGGAGTTTTTACCATTCACTTTTGGGCTGCGATATGGAGGAGTCGGGTCAAGAATGGATTGTCGATCAGGATTTTATACCGCGCAATTCGTCAAGTGCATCTGTGGTGATAGAGCAGCGAGGCGACGGATGTGCCGTCATGTGGACGGTCATAGGTTATCCTCCATGCTCATATGTGCTTCCTGTGACTGTCTATAGTGTGCCTTCTGAACTTAGGCCCGATGATGTTACCGGACGTAGTTCTCTTTGCGACGAGGTTGTCAGACGTAAAAATGAGGTTTTCCCTATAAAACGCGGAAGCGGGAACCGGTATATAAACCTTTCCCGCCTGCGTTATTATAATGATTCTTGCCGGGCTGTAAGTATGGCCCGCTATGAAAATTTCCGCCGATCTGTCAGCGCGGAGCGATAGTCGGCTCTGTTGAAGGCATTATTGCTTCGACTCCGGATATGAGTTCGTCTTCGGTCATGAAACCGATGTTGCGGTTTATGATACCTTTGGTGTTTACAAGGAGTATGGTCGGTATTGATTCTACACCATACTGCTTGGCTATGTCGGGGCATTTGTCGACATCAACCGATATAAAACGTACCTGTCCTTTATACTTTTCCGCCACTTTGTGAAAAATAGGTGCGAATTTTTTGCACGGAGGACACCATTCCGCCCAAAAATCCACAACTACCGGTGCAGGCATAGGCTCTCCGAATTCAAGAATGTCGCCCGGGCCGAGTACTATAGGTTTACCGCTGGCTTCAGCTATTTTTTCTTCGGTCTCTGCCGCTTCCTTGGCTTGCTTTGACGCGGAGTTGCATGATAATAGCGACATACCTGCTACAACTGCTGCGGTCATAAGAATGTAAGTTAATTTCTTCATAATACATGTATAAATGTTAATAACACAAACAAGGTGTTTCGTAGAATCGAAACACCTTGTGGTTAAATTGGTTCAAAAACTTCTTTGTCCGGTGCTTAGAGTGACGAAGCAAGAGCTCCGTTGGTATTGCGCACTGCGGCTGCGCTTTTGGCGAAGAGTTCTTTCTCTGCGTCATTGAGTTTTACGTCTACAATCTTTTCTATACCGTTGCGGCCGAGCAAGCAGGGAACACCTATGCAGATGTCGTTTTCGCCATATTCTCCCTCAACAAGAGCGGAGCAGGGTATGACACGCTTCTGGTCGTGAAGCACGGCAGCTACGACAGCAGCCGATGCCGCACCGGGAGCGTACCAAGCCGAAGTGCCGAGAAGACCGGTAAGAGTAGCGCCGCCTACCATGGTGTCGGCAGCTACTTTGTCAAGGGTTGCCTTGTCAAGAAGCTCGCTTACGGGTATGCCGCGATAAGTGGCATAGCGTGTCAGCGGTATCATTGTGGTGTCGCCGTGTCCGCCTATAACCATGCCGTCAACTTCATTGGGGTTGGCGTTAAGGGCTACGCTGAGGAAGTATTTAAAGCGAGAGCTGTCAAGAGCGCCACCCATGCCTATGATGCGGTTCTTGGGAAGACCCGAAGTCTTATGGATGAGATAGGTCATAGTATCCATGGGGTTGGATACGCATATGATTATAGCGTTGGGAGAGTGCTTGAGCACATTGTCGGTTACAGACTTGACGATGCCAGCGTTAACGCCGATCAGCTCCTCACGGGTCATGCCGGGCTTGCGCGGTATACCGGAAGTGATGACAACCACATCCGAGCCTTCGGTCTTTGAGTAGTCGTTGGTTACACCAGTCATGCGGGTGTTGATGTTGAGCAGATTGGCAGTCTGCATGATATCCATGGTCTTACCCTCGGCAAGGCCTTCCTTGATGTCGATGAGAACGACTTCGTCAGCTACATTGTTAGCCACCAAAACATTAGCGCAGGTAGCGCCTACGTTGCCGGCTCCTACTACTGTTACCTTTGACATAATTACTTGATTTATTCGGTTAAAAATTAAGATACAATTATTGTGATGCAAAAATAAGGAAATATTTCTTTAAATGAAAATTTTGCCTGAAATATAACAACAAAAAATATTACCTTACATAATGGGTCATGCAATCAGTGTTTGCGACATCGAATTGAAGATATGCCCATGAAAGTCGTCAGTGTATGGACGGTGTATATTACATAATTATATGTCAGATATTGAAGGGGGCGGAACTTTCACGGACTATGACGGGCTGTGAACTGTCGGTAAGGTCGACGACCGTAGACGGTACTATCGATCCGTCGCCGCCGTCAATCATGAGGTCTATGTCATCGGCATAGCGAAGGGCTATGGATTCCGGCGACACCGCTTCTTCAGGTTCGTCGATATCGTATTGTATGGAGGTTGACAGTAGCGGATTGCCGAGACGTTCGGCAAGAGCTGTGGCTATGGCATTGTCGGGAATACGCACTCCCACGACCTTTCTGCCCTTGAACACTTTGGGCAAGGCGCTTGCCGTAGGCAACAGAAATGTATAGGGGCCGGGCAGGTACTGTTTCAGATACTTGAATGCCTTGTTGTCAATACGAGCATACTCGGCGGCCTGCGATATGTCAGTACATATTATGGACAGGTTGGTTTTCAACGGGTTGATGCCCTTGATCCGGCATATGCGCTCTACGGCATGACCGTTAAGAGCATCGCACCCGATGGCGTAGAGCGTATCGGTAGGATAGATGATTATGCCTCCGTCGGTAAGAGTCCTGACCGTGATGTCAAGATATTTCTCGTTGAGGCTTGTGGGGTACATTTTTAGCGGTGTCATGGTCAGAAGGGTTTACGGTATTTGTCGGGATTGGTGTCATCGAGTATGCTTAGGTAGGAGTTGTAGCGTGACTCCGCTATGCGGTGGTCGGCAAGGGCTTCGAGTACGGCGCATCCCGGTTCATGGGTGTGGGTGCAATCGCTGTATCGGCAGTTGCAGGATATGTTGAATATCTCGGGAAAGAAGTGGGCTATTTCGTGGCGGTCAAAGTCTATTGTGCCGAAGCCTTTTATGCCCGGAGTGTCGATGACCCATCCGCCTTCGGGCAGGGGAAACATTTCGGAGAATGTGGTCGTGTGCATGCCGGTGTCGTGTATGTCCGATATGGCGGCGGTGCGCAGGTCGAGTTCTGGCATGAGGTCGTTTATGATAGTCGATTTTCCGACGCCGGAATTGCCTGAAAGCAACGATACCTTACCGACAAGACGGTTTCGCAGATTTTCGATGCCTGTGCCCTCTTTGGCCGAAATCTCAATAACGTCGTATCCAATGGAGCGGTACAGATAGGTTACAGCTTCGCAGTACTCATGCTCTTCGGGTTCTGTGAGCAGGTCGGTTTTGTTGATGACTATGGTTACCGGTATGCGATATGCTTCTGCCGTGGCAAGAAAGCGGTCGATGAACGTAGTCGAAGTCACGGGATGGGAGAGTGTGACGACAAGAAATGCCCTGTCGACATTGGCCGCTATTATGTGTGACTCTTTCGACAGATTGCTTGCTCGTCGTATTATGTAATTCTCGCGAGGCTTTATGGCGGTGATGTAGGCATTGCCGTCAGGGTTTACGGTTATTGTCACTTTGTCGCCGACAGCTATTGGATTGGTGGTGCGTATGCCTTTCAGCCTGAAATTGCCCTTGACCTTACAATTCACATCACTTCCTTCATCGGTGTGGACGATATACCAGCTGCCGGTATTTTTTATGACAAGTCCTTCCATGATTATTCGCCGATTACAGTTACAACTATCTTGCGCGGCCCTCCGTAGTCGCGGAACTCACACAGATATATGCCTTGCCACATGCCGAGATTCAGACGGCCGCCGGTAACGGGAATGGTGAGCGACGTCCCTACGAGTACAGACTTGGCATGAGCCGGCATATCGTCGGATCCTTCCATGGTGTGCAGATAATACGTCGCGTTTTCAGGCACCATCCGGTCAAATATGGATGCAAGATCGCTACGTACATCGGGGTCGGCGTTTTCATTAAGCGCCAATGCTGCCGATGTGTGTTTTATGAGCAGGTTGATAATGCCTTTTGACGGCAGCCCGGTCAACTCTTTCTGTATGTCGCCCGTCACGAGGTGAATACCCCTTTTTCTCGGAGCGAGTGTAATCTCTTTCTGTAGTACCATAATACAAAGATAGAGTAAAACGGTAACGGGGCAAAATCCTCGGGATGTTTTTTAAGGAGAGTAGGGTTATTCATCCAGAATCTGTTTGCCGCCGCCGTTTACGACAAGTACCTGACCGCTTATCCACGCCGATGCCGGAGCTGCGAAATATAGTATGGCTCCGGCTATGTCCGATACATTGCCAAGACGTCTGATCGGGGTGTGGCGCAGCATCTTCTCTTCAAGTTCAGGAGTTATGACCGATGCCAATGCATGGGTCCTGACAGCTCCCGGAGCTACGCAGTTGATGCGCACATCCATGGGCCCGAAGTCAAAAGCGAGATTGGCTGAAAGATGTGTTAATGCGGCTTTTGACGAGCCGTATATGCCCATATTGGGCTCGGTATTTGTACTGCTGATGGAGGTTATGTTGATGATGCTGCCATAGCCGGATTCGGCCATATGCGGCACTGTAAGCTGACAAAGCCTCCACGGTGCGAAGACATTGATTGAATATATACGTTCTACATACTCCCTGTCGATCTTGAACGGATTCTCACGGCCTCCTCCGCCAAGCCCGGCATTGTTGACAAGTATGTTGACAGTGCCGTAAATGTCGATGGTTTTCTCTACGAGCCTGACAAGGTCGCCATCTTCGAGCACATTGCACGCTATGGCTGTGGCTATACCGCCTTGTGCTGTGATTTCGTCGGCCGTAGTCCGGGCTTTGTCAGCCGACAGGTCGCTTACCATAACCGAAGCTCCTGCCGCGGCAAGAATGTTGCAGGCGCCTCGTCCTATGCCGTCGCCTCCGCCTGTCACTATGGCGACTTTGCCCGTGAGGTCAAAAAGTCTGTCGATATTATCCATAACAGCTTAAATTATATACTAACTATAACAATGGCTTTCGGGATATTGATTATGTTTGCGGTTAAAAATAATTGCGAATCAGTGTTACAAACCGTAAAGATGTGCGTTTACTCGATAGAAACGACAGAAACAGGCAATGGAGCAACATAAACTGACATCGACGTTTTTGAGGATTAGAGCGGGGCTCGGCCGATGTGCCGCGCGTATGCTCGGTGACGACGATGCTGTAGATGATGCTCTTCAGGATGCTTTTTTCAGGTTGTGGCAACGACGCGATACAATAAAAACCGAGAAGGATGCGGAGTGCTTGTCGGTTACCACGGTACGGAATGTGGCTCTTGACATGCTACGGCGACGAAAAGTAAGGCTTGCCGTGAGTATAGATGAAGCCGGCGATACGGCTGACTATGATGACTCCGAAGAACGAGAGGAGCTATACATGTGTGTAAAGGCGATAATAGACAGTCGTCTAAGTCCCCGTCAACAGGCAGTGCTTAAGATGCACGACCGTGACGGAATGGCGTACTGCGATATTGCTGAAGAGATAGGAACGACGCAGGAAAATGTAAGAATGATACTGAGCCGCGCCAGAAAGACGATAAGAGAAATATATAAGGAGACCCGATATGAATAGACATGAGTATAAACGACAGTCAATGCGTGAACTTGAATTATTGGCGGAACGCTATTTCGATTGCATTCTTGACGAAGAGGAAGAGGAGCGGTTTTTACGCCTGCTGGCTATGACAGACATGTCGAGTCCTGTTATAGATGAGGCTCGTGCTGTGGCCGGATATTGTGTGGCGGGGAAACAGCGTTCTGCAAAAACGTTTGTTCCGGTAAAAAGGCTGTTGCATGTTGCTGCCGCAATAGCGTTTATAATCATGGCGGGTGTGGGATACATAAGTTATGGCGAAATGCCCGAAGAGGAGTGTTATGCCTATGTCGGCGGACAACGGATAGAGGACGATGACGATGTGTTCGGTCTTATGCATCATGATCTGTCAGTGCTTGAGGAGGCTTCGGCCGATGTAGGACTTGATGTAAGGACACAGATGCAGATGATGGGCGATGTTCTTGAAACAGTTGAATTTTAAAAATGGTGCGATATGAAACTTAACGCATTGATATTGACTATAGCTATGTTGCCGGCCGTTGCAGCCGGCGCGCAGGAGGGGCTGAGTGTAAACGGCCTGTTTAACGGGCCATACCGTGACAACGTGCACGCTACCGAAACCGTGATAAGCGGGTCGGGGCTACAAGAGTACAATCTGTCGGTATACCATAGCCTTACTTTGTCGGGGATGTCCGATGAAGTGCCGGTGTTTGAGGCGGCGGTGCTGAAAGATGCGGCCGGAGCATTGGACAAGGAGGTGGCATTTCGCAACGGCAGACTTTATTACGGTTACTATACACTTAAACCGATGTCGGACGGTGAACTAAACCGCTATCTGTTTTATCTGAACCAACATGCGGTCGGCAAGGACAAACTGATACTGATATATATTGAAGGAAAGGCCGGACGTGCGGATGTGAAAAAAATGTTGAAAAAATAATATATACGATGCAATGGAACAAAGATTTGTAATGCTGCTTATGACGGCTTTGGCCGTGTCTGTATCGGCTCAACAGAATGAATCAGCCGATACCCTTCTTGTAGCCGATAAGGCCGAACAGGTGACCGTGGCCTCAACGGAAAACGGAGTGGTAGTGACAATCAACAATTATGACGGAAAAGCGACAGACTATATTTACAGTTCGCAAGTTACCGACAGTACCGTCGTTAATGAGGAGTGGATACTGAACATACCGGGATTTGTAAAAAAAACGCGCAGAAACAAAGGGGACACCTATGCGGTGAGCTATGGTATCTACATGGGCTTCATAAACACATTTGATACTCCTGACAATCTGAATCTTGCAGCCGGCCGCTCGATAGAGTGGGGTATGCTTAATCTGCTGGGATGGGAATACCGTCCGTGGCGCAATGGTCCGAGATGGTCGGCCGGTTTGGGCTTCGGCTTCAAAAGCTATCGCACCCACAAAGGCGGCACACGGTTTTACAAGAACTCCGACGGCGACTTTGTAGTAGATGACTATCCTGATGACACTTATGGACGTCACTCGCGGTTGCAGATATTTCACCTGAATGTGCCGCTGATGATGACGCAGCGTGTTTATCGCGGATGGGGAGTAAGACTCGGAGCTGTAGTTAATTTCAATCTGCATGCATCGGCCAATTCATGCTATGACTACGACGGTATCGAGGTCAAGGAGTCATACAAAAGGCTTCAACAACGTAAGGTGACGGTCGATTTCATGGCATCGGCCGGTCTGATTGGCAGTTTTGCAGTGTATGTGAAGTATTCGCCTGTCAGTGTCATGAAGTCGGGCTGTGGACCTGAAATTAAGTCGTTTTCGTTCGGCGTTATGCTCCCGATGTAATGCGTAATTTGAGGATTATGAAAAAGATGTTTGTCACAACGGTGCTTACTGCGGTTGCGATGTCGGCCGCGGCAGTGAGTGTAAATAAACCTGATACGATTATATCGGTTGACAACCCGGAGAAAATAGTGTTTACCGAGTCATCGGATGGTATTAGCCTCAGAATGAAACTTGCATCTGACAGTGTGGTTGAGTATGAATATGTAAGAGATGACAGCGATGTGTCTATATCGGCCGTGCGCAGGAAGCGTACGGGTTCCAACGGGCTATCGTTGCTGTATAAGACCGGACCCGTTGACTGGGATCTGATATTCGGTGGTGTCAGCGCGGGACTTGTGCATGCCGCAGGAGCGCCCTCCGGCATGCATGTCGAGGCGGCAAAGTCTTATGAAATTTCAGCTATATTTATACTCGGCCTGCGCGCTTACTGGAATCGCCATAATTGGCTTACTATCGGTATGGGATATAACTTGCGGGACTATGAACTCAATTCGACCGGTCGTTTTGTGAAGGCTGACGGAGCGATATCGGTGGAGCCTTATCCGGAAGGTGCTCATGCGGGACGTTCGCGGCTCAGGGCGGAGGCTATATCGATGCCGCTTATTTACGGTCATGATCTCGGACGGTATTTTTGTCTGCATGCGGGGCCGATTTTAAATGTGACTACCGGTAGCAGTCTCAAGACGACATATGAGGTGGGTCGCAATGAAGAGGGATATCGTGCCGGTGGCATATATGCACGTAAGATTACGGCAGACCTGTATGGAGCCGTGACTTACCGCGGTTGGGGACTGTATGTGCGGTATTCGCCGATGAAGCTGATAAAGAGTGGCTGCGGACCGCAGTTCTCGACCGTGTCGACCGGAATCGTGTGGGCGATGTAAAAATTGCCGGTTGGCGGCATAGCTTAGGTGAAAAACCGCTATCTTTGCATGATTATGAAAAAGAAAATAATGTTTGCATTTGCGCTATTGTGCGTTTTTTGTCGAAGCATAGCCGGATGTTCCGGCGATAATCCAGAACAAAGCGCTGCGCCTGAACACATAGCCGGGCTTGAAAAAGTTATTACCGCTGCCGGGCTGCCGGAGCAGATTGTCGGTTACGAAGGCATGCTCGTGTCGTTTAACAAGGATGCCCATGTGCCTAACTGGGTAGCGTGGGAACTGACCGCCGACGAGGTGGCCGGTACGGTGCCTCGTGCCAAAGATTTCCTTGTTGATAATTCGGTGGAAGGATGCGCCCTCCCGAAAGATTACTCTTATTCGGGTTATGACCGTGGACACATGGCCCCGGCAGGTGATATGAAATGGAGCGAGACCGCTATGCAGCAGTCATTTTACATGACGAATATATGCCCTCAGAATAATGATCTGAATTCAGGCGCTTGGATGCGTCTTGAGGAGAAATGCCGTACATGGGCTTTGGCCGACAGTGCTATCATGATTGTGGCAGGACCTGTGTTAAGTGATGAACTGACGGAGACAATAGGTGATACTGGAGTGGCGGTGCCCCGCCGGTTTTTTAAAGTGATACTTTCGCCCTATGCCAATCCTCCCAGAGGTATTGCGTTTATAATGGATAATGGCAAAGTATCCGGCGGTATGCAGGCTGCATCGGTAACAATCGATGAAGTTGAGCGAATAACCGGCCATGATTTTTTCAGCGTGCTTCCTGATGATGTTGAGGCGCAGGTGGAGTCGGAGTGCCGTTTCCACTATTGGAGTACACTAAAACCGAAAAAATGATGGAAGATACTATTTGCGCCGTATCGACTCCTCCCGGTATAGGCGGCATAGCTGTGGTGAGGATAAGTGGAAAGGATGCTGTGGCTATTGTGGACAAAGTGTGGCGAGGCAGAGAATTAAGCCGTGCGGCAAGTCATACGGCCCATCTCGGAGAAATAGTAGAAGAGAGCGGCGAAGTGCTTGATCAGGCCGTAGCCACGGTGTTTAGGGCGCCGAAGTCATTTACAGGAGAAGATGTGGTGGAGGTGTCGGTACACGGTTCGCGATGGATACAGCGCGAGGTTGTGAACCTGTTGGTGAGAAACGGTTGTCGCGTGGCTATGCCGGGAGAGTTTACGCGTCGGGCTTACGCATCGGGACGCATGGATCTCGCAGAAGCCGAGGCGGTGGCTGATATGATAGCGTCTTCGTCACGTGCTGCCCATCGTCTTGCCGTAAGTCAGATGAAAGGCGACTTTTCACGTTGTCTGAAAGAACTTCGCGACCGTCTGCTTGAACTTGCGTCAATGCTTGAGCTCGAACTTGACTTTTCGGAAGAAGAAGTGGAATTTGCATCGCGTGAAGCGTTGAAGGAGCTTGCGGCTCAGATATATGCTACTGTATCGCGACTTGTAGAGTCATTTTCGACCGGTTCGGCCATCAAGTCAGGTATACCGGTGGCTATCGTTGGGGCTACCAATGCCGGTAAGTCTACGCTGCTCAATCGTCTTGTAGGAGATAATCGTGCGATAGTGAGCGATATCCACGGTACCACTCGTGATATCATAGAGGATATTATGGAAATCGATGGATTGCAGTTCCGGCTTGTCGATACGGCAGGACTCCGTGACACTGACGACGTAGTGGAGTCGCTCGGCATAGAGCGCACGATGGAGCAGATAGACCGTGCGTCGATTGTCATTTGGGTTGTGGATTCAACATCCGGCCGTGATGAAATAGCCGATACGTGGGAACGAATACATGGACGTATACCTGAGGATGCGCACCTTATTGTGGCATGGAACAAAAGTGATGCTCTTGGCGATGGAGCTATGTATGCGCCGGAATGTTCGTTGCATAATATTATGACATCAGACGAGTCATCTGATTCTATGTCTTCCGGTAATGGAGGGGAATTGTCATCATCAACTGTCACGCAGCAGCTATCGGTGGACATAAGGCCTTTTGAAGGCACAGTAAGCGAGGTGCATATTTCGGCTGCTACCGGCTCCGGAGTAGAAGAATTGTGTGCAAAGTTAACAGACGCGTCAGGTATAGGAGAATGGCAGGATAGTATTGTCGTGACAAATGCCCGCCACTATGAGGCGCTCGTGCACTCACAGGAGTCTGTGTCACGTGTCATCGAGGGACTCTCCCATAACCTCTCCGGTGACTTCATCGCTCAAGACATCCGCGAAACCATCCATTATCTTGGCGAAATCACCGGCGAAATCACCACCGACGACATCCTCGGCACCATCTTCTCTCGATTCTGCATCGGAAAGTAGTATCGGAGTTTCTATACAAATAAAAATAACAGACTGACACCATACGCATAACATACTGATACCATATTATATAAGTAAACGTGAGCTTTAGCATAGATGAAAATATTGGCGTGAATATGGTGTGGGTATGGTGAGAATATGTTACCTTTGTGTTGTTATTTTGTTACTCCAAATTCCGAAGTAACAAAAGTAACAAAAATAACAACGCAATATGACTGATACAAACAAATCACCTATCCGGCTTCGGAAACGGAAACTACTCAACGGTAACATAAGCCTGTATCTCGACATATACCACAAAGACGGCAAGAGAGATTACGAGTTTCTGAAGCTCTACCTAATCCCGGAGAAGACACGCGCCGACAAGGAGAAAAACAAGCAGACTATGCAACTCGCACAGTCGATTCTCGGCAAACGGCTCGTTGAGATGCAGAACGGCGACTACGGATTCAAATCACAGTTTGCCGAAGATACTCTATTCTTCGACTACTACCGCGCTATGACTGAAAAGCGGCTCGGCAAAGAGAGCCGAGGCAATTGGGGCAACTGGCTATCGTGCTTGAAGCATCTCGAAAAGTACGAGCGGAACAAACGCATCACATTCGCCGAAATCACGCCGCGTTGGGTCGAGGGATTCAGAACCTACCTTGACAAGAAAGCCGAGGCATTCGGCAATGACAAGCGAGTGAGAGCAGACCGCCGCCCATTGTCGCAGAACTCTAAGCAGAGTTATTTTAACAAGCTCCGGGCGTGTCTTAATCAAGCATACGAAGATAGAATCATTCCGCACAATCCTATGCGTGGCATTGACGGATTCAGCGGCGAAGAGGGTACGCGAATGTATCTGACGCTCGAAGAAATCCGAAAGCTCGTTGACACTCAATGCGAGTTCCCGGAAATCAAACGCGCCTTTCTCTTTTCGTGTCTTACCGGCTTACGCCGTAGCGATATCGTGAAGCTGACTTGGGGCGAAATGCAGAAGCAAGGCGACTTCACACGCATTATCTTCCGGCAAAAGAAAACCGGCGGTCAAGAATATCTCGACATCACGCCTCAAGCTGCCGACCTCCTGGGAGAGCGAGGAAAGCCGGGCGAATATGTCTTTGGTGACATCCGATATCCGAGCGACACGAATCACGCCATTAAAGAGTGGTGCCTACGCGCCGGCATCGACAAACACATCACATTCCATTGTGGCCGCCATACATTCGCAGTCCTCATGCTCGACATCGGCACCGACATTTACACAGTCAGCAAGCTACTCGGACATCGTGAACTATCGACAACGCAGATATACGCGAAAGTCCTTGACAAAAACAAGCAAGCTGCCGTTGCGAGAATCCCGGACATTTTCGGAGAGCGTTCCCAAAATGACGAAAACGAGCGATAAAGAGCCAAAAAGCGTTCCCAAATTTGCCGGAATCGTGATTATTCTGCAAACATCGTTCCTACGCCGGTCATAAGCCAACGAGCCGACACGCCACAGTCTTTTATCAGCGGAACGAGCCAGCCAACCTCAAAATAACCTCTATCACGATTCTTTCGTTGGGTGTAGAAGTGTGGCGGCTCGATTCCGGCTTTTTCAAAATACTCTTTGAGTGTCTTGAATAGATTGTTTTGCAGACACGCATCAAGCGCGATAAAGAACCTATCCATTATTGCGAGGGTGTCATTACTGTAAACTCGGCGGCGGCTCATTTCCCTACTCTTTCAACAGTCATTTCATCGAGAATGTAAGTGCCAAAGTCAACTGAAGCTCCGACTTTGTTTGTGACAAAGAACACATCGTTTGCATCCCACGCGTGAAGAATGCCACTTACACGGTATTGAGCGTGACCGTCTAACTTTGCCGCAGTTTCAGACTCGACCTTACCAAGCACGCGAATATGAATGTCGGTAATTAGATATTTCGGCTTGCCGTTAGGATTCTCAATATCCGACATACAGCCGTCAGACACGAATAATGCCGATTGGCTACCGTCATTCGGATTCTCGATAAGCCGGGCAAACCGAAAATCCACACCGTCTAAATCAGAAGCGAGTTGACCGATTGGTCGCGGATGATTAGCTATCGAATCCAACATTGCAGCTTCGGCAATTTCATTGCTCCGATAGTTCGGGTACATCTCAACGAGTTTATTGGTGCATCTTACAACTTCCGGCTTTTCGTCATTGTTCGAGCAAGCGCAGAGCATCAGCATCGAGCATATACACAAACCTACTCTTTTCATTCCTCTAATATTTTAGATTGAAGCCACTCCGCCGTATCATAGAGATATTCAAGGTCGGCGGTCGGCTCATTACGAGCGTTACAGTTCACGAGTTGACGACCTATCTCAAATTTAAGCACATCGGCTTTGTCATTGAGAGGCACTTCGCCATTGATATAAGACTTCATCAAGTCTATCAAGAAGTACGGTAATCGGTTAGATTCTCCCATCGTTAGATTGTTTGACGAGTTTAACTTTTGTCTTTTCAAGCCTTGCGGCATACTTGCCACGCTCTGAATCTTTCATGCTATGATTCAACACAGCCTCTATGTAGTCTATTTCCTTGGCGAAACGCTTTACTTTGTCGAGTAGTACGATTATTCGTGTGTATGAATACCCGAATGCGTGAAACATATCGTTTTCCGCGTTTTCTCCGAGCCGTATTGATTCCGCATACTCGTTTATAGCTTCATCAATATCTCCGTTTGCCTCGCATTCCATTCCGGCTTTGCGGTGCAATGAAATCGCTGAATATTCAGCATCCCATTTTGCTTGTTTGGCTTTCATCTCTGAATCGCGCTCAACAAGTATCGACCAATAGTCATCGGGCGTTTCAACTTCATCTTTCCCGGATAAAGAAGCGTCCGAGATAGTGACCATTTCATCTTCCGTTTGACAAAGTGGAGATAGGTTGTGGTCTTCAATGAAGCGGCTAATATCTTCAAGTCTTACTTTCATACTTTTTGCATTGCCTCAAGCAGCGACATGAAGCGGTTGAATTGTTCTTGATTTTGTTTGATTAAAGTGTCTATTTGAGATTGAGCAGTACGAATTTGCTCATCTTTTTTGTCAAGAGAAGCAGCATAGACCTCTAACTGACGCGCTGCAAGAAGTCGTTGCGCTTCAAGTTCGGCCATAAATTGCCGCTCTCCATAGTTATTAATATCACGCCCGGCATTCTGACCGCTATTCTCCGATATCGTTTGCGTGACCGTCATCCCGATTGTGTTGTCATTGCCGGACACTTCGCCTACGGTCATAGATGAATCTTTCAGCATCTCGCCCTCGCCGGTTATAAGCCACCCCGTATTTAGGTCGGGGAAGCAATGAGATATTCTCAATATCTTGTCGGGTTGCATAGAGTTTCGCATATTGCCAACAAAGCCGTATGAGAATCCGCAAGTGCTTTCAAAGCTGCGCACGGATATATTTTTGAATTTTATGTAGGATTTTAACCTTTCCTTAACGCTTTGACTTTCAATACTTTCCATTGTGTTGTGAAAATTATGATGAAATTTTCTCATCAGAAATTTGCCTCAATGAGATTTGTTCATTAACTTTGCATCGCAATCACGAAAGTAATTGCCACAATCAAAATAAAAATTGTGCAAATATAAAAACTTAATACCTATTAAGCAATAGCAACCCCCGAAAATCAACGCAATATGACAAAGAAAGAATTTGAAGACCGTACCGGCTACACTATCCCCGAAGACCGATACAAGGAAGTAGAGCAGATATATTACGCAGTCGGTGAATCCATCGACAAAGACACGTTCTGCAAAGATTTCAAAGAACACTCCAACAGTGAGATATTATACGCATTGTTTGAGCGTACACAAGAGTTTACACAGAGCCTCAAACGCAAAGATTCAGCAATCCACATCTTCAAAGAAAGTGAGTTGAGGGTCGCAAAACTTATGCTCTCAAAGGCACAGCAGCACCTTGATGATGAGCTTTATTGTGAAGTTATCGAATTAATCGGACTTGAAGCGGCTATCATCTTGAAGCTCGAAATGAATCTGCCTTTGCGAGATTCGGAGCGAAGTACCCTCATTGAAGTAATGAAACAAAAATAACGAATATGGAATGTCGCAAAATCACATTCAAAGACCTCTATCAGAGAGAAAAGGACAAACCTACGCCGGTGCAGTCTTTCATCGAGCGTGTCGCAACTGTGACGGAGAAGTCGCCTAACACAGTCCGTCAGTGGGCGACCGGGCAGCAAGTCCCGGACGCTCTGACACGAAAGCATATCGCGAAAGAATTTGGCGTTGACCCCGAAACTCTATTCCCTAACACTTAACGACTATGCGTAGAATCAGCATTCCAATGATATTCTATTGGGCGCAAGTCATAGCGTCCGTGTTAATGATGCTTTTCGGCATATCGTATGCGGTACGGTGCCTAATAGAAACTATAAAAGACGATGATAGCCGTCCGGGATATGTCTTTGTGTGGCTTTTCTCGATAATGGCTTATGTCGGTTGGAAGCTGATGTTAAAGCCAAGTGTTGACGAACTCCGCTCCGCGCGAAAGAAAAAGAAGGAGGTCAAGCGATGAGCATAGAGCAAAGACTTGAACGCCTTGAACGGATAATGCTACTGCAATTCAAAAACGTGCTGAATGTCGATGATGTGGCGATTATTCTTTCAGTATCTACCGACCGGGTACGCCACCTTGTAAGCAAGCGTCTTATCCCCCACTACAAACAAGGCAACCGCACATTCTTCAAGAAATCCGAAATCGAAGAATGGCAACTGTCAGACCGCATACCAACTAATGCGGAAATCAACAGCAAAGCGGCAACGCACATAGCAATCAACAAACTGTAATAATAACGCAAAATGAAGAAAGAAATCATCATCAAATCTCTTTCGCTTGTGAACTTCAAGGGCATTAGAGAACTCTCGGTCAGCTTTGACGAGAGAGTGACCGACATCTTCGGGCGTAACGGAAGCGGCAAGACTACTCTTTTTGACGCATTCACTTGGCTACTCTTTGGCAAAGACAGCCAAGACCGCAAGAAATTCGACCTGAAGACGCTCGATGCAGACGGAAGAATCATACCGCAGCTTCCGCACGAAGTGTCAGCTATCATCACCGTAAACGGCGAAGAAGTCAAAATCTGCCGCCGATTCACCGAGAAGTGGGTCAAACGCGCCGGTCAGACCGAGCGAGTTTTCACCGGCAACGAAGAAGAACGCTTTTACAACGATGTGCCATGCAGCCAGCGTGAGTATGAAGCTAAAATCGCCGACATCTGCAACGAAGCAGTATTCAAGTTTATCACGAATCCAGCTTACTTCCCCTCGCAGTCCGCAGAATCGCAAAAAGAAATGTTGCTCAAAATGGCAGGGTCAATCTCCGACAACGAGATAGCCACCGGAAATGCCGATTTTGAAGCACTCCTCGCTCAAATCACCGGCAAGACGATGAACGAGTTTAAGAAAGAGATAGCCGCGAAGAAATCACGCCTCAATGCCGAAATCTCCGACATTCCCGGTCGCATAGACGAAAAGAAACGCGACCTTGTAGAGCCGGAAGACTGGGCGGCTCTCGAATCTGACATCAAGACCAAGACAGCCGAACGCGATGCAATCGAAGGGCAAATGGCGAATGCCGCCGAAGCTCAACGCGCCGCCGACAATGAGCGGATGAAAATCCAATCGCAAATCTCCGAGCTACGCCGCAAACGCTCGAAGCGAGTGGCAGACATCGAAGACGAAGCCACAGCCGACTATCGTAACAAAAAGCGTGAGCGTGACAATGTGCAATTTCAGATAGACAGCCTCATGCAGCGCATACGCTCGACCGAGAGCGCGGTAGTCGCCCGAAAAGATGAGATAGAGCGATACAAAAACGACCGGGCAAGACTTGTCAAAGAATGGAAGTCACTCCAAACCAACAGCCAAGCCGTCAAAGCTGAACAAGTGCAAATCAACGAAAGCGACTTTTGCTGCCCTATGTGCCACCGTCAATTTGACCTTGAAGACATCGAAACGAAAGAGGCTGAAATCATCGAGAGTTTCGAGAAACAGCGTGAAGCCACGCTCGCGTCAATCGCTCGAAGCATAGCAGACAATGAGCATAGAGGGTCAGCAATCAAGACGCAGATACAGCGTGCCACCGCCGCATTGGAAGCATCCGAAGCATCTATCAAGGCAGATAACGAAACTATCGAGCAACTGAAAGCGAGTGACATTTACCGCGCAGAACTCACTATGCCGGACGCAACTCCGCTTATCGCCGCCGATTCGGAGCTTGCAAAAATCGACAGCGAGATAGCAGAACTTGAAGCGAAGACCGAACAACCGGCTACACCGGCGAACAATACCGAACTGAAAGCAAAACGCGACACACTCTCGGCTGAAATAGACAGCCTTAAATCGCGACTGAAAAAGCGTGATTACAACCAAAAGACACAAGCACGTATTGACGAACTCGAAAAACAGCTATCAACGCAGAGCGATGAAATCGCGGAGCTTGAACGCCTTGAATTTACGATGCTCGAATTTTCAAAGGCTCGGAGTGCGGCAATAGAATCGCGAATAAACGGTCTTTTCGCACTCGTAAAGTTCCGTTGGATAGCAACTGCAATCAACGGCGCGGAGAAAGAAACATGCGAAGCCACACTCAACGGCAAGCCTTACGGTACTTGCAGCAATGCCGAGAGAATCATCATCGGTTTAGACATCATCAATGCTATATGCAAATCGCAAGGCGTATATGCACCGATATTCGTTGATAACGCCGAATCAGTCAACGACATAATACCGATGCAGTCACAAGTCATTAGCCTTATCGTTTCACGCGATGAGCAGCTTGTAATCGAGAAATCACCGTCTCAAAAAAGACTATTCAATAATCATTAATCAACGCAAATCATGGCAGAAAACAACCAAGTCGCGACTACCGGGCAAACCGGACTCGCAAAGCTGAAATCAATTCTCAATGCGCCGAGTATGGTAGAACAGTTCCAAAACGCACTCGCAGAGAACAAAAATCTATTCATCGCGTCAATCATCGACCTCTACAACGGTGACAAGTCGCTGCAAGAGTGCAACCCCTCGACAATCGTACAAGAGTGCTTGAAAGCTGCCGTACTCGACCTGCCTATAAACCGCGCTCTCGGATTCGCGTATATCGTGGTGTATAAGAACAAAGTCAAGCAGACCGACCCACAAACCAGTCGAACTGTAGAGGTGAAAGTGCCGACACCGACATTCATACCCGGTTACAAGGGTTACATTCAGCTTGCCATGCGTACAGGTCAGTATCGCACAATCAACGCCGATGTGGTATATGAAGGCGAGTTACAGACCGCTAATCGTCTATCCGGCGAAGTTAACCTTGGCGGACAAAAGACATCCGACAAAATCATCGGCTACTTTTGCTATTTCGAGTTGCTTAACGGCTACTCAAAGACGCTCTATATGTCGGTTGAAGATATGGCGGCTTATGCCAAGCGTTACGCTCCCGGTATCAAGTTCAAAAAAGAAGTCACAGTCGCCGACCTTATAAAGAAAGCCAACAGCGGCATAGCGTCTAATACAGTCGGTTGGGAGGGCAATTTCAACGACATGTCGTTGAAGACAGTCATTCGCCGACTTCTCTCAAAATACGGCTATCTCTCAATCAAGATGATGTCGGCTCTCGGTCACGACACCGAAGCCGAGAATCGCGCCCTTGCCGCCCGAAACGATGCACTTCAGCTCGATGCCGCTCAAACGCTCAATCTCGATGCCGCCGAGGTATCGTATGAAGAAGTCGTAAACGAAGAAACCGGCGAAGTCACTCAACAGCCGAAAGCCGATGAAGCAGCTCCGGCGGTCGAAGAAGTACCCCAAGAACCGAATTACTAACCTAATGCAGATACACGAATGAAACTACTTTGTATCGGAAGCTCGTCACGTGGCAACGGCTACATTCTACAATCTTCAAACGGCGCATTACTGATTGAATGCGGTATGCCGTTGGTCGAGGTTAAAAAAGCTCTCGGTTGGAAGTTGAGCGGCATATCCGGGTGCGTTGTGAGCCACCGACACAAAGACCATTCAAAGTATCTGCCGGAGTATCTGAAATTCGGAATCCGTGCATTGGCTCTCGAAGATGTGTTTGCATCATTCCCCAAGCTCAACCGCACGTTCTGCAAGAGTATCGAACCGATGCACGGCTACATAGTGGGCGGCTTCAAAGTCTATGCGCTCCCGGTAGTCCATGACGTGCCGTGCCTCGGATTCGTTATCGAGCATAGCGAAATGGGCAAACTCTTGTTCGTCACCGACACGATGATGCTTGAATATCGGGTTGAAAAGCTCAACCACATAATGATTGAAGCGAATTACTCTGACGAACTACTCGAAGACGCTATCAGCAACGGAAGCACAGTCAGCAGCACACGCGAAAGGTTACTTGAATCGCACATGGAGCTGAAGACAACCGAGCAGATACTACGCACGACCGACCTCACAGCCGTAAATGAAGTGGTATTGCTTCACCTATCGGGCAGACACAGCGATGCAGTACAATTCCGCGACCGAATAGCGAAAGCCGTAGGAAAACCGGTTTATGTGGCAAATCCGGGCATTGAAATCAACGTATCTAAACTTCCGTACTGATGAGAAATGTGCCTAATGATGTTGTCGCCACTCTATGCCGATGCTTGCCGCAGATTCTTGACAATCTCGATGCAGCCGCGATTCGTAAAAGTTTACGACTGACAAATGCAGTGAGATTACTCAAACACGAAGTTTTACCCAAATTAAACAAAATCAACAATGAAAGAAAATGAAGCAGTCGGATTTAAGCAGCCGACTATCGAACAAGTCCAGGCGGCTTTCCGCAACGCCGGTGAAAACCCCGAAATTCAGCAGTTACTCCGCGACCTATACGGTGACGCCGCCGAGCCGATACAAGTTGACCCCCGACCGATAACCGAGCGTGTGAAGACATTTGAGGATGCTTGTGCAGTCCTCGGCAATCACGCCTTTGTCAATCAGTATCGCCGCATAGTCGAGGAGCAGAATCCGCCAATGGATGAAACGGCAAAAGACATCGTAGCATATCTGAAGCTCCGCATCATCGCCGCCGCTCTCAATGAGGGTTGGGAGCCGAAGTATGTTAAAGGCGAAGAAAAGTGGTGGCCGTGGTACTGGCTCTATACTCAAAAAGAGATAGACAAGATGAACGAGAAGCAGAGAGCCAAATGTGTCCTTTTCGGCGGTGGTGCGACTAACGGCGCGGGTGCCGGTTTTGCGTGTGCGTCTACGAATGACGCGCCCTCGAATACGAATGCGGATGTCGGGTCCCGTCTTTGCGTAAAATCTGAAGCTCTCGCCGAGTATTTCGGTACACAGTTTATCAAGATTTGGCAAGACTTCTATTTCGGATGAGCGCGTGAATGATGAACGGTTGGATTAAGATTAGCCGGGAGTTGCCGAAGCATTGGATTTGGCAAGATGCCGAACGCCTTAAATGGTGGCTCGACTTGCTCCTCATGGCGTCTTGGGATGACGGTCAAGTGTTATCCGGCGGCTCTCGGCTAATCGAAATCAAACGCGGTCAACTTGTAGCTTCAATCGCTTTTCTCTGCCAACGGTGGCACAAGGGGCATAACACAGTCATTGCCTTCCTGAAGATGCTGCAAGAGGAAAAGATGATAACGAAAGAAACTATTGGCAATACAACAATCATTACAATTTGCAAATATAATATGTATCAGACAGCGGACAACCTAAAGGATAGCTTAAATGGCGAAATATTAAGCGGTTGCAATGGTATTGCCAACGAAACCCCGGACAACCAAGAGGACAACACAGCGGATAACTTAGCGGACACAAGTAAAGAAATAAAGAATATAAGAAATAATATTATCTCTAACGAGATATGTCAAAATTCGGAAATTTCCGATTTGGAATCTGAATTTGAATTGTTCCGCAAAGCATATCCCGGAAGCAAGCGAGGTCACGATGTAGAGTTTCAGAACTTCAAAAAAAAGAATCCGAAAACGTGGCGCGAAATAGTCCCCTTGCTTATGCCGGCACTCGAAAGAATGACCGCACACTACGCTGCCGCGAAAGCAGCTGGAGAGTTTGTGCCACAATTCGCGCATCTCGCAACTTGGCTCAATCAATCTCGGTGGACTACCGAATACCCGGAAATCAAGACCGAACAACAAATGCCTGAAGTTCCGGCGCAGCCGACAACGAAGATGAATTATTCCGGCGGCTTCGGTGGAGCTAAATATTAAACGCAGCGCAGAAATGAAAGACGAATTGACACCCGAAATCATCGCGCAAGTCGAAGCCAAGCGACAGCGTGAAGCGGCTGAATCTGCAAGATTGAAGATTGAGCCGGTTATAAAGCGAGTGATATGCGATGCTCGAAAGCAGGTCACACAGTTTGAGAACTTGTCGGACACCGCGACTTTCAACGCTCACAGTAACCTTGTAGTTCAGATAGCTAACACAATCTGCCTCGCCGGTCAGCGGCGCAAATTCGTGATTGACGAACACAACAGCAAAGTACTCCGATTTTTGCTCTACTACTTCAACAACTGCCCTCTTGCCGAGCAAGTCTTTCCGGGCGAGGGTCACAAGTTGGAAAAGCATATTTTGCTAATGGGCGAAGTCGGCACCGGCAAAACTCTGATGATGCAGATTTTCTCCGAATATCTGAAATACACGAACAACCCGAATTTCTTTCACAACGTATCGGTAACGCAAATGGTGAACTATTACACGATTCACAACAATATCGACCGCTACCTATACAACGAGGAAAATTCAGTCGGATTCGCTTGTAAGCCGGTTAATCTATGCTTGAACGACATCGGCGTTGAAAACCGACCATTCTACGGAATCGACACTAAAACGATAGTCAATGACTTTCTACACGCCCGGAATGAGATTTGGACAATGACAGCTCCCGACCGCCGGAAATTCGCGCATCTGACAACTAATCTCGATGTGGAAAGGCTGACGAAAGAATTTGACGATGGATTCGGTCGATTGGCAGACCGATTCAAGACATACAACGTACTCTATCTGACCGGCGAAAGCCGAAGATGAAAATAACCGCTCCTAACCGCGATGAAAGCTCTCAGATATACAAACTATCATTTCACCGCTCAAAGCGCGGAGAGTCGCAAGGAAACCACCAAAAACAATAAAAAATAACGCAAATGAGTGAAAAGAACTATCAAGAAACGCGAAAATGCGAAGTATGCGGCGAAATAAAGCCGGTAGCCGACTTCTCGAAGTCGTATCGCAATCGCTGCAAACCGTGCGTGGCTGAAATGTGCCGCAATGAACGCAAAAGCCATAATAACCTGATTGAAGAAAAGACAAGTACAATGAAGTGGCAAACACTCAATCTGACTGACGCGCTTATCGGAATGCACGTCCTTGTCAAAGGTTACAATCGCATCACGAGCAAGGAGTTTTTTGCAGTCGGATATATCGACAAATACAGCAATCAGTTTGCATTACTCCGAGAAGAAGACAAGGAACTCAACTATATTGAGAGCGTGCGTTTGTTCAGCCGTTCATGCTCGTATTGGTACATTAACATTGACGAAATAGAAGAATGAGATACGCACTTCGCAACAAAAGCAAAATCGCAGAAGCATTCGGCGAAGATTATCTCAACTTGCACGTTGTCGCAAGCCTTGACGCATACTTCGCTAACGCTAACGATTGGCGAGTGAATGAAGATATAAATCAAGAGCTTTATGCCGCCAATTCGGGTAATAGCTTTCCGCTTTTGAGAATCAACGATATGGCAGATGATAACTGCATGGTTGAATTTGCCGTAATCAACAAGCAATACGATGTGTTACAGCTCGCCTATATCGGCAGAATGAAAGGTTAACAATATGGAACTTCAGACAACAAACAAAATAGCTCTCCGTGAGCCGATGAAGCTCACTTCGGAGAATGTCGAGGCGATATTCAAAGACTGCCTCGCAGAATCAGACGAAAAAATTCGACAAATCATTTCCGGGGTGAGAATCAAAGCCGGTTTTAACCGTGATAAGGTGACGGCTAACCGCGATAACATACTCTCGATGTTATCTTGCTTGCCTAAAGAGTTTCATGCGTTCAAAGGCGGCGGTTGGACTTTCCTCAATCTTTGTGTTGATGCAGACGGTCGGCAGTGGACCGACTTTCACCAAATGTGCGATATGTTGGTTTGCCTTGGAATCGCAATCGGCGCAGTCAAATTCTTGCTTGCTCGCGAGTTTTGGCAATGCTTCCCCGGCGGTATGCCGTATGTCGTAGTTGACATTCCGAAAGGAGGTGCAGCATGAAAGCGCGACTAATTGGAAGCAATACAATCGTTGAAGTCAACGAATGTGGCTATCAAGATATGGGAGGCAAGTATTACGACTGCCCGGCTCACAAATGCTACTATCATGAAGATAGATTGGACTTCAATATAGATGAAGATAAACCTATCTCTGTAAGCCCAAGCCTTAAAAATGCAGCATGGGACTACTCTCGCAGCCAACCATTCAACAAACCGGCGAGATTCCGGGACTTCATAGCCGGAGCGAAACACTTGCTTAAATCCCCCCTTATCGAGCGATGTAATGAAGCAGAACGAAAAATGATAATGGATATATACCAAAATGCCAAACGTGGCAATGGCATAAGCAATCCGATAATCAAAGCTCGAAATTGGGAGCGAGTAGCAACTCTTGAACTCGTGTTCGGTATTGAAACATTCAAACAATATTACAAGTAATGAGCGGACTTCGATTAAAGTTAGCGATGCTTGACAATAGTCATAAAGCAGAACTCGGACAGCGCACAAAGTCAAAGAGCTTGCGAGTGTTCTACGGATGGGCGAAAGTCGGTAAAATCCGAAAGAAAGAAGCTATCTCGGTCATCTTCGAGAATGACGAAATGAGAGAAGAAAAGACGCTCCGGGCAATAGCCAAGTATCAGCATACAGTTTATGTGCGACAGCAGACCGAAACCGAGTTGAAAGACGCGATAGGTGCAACTCGAATGTTCACGGAGTATTCGATTTTTCTCTCTGATAAAAAGCTGAAAGGCAGTTTAGAGTTGGCTCTAAAAGCGAACTCGGAAGCTGACAAGCAGCATATTGCAGATGAAGAACGAATCAAAATCGCTGATGCTCTACGCTCGCATTACATGGAGAATCACCCCGGTTATAAAGAGCCGGTGACATAGCAAGAAATTGAATTTTAATCAACGCAAGTGATATGGAAATAAAAATCAAATGGAAATACGCAAGAGGCTCCGTTGACACAAAAGACATGAAGCTGATATGTGTTCCGGCAAGAGGTAAACGCATCTGCGGCCCCGATGAAACTGATGCTGAACTTTGCATCGAAGATGGTTGGAATTTGTCGATAGCTGCAATTCACACCGGCGATGTAGAAAGCTCCAACGCTTTATGCGCTGAAATCGCTCGCCGCTTCAATGAATTTCCACAAGAGCAAAAGTTATGAAAACAGCTTATCAAGACTTCCTCGCGACAAAGATACAGCGCGTAGCTGATAGCGGCTTCGACATCGAAGAATCGCAACTCAATCCGCAACTTTTCGACTTTCAGAAGTACTGTGTACGCTGGACTTTGAAGCGCGGCAGAGCGGCGATATTTGCCGGTTGCGGCAATGGAAAAACGCTGATGCAGCTCGAATGGGCGCAGAAAGTCGCCGAGCGCGAATCTCGCCCGGTACTGATACTTGCACCGCTGTCGGTGAGCCGTCAGACAATCGCAGTCGGCGCAACATTCGGTTACAGTATTCACCGCTATTCTGACAACATACCGGCAGACGCTAAACTCGTAATCACCAACTACGAACAGTTAGACAACATTGATGAAGCTCGCTTTGTCGGCGTGGTGCTTGATGAAAGCTCTATACTGAAGAACTTTACCGGGCATTATCGTAACGCTATAACAGCGAAGTTCAAACACACGCTTTATAAGCTATGTTGCACCGCTACACCCTCGCCTAACGACTTGAACGAAATCGGCAATCATTCCGAATTTCTCAACGTGCTTGACGCGCAGGATATGCGCTCTAAATGGTTTGTGCGTGAAGACGGCATGAACAACTACCGCCTAAAAGGTCATGCAAAAGCTGACTTCTACGGTTGGATAGCATCTTGGGCTATCATCTTCGAGAATCCGGCAGATATCGGATTCATCGAAACCGGCAAACGATTCAAGCTGCCACCGCTCAACTACATTACTCACCCGGTCGAAACCGAACCCCAGGCAGGGCAACTATTCTCCGGCGGCATCGTGAACGCTACAAACTTCAATGCAGAGCTTCGCAAGACGAAGAAAGAACGCCTTGAACTTGCCGCGAAGTTAGCGAATGAAACCGAGGGGCAAGTGCTGATTTGGATTAAGCAGAACGAGGAGGGCGACATACTCCGTGAGCTATTGCCAGAATCCGTAGAGGTACGAGGAAGCGACAAAGACGATGTGAAAGAACGCCGCTTGCTCGACTTCGCAGACGGCAAAATCCGAATACTAATCTCGAAAGCCAAGATATGCGGCTACGGCATGAACTTCCAAAGCTGCGGAACGCAGATATTTATCGCTCCTGATTTCTCTTTCGAGGACTTCTATCAACAAGTGCGCCGGTCGTACCGATTCGGGCGAAAAGACGCAGTAAACATTCACCTCATAATAACCGACACGATGCAGAATGCAAGAGCAATCATCGAACAAAAGCAAGCGCGGTTTGAAGAAATGCAGCGCGAAATCAACCGAAACGTGAACGAACACAAGTACGGACTTCTCAACGACTACACCTATGACGAGTATCGCGACAATTATGTATTTCTGATGAAAGGAGATACGACAATCGAAATATCGCGAATCCCCGACAATAGCGTTGACCTCATAATCTTCTCGCCGCCGTTCAGCTCGCTATTCACCTACTCGAACTATATCCACGACATGGGTAACAACGAGAATCACGAGGAGTTTTTCAAGCAATACGCATTCTTGCTGAAAGAACTCTATCGAATCCTTAAACCCGGTAGAATTATGTGCTGCCACACAAAAGACCTCGGCGTGTATAAGAACTCTTCCGGCTACACGGGTATGTATGACTTCACCGGCGAACACACACGCGCCGTTCTCGCCGAGGGATTCAAGCTGCATTCTAAAATCACGATTTGGTGTGACCCGGTTTTGGAGATGCAGCGCACGAAGACGCAACGCCTACTCTACAAGCAAGTCACCTCGGATAGCTCCAAAACCGGCATCGGAATGGCTGAATACATAACGATATTCAAGAAATGGGAGAGCGATGAAGCCGATTGGGAGCCGATTCAGAATCTCAATCGCGATAACTTCCCTCTCGAAACGTGGCAACGCTGGGCATCGCCGGTGTGGATGGATATAAAGCGTACTGATGTGCTGAACGGCGCAGAGGGAACGGCGCAAGGCGATGAAAAGCACATTTGCCCCTTGCAGCTTGAAGTCATCAAGCGACTTGTTCACCTTTGGAGCAATGAGGGCGAAGTCGTGTTTACTCCGTTCCTCGGCATCGGCTCTGAAGTCTATGTCGCAGTACAAAACAATCGTCGCGGTATCGGTTGCGAACTCAAAGACAGCTACTTTGAAACAGCCGTGAAGAACATCAAACGCGCCGAGCAAGAAATCAATACTCCAACACTCTTTGACTTCTGAATATGGGAACAAAACCTGTCATCAATTGGGATAAATGTGCTATTGAGGTGAAAGGGGGCGCAAATATTCTAAACGAAATCACAGCCGGTCAGACATATAAATGGCATGACCCTAAAAAAGAATTGCCCCCAATAGGCTCGCGCGTATTAGTCCATACCGGAGATGAACCGATAGTATGTTGGTACACCAAAACCGGGCGATTCAAAACAACGCTTCGGTGCAAGGAACGATACCACTATGACCGAGTGCAAAGTGTAAAAGTACACTTGTCACCTTGTCGTGAAGATATAACCGACATCGTAATTGCATGGATGCCGATACCTCCGCTATACTTCTAAATGCTACGAATCAATGAAGTGCCACTATATCGTTGACAAAATCGCCGGGCGAGTGCTGATACCCGGATGTATGGCGGCCGCAGTCAGCGGCGACATCGAGCAATGCACTTGCCGCGATTTTGACCTCTCATTCTCACAGTTTGAGAGAAAGCGATATAACGATGAACTGAAGCGGCGTAATGACGAAATCAAGAATCTGCAAGAAGATAACAAATACCTCATGCAAGAACTTGAACGGCACGTTGAAATGCTCGCCGAGTATGCAGCCGAGAGAGAAAAGGCACTTGAAGCAAAGCATAAACCGAATAATATCATCAAAATAAACTTATCACATAAGAAATGAAGCAGTTACTATATATCGACCTTTTTTGCGGTGCCGGTGGAACATCGACCGGCGTTAACTCCGCAAGACTTGACGGAGAACAATGCGCCGAGGTCATCGCTTGTGTCAATCACGATGCAAACGCGATAGCTTCCCACGCATCGAATCACCCGGACGCGCTACACTTCACCGAAGACATCCGCACACTCGAATTGTCGCCACTTGTAGAGCATCTCGAATCGTGCAGAATCAAGAACCCGGACGCGCTCACCGTGCTATGGGCATCGCTCGAATGCACTAACTTCTCGAAAGCAAAAGGCGGTCAGCCTCGCGATGCAGACAGCCGGACACTTGCCGAGCATCTATTCCGATACATTGAAGCTATCGACCCGGATTATATTCAGATTGAGAATGTCGAAGAATTTATGTCGTGGGGCGAGGTTGACGAAAACGGCAAACCGTTCTCGACCGATAAGGGACGCTCATATCTCCGTTGGGTTAACAATGTCAAGCGATACGGCTACAACTTCGAGCATCGCATCTTAAATGCGGCAGACTATGGCGCATACACCTCACGCAAACGATTCTTCGGCATATTCGCGAAGAAAGGTTTGCCGATAGTGTTCCCCGAACCGACACACAGCAAGAACGGCGAAGCGGCATTGTTCGACACTCTACACAAGTGGAAACCTGTGCGTGAAGTCCTCGACTTGGAAGATGAGGGCAAATCAATATTCGACCGCAAAAAGCCGCTATCAGATAAGACGCTTGAACGCATATACGCCGGACTGATTAAGTTTGTCGCCGGTGGCAAGCAAGCGTTTATGGTGAAATACAACTCAATGAATCAACGCGGCCGATATGTCGCACCGTCACTCGAAGACCCTTGCCCAACAGTCGCGACACAAGGGCGGTTGGCTCTCGCTTCCGTGCAGTTCCTATCAAAGCAATTCAGCGGCTCGCCGGACGATAAGAACATATCAATCGAAGCTCCAGCCGGTACGATAACGACCGTTGACCACCACGCGCTTATACACGCTGACTTCTTATGTAGCTACAACTTCAAAGACACCGGCAAAAGCATCGACAATCCTTGCCCCACGTTGCTGACACGCGATAGGCTCGCTCTCGTTCAGACGCAGTTCATAGCAAACGAGTATTCCGGCGGCGGTCAAATTTCAAGCATCGACAGTCCTAATCCGGCAGTCCTCACCAATCCAAAGCAGAAACTTGTTAGCGTATGCCCGTGGGTAATGGATACCAATTACAGCAATGTCGGCAGCTCTATTGACGAACCGTCAAGAGTTATAACAGCCAATCGCAAGCATCATTACTTGATGAATCCGCAGTTTGCATCACCCGGCGGCTCGGTCGATTCTCCGTGCTTCACACTCATAGCGAAAATGGATAAGCGACCGCCATACCTCATATCGACTGAATCCGGCGACTTCGCGATAGCGGTATATGACACCGACAGTCCGATAATGGTAAAAATCAAAGAGTTTATGGCACTCTACCGTATCGTTGACATCAAAATGCGTATGCTCAAAATCTCGGAACTAAAACTGATTATGGGCTTCCCGGAAGATTATGTGCTTATCGGCACACAAGCAGACCAAAAGAAGTTTATCGGCAACGCGGTTGAGGTGACAATCGCCCGCGCTTGGTGTGTCGCTCTATGCGATTCAGTAAAACGGTTTGCAGAACGTAAGACAGCTTAAAATGAATGCGATTAAGTCAAGCACTCCAGATGGATATGTCGTGTGTTGGAAAGACGGCTACGATGTGAAGCCGTTAAGAAATTTTGGCGACTATCAGAGTGCAGCGATAGAGTTTTGCAATATCTTAAACTCCATAGAAGCTCAAAAAGATAAACAATATTTTGAACGCAGAATAAATCTATGGATTAGCACTTACAATCCGCAAGATAAATACTCATACCCCGAATTTGACCCCTCAAAAGGTTTGTTCGGATTAAGACTTAAAAAGCAACGTAATGGATAGAACGACTTATTACAAATCAGAAACTTGGCTTAATACCCAAGATTCACCTTCTACCGGGAGCATAGTTTGCTATGACGGTGATATTGAATATACCGAGGGAGAATCTCCATGTGTCTTTATTGAAATTGCAGACTGCCACGGTAAAATCAGACTACACCTATCACATACGGACAAACCGGCTCAATTCATTGAGAAAATCGACAAGATGATTAACTCTTTGGAAAGATTCCGAGAACATCTTATATCCGATTCACCTCATAAACCGACTGAACGATGAAAACAATAACATTCAACATTCCAACCTCATTCAAGGAATTTCGCTCTATGCTTAAAGAGCGAACAAGCAAGCGTTATCGCCACAATGTCAATGTGCTTTTACAGCTAAAGAGCGACATAACCGCCGAAATCAACTCGAATTATTGGAGCAATGACATATCCGATACGATGAAGAAGCGTGTCTTTGGCAGCT
>ERZ778512.145-NODE-145-length-75998-cov-6.171997_pt1 | contig 75998 bp, 78 predicted proteins | sample MGYA00510346_ERZ778512 | MGnify/ENA primary metagenome ERZ778512 (study PRJEB29527, sample SAMN07138962) | mouse gut metagenome | material: feces | host: mouse | place: China:Nanjing | collected 2016-01-25 ...
CCTGCCTTACTAAAAGGCTGGCACGGGAAACCTGCACAAAGAACATCAAAAGGATCAATTGTTTCTGGTTGTATGTCATTAACATCACCTCTAACATTGCCTTCATCGGTTGTGAAGTTTAACAAATAGGTTTCAACACATTCTTTATTAATCTCTGAAGCCATAACACATTCTCCGCCCAGGTATCTCATAGCCTGATGAAATCCCCCGATACCAGCAAACAAATCAACAAATTTAAAATGATATGGTTTCATACACCGTATTCCTACTTCAAAAAATTTTTCTTTAAGAAATTGATCAAGAATTGCAGATCAAATCACATATAGGTTAAATGTTTCATCCCTAAAAAGGATTATATCCGATCTAATAAGTTTAAACGCATCACCATATAGTTAAAAACCGTTCGAAACTGTTCGAACGGTTCGTGGTTTTTGGAGCTGGTGAACGGACTCGAACCCCCGACCTGCGCATTACGAATGCGCTGCTCTACCGACTGAGCTACACCAGCATATTAAATTTATCGGCAGACTGAACTGCCATTCAGAAACGGTGAGCAAAACGTTCACCATATCTGTACTATTGAACTATAAAAATCTGCAAGACCAGCAATCTGCCGTCGCATCTCCTTATCGACTACACACGACCTGCGCATTACGAATGCGCTGCTCTACCGACTGAGCTACACCAGCATTTTATTTTTCGGCAGTCTAAGCTGCCATTCCGGAAATGCAAACTAAATGTTAATCATATCCGTGCGATTGGATTGTAAAAACCTCAATATCCGCGACACGTTACCGCACTGCTTTATCTCTGTCACATGACCTGCACATTAACAAATGTACAACCTTATTCCTCACAATGGTGGCAAAAAATGTAAAATTAGAAGAAAATAGCGGGTAAATTGAAAAAAGGACTTGCAAAATGACCGAAAATGTGTTATACTGTAATATAGATTTTCAGCGACTAATATATTATATAACATTTTTTTCGATTTGTCAAGTACAAAAGGGGTGTTTTTTATAAATTTGGGTAAAAAAATTTTTCGTGTGGTCGGTTACATGGTATGCGGACTTTTGCTGGCGCTTTGTATATTGCTTATTATTGCGACCGCCGTGTTCGGATCAAGGAATACCGTTGACTTCATCGGCTTCAATATTTATATAGTGCAGAGCGACAATATCACGACTGCGCCAAAGGACAGCGCCGTTATCGTGAAAAAGACCTCGGCGTACTATCTCGACGAGGGCAATCTCGTGATGTATCTTGACGGCGATGAGGAGAAAACTCCCGCGCTCGGCTACGTAAAGAATATCCATGTTAATGACGGGTCGTATATCGTGACAGTCACTGCTGACGGGAACGATGTCAGCTTTGCGGATACGGCACTTGTCGGGCGAGCGGACTATTCCAGCGTTATCCTCGGCAGGACGATATTGTTCATAAGAACACCGCTTGGCGTACTGCTTATCGCGGTGCTGCCGTGTATCATGCTGGTCATCTATGACTTCCTGAGAGCGGCAGCGGCTAAGGTACCGCCGCCCGAGGTTGTTCCGCAGATCAAGAATGTCAACGGCGACAGCTTTGAGGACGAAAGCAGACAGATAAGCGCCGCGCGGGCATCGGGCTCGCAGATAGCCGTAAACGACGACGGCAAGGCTACCTATTCGCGAAACCGCAAGGGAAAGCAGACGGAAGAGGCGGGTGGAGTGCTGTTCAGCTATTCGGGAAAGCAGCAGAAAAAAACCGAGAAAAAAACAGACGACCGCCCAATAATACCGCTTACAGATAAGAAAGCCGATATTACCAAGTCAACCGTTAAGCTTCCCGAAAGACCGTCCTCGGGCTATACCTCCATAATCAATATCGGCAGCGGACCGACCGCAGAGCCAAAGCGCTCTCCCGAGACTACCGCCGAGCCGCGCACTCCGAACAATGTCGCAGTGGGAAGATACGCACATAATTCTGAAAATGAGAGCGCAGCACCGCGCAGTAAACCGGGCGGAAAGACCGCCGAGCTGCCCAGTCTGTCGAAAAGAGACGTGGGCGACGCGTTTTTCGCGCAGACCGACACACCCACGTTCAATGAGGAAGCGATCAAAAAGCTCAATCGCGCTCCGCAGCTTGGCAGGGGAGAGGAGAAATCAGGCGTAGTGACGGGACGCACCGCAAGGACAGCCCGTAAGCGCAGCACTCAGATAATCGCATCAAAGGGACTGGACGACCTTTTCTCGGATGATGATGATGTTCGCGGTCCGCGCCGCTCGTCTGGAGACAGCGTCAACGATATCCTGTCGGGAGTAGACCGCAAAAAGTGAAAATAAAAAATATTATAGGCACGGCAGCGTTGATATCAGCGCTGCTTGCCGCGGTTTTGGCGGCATTTCGAGGAGTGCTGCGGTGGGAGCTCGCGACGGTCATTGCGGCGGTGCTCTGCTGTGTGCCGATGTTCCTCGCGTTCGAGAAGCGCGTTCCCTCAGCACGAGAACTCGTCCTGCTCGCGGTGATGACGGCGTTCTCTTCGGCTGGACGCTTTATCTTCTCAGCGGTGCCGTTCTTCAAGCCCGTCACTGCGATAGTGGTGCTTACGGCTATGTACTTCGGCAAACAGGCGGGATTTATGGTCGGTGCGCTCTCGGCGGTTATTTCTAATATCTATTTCGGGCAAGGAGCATGGACTCCGTTTCAGATGTTTAGCTGGGGCTTTATCGGCTGGCTCGCGGGAGCGCTCAACGGGAAAAAGCTGCTGGAAAAGCCGCTTGCGCTGTGTATTTACGGCGTATTCGCGGGGGCGGCGTACTCGGTCATAATGGAGGTATGGACTACCCTGTCCGCCGACGGGGAGTTCTCCGTGACCCGCTGGGGAGCGTCAATGCTCGCCGCAATGCCCGTCACTCTGATCTACTGCGTTTCCAACTCCGTTTTTTTGTTACTGCTCCGCAAACCCGTAGGTAAACGGTTGGAGCGGCTTAAAACGAAATTCGCGGTATTTGAGTACACTAATATTCAAAGCGGACATTAATGTCCGCTTTTGTTATATTTAACAAAAATCGTCTTCATAATTGTGAGATATTCACAAAACAGAATTTTTTTAAAATTTCCCTGACAGATTTGATTTGTTTTCGCGAACATATTTACAGAGGCATAGATACTCACAAATTTAAAACGAAAAGGGGAATTATTATGAAAAAAATCTTAAAATCAACGGCAATAATTTCGGTTCTGGCAATAATACTTGCGGGGTGTAGCGAGCAAGGTAACAGTCGAGTGCTCGACATATACGGCAGTTCGCAAAGCAGCACACAGGACGCTGCCGCTTCGTTCGCTCAAAACCGGGTACAGTCCGAGGTGAACGAAAACGCAAACAATGCAAACAATGCAAACGGCGCTCCGGCTTCCGCACCGTCTATAATCTACACGGACGGCGCGGAGAGTAACGCGCCCAAAGACTTCATTCCGGAAGACGCTTACGACGCGTTCAGTGCACTTGCCGAGATAGTCGATAAATCGCAGACGGTGGAGATACTCGAAGAAAAGATCGCCGAATACAACAAAATATACGTCAGCCATGCAATAAGCAAGGTCGAGATAACGGACAACGGCGTACCTGTCACATCGGGCTTGCTGAAGAATGGAATGAGCATCCGTATGATAGATAACGTTGGCGGCATTACCGACTTTGCCGTAATAAGAGCGCCCAAAGACTGCATACCCGACGACGCTCCGCTGCCCTCAAAAAACACGCATAAGGACGAGGACTTCCCCGATATAATACAGCCCAAAATGGAGGAGGGCAGCTTTGAGGACAGCCTGCGGTACATAATGCTGCGAGCGGATACGGTCGAGGAATTGGAGCGCGATATCAACGAGCTGGATACCGAAAACCGTGTTCTTAGCATTCAGGTGACCAAAAAGTCCGAGGGCGGTACGTACACCAAAGGCGGCGTTACCGTAACCGAGGGCGCAATTGAGTACGACATGACCGTATCTGTCACCTACGACAGTGAGACCGTAGGTCTGCAATATTATGTGGGTCATTTTATCGACCGTTATTACGGGCAGATAGTATCCACAGGCGAATTTGAAAGCGGTATCTGGAACGCCATAGATACCGCGGAGACCGTTGAGGAGTTAAAACGTCTTATCGCGGAGTACGACGCTTACGAGCGCGTTGACAGCGTGAACGTCTACGCTGACGGCAGCATGGACGAGGAGATCACCGAGGGTGTGTTCACAAGCGGAATGAGATACTATATCGAATACGACAACCACCGTTCGAATATGGTCGGTCAAAAGGCATAAACGCTTGACAAAATTCCGCCGGCATTTTATAATATAAAGTAAATCGTGCGGCATAACATCGGGAGGTGAAACGCTTGGAGGATAATTTGATAGTACAGCTGTTCCATGAACGAAATGAAACGGCTCTCTCCGAGCTGTCGAGAAAATACGGCAGACATTTCGTCGCTATTGCCGAGAGGATATTATGCAATCACGAGGACGCGAAGGATTGCGTAAACGACGCGTATCTCAAAACGTGGAACTCTATACCGCCTGCGCGTCCTAACGTGCTCAAGGCGTTCGTCGGCAAGATAGTTAAGTGTGTGGCGGTGAGTATGCTGCGCATGAGCACGGCGGGCAAGCGCGGCAGCGGCGAGATAGCGCTTGTGCTTGACGAGCTAGGCGACTGCGTTTCGGATGGCGGCAGCGTCGAGGGAGAGTTCGAGAACAAGCAGATAATCGCGGAGATAAACAAATTCCTCTGGAAGTGCAGCGAATTCAGCCGCAGGGTCTTTGTGCTGCGCTACTGGCACTGCGAAAGCGTCTCCGAGATCGCCAAGCGCTTCGGCACTACCGAAAACAAAATATCGGTATCGCTGCACAGAACGCGTCAGCGGCTTAGGGATCACCTCGCAAAGGAGGGCTACACATTATGAGAGCGGAAAAATTATTCTTACTTATCAACGAAATTGACGACAGACTTATCATGGAAGCAGAAGGAAACGACGAACAGCCCGTCGAGGTGGTGTTTGAAAAGCGCTTTCCGATAAAGGAGATCATAGCCCTTGCCGCGTGCGCCGCCGCGCTTGTTATATGCGTTTACGCGGTCATTCACGTGCGCGGCGGTATCACTCCCCCGCCCGACAGCGGAAACAATTCGACTGCGTTCAGCAGCGGGGAGAATTCAAGCAGCGGATACTCCTCGGATAGCACCAGCATCTCGGACAGCTCCTCCGAAACGTCCGAGACCTCGGAAACGTCGGACAGCTCCGATATCGAGAGCAATATCTCCGCTGTAAGCATCAACAGCGAGGTCTTGTGGGGGATAGGAAAAACCTTTGACGAGGTGAACGATCGCTACGGCGACATTGTTTCGGGAGGTCAGAACGTATATAGCTTTGAAGACGGCTACGGCAGATATGCGTGGGACTCCAAGGGTATCGATCCGCAGCAATCCGACCGCGACGTAAACATTGAGATAATCAGAGGCAACGGCGGCTGCAAGAGCATTGACGGCGTAAAGCCTCACGATCTCTTTAGCGGCGAATTCACTTCCCTCAGCTTTGAGCAGCTTACGGCAAACGGATTTGAGATCGGTCCTCACGACGACAGCTTGTATACGATGTATGACGGTTATCGGTTCCGGACGTTTACGCATCCGTCTTATGAAAACATATCTTTTTCGGCAATGTATTCCGAGAAAACGGGCGTTATCGACGATGAAACGTCAATTATGATACGTTTGAACGAGACGTCCGAAACACCCCACATCACTCTGAACCAAGAGGCTTTATGGGGAATGGGCAGGACCTTTGACGAGGTGACTGAACGCTACGGGGAGGTCACGTCGGGGAATTTCAACACCTATTTTTTTGAAGGCGGCTACGGACGTTATGTCTGGGATTACGGCGGCGGTATCGACAATTCCTTTTCCGACGTCAATGAAAATATCGAATATATCAAAACGCGCGGCGGAGTTGTAATGATGGACAATATCAAGGCTAACGAGCTTCTTATCGGCGAATTCACAACGCTCGACTACGATCAATTCGCGGAGGTATGCGGGATAACCTACACGGAGCTTGGCGAGGAGCCCCCGGGTCTATACGATACATGGTCGAGATCCTTTACGCACCCATTCTACGAAAATATGACTTTCCATATGTATATGAAGGAACCCGGCGTTATCGACGAGACTACGACCTTTATGGTACGTTCGGACGACTTCTGACACGAAAAGAGGCGAGCATGACGGCTCACCTCTTTTATTTTACATATACAGCTCCCCCGCCGTGTCCTTGTAATACTCCGCCTGCGCCGCCCAGAGCTTACCGTAAACGCCGCTGCGGGCTACAAGCTCGTCGTGCGAGCCGCGCTCGGCTATCGTGCCGTTTTCCATTACCGTTATCTCGTCGCAGAAACGGCAGGAGCTTAATCTGTGCGAAATATAAACGGCGGTCTTTGTACCGACTATGTCGTTGAATTTCGTGTAGATGTCGTGCTCGGATATTGGGTCGAGAGATGCGGTCGGCTCGTCGAGGACGATAAACGGCGCTCCCTTGTAGATAGCCCGCGCGAGACAGAGCTTTTGCGCCTCGCCGCCCGAGATCTCCACGCCGTGCTCGTCAAAGTCCTTGTACAGGCAAGTTTCAATGCCGTTCTCCATTCGGGAAAGGCGTTCGCCAAGCCCCGCGCGTTCAATGCAGTCGCGGACCATGTCGGGGTCGTATTCGGTATCGGCGGCGGTGTTCTCGGCGACGCTGAACGAGAACAACCCCGAGTCCTGAAACACCACCGAAAACAGCGCCATATATTCCTCATATTGATACTTCCTGATGTCGATACCGTTAAGCGTTATTTTGCCCTCGGTCGGGTCGTAAAGGCGGCAGAGCAGCTTTATGAGCGTGGATTTTCCGCAGCCGTTCTTTCCGACGAGCGCCATTTTCTCACCGATACGCCACTTTAGATTAACGCCGCGGAGAACGTACTGCTCGGAATTCGGGTACTTGAACCACACGTTCTTGAACTCGAACTCATATTCGTTGTCGTCGCGCTTTTCGGTCGGGAGCGTGCCCTTGTATTTCTCGTCGGGGATGTCAAGGAATTTGAACGCGTCGTCGAGGAAATCCACGTCAATGGAGATATTCCCAAGACCGCTCGTCATAGCGCTTATGCCGCTGCTTATCCTCGAGAAGTACATCACAAAGCCGATTATCTCACCGACGGACAGTGCGCCCGATACCGCCCTCATCACCGCGAAGCCGTACATAAGCAGTCTCGACAGCAGCACGGGCAGGCACATCAACAGCTCCGAAACGCGCATTTTATTGAGCACCCTGTGCCATACGTCTATCGTATCCGCAGCGGTGCGCTCATATTCTCGTATTATAAGCTCCCGCTCGTCGAAAATGCGCACGTCCTTGCCGTTTTGATATCTTTGCAGAATGCTGTCTATATAGTGACTTGAGGTGCGCTCGCCCTGTATCTTTTTGCGGTCGTTCATCGCTTCGGACATAAGTCTGAACGTCGTCTTGCTCTGGATAAGCCCCCACAGCGCTTCCATTGCGGCGACCGCCGCGACTACCGCGGCAAGTCCCCACGGAGAGCCTACAAAGCCCATAAACCCTTTTGTCTCGGGAGAGCAGCGCAGCGCAAGCGGCAGTATCATCACCACGCCGGCTGTTATCGTGATAAGCCCCGAAACGAGGTTGAATATTCCACTGGATACCCTATTCATACGATTGAACCCTATCATCATACGCTGCTTGGCAATATGTGTTTCGGGATTTTCAATATGAACATAGTCCATATTGAGTATCTTCTCCCACAGCACGCGTTTATCGTAGCTCGTGCTCGCAAACGAGTGGCAGTTTTTGCGTCTGTCTATCGTTGTCACGGCGAAGTATAGTCCGAGTGTCACAGCCGCCGTTATCAGAACAAAAATTATTATATCCCGCCAAGGCTCGCCCGAGACCACCTTGTCGATGAGCTGCGAGGTCAGCCAGACCGTTAAAAGCTCGTTTGCGGTATTCAGCACCTCCTTTGCGATACCGCGCGCGAAACACCCCTTGTCGGCTTCGTCAAACATAGCCAGACAGCGCTTTACCACATTTACGGTCTTGCTCCAATTACGTTTCTGCTTATTCTTCATTGCCGCCGTCCCCTTTCTTGTCGTTGTAGTAACTGCTCTGCATTTCAAATAATTCCGCGTATTTGCCGTCGAGAGCCATAAGCTCCGCGTGAGTTCCCTCCTCGGCAATGCCGCCGTCCGCTATAAGGATTATTCTGTCGCAGAACCGCGTCGAGGCAAGCCTGTGTGAAATGAAAACGCTTGATCTTCCTTTGGAAAATTCCGCGTAGCTAAGATACATCTCCTGCTCGGCTATCGGATCGAGCGCCGCCGTGGGCTCGTCAAGCAGCAGCACGGGAGCGTCCTTGTAGAGCGCTTTCGCGAGCGCTAACTTCTGCATTTGTCCGCCCGAAAAATCGGTCGCGTCCTCGTACACCGACTTGACGAGCCGAGTGTTTTCCTTTTGCGGCAAGTCCATTACCTTATCGTAAATGCCCGATTTTTTCATACACTCGTACACCCTCGGCATATCCGTTTCGTTCGTCTTTTTTCCGGAGATGTTCTCCGCGACGGTAACGGGCAGCACGTTGATATCCTGAAACACCGTGCCGAACAGCCTGAAATATTCGTTACGGTCGTACCCGCGGATATTCTTTCCGTTGAGCAGTATCTCGCCCTCCGTCGGCTCGTACAGCCCGCACATCAGCTTTATCAGCGTGGTCTTGCCCGCGCCGTTAAGCCCCACCATTGCCAGCTTTTCACCGCGGTTAAGCTTGAACGAGATGTTCTTTATCGTGGGATTTTCCGCGCCCGAATAGGTGTAGGAAACGTTTCGGAATTCTATCTCGTATTTGTCGCAGCTCTCGGGCTTTTCGCCTAAGCTCTCGGTCGGCTCGGGAAGCTCTAGATACTGCCGTACATAGTTCGTGATGTTGGACAGCCACTGATACGCGCTTATCTTGTCGCACCAATCGCGTACCGCCTGTGACAGCATAAATATCGAGTTGAAGTACAGCACGAAATCTCCCGCGCCGATACTTCCGTTCATTACCAGCCAAACAATGTATATCGTCGCGGCGCTGTTGCCTACCATAATGACTATATGCGAGAGCATATCGTGACGGTATTCCCAAGCGTCCTGTTGCTCGTACCAGTCCATACGCTTTCGGTAAACGCGGTCATAAACGCTCTTCAGCCAGTGCTGCATACCGAAAATGCGGATATCCTTTGCGCTGCTGAACTTACTGTCCATGCCGATACGCGTTATATAATTCAATTGACGGTCAAAGGTCTGCCAGTTGTCGACCATATTCCATATCCAGCTCATCTTATGCTTGTTGATGTAATAACCCGCAACGGCGGGCACGCCGATTATCAGTATCAGCCACGGGTCGAGCATTGACAGAATACCGGCGTATGAGAATATCCGGAGCGCCGCGACGATAGTGTCCTTCATTGTACCCAGACCCGCCTCGGAAATGCTGTTCACCGAGGAATACGCTTTCTGGCACATATCGTTAATTTTGGGGTTTTCGGTGTCCTCGTAGGATAGATTCATCTTTTTACGCATGAGCCTGCCGAAAAGGTTTGCAGACAGCTTAAAACGCCCATTGGTGCTGATATGCCAATCGGCGGAGGTGACAATGTAGCCCGACAGCAGACCTCCCGCTATCAGCGCCGCGCAGATAATGCCGAGCACCGTTCTGTCAGACGTTCCGAGCGCGAATTCAACGACGTACTTGTCGGTGTAAGTTGCAAACAGACCGTTCGCGGTAACAAAGAATATTTTCAGCACCATTGCCCAGAATAATCCGCGCGAATATTTCCAACTCTCTTTTAATATGAATGCCATATTGTTCGGTATCGAATATTTCAGCTTGGAAAGTTCCTCGCGGTATTTCAGTCCCACTTCGGCTTGCTTTTCCTTGGTATATTTAGTGACTTTTACACGCTTCATTATAACGCCTCCGGATAAATATACTCAAAATGAGCCGCCGCGGAAGTCGGGCACGGGTGCATCAAAAGCGCGATCACTCCGCACGGCTGCTCATATTTGGGGAAGTACCGCTATATTATTTGCGGTGTGCTTCTTAATATATATTATCAAAAAAATGACCGTTCGTGTTGATTTTGGAACGAACGGTCAAAATACGGAACGAATTGCATTGTTTATAAGGCAGTTCTTAATTACTTTAGCTTTCAGCTGCTGCCACGGGTATCATCAGTTCTGTCGCGAACACTCCGTCCTCGTTCTGACGATTGACGTAGCCGCCGTATTTTTTTACCACGCGGTCAATGCGGAACAATCCATAGCCGTGCAGCGGCTCGTTCGAAGCGTTTTCCTTTGTAGAGAGATACGCTCCTTTTTCCTTACGCACCTTGCCCGCGGAATTTTGCACCGAGAGATACAGCTGCCCCTTCAGTCTGCCGATATACACACGCATGAACCGCTCCTCTTCGGGGAGCGCAGCGCAGGCCTCGACCGCGTTGTCGAGCATATTCCCAAGCATGGAACATAACTCCACGTCGCTCATCGGCAAGCCTTCGGGAACGTTCGCCTTGACGTTCAGGCGTATATTCAGCTTGGCGGCGGTGTTCAGCTTGCTGTTGAGTATCGCGTCCGCCATCACGTTGCCCGTTTTGATAACGGTGTCAACGTTGTCGAGATCGTCCGCAAGCTGGTCGAGATATCCCGAAATTTTTTCGAGATCGCCCTTGCCAAGCCATATTTTCATGTTCTGGATATGGTTTCGGTAGTCATGACGCCAGCCGCGTATTTGCCGATACATATTCTGTATCTCGCGTACCTGCTTTTCTATTAGCTCGCTCTGGAAGCGCTCGATACGCCTGTCCACCATATTGTACAAGGCACGGCGCAGTGCGAACGCTCCAACGATACCCATTGCGCAGAGCACGGAGATAATGCCGATTATAACAAATATTTTCATACGCTCACCTCGTGTAGTACGCGATAAATTTCTCGTTGATATCCTTGTAAAGCCGCCGAGATATCGGAATAATTCCGCCGCCGTCAAGCGTAAGTTCCGCCTTGCCGATACTTCTGACGAACCGCAGATTGACGATATAGGAGCGGTGACATGCGGCAAAGCTGTCGGGGAGAAGTACCGCGAGAGCGCTTATTCCCGCCGCGCAGTCGAGCGTCCTGCCGTCGGAGAGACGGACGGCGGTTTTCTTACCCATAGCCTCGCAGTACGTTATCGTATCGGGTGAAACGTGGAGCGTTCTGCCGTCGCATTCGAGCATGATTTCCTTTTCTGGCAAGTGCTTTTGAACGTACCTGTCCAGCACCGCGAACAGCTTATCCCTGTCAACGGGCTTTAACAGATAATGCAAAGCCTCTACCTCGTAGCCGTCGTTCATATAGTCGGCGTAGCCCGTGACGAACACGATAGGTAACATATCGCCGTCCGCGCGGAGCTTATGCGCCAGCTCCATACCGTTGAGATTTTTCATTTCAATATCAAGAAACAGCAGACTGCAAGGTTTATCGGGGTATTGGAAGAGAAAATTCTCGGCGCTCACGTACTCGTCGATCATGAGAGCGAACGGCTTGTCCGCCGCCCAGTCTCCGAGGAGCCGCCGCAGCTCCTCGGAGTGTTCCTCGCTGTCATCGCATATCGCTATCGTAATAGGCATTTTTCCGCCTCCCGTCGGTGTTGTTGGTTATTATTTATATGATACAACAAAGACGGAGTTTTGTCAAGGTGAGGTAAAATCCAATTTAACAGCATAAATTCACGAATTCCGCGCAAAATAACACAAGAATATTTAATTAAAGGAGAATTGCAATGGAAAAGATCGCTTTCTTTGACGCGAAACCCTACGATAAAGAATGGTTTGACAAGATCAACAAGGATTACGAGATACGCTACTTTGAAGGCAGGCTGCGTCCCGAGAGCGCGGGACTTGCAGAGGGCTGCCGTGCGGTCTGTGCGTTTGTGAACGACGTCATCAACGCCAAGACCATCGATCGTCTTTCCGAACTTGGCACGGAGGTCATTCTTATGCGCTGCGCGGGATTTAACAACATCGCACTGAACGCTGCTAAGGGTAAGCTGAAAATACTCCGAGTGCCCGCATACTCTCCCTATGCCGTTGCCGAGCACGCAATGGGAATGATACTTGCGCTAAACCGAAAAATACCCCGCGCTTATATCAGAACTCGCGATTTCAATTTCAGCCTCGTCGGACTGACGGGCTTTGACCTCCACGGCAAGACTGCTGGAATTATCGGTACAGGCAAGATAGGGCGAGTTTTTATAGATATCTGCAAGGGCTTCGGAATGGAGGTCATCGCATACGACCCGCATCCAGCCGAAAATGCGGAGATAGAGTACGTCGGCAAGGACGAGCTTTTTAAACGCTCCGACATTATCTCCCTGCACTGTCCGCTCACGCGTGACACGCGCTACATTATCGACGAGAGCGCAATCGCGTTGATGAAAAAGAGTGTGCTTATCGTGAACACCTCTCGAGGTCAGCTGATCGACAGCGAGGCGCTCCTCTCCGCGCTTAACGAAAAGCGCATAGGCGGCGCCGCGCTCGATGTTTACGAGGAGGAAAGCGGACTGTTCTTCGAGGATAATTCCGACAAGATAGTCACCGACGAGGTAATATCGCTGCTCGTCTCGCGGCCGAACGTCATCATCACGTCGCACCAGGCATTCCTCACCGATGAGGCGCTGCGGAACATTGCCGAGGTAACATTACAGAACTTCGATGATTTCCTCCAAGGCAAGCTGCTCGCCAACGAGGTAAAGCCCAAGGAATAACAAAAGGCACGGCGGAGTTGTCCGCCGTGCCTTTATTTAAAAGCTCTGCGCCGTATACAATCTGTAATAGTCGCCTTTTTTAGCCATAAGCTCGTCGTGAGTGCCTGCCTCGGTAATTCCCTTGTTGGACACATACATTATCTTGTCGCAGCTGCGGATAGTCGAAAGCCTGTGCGCGATTATAAAGCTCGTTCTGCCCTTTAAAAGGTGATTAAGACCGTTCTGAAGATATCGCTCGGTCTTTGCGTCAATGGAGCTTGTAGCCTCGTCCAGCACCAGAATTTTAGGGTCGGACACTATTGTCCTCGCGAATGCGATCAGCTGCTTCTGCCCCTGTGACAATCCGCCGCCGCGTTCGTTTACTATCGTGTTGTAGCCGTCCTTTTGACTCATAATATAGTCGTCGATACCTACTATTTTGCATGCCTCACGGCATTCCTCAAGTGTCGCGTCAAGTCTGCCGTAACGGATATTATCGAGCAGCGTTCCGCTGAAAATGAAACTATCCTGGAGCATAATGCCCATTTGAGAACGGAGTGACTTCAGTGTCATTTTCGAGATGTCGCTCTCGTCAATGCGCACTGTGCCGCCATTGAGGTTGTAGAAACGCGATATCAGGTTGACGATAGTCGTCTTTCCCGCGCCCGTAGGTCCTACCAGCGCAATGCTCTGTCCCGCCTTTATGTCGAACGAAAGGTTCTCGAGGACGGTTATTCCTTCTTCATACGCGAACGTTACGTTCTCGAAATGCACGTCGCCGCGTATCGGGGGCATTTCTTCCGCGCCCTCGACGTCGTGAACGGAAACCGGTTCGTCCATAAGCTCGAAAATACGCTCCAGGTACGCGACCGCATTGATGACTGTGTTCATAAGATTGGACAGGTTCATAAGCGGCTGCCAGAAACGTGCGGTGTAGTCGGTCATGGCAAGTATCGTACCGAGCGAGAGCATACCGCGGAACGCCAGAAGTCCGACCGCGTAAATAGCCGCCTGAACGGTTATGCTGATAACGTCGGTGGACGGCCAGACAAGGTTCGAGAAGTTGACCGCGCGTATCCAGCTTTTACGGTAGGCAGTGGCAAGGCGGTCGTGAATTTCTTCGTTTTCCTCCTCGCGGACGAACATCTGCGCTATCTTTGCGCCTACGATGTTCTCATGCTGATAGGCGGAAAGGTTGGAGCTTTTGTTCGATACCGACTGCCAAGCTTTGCGCTGACGGTTCTTGATGAAGAGCATTATCCTGAAGTATACCGGCAGTCCGCAGAGCGTTACCAGAGCAAGCTGCCAGCAGACGATAAACATAAACACCGTAATAAAAAGAAGATTAAATATTTCCAGCACGAAGTTTATAAGTCCGTTCGTCATAAGGTCGGCTATGGAGTTTATGTAGTTGATTATTCTCGTAAGTATTTTTCCGTGCGGACGGCTGTCGTAGAAATCGAACGAAAGCAGCTGCATATGCTCGAACAGGTCGCGTCGGATATCGTAGACGATATCCTGTCCGGCCTCGGTCATAAGCTTTGCGCGCTTTTTAGTGAACGCGATGCTCACGATGATACAAGCAAGCACTCCCGCGCCGCTGAGCAGCAGCATTGGGATATCCTCTTTACTGTCCATGTAGTTGTCGACTGCATTCTTGACGATGATAGGCGAGAGCAGTCCGATAATTGCCGCAAGCGTACTTAGCAGCATTGCGGCGATTATTTTACCTTTATATTTCGCCGCGTATTTTAGTGAACGCTTTAAGTGCCGCACGTCGAACGGCGTTTCAAGCGTTTCGTCTATGTCGTATTTGTTACGTGCCATTGCTGTTCACCTGCCTTATTTCTGCAAGTCATAGACTTCTTTATAATACCCGTTCCTCGCGATAAGCTCCTTATGCGACCCCTGCTCGAGTATTTTACCGTTTTTCAATACTAGTATCTTGTCCGCATACATTGCGGTGGAAATTCTCTGCGCTACGATTATTTTTGTGCAGTCAAACTCAAGATTTTTCAGCGAGTGCTGAATATGCTTTTCCGTCTCGAGATCGACCGCCGAGGTAGTGTCGTCGAGTATCAGTATAGCGGGTTTTACCGCGAGCGCTCTTGCCAGTGAGATACGCTGCTTCTGTCCTCCCGAAAGACCCACTCCGCGCTCGCCGACTATCGTGTCGTAGCCGTCGGAAAGCCTGCGTACAAAGCCGTCCGCATCGGCAAGCTCGGCGACCTTAACAACGTCATCCTCGGGCATTTCGGTATCCCCGTAGCTGATGTTGCCGTCGATAGTGTCCGAAAACAGAAATACGTCCTGAGTTGCCACACCGATGTTTTGGCGGAGCTGATCGAGCTTGAGCATACGCACATCAACCCCGTCGACCCTTACAGCGCCCGAATTCACATCATAAATACGCGGTATCAGTTCGGTAAGCAGCGTTTTTCCCGCGCCTGTTTCGCCCATTACGGCGACCGTCTCTCCCGGATCTACCGTAAAGCTCACGTCGTCGATTATTGTTTCGCCGTTGAATTTCAGCGTTACCTTATCAAATTCGACCTTGCCCTTGAATCTGCGCGGCATATCGACAGCGTCCTCGCGCGTCGCAATACGCGGTCTGCCATAGTATATCTCGATAATCTTGTTAGCCGAGGCGGTAAATCTCTGCCAGTCGTTGACGATATTTCCGAGCTGTCTCATGGGGTTGCTCATAGTCCATACGAGACCCGAGAACGCTATGTACTCGCCGAAGGTGAGCCGTCCGAGAATTACGAACAATCCGCCGCAAACCAGCATTATTACCGACAGCGACGACGCGCACGCCTCCAGAAACGGGAAGAATTTCAGCCATGTGAACGCCGCGTCCTTTGATGCGTCGCGGAAGTCGCGGCTCAGCTCGTCAAAGCGCTCTATCTCGTGGTCCTCGCGTGCGAACGCCTTGACTACCCTGTTTCCCGAAATGTTTTCCTCGGCACGGGTGTTCAGATTAGAGAGCTTTTCGCGCTGTATCTCATACTTCGGCGCGACCTTCTTGCGGAACGCGACCGTAATCAGCAGTATCACGGGCGTAAGTCCCGACAGACACAGCGCCATAAGCCAGTCGATACTGAAAAAGAAGATAAGCGACGCTATGAACATTACAACGCACTCCAGCACAGCTCGGAGTATCCAAGCGATAGAGTGCCTTACCATATCCAGATCGCCCGAAATTCTCGTCATGATATCGCCCGTGCGGTAGTAGTAATAGAATTTCGCGTCCTGATCCTCGATATTCTTGAATACGACGTTCCTTATCTTGTATATCATCGACTGCGACGAGTGCTCGTACATCATCGTGCTCCCGTACTCCAGTGCGCCGCGTAGCACCGTAAATCCCACCATAGCGATCAGCAGTCCGATAAGGTAATCCGAACGCGCCTCCAGATTTGCGACCGCGTTTTCGTTGACGATAAACGTGTCCGTTATCTCGCTTGTAATACGCGGCGTAATGATATACATCGACTGCGACATGATCGTAAAGAGCATACCGCAGATATACAGTCCGCGCGCGCCCTCCATATTTTTCCATAACCATCTTAAAAGAAACATAAAAACACCTGCCTAAACAAACGAACTTTATTACGCTGCGCGTAATTTTTGTTGTATTCCGGAATGCTGTGCTTGATTAAATAACTTAAAGCAAAGACGACAACGCGGTCTTTTTTGCGCGCCATTAAGGCGGCTGTCGGGTGCGCTTTAATTGCAACCCTGCTATGACGACTTTCGCCAAATTTTATTTTAATGACTTTATCAATTTTACAATACTAAATCAAACCGGTCTAGTACAATAACACTGTATTTCGATACTATGCTACTCTTTTGCAAAAAAATACGCCGAACATGTTAAGGCTCGGCATAATTAAGTTATTACTTATGATACTTTGAATTATTCATTATTGAGAATGCTCTGTAAACCTGCTCGAACAGCATGACCCTCGCGAGACTGTGCGGGAACGTCATCGGTGACATCGACAGCCGCAGGTCGCATTCTTTTTTCAAACTCTCCGCAAGTCCGAACGAGCTTCCGACAATGAAATGCACTGTCGATATGCCGCCGTTGCCGAGTCCCTCCAGTCTCGCCGCAAGCTCTTCGCTCGACATCGCCTTGCCCTCCACGCACATCGCGATCTTAAATCCGCCCTTTATCTGTGCGCGTATCAGTTCCGCCTCGCGTTCCAAAGCCTTTTCGACAAGCGCGCGATTCGGGTTCTGCGGCATGTCGGCGGGTTCAAGTTCTTTCACCGTGACCTTGGCGAACGTACCACCCTGGCTCTGTGCACCCAACCGCTTTTGATACTCCGCGCACGCCTCGCGGAACCAGCGCTCCTTGAGCTTTCCCATCACGATAAAATTGATCGTCATCATTTGTACCTGTTTCCCTTGCCGTTATTGCTGCGAGGTGCCATCTGTATCTTGCGGCGGCGTTCCATTTCGACGGCTTTTCGTTTCTTTTTCTTGATTATTGTTCTTGCCGCTATATAAGTGATTATCAGCAGCACCAGCACGACAATGCTAGTTATGAATTGCGGCGACTCCAGTATATTAACCGCTTTTTCCTTGTAATCCTCGATAATGTCCAGCTCGACGCGTGTCTCCGTGACCAGAGGTATTTTCACCAACGTTTCGCCGTTCAGCCGAAGTTCCAGATTCCCGACCGAAACTCCCTTTTCAACGGGAGCGACAAACGGCTCTACGGTAGGCTTTATCTGCTGTATCGTAGAAGGGTCGAGTGATTTCGGCATAAGCGTGTAGAAGTCCTCCGTGGTGATTATACCTACTTTGTCGACCTCAAGTCCCTTTTCCACATCGATCTGCATCACCTGCTGATTTTTCCCAATTATCTGTGTGTACTCGAACTCGTCGAACGCCCAGTCATACAGGTTTATATGATCGCGGTAGTGAGTTCTTCCCTCGTCCTCCTCGTTCTCATACGGCGACTGTAACGTTACCACAAGATATCTGTACCCGTTTCTTTCGGCGGTAGTAACAAGCGAGCAGAACCCGGGAATAGCGTCCTCCCACTCGCCGTTCTTTTTAAGGTTGTATTCGTATATACTGCCCGTTTTTATACCCTCGGTGCCCGCGTAGTAATAATCGCTGTTTTCACGCATCATGGCGTTGGTATGTGTTATGGTATAGCCATCCGGATACAGATCGTTGGGGGGCATCTCATATTCGTAAGTACTGCATATCTTCATAAACCCGGGATATTTATCCATAGCGTAGCGCGTGATAAGATACATATCCTTTGCGGTGGTGTAGTTGTTTTCCTCAAAGAGACCGTGCGAGTTCGTGAAGTGAGTGCCCGTACAGCCTATCTTGTCCGCGGTATCGTTCATCATCTTGATAAACTTCTTAATGTCGCCGTTCCCGACGTTGTAGGCGAGGATATTGCCCGCCTCGCAGCCCGAAGCCAGCATAAGCGCGTACAGGCAGTCATAGTAGGTGACGTTCTCCTGGAGCGGCTGAATGTCCGCTGTGGACGCCCCGACGAAATTAGGGTCGAACGGTTCGTATTCCCACGAGAACTCGTCAAAGCACTCGTAAGGGCACTCCACCTTGGCGTTGAAGTCGCGGACGTTTTCAAGCGCGACAAGAGCGGTCATGATCTTCGCGGTAGACGCGGGGTATAGTTTTTTGTCGGGATTTTTCGACATAACGACCGTATCCGTGTCAAGATTCACCATATAAGCGCCCTCGCTGAGCAGTTCAAATGGGAAGGAAAATGCCGCATATCCCGTTAAACTTAGATCAAATGTTGAAAATAACAGAATTATCGCAAAAAAGATTGTGAAAATTTTTCGTTTTAACATATAGACAAATCACCTTTTTTCGGTTATTATATTAATAAAGGGGTTGTTATCCAAAGCTGAAGGTATGGAAACATACACCCGCTTAATATATTATACCAAATTCTTACACCTGTTGTAAAGAGGTTTTTTAAAATTGTAAGATTTTTGTAATATTTGGCAGAATTTTTTAACTGCCGATAATCGGAGGGATCGAATGATTTACATAACGGGCGATGTTCACGCGGACTTCTCGCGGTTCAAAAATCCCGCGCTGAAAAAGCTGAAAAAGCAGGACGCGCTGATAATCTGCGGCGACTTCGGGTTTATATGGGACGGCAGTCCCAAGGAGCGCAAGCTGCTGAAGAAGATCGGAAAGCTGCCGTATAACGTGCTGTTCGTAGAGGGTACTCACGAGAATTACGACCTGCTCGAGCAATACGAGGTGAGCGAGTGGTGCGGCGGAAAGACACGTCTTATCAGCGGCAGACTGCGGCAGCTTATGCGCGGACAGGTATTCGAGATCGCGGAAAAGACGGTGTTCGCGTTCGGCGGCGGACAGACCGAGGACATCTACGAGCTGACCGAAGGCTCCAACTGGTGGGCACGCGAGATACCTTGCGGGGAGGAGCTTGCCGAGGGGCTTGAAAACCTCGAGCGCGCGGGCAATAAGGTGGACTTTGTGGTCACCTACGAGCCGCCCTCTAAGATGCAGGACTTTCTGCTCGGCGACGGTGATCGCAATCACATTAACACCTACCTCAGCGAGATATATGAAAAGATTGAGTTCAAGTCGTGGTTTTTCGGCAAGCTGCACATGAACAAGCTCATACCGCCGAAGTACTACGCTGTTTACGACGGTATTGTCACCGTTGATAACACCAAAATAACAAAAAAGAAAGAAAAATAACCAACAGAAGAAAAGGAGAAATCACAATGGCTGAAATTACATTTGAGATCACCAAGGAGCTTGGAGTTATCTCCGAGACCGCAAAGGGCTGGACGCGCGAGCTGAACATGGTAAGCTGGAACGACCGCGAGCCTAAGTTCGATATACGCGACTGGTCTCCCGACCACACCCGTATGAGCAAGGGCGTTTCCCTCACCGAAGAGGAGATGCAGAAGCTCGTTGAGTTGTTCAACTCCCGTGACGAAGAGGACAGCTTTGAGGAATAAGCTGCAGGCTGTCACATTCAATGCTGTTTTGAGGGTATGACGTTATTCTGTGTACGGCTAAAAAACATCCTTTAATCAACAAAAAACGCGGTTCATTTCGAGCCGCGTTTTGTTATTCCACATGGTTTGATTTGTTTCCTGCAGGCAGAGGTCTGAGAACGGTGATCGGTGAAAACAATGCTGTGACGTAAATCGTGACGTTAGCGAAGCTGTCGTGAGATGTCAGTGAGATCATTTTGTGATATTGACGTGGCGATACCGATATGTTACCGAGACCTTGCCGATTTATTATGTATGTGTTTTTGCGGTGTGAGCGTGATGTTGATGTGAATTAACTTAAAAGTCCGTGAAATATTAGCTTGATGATGTTAAATTTATGATAACGCGCTTTCGTGACGTAAGCGGGATGATACGCCGCCCCGTCCTCACACCTCTGCGTGCAGGAGACTGAAGTTTTTAAAGATCCGTAATCCCCGAACTTACGCTCGCTGTCTCGGGAACCTCCTTCGAAAGGTTTGTCATGTCCGCGCTTGCGAACAGCGTAACTACGAGAACCGCCGCTGCGAATACTGCTGCAAATTTTTTCATGATATATTCCCCCTGTTATAATGTTGTCTTGGGTCTCCGAAAAGCCGCTGACCGGCTGGTGAGGGCTTATCGGAGCTCCGCTTTTTCTTATGCTCTTATTGTAACACATATTTTTGCCGAAATCAACTACAAAATGGTTACAATTTGGTTACAATTTGGTTACAAATTATTACAAAAGGTTACAAAATATAGGGAAACGGCAATTACATTCGCACAATTTGTTGTAGTGTGAATTAACTTGCCTCAGTGGGGTCGTCGAACATTTTGCCGTCGTGCGACGAATAGTCGGCGAGCGTGCAAGTCTCGTAAATTTTCCATTCGCCGTCGATGTATCGGAACTCGTTGTTTATTTCCGGGATGAGATAGTCTGCTTTCTTTTCGGGGCCGTATACAAGGTCGGCGGGGTCACCGAGGGTGTTGAACGGAACATAATAATTTTTCGTGGTGAACTTTACGGTTTCGGAGCCGTTTTCCACAAGCTCATATTCCGTATGTACAAGGGTTATAGGACATCCCGCCGAAACTCTGTTACAGTAAAGCTGACCGTACAAAATAATGATTATCCCCCTCATTACAAGGGGGATAATCATTATTTTGTATTACTATTTTGGAGGGAACTCTTATTTTTGTCCTGCGCGTGGTGACAGCAGCCGCAGTGAGCGCAGTCGCCGCCGCAGGAGCTTTTGCCAGCGCGTTTGTCCTTGACGGCGTTCACGATTATAAGTGCGACCACCGCCAACACTCCCGCGCCAACCAGTATCGAACCCCAATAATGCTGTATAAATTCAGTCATATTCCACCTCGTTAAACCTTGATCTTCTTTTCGAGTCTGCTGCTTTCCTTGTGGGGTCTCACGAGCATAAAGATCATAAACGCCAATACAAGTGCCGCGAAGATAAGTCCGATAACACTGACATTACCCGTAAACAGACTGCCAAACTGATAGATAATCAGCGATACCGCATACGCAAATCCGCATTGATAGCCGATCGCGAACCATGTCCACTTTGCGCTGTTCATCTCTCGGCGGATAGCTCCGATAGCCGCGAAGCAGGGCGCGCACAGCAGATTGAACACCAGGAACGAATAACCCGCAAGCGCGGTCATAGCCACAAAGTCAAGCACTCCGAATACGCCGACTACCTCTTCTTTCGCTACCAATCCCATTATCGTAGCGACCGCCGCGGTAGGCTCGCCGAAGCCGAGCGGTGCAAATATCCAGCAGATAGCCGCGCCGATCTTGCCAAGAACAGTTTCCGCAAGCTCAAGCTCCGTACCGAAGCCGAATGAACCGCCGCCAGCCCAGCCGAACGAGCTGCCCGCCCAGATAATTATCGAGGACAGCAAAATAATCGTGCCCGCCTTCTTGATAAACGACCAGCCGCGTTCCCACATGGAGCGCATTACGTTGCCGAATGTCGGCAGATGATACGCGGGAAGCTCCATTACAAACGGCGCGAGGTCGCCCGAGAACATTTTCGTCTTTTTCAGCATGATACCCGAAACGATTATAGCAGCGATACCTATAAAGTACGCAGAGGGCGCTACCCACCACGCCCCGCCGAACAGTGACGCCGTGATGAGCGCTATTATCGGCAGCTTTGCACCGCACGGGATAAATGTTGTTGTCATGATAGTCATACGGCGGTCGCGCTCGTTCTCAATGGTGCGCGACGCCATGATTCCCGGAACGCCGCAGCCCGTACCTATCAGCATGGGGATAAAGCTCTTTCCCGACAGTCCGAAGCGGCGGAAGATCCTGTCCATAACGAACGCGATACGCGCCATATATCCGCAAGCCTCCAGAAACGCCAAGAAGATAAACAGCACCAGCATCTGCGGAACAAATCCCAGAACCGCGCCCACGCCCGCTGCGATACCGTCCAGAATAAGCGACTTCAGCCATTCAACGCAGTTTATGCTGTCCAGACCCGTTTCGATAAGCACGGGGATACCGGGAACCCATATGCCGTAGTTTGCGGGGTCTATCTCGTCGCCGATAGCTTCGAGCGGCTCGTCGACCATAGCCGAGATATCGAAGCCCTGCTCGGTCAACTCCGCGCCGTAAGAACCGTATGCTTCGTCAAAGTCGCCGAAGCAGCCGTCCTCAATAGCGCCAATAATGTCCTCAGCGCCGATAACATTCGCGTCGACAGCACGTTGAACCGTCACGGCAACGTCCTCGGTGAATATGTTCTCGGCTGCGAAATCGTCCTGTGCCGCTTCGTAGCCGCTTGTTCCGATACCGAACAGATGCCAGCCGTCACCAAAAAGTCCGTCGTTAGTCCAATCGGTGAGCAGCGTACCAACACTCGTTACCGAAACATAATACACGATGACCATAACCAGCGCGAATATCGGCAGCGCCAGCCAGCGGTTGGTAACAACGCGGTCTATCTTATCGGAAACGGTAGCCGCGCCCTTGTTCTTTTTCTTGTAGCACTCCTTGATGACCTCGGCTATGTAGATATAGCGCTCGTTGGTGATTATGCTTTCCGCGTCGTCGTCCATTTCGGTCTCGCAAGCCTTGATGTCTTCCTCGATATGCCTCATTGTATCGGCAGGGATATTCAGCGCTTTGAGAACCTTTTCGTCGCGCTCGAATATTTTTATCGCGAACCAGCGTTGCTGCTCGGCGGGCTTGTCGTGCAAAAACGCCTCCTCGATATGCGCAAGCGCGTGTTCAACGCTGCCGCGGAAGCTGTGTTGCGGAATGACCGGCTTTGCGGACTGCGCTGCCTCAACCGCCGCTTTCGCCGCCTCGGTAATGCCCGTGCCTTTAAGCGCCGATATCTCGCAGACCCTGCAGCCGAGCCGTGCCGAAAGCTGCTCGAGGTTTATTCTGTCGCCGTTCTTGTTCACGACATCAATCATATTTATTGCGACCACCATGGGAATACCAAGCTCTGCGAGCTGTGTTGTCAGGTAGAGATTGCGTTCGAGATTTGTGCCGTCGATAATGTTCAATATCGCGTTCGGGCGTTCGTTGATAAGATAATTTCTCGCGACTACCTCTTCAAGTGTGTACGGCGACAGTGAGTAAATTCCGGGCAAGTCTGTAATGGTAACGTTCTTATTGCCCTTAAGCCTGCCCTCCTTCTTTTCCACGGTAACGCCCGGCCAGTTCCCGACAAATTGATTTGACCCTGTAAGCGCGTTGAAAAGCGTAGTCTTGCCAGCGTTGGGGTTGCCGGCAAGTGCTATTTTTATCTCCATTTGAATTTCTCCTTTCAATGCTTGTTAATCTGGACTAACCATATTAGTCAATCCTAACACAAACCGATTATTTTTGCGAAAAGGTCATATCTCGACCATTTCCGCATCCTGCTTTCTGAGCGACAGCTCATAGCCGCGCACTGTGACCTCTATCGGGTCTCCGAGCGGCGCGACCTTGCGGACATATACTTCCGTACCCTTTGTAATGCCCATGTCCATGATTCTGCGCTTGACCGCGCCCTCTCCGTTCAGCTTCTTCACCGTGACAGTCTCGCCGATTTTAGCGCTGCGTAATGTTGCCATAGATTTTCCTCCCGTTCTTTATACCATAATTCTCTGCGCCATTTCCTTTGATACGGCGACGCGCGCTTCCTTGATGTTAACGATAACGTTTCCGCCAAGCTCGTTGACGATCTTCACCGAGCCGCCGACTACAAACCCCAATCCCTCCAGAAACTTTTTGGTCTCGGGATTTCCGCCGATTTTTTTTATCATACGTTCCTCGTCCGTATCCGCCAATGTAAGCGGCATCATAATTACCCCTCCCGTATTGGTTAGGTATATCTAACCAAAGTCTTGAAAAATGCGGTTAGGATTTGCTAACCAAGAATATAATACCTCACTTTACAAAAAAAGTCAAGAGGATTTGCGGAAATTTTAAGTTAGTCAGGACTATTTTGGTAATATTTTTGATTTTCCAGAGGTAAACGCGTAAAGATTTGTTTATTTTTTACAACTTATCCCGATTGAATGTTTGCTCCGAAAGTGCTATAATTATATATGTGTTTTAAAAAAATACAGTAAATTGGATTTTATCTTAGCGTCGTTATTGCGCTAAACAATAATTTAATGAATAGTTAAAAAGGGGTATCTTTATTTTGTCTAAACAATACCAAATGGATATGTGCAGCGGCTCTGTGCTTAAAAAGCTGCTAATGTTCTCACTGCCGCTGATGGCTTCGGGTGTATTGCAGCTGCTATTCAATGCCGCGGACGTTATCGTTGTTGGAAAATTCGCCGGTGATAATTCAATGGGCGCGGTAGGGTCTACGTCCTCGCTGATAAATCTGTTCACGAATTTGTTTGTGGGATTGTCGGTCGGTGCGAACGTCGTTGCGGCGCGCGCTCACGGGGCGAACTCCGCTTCGGATATGCATGATACCGTACATACGTCAATGCTGCTGTCGCTGATATGCGGCATGGTACTGGCGATCGTCGGCTTTATTCTCGCGCCGGAAATGCTGATACTTATGGACGCGACCGAAAATCTGTTGCCGCTCGCGGTAACATATCTGCGAATTTACTTCCTCGGAATGCCCGCGATGATGGTGTACAACTTCGGCGGCGCGATACTCCGCGCGGTCGGCGATACAAAGCGTCCGCTGTACTTTCTGACGGCGGCTGGTGTTATCAACGTACTGCTTAATCTGCTGTTCGTTATCGTGCTGAAAATGGACGTTGCGGGCGTAGCGCTGGCGACGGTGATCTCGCAGTGTATTTCCGCGGGGCTTACGGTAATGTGCCTTATAAAGGATAATACGGAGATACATCTCGATATCCGCAAGCTGAGAATACGCAGGCGCATACTGTTCGCGGTAATGAGAGTCGGACTTCCCGCGGGATTTCAGGGCACGATATTTTCGCTGTCCAACGTTGTGATACAGTCGTCGATAAACAGTTTCGGCAGCGACGCCATCGTTTCGGGAAACTCCGCCGCCTCGTCAATTGAGGGATTCATCTATATGGCTATGAACACGTTCTATCAGGCGGCGATCTCATTCACGGGGCAGCATATGGGCGCGAAAAAATACCCGCGCATACCCAAGATAATGGCAAGCTCATTGTTGTGCGTTACGGCAACAGGGCTAATCCTCGGGTGGGCGGCGTTTTTGTTCGGTCGCCCGCTGCTCGGCATATACTCCAACAGCTCGATAGTTGTTGACGCCGGAATGGCGCGTCTGTCCGTTATTGCGACGACCTACGCGCTGTGCGGTATGATGGACGTTATGGTGGGAATGCTGCGCGGTCTGGGCTATTCGATAATGCCGATGATAGTGTCGCTGCTCGGCGCGTGCGGACTGCGTATACTCTGGATATCGACAGTGTTTCAGATACCGGAATATCACTCGCCGGGGACCGTTTATCTTTCTTATCCGATGTCGTGGGGAATAACGCTGCTGGTACATATTATCTGCTATGTTGTCGTATGGCGGCGGCTCAAGCGGCGCGAGAGCGGATACTTCGTCAAGACAGAAAAATCTGGTATTATCAAATAATATCGAATTGGGCATTGCGATATCTTCAAAATCTGTTATAATACAATTATCAACAGATGAAAAAAGGAGATATTACAAATGAACGAAGAAAAACAGACAGCTCACGAAAAGCTGATAAGGCTTTGCTTTGCGGCGATGTTCGCGGCGCTGATATGCGTGGCGACCCGTATAATTCAGATACCCGGTCCGTCGGGAGGTTATATGCACCTCGGAGACTGCTTTATACTGATAGGATCGTGGGTTCTCGGTCCCGTGTACGGATTTGCTGCAAGTGCTATCGGCTCGGCGCTTGCGGACGCTACATCTGGATTTGAGGTGTATGTTCCGGGGACTATACTGATAAAGGGGGCAATGTCGTCGCTCGCGGCGCTGATAATGCGCGTATTCATCAAGAAATTGCCTAAGTATCGGTTGGCGGGCTTTTTCGTCAGCGGTATCGCAGCGGAGGTCTTTATGGTCAGCGGGTATTTCCTGTATGAGACGCTGTTTATGGGTTTCGCGTTCCCCGCGGCGCTCGACGGCGTTGTGAGAAGTTCGGTGCAGGGAGCGTTCGGGCTGGTGCTCGGGGTGATCTTTATTCAGGTCATCGCGAAAACGGGCGTTCTGAAGAAAATGCACGCGTATGCAGCATAGTAAAAAGCCGCGGTGTGTGCCGCGGTTTTTGATGTTGTAAAGCGGAATTTGTTATACTTGACAAAAACGATATTTGGATTTATAATTATAACAGTGCGCAATACGCTAAATTTTACGGAAATTTACATAGAGGATAAAAGAATGAAAAGAATTGCAACTATACAGGATTTTTCCTGCGTCGGGAAGTGCAGCCTTACCGTTGCGCTGCCTATCATCTCGGCGTCGGGGATCGAGTGCTGCGGCATACCGACCGCAGTGCTGTCCAATCATACGGGCTTTCCGAGCTTCTACTCGCACGATCTGACCGAGGATATCCCACGGATATGCGGACAACTCAGCGCACATAAAATATCGTTTGACGCTATCTCGACTGGATATATAGCCGGTATTTCCCAGATTTCGCTTATCGAGGAGTTTATCCGCGAATTCCGCAGTGAGAGCACTCTGGTATTTATCGACCCCGTAATGGGCGACTATGGCAGGCTGTACTCACAGATAACGGAGAGGTATGCCGAGAAAATGCGCGGGCTGTGCGCTCACGCGGATATTATCTCGCCTAACCTTACCGAGGCATATATGCTGCTCGGGAAAACCTACCGCGACGATCCCGACAGCGTGGAACTGCGCGATATGCTGAAGGAGCTGTCGGAGCTGGGCGCAAAAACCGTCGTCATCACGGGGATACTCCGCGGCGGCGATATAGGCTGCGCCGCCTTTGACGGAAATGATTTCTGCGAGGTGTACGGCGAGCGGCAGGATGTTTTCTGCAGCGGCACGGGAGATATTTTTGCGTCGGTGCTGCTGAGCGCGATACTCCGCGGCAAGGGCTTTGAAAAGGCGCTCGAGATTGCCGTCGGGTTTACCGCCGAGGCAGCTCGGTTCACTGCCGCCGACCCCGACAGACCGTTCTACGGCGTGAACTTCGAGCAGGCGATACCGTATCTGATAAAGCTGCTGGAGAGTTGATATGGAACGCAACAAACGCCTCGGCAAAGCTATTTTGCTGATAATACTGTCGGCATTTTTCTTCGCGCTGATGAATATGTTCGTGTCGCTTTCGGGAGACATTCCCGTCGTGCAGAAAACGTTTTTCCGAAACCTTTTCGCAATGTTTATCGCAAGCGGGGCGATGATAAAGAACCGTCACTATATATTGCCGAAAAAGGGTGAGCGCACGGGAATTCTTCTGCGGTCGCTGTTCGGTTTGCTGGGGATGTTCGGAAATTTTTACGCGCTGTCAAGGATGGCGGTCGCGGACGCGTCGCTTCTCAATAAAATGTCTCCGTTTTTCGCGATCATCTTTTCGGCGGTGTTGCTTAAGGAGCGACCCGATAAAGTGCAGATAGCGTGCATAATGACCGCGTTTTTCGGTGCTATGTTCGTGCTTAAGCCAAGCTTTCAAAATGTCAATCTGCTGCCGTCCTGCGCCGGATTTCTTGGCGGAGCGTGCGCGGGACTGGCGTATACCTTCATCAGAAAGCTCACGGGCGGCGGAACTAAGGGTTATTATATCGTGTTCTTTTTCAGCGCTTTTTCAACGCTGTGTACGCTGCCTGTTATCGTTTTCGGGTACTCACCGATGACATTGGGGCAACTGATGTGCCTGCTTGGAGCCGGCGCGGCTGCCGCGGGCGGACAGTTTGCGATAACCGCCGCCTATACCTGCGCGCCCGCGCGGGAGGTATCAATATACGATTATTCGCAGATAATTTTCGCGGCTGTTCTCGGGTTTGTTGTAATGGGTCAGCTGCCGGACGTGTGGAGCTTTATCGGCTATTTTATTATAGTCGGCGCGGCTTTCGCGATGTTCAGATATAATAACGGGAAGGTCAAGTGATTTTTTCGCGAAAATACTTGAAATTTCCCGCAAAATGTGGTATAATTATAAAGTTAAGAAAATGCGGAATTTAATGGCGGTTTTTACCGCCTTTTTGGGAAACCGCGTAAAATTAAGTGTTTTTCTAAATAAATAGTTTTAAACAAGAGGTGAAATTTTATGAACGCAGACCCGGGCAGTTGCCGATGTCGAATAAATACCGCAGAGGGCTTGTGCGTTCATAGCGTGGGCTTTTCTGCGTAAAGCAGGGGAGTGACCTTATTGGTAAACTATTACAGAAGCATTGAGGGAAAAATTCGCGAGATCGAGAACGCCGAGGCGGGCTGCTGGATATCGCTGATAAACCCGACCGAGACAGAGATATCCGATATTGAGGACGATATGGGTATCGACCGCGATTATATCCGCGCCGCTCTTGACGAGGAGGAGCCCTCGCGTATTGAGAGCGACGACGGCATTACGCTGATAGTCGTCGATTACCCCGTAGCGGAGCAGCAGGACGACGATCACGACAATACGCTGCAATATTACACCACGCCTATGTCGATAATCATCACCGACAAGAACGTCATCACGGTAAGCGCTAAGGAAAACGCCGTGCTGGACGAGCTGTCAAAGGGTATAGTCAAGGGGATACAGCCGAATCTTCGCACGAGGTTCGTGTTTACGATACTGCTGCGCATTGCAGCGCGGTATCTGCAATATCTTAAACAGATCGACAAGCTGTCCAACTACGTTGAGGGAAAGATGTACCTTTCGATGAAGAACAAGGGGCTTATTCAGTTACTGGGACTGGAGAAGTCGCTGGTTTATTTTTCTACCTCGCTGAAATCCAACGAGGCGGTGCTCGAGAAGCTTATGCGCGGACGTTACCTCAAGCTCTACGAGGAGGATCAGGATTTGCTTGATGACGTGCTTATTGAGGTCAAGCAGGCGATCGAGATGACCAACATCTACTCGAATATCTTGAACGGCACGATGGACACGTTCGCGAGCATCATCTCAAACAACCTTAACATAATAATGAAACGAATGACGACCATTACGATAATCCTCACTATGCCGACTATCGTGTTCAGCTTTTACGGAATGAACCTCGGCGACGCGGCGAACGGTCTGCCGATCGCTAACGTCTGGTTCCCGATAGTGCTCAGCGTTCTGTTGGCGGCGGGGGTCGGCGTGATGATGAATATTATTCAGAAATTTAAGTGAATTGTGAAAATTCCGAGCGGTTACAGCTCGTTTAAATGGATAGTTTTAGGCGAAAATTTACATGTTGCGCAGGATTCTTACATGTTGCGCAACGGCTATTGACATTCAAACCTCCCCATGATATGATTATATCATAGGGAGGTTTTATTATTTTAAAAGAGCTTTGATAATAATGGCGTAAAATTAGTTAGGAGGTTTTTATGAAGATGAATTTGTTTAGGAAAGTTAAGGTTTTTTTATTGGTCGGACTGGCGGTTGCTATGCTCTCGACCCCGGCTTACGGTACGGAAGTCGATATTGGCACCGATCAAAGTGGAATCTCGTCAATCGGAGGGACTTACTGCAAGAATGCGGTAACCGGCGAGACTTATTATATTCCGGAGCCTGATATTGAGGCACAATCCGATGAAACTTTTGGTTTTTCACCAGGATATAATCCCTTTGCCGATGAGGAAAACGATGCTGATAATTCATTGCAGCCTTATTATTTGGAAAGCGGACGTACACCTGTGAAAAATCCGCAATATAACGAAAAGTGTCGAAATACTGTTTATATTGAAACCAAATATAAGGGCAAAGACAACTTTGAATTGACAGGCATTGGTACGGGATTTATAATAGGTCCAAACGCAATAGCGACAGCAGGACATAATTTATTTGACAAAGATACAATTAGTGGCGATCATTGGATTACAGAATCGACAATTATTCCTGCCTATAATTCGGGTTCTGATCAACAGCATTTCAAATCCGCTAAAGGGATTGCATACCGTTGCGGAGGGGGATGGGCAAATAATGGTGATTTTGCAGACGACTGGGGAATAATTATATTGGATTGGAACATTGGAAATGATACCGGTTGGCTGGGACTTCAGTGGCAATCATCACCATATAGTTCGGGTACAAGCGTTGAGGTGAATGGATACCCCGTTAAAATATATGATGAATATACCCAAATACCTCGCGATCAATATACAAGAAGGGGAACAGTCGGGGCAGTTCCTAATATAAATATGCTTGAAAGCAGGGATATTTTTATATCATCGGGAGACAGCGGAGGTCCTTGTTATATTGATTCTCCTACATATGGATATACGGCAATAGGAATTACCTCTTGCTATAAACCTTATGATGAAGATGGAAAAAATCTTGAGTGGGTCAGATTTCGAACGATTGATAAGTCGCTTTATACGAAACTTATCGAATTTCGAACCTCAACGTTATAATATTTATTATGATGAAAAAATTTTTAATATTAATGTGCGTTGCGTTGTTGCTTATTACCGGCTGCTCTCCAAAGGACGATTTTGACGATCACGATCATGCCGAGCTTCGACCGTGTGAAAATGTGGCAGCCGTAACCGAATTTGAAGAATATGACGGAAATATCGAATCGATCACCGTTTTTATAACAAACAGCAGTGATAAAAGGTTTCCTTTAAACGACAATTTCCGTCTGCAGAAGAAAGTCAATGACGAGTGGAAAGCGATCAAAAGATATTATGACCCGGAATCACTGATCGGCGACGGTACGAACAGAGAAATGTTGGAGCATAGCGAAGGGGCTGTCTGCATCAATTTAAAGGAGCACGTTAAACTGCCGTTACTCCCGGGACAATATCGGATATGGGTCGGCAGCATAAGCGGCAATAGAACGGCGGCAGCCGAATTTGAGGTCAAATAACGGGGCGGGAGCGGCAAATTCCGCTCCCGACTTTTTTGTTAAAAAATATACAAAAATTTTCTTTTTCCTCTTGAAAATATTAACAATATATTGTATAATATATTTGTATGGTTAGCAGATTTGGCGAATTGCACAAATTCTGCGGCTAAATTTCGACAAAGGAGAAAAAAAGTATGACTTATTCTCATGAAGTTGACGCTATGTGCCCCGTAGCACAAGGCGTGGCTCACGGCTGTGCCCCCATCCCCGAAGAGGCGAAGTGGGTAAAGGCAAAGGAAATCAAGGATATTTCGGGATTTACACACGGTGTGGGCTGGTGCGCTCCTCAGCAGGGTGCGTGCAAGCTCTCGCTCAACATTAAAGAGGGCGTTATCCAGGAGGCTCTGGTAGAGACCCTGGGCTGTTCGGGTATGACTCACTCCGCGGCTATGGCGGCTGAAATTCTCCCTGGCAGGACCATTCTCGAGGCGCTCAATACCGACCTCGTTTGCGACGCTATCAACACCGCTATGCGCGAGTTGTTCCTCCAGATCGTTTACGGACGTTCGCAGTCCGCGTTCTCCGAGGACGGTCTGACCGTCGGCGCGGGTCTTGAGGATCTGGGCAAGGGTCTGCGTTCGCAGATCGGTACTATGTACGGTACTCTCGCAAAGGGTCCGCGTTATCTTGAGATGACGGACGGTTATGTTACCGATCTTGCTTTGAATGAGGATAACGAGATCATCGGCTACAAGTTTGTAAACTTCGGCAAGATGATGGACTTCATCAAGAATGGCGATGACGCTAACACCGCGCTCGAAAAGGCGAAGGGTCAGTACGGCCGCGTAAACGACGCAGTTAAGTTCATCGATCCGAGAAAGCAGTAAGGAGGTACATAAGAATGGCTTTATTTGAATCTTATGACAGACGTGAAAAGCAAATTCTCGCTGTTATCAAAGAATACGGTATCAACTCCATTGAGGAATGCGCGGATGTGTGCAAGGAGAAGGGTCTTGATATCTACAAGCTTGTAGAGGGCATTCAGCCTATCTGCTTTGAAAACGCTAAGTGGGCGTACACCGTTGGCTGCGCTATCGCGATCAAAAAGGGCTGCACGCGTGCCGCTGACGCTGCTGCCGCTATCGGCGAGGGCTTGCAGGCATTCTGTATTCCCGGCTCCGTTGCGGATCAGCGCAAGGTTGGTCTGGGTCACGGCAACCTCGGCAAGATGCTGCTTGAGGAGGAGACCAAGTGCTTCTGCTTCCTTGCGGGTCACGAGAGCTTCGCTGCCGCTGAGGGCGCTATCGGTATCGCGGAAAAGGCAAACAAGGTCCGCAAGGAACCGCTCCGCGTTATCCTGAACGGTTTGGGCAAGGACGCTGCTCAGATAATCGCCCGTATCAACGGCTTTACCTACGTTGAGACCGAGATGGACTACTACACCGGCGAGGTAAAGGAAGTATTCCGCAAGAGCTACTCCGAGGGTCTGCGCGCTAAGGTAAACTGCTACGGCGCGAACGACGTTACCGAGGGCGTTGCTATCATGTGGAAAGAGGGTGTTGACGTTTCCATTACCGGTAACTCCACCAACCCCACACGTTTCCAGCACCCCGTTGCGGGCACTTACAAGAAAGATTGCGTTGACAAGGGCAAGAAGTACTTCTCCGTTGCTTCGGGCGGCGGTACGGGACGTACCCTCCACCCCGACAATATGGCGGCGGGTCCCGCTTCCTACGGTATGACCGATACAATGGGTCGTATGCACTCCGACGCGCAGTTCGCAGGTTCGTCCTCCGTTCCCGCGCACGTTGAAATGATGGGTCTTATCGGTATGGGCAACAACCCGATGGTAGGCGCTACCGTTGCTTGTGCTGTCGCTGTTGAGGAGGCTCTCAAGTAAAAATAAGTCCTGCGGTTTTCCGCGGTCGAATTAACGATTATCCCTCTGAGGCGTTTTGTCACGGAGGGATTTTTTTATCGTTGTCTTGCTTTTTGTTTTATTACATGTTATAATTAAAGCAGCACTAAATGCTCCCGCGGCGAAAAGGAGGCGCAGACGATATGAAAGCCCTTAAAAAAATACTGCTTTTTATTCTCAGTTCCGCGGTTATTGCGGTAATGATCTGTTTTTCCGTGTATGCTTGGGGGTTTCTTACTTTTTTACAAGCCGGAAGCTTGTTTCGCCAGAAGCCGCCCGTATATTGGCTGGTCTTTGATTATGCTTTCCTGCTGCCGTTTAATATCTGTCTTATCGTTCTTGCGGCGATACTTCTGTCGCGTATCGGTATGGATAAGAGCGATGGGAAAAAGAGCTTTTGGAGAATGGCGGCGAAGCCCGCGGCGGTTATTACCTCGGCGGTCGCTGTGTGTGTTCTTTACTTGTATAAGGATACTATCGAATACAAGATGACGGACGCTCTGGTGAACACTTATGTCAGGCAAGCCGATGAGATAATATGCTATGAGAATTCCGGAAATTTGTACGGCGACGGTATGTTCGATACGGATATCAAAAGGTCTTCAATGCTGCTGGACTACGACCGAATGACAGTCACTTTTATGTACAGAGTGAGCCGGGATCAATATAAGCGGGTGGAGCTTTTCGAGAACGGCTTTGTTCCCGATGACGGGCATATACTTCAATTCAGAAATCCTCTAAAAGACGGCGGAGAGGTCAGGGTCTATTACGACAGAAACAACGGCGACAGTCTCCGTCCGTCGATAAGGTCGTGCGCCGTCACCGTGGAGCGTGACGGGAAGACTTTCGGCGCACATTTCGAGCCCGAGAACATTGATTTTGAATCCTGTCTGGAGGATATCTACGCGTTTGAGAGCAGGGGCTTGGAAACGCTGACGTATCATGACAACGAGCTGTTGCCGTATTCGGGCGGCGTAAAGTCAGACACGGTGTTCATTGACTACGAGAACAAGAAACTGTATTTCGTTTACTTCGACGATTCGGGTTTCGGGATCGCCCGCGTCTGCTGCGATGAGTTCGAGATGACCGAAACGAACAGGGTGGAGAATGTATTTCTTCAGGCGGAATACGATCTCGAAAACGGCGGAAAGCTATACGCGTACGGAAACGAGGACTACACAAAATACGCTTATGATACGGTGTTGAAGTGGCAGACCGCGAAGACCGACGGTCTGATTCTCGAATATGACGGAAAGCTGTATCGCGTAGATATCAATACCCTCAACGGACATCGCTATGACTTTCTGCACAGCACAGGCGCTGTCAAGGTCTGCAAGGGATGGAGCATAGGTTGAATATATCGTCCGCCGTTTTTGAAACGGCGGATTATTTGCCCCCAAACAGGTTTTTCCGTGTTATAATATACGAGGGGTGATGAAACGGTGAAGTTTGACAAGCTGTACAAAAACTACAAGCGGCTTATGTTCGGGATAGCGTACGATATCCTGAAAAACGAGCAGGACGCGGAGGACGCCGTTCAGGAGGCGTTTATCAGGTTGGCGGACAATATTGAGAAGATAGCAGACGAGGACAGTCCGCAGGCGCGTAATTTCTCCGTTGTTGTCACGCGGAATATCTGCTTTAATATGCTCAGAAAGCGGCATATCGAGACGGATATCGACGACGAGGTCGTGTGCTCGGACAATAGCGCCGAGGACGAGGTCCTGTCGGCGCAGGGCGTTGAAACGCTGGAAAGGGCGCTCGAGAGCCTTCCCGAAAAATATCGCGATATATTGTACCTTACGGTCTACGAGGAGCTTAGTCTGCGCGAGGCGGCAAAGCTGCTCAACAAGGCGGAGATATACCCCGAGATACTGTAAAAATATCGGCGCGGAGAGCAACATCTCCGCGCTTTTTGGCGGTCCTTCCGCAGAAAAAAGTTTTTTGGTGAAAATTACGTTAATACCTTGACAAGCGTGGGAAAATGTAGTATTATGTTATATAGGAGAGTTTTCTATTGCATCGTATGGGAAATCAAAATGTAATTTCTCGGGTGTGAATGATTTGAATACAAAAGCAATTTCGGACTTACTGTGCGCCGTGTATTACGCGCACGTTTATATATAGAGAGATAATATTTGGGGGAATGGCTCACGTGAGCCGGCAATATTCTTATACATAAAAATTAATAACGTTCGGGCTTGTTTTTTTGCACATACTTAATTAAAATAAATATAAATATAATAAAAAATTGGGGAGTGTACAAATGATATTTTCCAGCCTTATTTTCATGTACCTTTTTCTGCCGCTTTGCCTTATCGTGTATGGACTTGTAAAGCCGCTTAAGGGTAAGAACATTGTGCTGATTGTTTTTTCGCTGATGTTTTACGCTTGGGGAGAGCCCGTGAGGATATTGTTTTTGCTGCTGTCGGCAGTGATAAATTATTTCGTCGGAATAGGTATCGGCGCGGTCAAGAGCGAAAAACTGCAGAAGCTTATCGTGGGGGGCGGACTGGTATACAATATCGGAATGATCGCCGTATTCAAGTACAGCGGATTTCTGGTCGAGAATGTCAACGCTATCTTCGGAGCGAAGTTTCCCGTGCCCGAGATCGTGATAATGGCGGGTATCAGCTTTTACACGTTTCAGATAATCTCGTATATCGTAGACTGCTACTGGGGGAAGGTCGAGCCGCAAAAGAGCTTTCCGAAATTACTTCTCTACATCTGTTTGTTCCCGCAGCTGATCGCCGGACCTATTGTGCGTTACAGTACTATCGCGGAGGAGATCGACTACCGTAAGACCACAATGAAGGACCTCAGCGAGGGCTTGACCAGACTGGTAGTCGGACTTGCGAAAAAAGTCGTGCTTGCCGATCAGCTTTTCAGGATCGTCGAGAACACTATCGGAAAGAGTATTGACAGCCTCACTGTCACGGGTACATGGTACGGTATCATAATATATTCACTGTATATCTATTTTGACTTTTCGGGCTATTCCGACATGGCTATCGGAATGGGGCGAATATTCGGCTTTCACTTTAACGAAAACTTCAATCACCCCTATATCTGCAAGGATATCCAAGAGTTCTGGCAGAGGTGGCATATCTCGCTCGGGTCGTTTTTCCGCGATTATCTTATGCCGATAACGTTCTTCGGTCACAGAAACAAGTATTTCAGTCTGTTTCTGGTGTGGCTGTGTACGGGTATCTGGCACGGTGCGTCGTGGAATTACGTCATCTGGGGATTGTATTACGGTGCGTTTATAGTATTCGAAACGCTTATCGGGAAAAAGCGCATGAACAAGATACCTCTTGTGATACGGCATATTTACAGCAAATCAGTGATCTTTATCGGATACGGTATTTTCTACTTTGAGGATTTTGGGCAGCTCAAGCTGTTTTTCCGCAACATTACGCCGTTAAATCCCAACGGCTGGAGCAGTTCGTTCGAGGCTATGTCGCTGAGCGCAAATCTGTGGCTTATTATCGTGGCGATCATTTGTACGTTTCCGCTTATCGATCTCGGGAAAAAGCTTGCGGCGCGTTCGCTCGAGGCTAAGACCGCGTTGTCGATATCGGGTACGGCTGTATGCGCGATACTGCTTATTATGAGTAGCATACTGATGGTGGACGCGACTACAAACGCGTTTCTGTACTGGAATTATTAACGGGGGTTCATGAATGGCAGAGAAAAAGAGCAGCAGGCAGCTTGCCGCCGAAAAGGAGGAGCGCGAGCAGCGCCTCGAACGTCAGAAAAGGCGCGTTCTGGCAAAGGCAAGGCGGCGCGAAAACAATTTGTTTAGCCTGAATATCGCTGTTATTATTGCGATATTCGCGTTTGGTGCGCTGTTTATGACTTTCGGAGAGCGCCCGACTATCTCCGAGGAGGAGAATCGTAACCTCGCGAAGTGCCCGACGTTCACGTTTGAGAGCTACTTCAAGGGCGAATTCACCAAGGATTTCGCGGAATTTTACAACGATACCGTGCCAATGAGGAGCACGTTTAAGTCTATGATCTCGGCATTCAGGGCTAATCTCGGCATCAAGTACGGCAGCGGCGAGACGCTGCACGGTCCTTTGCCGAATATCGAGAGCAGACCCGACCGTTCTGACAGTTCGAGTTCGACGTCGAAAAAGCCGCCCGTTGTCGTTGTTACGCCGCCCGCGACTTCGTCTTCGTCGTCAAGCACCACGACTACGTCAAGCACGGCGTCGACCGTTACAAGCTCGTCGATAAGCTCCGAAAAGCCGAACGATATCGACCCCAATGGCGGAATGATGTCGGGTACGGTGTTCGTCTTGAACGACGGCCGCGCTCTGGCACTGTCGGGGGGAAGCTATTCGGGAGGTCAGCACTACGCGGAGACTATCAATAAGTACAAGCAGATACTCGGCGACGGCGTGAACGTTTATTCGCTCATTTCGCCGACGGCGGTGTCGTTCTATATGCCCGAGGAGCACGCTGATCTCGCGGGCAACGAGTGGGATGTTATCGACTATACCAACGGCTTTTTTGACGGCGTTATCCCGATAGACGCGTATTCCGTCTTTGAACAACACACCTCCGAGAACATCTTTATGCGCACCGATCATCACTGGTCGTCGCTGGGCGCTTACTATGCGGCTCAAGAGTTCGCAAGAATGGCGCAGGTTGACTTTGCGGAGCTGAACGACGAAAATTTCGAGAAAATATCCCGCGAGGGCTATGTGGGTACGCTGTACGGCTACAGCGGCGAAAATCAGCTTATCAGGGATAATCCCGAGACGTTCACCTATTATAAGCCGCAAAACGAGTTCACGACCGATTACTATTCTCAGGCGCTGGAATATCAATACACTGGCGCGCTTATGCTTGATATAGACAGCCTTGATGTGGTAAGCTGGTATCTCGTCAATATCTGCGGCGACAACTACGCGGTCAACGTCAACACCGATTGCCACAACGGGCGCAGACTGATGATTATCAAGGACAGCTACGGCAATGCGCTGCCGCCGTTCCTCACAAACTCATTTGAGGAGATATGGGTGGTGGATATGCGCTATTTCGAGAGAAGCGTGACCGAGCTGTGCAAGTCCGAGGGCATTACCGACCTGCTGTTCGTGATGAACCCGTCGAGCGCTACGGGTGTCAATCAGGAAAATCTTTCTAATATAATTTGAATCCTAAATGTCTTAAAAAGTAGGCGACCCTTTAATCTTCATAAAATCGTAAGAATATCGTAAATAATGCTTCAGATTTTTTTGACGGAAAATTGACATTTTAATGCTATAATAAACATGTAAATCTTAGAACCCGTCCGTTGGGACGTGTTCTTAAAAGGGGGAATATGTCTTGAAAAAGGCAAAGACTACTTGGTCACTCTGGGCGTTGACAGCGGCTGTGCTGTCGCTTACGGCGTGCAGCGCGGGGCAGTCCGATATACTGTCTGACTGTTCTGGCAGGGAGCCGAACGTTCCGAACGTATTTGTCGGAGGGCTGAATATTTTGGCCGGCGGTTCGGAAAGTCCGCCTGGGAGCAGTATTCAAAACAGTGCGGAAAGTACCGTCGAGAGCACCGCTCACAGCAAGCCTAATGTTGCGGACAACGAAAACAGAGGAGAAATGTCGGGCATCGTTATGGTGTTGAACGATGGTGCGGATTGGTGCTGTTCGGCGGGAGCAATTTGGGAAGACAGAATTACGCTGAAACGTTTAACGTGTACAAAAAAGGCTCGGCGAGAACATCATCTTGTCAATATTTTGTGACATCTAAATTAAAACAGCATTTTTTATGCCATACTATATACATATTTAGGAGGAAAATATAATGAAAAAGGCAATTTCTGTGCTGGTAACGGCGGCGCTGTTTATGTCGCTGACAGCCTGTGAAAATATAAGTCGGGACGACGATTCGGGAACTTCGGGTCTTGATTCCATTTCTTCGGAAGGATCAACGGGAAATAAATCGGACAGTTTGAGCAGCGTAAGCGATTCCGAAAGTACGGACAGCGTTCCCGGGAGCATGGTTGAAAGCTCGCAGATCACTCAAAGCACTGACGAGAGCACTTCTCACGACAAGCCCGTAGTTCCGACGGATAATCAGGGCGGAGAGATGTCGGGTTCGGTTCTGGTTTTGGATGACGGTCGCGCTATCGACCTTTACGGCGGCGGTTACGAGAGAGGGCAGAACTACGCCGAAACGCTCAACAAGCTCAAGCAGATGGTCGGAGATAACGTTAACGTGTTTTCGCTCGTAGCTCCTACAGCAGTGTCGTTCTATCTTCCCGATGACCTTGCGTATATGTCGGGCAGCGAATGGGATAATATCGACTATCTGAACGGCTATCTGGACGGGGTGATCCCCGTAGACGCATATACGGCTCTCTCTCGGCACGTTGACGAGGATATCTACTTCCGTACCGACCACCATTGGCAGCCGCTTGGCGCTTACTATGCCGCAGAGGAATTTGCCAAGACCGCGCAGGTGCCGTTTGCTCCGCTGTCCGACTACGAGACGGTGACTATGGAGGGCTACGTCGGCACTATGTACGGTTACAGCGGCGATAATCCTCTTGTAAGAAATAATCCCGATAAGTTCACATATTATAAGCCCAAGAATGAATACACAGTCACTTATTATACTCAGAGCCTTGAGAATCCGTATGAGGCGGGAATGTTCCTTAAAACGCTTGACAATCTCGCGGTGGTTCAGTGGTATTTGGTATTTTTCGGCGGCGACGGCGAGGTGGCGCACGTTCATACCGACGTCGGTAACGGACGAAAGCTTGTCATTGTCAAGGACAGCTACGGAAACGCTTTCGCGCCGTGTCTTGCGAATTCGTTCGAGGATATCTGGGTGGTCGATATGCGCGGTTTCGAGAAGAGCATTTCGCAGCTTGTCAAGGACGAGGGTTTGACAGACGTACTGTTCTGCATGAATTCATTCAGCGCAACGGGCGATAATCAATACAAACTCGCCGATAAACTTTGATTGGAGGACAACAAATGCTGCCTGAGCTTAGCCGTCCGTTTGACGGGGATATGATAATGCAGACCAAAAGAAGGCTGCTGCGCGTTTTAAAGGACCGCGGGCAGGGCGCCGTGCCGCTTAAAATAGCTGTATTGGGTGGGTCGACGACTTCCGATATCATAAAAATACTGGAGTTGTTTCTGCGCGACAGGGGAATAGCGCCGAGCTTTTATGAATCCGAGTACGCGCAGTACTTTAACGACGCGGTTTTTGGCAGTAAGGAGTTGGACGAGTTCAAGCCTGAGCTGGTGTTCATTCATACGACGTCGCGCAATATCGAGGAGAAACCGCGCGTCAACGAAGACGCGCAGTCGGTCGCCGATAAGCTGAACCACGAATACGAGCGCTACGAGCGAATGTGGACGGCGATTTCGGAGAAGTTTGGGTGTGTTATCATTCAGAACAACTTTGAGCTGCCGAGCGAGAGACTTCTCGGCAACCGCGAGGTCGGCTGCGCCTACGGGCGTATCGACTTTATCACGCGGCTCAACTGTCGATTATACGACTACGCGCAGTCTCACAAGAATTTCTATGTGCACGATATCAACTATCTTTCGGCGGCTTACGGACTGGAGCGATGGCACGAGCTGCGGCACTGGCATTTGTACAAGTACGCGATGAGCGTTTCGGCTATACCCGAATTCGCGTACAGTCTCGCTAATATCGTTTGCTCGGTCATGGGACGGAACAAGAAGGTGCTCGCGCTTGACCTCGACAACACGCTTTGGGGCGGTGTTATCGGCGACGACGGGCAGTCGGGTATCGAGATAGGCAGCGAGACCTCCGAGGGACAGAGCTTTTTGCGCTTGCAGCAGTATATCAAGGCGCATAAGGAGCTTGGCGTTCTGCTCACGGTATGCTCGAAGAACGATCGCGAAAACGCGCTCGAGGGGCTTAACCACCCCGACGCGGTGCTGCACCCCGACGATTTCGCGTGTATCAAGGCGAATTGGGAGGAGAAGTGGAGAAATCTCGAGGAAACGGCGCGGGAGCTTAACCTGTTGCCGGAGAGTTTTGTTTTTGTCGATGATAACCCCGCGGAGCGTGAGATAGTCCGTACGCAGCTACCCGAGGTCACGGTCATTGACTTCGACAACCCCGAGGAATGTATCCGCGCGCTAGATAAGTGTGGGTTCTTTGAGGTAACGTCGCTGTCCGCTGACGACGCGGCAAGGGGGGAGATGTACCGCGCAAACGCCGAGAGGGCGGCTGCAGAAAAGAAGTTCGCGAGCTATGGAGAGTTTTTGCAGAGCCTTGAAATGAAAGCGGAGATACGCGATTTCGATCCTGTGCATATCCCGCGTATCACTCAGCTCACCAATAAGAGCAATCAGTTCAATCTGACGACAAAGCGCTACACACAGACCGAAATGGAATCTGTCGCAGCCGATGATGGTTATATAAGACTGTGCGGCAGACTGGCGGACAAGTTCGGCGACAACGGTATTGTTTCGGTCGTTATCGGTAAAAAGGACAGCAAGTCGCTGCACGTTGAGCTGTGGCTGATGAGCTGCCGCGTGCTCAAGCGCGAAATGGAGCTCGCAATGCTTGACAGACTTGTTGAGGAATGTCAAAAGGCGGGCGTTGAGGAGATAATCGGGTACTATTATCCCACCAAAAAGAACGGTATGGTTGCAAAGCTTTACGAGGAATTCGGATTCGTGCAAGTCTCCGCGGACGACGATGGAAATACCGTTTGGCGCCTTGAAACAGCAAATTATACGCCTAAAACCACGGCGATAAAAATAAACGACGAGGAGAATGGAAATGGATAAGAATACGGTCAAGAGCAGGCTCACGACGGTGTTTCGCGATGTGTTTGATGATGACGGCATCGAGCTGTCCGACAGCACCACCGCCGACGATATCGAGGCTTGGGACAGCTTGGAGCATATCACGCTGATCTCGGCGGTCGAGAAGGAGTTCAAGATGCGGTTTACTATGAAAGAGGTAAGCGGCATGAAGAACGTCGGCGAGATGATGAATATCATCGCCGAGAGAGCTAAAAAATAATTTCAGCCCCCGTAATTGAATGCGGGGGCTGTTTTGTTTATTCGCTGACGCTTATCGTCTCGGGCGTGACGTGTACGCGTACCCATGAATTAACGCTGCCCGTGTCGTATGCAAGGCTCTTGAACGTTATCTCCGCCTCGGCGGGAGCGTCCTTCCGATAGCTTTCGGCTGTATCGTCAAGGAAGATCATCATCGAGCTGAGATATTTTTCTGTACCGTCGGGCATTTTTACGGGGAAGATATTTCCGCCGAAAACAGGGCTTATGTAAAAGCTCGGTATTCCCGTCTCTTTAAGGCTTTCGGGATACGGGCAAAAGTACGGCGTGCCGTCGCCCTTTGCGCTTAATACGCCTTTAAGCGTGATATCGCCCGTTATTACGCCCTCCTGATAAACGCTTTTGCAATAGCCCGAGTAATACGCGAAAACGGTCTTGCAGCTTTCGAGCGTCACCGAGCCGAGCGTGCCCGCGCCGTAACGCTCCTGTTTGCCGAGGGTTACGTCCGCGGGAGGTTCGTGGGCGCTGAAGCAGGGGTTCTCCGTGCCGAACGCGCAGTCGAGCGTTACCGTGTAATTCTGTTCGGCGTTCATATCGACGACTATTCCGTCCTCAGTAAAATCGCCCGTAAGAACAAACGGCGCATTATCGTTATTCCCGACGGGAAGCAGAGACGTGTCGGTCAAACCGGCATCGGAAATGCCGCGGCTGTCGGAATTATCGGAAACATCCGGCGATTCGTTCTGCGTATTTGAGCAGCCCGTTAAGAGCACAGTGCAGATCATAAAGATAAAGATTTTTTTCATTATTGAAACCTCGTTGGACAGATTTTATTTTATAGTTCTGCTTTCGCTATAAAAGCTTAATATTCATTGTATCATAAATTTAATGCTTTGTCAACAGATGAATGCGGGAGCGCTCAAAAAACAGTTGCATTTTTCGGAGAATTATGCTATAATATTAAAAAACATCGAAAGTGAGAGAAGTATGAAAAAGACTATTAAAAAGTTTTTTGCGGTAATTTTATCGCTGTCCTTGTTTTGCGGTTTAGTCGGGTGCGATAAATCGGAGCAGGGAGTATCCCCCGACGCTTCGGACAGCGCGGATAATTCCGAGACGTCCGATCAGACCGAGCCGGAACAGCCCAAAAAGCTCCTCGGCCGCGTCAGCGTTGAGGGTACTAAGTTTATGGTAGAGGGCAAGGAGCTCTGGATAAACGGCACAAATACGCCGTGGCAGCACTGGAACGATTTCACCGAGGGAATGGACGAGGAATTCTGGGATACCGAATTCGCAAGGCTTGTCGCGGACGGCGTGAACTGTACGCGTATCTGGCTGAACTGTAACGGCGAGAGTATCGTTCGGCTTACCGACGACGGAAAGGTAAGAAATATCAACGAAACGCACTGGGAGGCTCTCGACAAGCTGTTTGATCTTGCCGACAAGCACGGTATTTACATTATGCCGACGTTGCTTTCGTTCGATCACTTTAAAGAGCCCGTCAAGAGCGGACAGCGTTGGCAGGGTCTGATAAAGTCGAAGGAGTATTCGGACAGATTTGCGGAAAAGTATGTACAGGCTTTCTGCGAGCGTTACCGTGACAGAAACTGCATTTTCGCCATTGATGTGATGAACGAGCCCGACTGGGTATTCGAGAACTCGGAATGCGGTAAGATACCGTGGGATAACATTTCATATCTGCTCGGAAGATGCGCCGCAGTAATTCACGAAAACAGCGATTTTCTTGTGACCGTAGGAGTTGCGATTATCAAGTACAACTCGGACAAATATCAGGGCAACAAGGTCTCAGACGAATATTTAAAGGAGCTTACAGGCAGCGATAGCGCGTATCTCGACTTTTACAGCACACACTATTACAATTGGATGAAGGAGCATTTCGGGTTCCCGTGCGACAAGTCGCCGTCGGAGTTTGGTCTTGCGGAGGCTAAGCCGTGCATTATCGGTGAAACTCACAACGACGACGAGAAGGAGATCGGAATGACACTCACCGAGAAGTATAAGTCCGTATACGACAACGGCTGGAATGGAATAATGGTATGGATGGATCCCAACGAGGAGACCGTCTGGTACGAGTATGGACTGACCAGTGAAGCAACCTCGGAAATGGCGGAGCTTATTCCGGAGAAGGTATTCCCGCTCGGGGAGGGCTGATATGCTGGAGTTCAGGATATCGGTCGGTGATCTGGACTACGGGGCTGTCGCGGAAATGCTGCTGCCTATCGTCAGGGAGAAAGCGGAGCCGTCGGGAAACAGGGCGGTCAAGTTGCTGCTTGGTATGGTAAACGCGGCGGGAGAGTTGCCGAAAAAGGCAATAAACGCCCTGCCGCAGGATATTAAGGACGAAATGGTGGCCGCGCTCGTCAACAATTACAAGGACAGGTTTATCGAATTTGTGCAGAACAAAGCCGCCGCGAAAAATATCATGGTGACCGTTGAGGACATCGCCGCGAGGAATGTTAAATAAAATATGCCGCCTGTGCGAGGGGCGGCTTTTTCATTGCTCCGCGTTCGGGGCAAGGTTTATTATCCGCTTTTTTCTCCTTTCGGCGAGCGCGGTAAATTGCTGCGCACCGCCGTATGAGCGGTTTACATACGCTACGATAAGGTCGGAGTTCTCGACCATCCATTTGTTTCGGAAGTTGATGGCAAAGCGCTTTGATACGGTTTCAACGCCCTCGGGGAACAGGGTGGGGGAGTTGCCGGGCTTGGTGGGGAGATAGGCGAGGACCACGTAATACTTAATGTGCGGATAGACGGCGCTGAGCTCGCGCAGAACACCCTCCGCCATTCGGTCAAAGCCGCCGTGATTGCCGATGTAAAAGAGATCAGCGCCGCGTGTCTCGATAAGGGTTATCAGTGTGTCCTTTAACTGCCCGCGCACTGTCGGCGGTGTGTCGCTGTGTCCGAAAAATGTGCAAGTCATAATTTTTTCCTCCATAATTTCATTGGTATTGTTTATAATAATTATATCATTGTAGCTGATTAAAGTCAATAGTGAATTATAAAATGCTGAAATGAAAATTGATAAAAAGTATAATGTAATTATGATTTTACATTATCGGGGGAATAAGAATGAATAAACCTGTGTCCTTTAAAAATTGTGATAGATTTATTCAATTGGGTATCGCGATTTCGTCATTGCGGAGAATCAGGGGGTTATCTCAGGAAAAGCTTGCCGAAAAAGCTAACATAAGCCGCACACTGCTCGGGAAAATAGAAGCGCCTAATTTGGCGCATGGCTTTTCATTGGAAGTGCTTTTTGATATTGCCGACGCGCTTGAAGTTGATGCTGTCGATTTGTTAAAGGCATCAGTGTTTTCGGAGGATATACTTAAAAAGAAGCCAAAGGATTAAAAAACCGCCCTCATAATATTTAAGAGGGCGGTTTTTATATGTTTAATTAAAGTCAACGTGCCGCGGAAGATCAACGCGCGGCTTTTTGCGGTTTCACGCGAAGCGTGAAATTGAATTGCCATTAGGGCAATTCAAAGCAAAAAACGCAGAAACCGTCGGGCAGAATGCCCGACGGTTAATGGAGCTGTTAATCAGAGTCGAACTGATGACCTCATCCTTACCAAGGATGTGCTCTACCAACTGAGCTATAACAGCATTTATATTTCCATGATGACCTCATCCTTACCAAGCTACATCAACATAATCATCACAACATAATAATTATATCACAACACTCGAAATTTGTCAATAGGTTTTTAAAAAAAATTTTTTATATTGATTTTTCCGGGAGTTTATGTTATAATTTATATATATGTTCACAAATGGAGGAGGAGAATAATGCGGCTGATAAATATCGGGTTCGGAAACGCCGTGAATGCGGACAAAATCGTGGCTGTGGTAAGCCCTGAAGCGGCTCCGGTGAAAAGGATCGTTCAGCTTGCCAAGGACGGAGGAACCGCCGTGGACGCGACTTGTGGTCGCAAAACGCGTTCTGTTATCGTTTGCGACAGCGGTCATGTTGTTCTCTCGGCACTCCAGCCCGAAACTATTACGGGAAAAACCGAGACGGAGATCGGAGGTAACGCATGAAAGGTCTGCTTTTCGTGATTTCCGCGCCTGCGGGGTGCGGTAAGGATACCATTCTTAATGAACTTTTCAAGAAAACCGATACGGCGGGCTATGCCGTTTCGGCAACTACGCGCGCACCGCGCGAGGGCGAGGTCAACGGCGTTCACTATCATTTTCTTACGCGTGAGGAATTCGAGCATAAGATCGCCGAAAAGGAAGTCCTCGAATACACCGAGTACTGCGGCAGCTACTACGGCACGCTTCGCAAAAGCGTCGACGATCTGATAAATCAAAGCAAGGACGCTATCCTCAAAATTGAGGTAGAGGGCGCGATGAATATCCGCCGAATGTTTCCCGAGGCGTGTCTTGTGTTTATTCTGCCACCATCGTGGGAGGTTCTCGAGAAGCGTCTGCGCGACAGGGGCACCGAGACCGAAGAGAAGATCGTTGAGCGCACAAAACAGGCGCGCACCGAGATAAAGTACGCGGAAAATTACGATTACCTTATTGTTAACGATAAACTGGACGAGGCTGTGGACGATCTGTTGGCGGTACTCCGCGCGGAGAAGTTGAGACGTTCGCGCAGCGATGAACTGCTGAATAGCTTTGGAGAAGGCGGAAAGGCTTGATAGCTCAGATCGCCGTTGAAAATACGCTGTACGCGTTTGATATGTTGTTTTCATATGAAATTCCTGTCGGTCTTGAGAGCGCGGTAATACGCGGAGTGCGTGTTGTAGTGCCGTTCGGGCGCGGGAACAGAAAGCGTATCGGTGTGGTTTTCGAGGTCGGCTCGGAGTTGCCGAGCGGAAAGATAAAGCCCATTGATTTCGTTATCGACAGCGAGCCTGTGCTTTCCGGCGAGCTTATGGACTTGTGCGTGTGGATACGCGAGAACACGTTCTGCACCTATTATGACGCGTTTCGGGCTATACTGCCGCCCGGGTTGGGGTTCTCGCTGAAAAGCGGGTTCAAGCTCGCGGAGGAGTTCTCGGGAGAGCTTACTGACAAGGAGCGCGGACTGCTCAGACTGCTGAAAAACGCCGACAAGAACGCGTTTTCCGCGTTGATATCGGGCAATTCCGCCATTGTCAAGAGCCTTGCGGAAAAGGGTGCGATAGTCGAAGAGAACGTCGCGAAACGGCGTATCGGCGACGAAAGCGTGACCATGCTGCGGTTGCTTGATCCAGAGGGATTGGACAAACCTACCGCAAAACAGCGCGCGGTTATCGGGTTTTTGGAGGCTGCCGAGGCGGCTTCGCTTCACGAGGTCTGCTATGAATGCGCGGTCACTCCCGCGGTCGTGAAACGGCTGGTCGAAAAGAACGTCGTCGAGCGGTATGAGAATGTTGTGTTCCGTACCGAGAGCGGCGTTGATGCAATGGAAAGCCCCGAGAGCATTGTGTTCTCGCCGAAACAGCAGGAGATATTTGACGGACTGCTTACGCTTATGCGGTGCGGTGAGCCGAGATGTGCGCTGCTGCGCGGCGTTACGGGCAGCGGCAAGACTTCGGTGTTCATTCGGCTCATCAATGAGGCATTAAAGCGCGGCCAGAGCGCCATTATGCTCGTGCCGGAGATATCGCTCACGCCGCAGATGGTTAACAAGTTCAGAGCGCTTTTCGGTAACGAGGTCGCGGTCATGCACAGCTCACTTTCTGTCGGGGAGCGCGCGGATGAGTACCGACGTATCCGCGAGGGCAGGGCGCGTATCGTTATAGGAACGCGCAGCGCGGTGTTCGCGCCCGTTGAAAATCTGGGCGTGATCGTCATCGATGAGGAGGGCGAGGGGACATATAAGTCCGAAAGCTCTCCGCGTTATCACGCGCGGGATATCGCAAAGCAGCGCTGCTTCGCTCATAATGCGCTGCTGCTGCTCGCGTCGGCAACGCCGTCGCTGGAGAGCTGCTATTTCGCGAAAACGGGGCGGTATACGCTGTTCGAGATAGACGAGCGCTACAATAACGCGGTGCTTCCCGAGGTATACATCATAAACATGCAGGAGGAGCGGCAGAACGGCAATATGTCGACATTCTCAATGCCGCTTATTGGTGAACTGGAGGGCAATCTCGAGCGCGGCGAGCAGTCTATACTGCTGCTGAACAGGCGCGGCTATCACACAAGCGTGCGCTGCCTTGCCTGCGGAAAGCCGCTGGAATGCCCCAACTGCGCGCTGCCGCTGACCTATCACAAAGCTAACGGCTGTGTGATTTGCCATTACTGCGGATATATGCGGCGGCTGGACACGATTTGTCCGAAATGCGGGGGGCAGATCTTCGATATGAAGGGCGAGGGTACGCAGTTTATTGAGGACGAACTGGCGCAGATGTTCCCCAAGGCGCGAGTGCTGCGCATGGACGCGGACACCACGTCCACGAAGAACGCGTTTGAGCGCAAGTTCAAAGCGTTCTCGGACGGCGAGTTTGATATAATGGTCGGCACACAGATGATAGCCAAGGGTCTGGACTTTCCGAATGTTACGCTCGTCGGAGTGCTGAAGATAGACAATTCGCTTTACGCCGCCGATTTTCGTGCTTACGAGCGGACGTTTTCGCTGATAACTCAGGTCGTCGGGCGTTCGGGTCGCGGCGGCAAAAAGGGCAGGGCGCTCCTGCAGACGTTCTCCCCCGAGCATTATGTGATAAATCTCGCAGCTCACCAGAATTATCCCGACTTCTATGCGGAAGAGATATTGCTGCGCGAGGCGCAGTTCTATCCGCCATTCTGCGATCTGGTAACATTTGGATTTTCGTCGCTTGAGAATGAGCGCTGTCATGCGGCGGCAAGGAAGTTTGCGGGAATGCTCAGGGAGAACGCCAAGATTTACGGAAACCGTGTTCCGATGCGGATATTGGGTCCCGCGCCGAATACCGTCGGGAGGATAAACGGGCGGTACCGTTACCATTTAATAGTGAAGTGCAGGAACAGCAAGGCGCTCAGGAGCGTCGTCGAGGCGGCTTTAAAGCAGGCTTACGGCGACAAGGCTTTTGAAAACGTCGGGTTTTACGCAGATATAAACGGAAATGCCGATTAGAATAAATAAAAAGGGGACTGCAAAATGGCTTTAAGAGAGATAGTTAAGTTCGGGGAGGACATTCTCCGTAAGAAATGCAGAGAGGTCACGAGCTTTGACGAGAAGCTTGGCATACTGCTGGACGATATGGCGGAGACCTTACAGAGCGCGGACGGGGTCGGTCTAGCCGCGCCGCAGGTGGGTATGCTCCGCAGAGTGGTTGTTATTGACGTTCGCGACGGAAAGGGTATGATCGAGCTTGTGAACCCCGTGGTCGTCGAGCAGCACGGCAGTCAGACAGGCAACGAGGGCTGTCTGTCCGCGCCCGGGGAGTGGTGCGAGGTGGAGCGCCCTATGAAGGTCACGGTCAAGGCGTTTGACCGCCACGGCAAGGAGTTCACGGTGACAGGAGACGGCTTGCTGGCGCGGGCGCTGTGTCACGAGCTTGATCATCTGGAGGGAATTCTCTTTATCGACAGGGTAAAACAGGATATCCCCGAACGCGCGGAGGCGAGGAAATGATACGTGATATACTGCAATTCGGCGATCCTGTACTGCGCGGGCGCTGCAATGAGGTCGCGGAATTCAATAAGGAGCTTGGCGCTCTGCTGGACGATATGTACGAGACCATGTGCAATGCGCAGGGCATAGGTCTTGCCGCACCGCAGATAGGGGTGCTGAAGCGCGTTGTCGTCATAGATACGGGCAGCGGGAAGATAGAACTGGTGAACCCCGTCATTACCGCAATGTGGGGCAGACAGTACGAGCCGGAAGGCTGTCTTTCCTGCGTGGGAAAGCGCGGTATCGTAAAGCGTCCCGCGCACGTCCGCGTAAAGGGACTTGACCGTTTCGGCAGACCCGTGAAGTACCGCGGCAGGGAGCTGCTTGCAAGGGCGTTCTGTCATGAGATAGACCATCTGAACGGCATTCTGTACGAGGATAAGGTCATAGAGTGGGTTGAAGATGAGGATGGTGACGAATAATGAATATGAGATTGGTTTTTATGGGTACTCCCGAATTTTCGGTGAACACTCTCGAGGTGCTGAAAGCGGTCGGGAACGAGATCTGCGCGGTATTTACGCAGCCCGACAAGCCGAAAAACCGCGGCAAGCAGATAATGACCTCGCCCGTCAAGGATTTTGCTGTCGCGAACGATATCCCCGTATATCAGCCGCGCTCGCTGCGTAAGGGCGAGGACGCGGAGGAGTCACTGAGAGTGCTTCGTGAGATAAACCCCGACGCTATAATCGTCGTGGCTTACGGGCAGATACTGCCAAAGGAGATACTGGAGCTGCCGAAGTACGGCTGTATAAACGCGCACGCCTCGCTGCTGCCGAAATACCGCGGAGCGGCGCCGATACAGCGCTGCATACAGGACGGCGAGACCGAGACGAGTTTGTGTACGATGATGATGGACGAAGGTCTTGACACGGGCGACATCATCATGCGGCGGGACGTTGTGATAACACCCGAAATGACGGGTACGGAGCTTGCGGCGATACTTTCGAAGATAAGCGGCGAGCTTATGGCCGAGACGCTCGTGCGGCTCGAAAACGGCACTGCGGTACGATCAGCGCAAACCTACTGCCGCGAGCCGAGCTACGCGCAGATGATTACCAAGGAGGAGCTGAACATCGACTTTACGCAGCCCGCTAAACGGGTCTACGACCTTATCCGCGCGATGGCGGACGCGCCGTGCTGCTATACATTCCTCGACGGCAAGCGGCTGAAGGTGTATCGGTCGCGGCTGACGGAGCGGACGAGCGAACTGCCCGCGGGTGCTATCGTCGACGCGAAAGCGTTTGCGGTGGTATGCGGAGACGGTGCTTGCGTGGAACTTACGGAGGTTCAGCCCGAGGGTGGAAAACGTATGCCGACCGACGCGTTCCTGCGTGGAAAGAAGCTTTCCGAGGGCGCGGTTTTGGGCGGAAAATAGCGGACGTTTTTTCAACGTTGTTTTTGAAAGATTTTATCGCTGTTTTTTGAGCGATTTTTTGAATGATTTTATAACATTTTGCGATGCCTGTGTTTCGCATTGTAAAACGGTTTTGAAGTTTTTTATATGCTGTTTTTTTGATTAGTTTTTGACGGTTAAAAAATGCCCTGTTTTCTGTTCGAAAAACACTGCGTTTTCGGGCTGTTTTTTGGGGTAAATCACAAGTGATTTCGGAGGTATGCTATGGCTGACGCTCGGCTCACGGTCATCAAGCTGCTGCTGAGAATGGAGAGCAGCGAATCATATTCCAATATCCTGCTGGACAACGCGTTGACGGAATCGGGCTTGTCGGAACGCGACAAGGCTTTCGCGGCGGCGCTGTTCTACGGCGTGACCGAGAGGAAGATGACGCTGGATTACATCATAGGGCAGAACAGCAGACTGCCATTTACGCAGATCGACCCGACAGCTGTCGTGATACTCCGCGCGGGATTTTATCAGATACTGTATATGCCGTCGGTGCCCGAGAGCGCCGCGGTCAACGAGAGCGTCAAGCTGTGTAAAAAGCTGCATTTGTTCAGTGCTCAGGGGTTTGTGAATGGAATGCTGCGTAATTTTATCAGGAACGGCAAAAAAGTGAATTACGACGGGCTTGAGCCTGCCGAGAAACTGTCTATCGAGTATTCCTGCCCACAGTGGATAACGCGCAAGTGGACCGTCGAGTACGGTGAGGAATTCGCGGCTAAGGCGCTAAAGGCTTCGTTAGGTGCGCCGCCGATTTTTGCGCGGGTAAATAATACCAAAGTTTCTGATGGCGAATTGGTGAAATTGCTGAAAAAAGAGGGTATAAAGGCGACCGTAAATCCGCGGCTATCGGGGTGCGTGAGACTGGAGAAAACGGGTGATATCGAAAAGTCTGCGGCGTATAAGGACGGGCTTTTCCACGTTCAGGACGTTTCGAGTCAGCTTTGCTGTTTGACGCTCAAGCCGATAGTCAACGAAACGGTGTTGGATATCTGTGCGGCTCCCGGAGGGAAGTCGTTTACAATGGCGGAGCTTATGGGCAACAACGGGCGCGTGATCTCAATGGATCTGTACGACGCGCGGGCAGGGCTTATCGCGAAGGGCGCGGAACGTCTCGGGCTGCGAATTATCGAGGCGCGGCAGAACAATGCGGCTAAGTTCAACGAGGAGCTTCCGCAGGCGGACAAGGTGCTGTGCGATGTGCCGTGTTCGGGGCTTGGCGTGATACGCCGCAAGCCCGAGATAAAGTACAAGGACGAGAAGGAATTCGAGGAGCTGCCGCGGCTTCAAAAAGCCATTCTTGACGTTTCAGCGCAGTATGTTAAAAAGGGCGGTACGCTGGTGTATTCGACCTGTACGCTCTCTCGCGCGGAGAATGATGAGGTGGCTCAAGAATTCGCGAATACGCATCCCGACTTCTCGCCTATCGTGCAGCCTATCCCTTACGCGGGCGCGGATAACAGTCCTATGAGGACGTTCTTCCCCGAGGAGGACGGCGGCGACGGGTTCTTTACCGCGTCGTTCAGGCGTATCAAATAGCGGTTTGGAGAGTTTATGGAAAAAATTGACATACTATCCCTTGACAGAGAAGAGCTTACAAGCGAGATCTGCGCAATGGGTGAGAAGAGCTTTCGCGCGAAGCAGATCTACGACTGGCTGCATGTGAAAAAAGTAACGAAATTTTCACAAATGAGCAATCTTTCTGCACAATTTCGCGAGGAGCTATCAAGAAAATTTTGTTTAAAATCACTAAATATTAAAAAAAGACTTGTAAGTCGGATAGACAATACGGTAAAATATCTATATGGGCTTTCCGACGGCGAGGCTGTCGAAACGGTCTTAATGGAGTATAAGCACGGCAACAGTTTGTGTATCTCAACGCAGGTCGGCTGCAAAATGGGGTGCAGGTTCTGCGCCTCGACGATAGCCGGCTGGGTGCGCAATCTCGCGCCGAGCGAGATGCTCCTGCAAATATACGAGAGCGAGCGCGACAGCGGGCGCACCGTCAACAGCATTGTGCTTATGGGTATCGGAGAGCCGCTAGATAATTTTGATAACGTAGTCAAATTTTTACGGATACTGAACTCCGAGGGCAGCGGAATGAGTCTGCGGCATCTGTCGCTGTCGACTTGCGGAGTTGTGGACGGGATATACAGGCTTGCGGAGCTTAAGCTCGGGGTTACGCTGTCGATATCGCTGCACGCGGCGACCGACGAAAAGCGGAGCGCGATAATGCCGATCAACAACCGCTATAACCTTGCGGAGCTGATAAGGGCTTGCGACGACTATTTCGCTGCGACCGGGAGGCGTATCAGCTTTGAGTATTCACTTATCGAGGGCGTGAACGACACGGACGAGTCCGCGGACGAGCTGATAAGTTTGCTTGGCGGGAAAAATTGTCATGTAAACCTTATACCGATAAATGAGATAAAGGAACGGGAATTCAAAAAAAGCCGCTATGTGGAGCTATTTCAGAAAAAGCTCCTCGGGGCGGGCATAAATGCGACGATCCGCAGAACGCTCGGTGCTGATATCAACGCCGCCTGCGGTCAGCTTCGCCGCGACGACAGAACGGATAATTAATTTATATTAACAAACTGTCAACTTTACACTAAAATGGGGTGTGTTTTTATGAACATCTTTACTAAGACGGATATAGGACTTGTCCGCACGGAAAATCAGGACAACGTGTGGGGTGAAATGCTCACCGAAAACGCCTGCGCGGCGGTACTGTGCGACGGCATGGGCGGCGAGAGCGAGGGCGGTCTAGCAAGTAAGCTTGCGGTCGACCTGATTTCGGAGCGCATAAAGCAGAACTTCTCCGAGAAAATGAGCAGGAATTCCGTCAGAAATCTGCTGATAACAAGCGTTGTGGCGGCTAACAGCGTGGTCTGGGATACCGCGAAAATGCACGCTCACGAGGTAATGGGCACGACCTGCGTCGCGTGTATCGTGTTCGGCGGTACGGCATATATCGTTAACGTCGGCGACAGCAGGGGATATCATCTGTTTGCGGACGCGGACAACGAATGCATTCGGCAGATCACCAAGGATCACTCGCACGTTCGTGAGCTTGTTGACCGCGGAGAAATAACCGAAGAGCAGGCTAGAAATCACCCGAAGCGCAACAAGATAACCCGTGCGATCGGCGCGGAAAGCGACGTTACTCCCGACTATTTCGAGCTGCCGCTGGGCAGGGACGATATGATTCTGCTGTGCAGCGACGGGCTTTCGGCATACGGCGACGACATGGATCTGCTGGATATCTGTTTCGATTCCGTCTCCGAGGAGTGCTGCGATAATCTGATAAGATATGCCAATGAGAACGGCGGTCATGATAATGTTTCCGTTGCGTTGCTAATACCTTAAAATTCGTTAGTTTGTACAAATTTCCTTTGTATATTACTTTTCATATTATGAAAAATAAGCGAAGAACAGATAAAAATTCCTTGAAATAATGCGCGTTTTGTATAAAATTTGTGGATTTTCGAGGAGTTTTTGCTCTTCTGAGGGATTTTATGCGTATTGACAATTTATTGAAATAGTGGTATTATTTAATGTGGGGTTTTCTCCAAACATTATTTTATATTTCCATGTATTAAGTTTTACTAACATCAACAAGGGGACAACGGCGTCCGTACCATACGGCGGGCGCAGCGGGATATTTCCCGACAGAGAAGTATGGAGAAATGGCGGATAGAAATGGATAACAACATCGGAAAAAAGCTGGACGGACGCTACGAGCTTTTAGAGCTTATAGGCGTCGGAGGTATGGCGGATATTTACCGTGCGCGCGACATTCAAGAGGACAGGATCGTCGCGGTGAAAATTCTTAAGACCGAGTTTGCGGGCAGCGAGGAATTTCTGCGCCGTTTCCGCAACGAGAGCAAGGCTATCGCTCTCCTCAGCCACCCGAATATTGTAAAAATTTACGACGTGGGCTTTACCGACAAGGTTCAGTTTATCGTTATGGAATACGTCGACGGGATCACGCTGACGGATTATATCGAACAGCAGGGAGTGCTGAAATGGCGCGACGCGGTACATTTTACCGTGCAGGTGCTGAAGGCTCTTCAGCACGCTCACGACAGGGGTATTGTTCATCGCGACGTAAAGAGCTCCAATATCATGCTGCTGCGCGACGGCACTATAAAGGTCATGGATTTCGGTATCGCGCGCTTTAACCGTGAAAACAACAAAACGATGTCTGAAAAGACTATCGGTTCGGTACACTATATCAGTCCCGAGCAGGCACGCGGAGATATCACCGACGAGAGAAGCGATATCTATTCGGTTGGTGTTGCGCTGTACGAGATGCTTACGGGCAGAAAGCCGTTTGATGGCGATACGCCCGTTGCTATCGCGCTCAAGCATATGCAGAGCACCCCGAAGAAACCTACCGAGATAAATGAAACCATTCCCGAGGGACTGGAGCAAATTGTACTCAGGGCTATGCAGAAAGAGCCTTCGGCGCGTTATCAGACCGCCGGCGAGATGATTTCCGATCTGGAGGATTTTAAGAAAAATCCCGGTATCATGTTTGATTACAAATACAACTCCACCGATGGCACGGCTAAGTACGCCGACCGCGCAAATCCCGCCGTTGAAACAGAGACAATGCGCCGTAAGAAGGTCGCCGAAAACGACGATTATTACGATGATGACGACGATTATGATGATGACGATGACGACGAGTACGAGGAGCGCCGCAGTCCGCTTATTCCGATATTGTTCGCGGTGGGCGCAGCGTTCGTTATCGCTACGGTATTCCTTGTGCTGACGCTTGTCTCAAATCGTCTTAATCTGCTGCCCGACAGTTCCATTGTGGACAGCGACAACAGTCTGGGGATAGTTCCCTCGCAGAACGGTGAATTCCCGATGCCGAATTTCCTTGGCGATAAGTGGGATGATGTCGCCTTGAAGTATGCGAATAACGAATTTCTTATTCTTGAACCCGTACAGCAATTCAGCGAATATGAGGAGGGTCAGATATTCGAACAGTCGGTGCCGGAGGGCAGACGCGTTAAGGTGGGCACGACGGTCACGCTTAAAGTAAGTAAAGGCATTAAGCAGGAGGAGATACAGGACTTCACGAACAGAACCGTTACCGCTGCTGAGCAGCAGCTCCGCAGAGACGGATTTATTCCCACTATACGTTACGAGGAAAGCGAGGAAGTCGCAAAGGATTATGTTATCAGAACCAGCCCCGCTGCTCATGAGCGCGCGCCGGTCAATTCTACGGTAATCGTTATTGTAAGTCTTGGTCCGAAGAACACCCCCGTTTATATCGAGAAGTTTGTTGGTCTGCCTATCGAGGAGGCGCGCAAGCGCTGCGAGGAACTGAGAATAAATCCGATAATCGAGACGAAGGACAGCGACGCTCCCGAGGGAGAGGTCATCGCTCAGGATAAGGAGATAGGCAGCTACCTGAACCAGAACGAGGATATCAAGCTTACGGTAAGCTCGGGCAAGTCTCCGGAATTTACACAACCAGTAGAGATCAAGATACCGGACGGTGCTACGGGCGAGTTCAAGTTTAAATATTATGTTAACACCGTGCTTGATGATGCGGCTTCCACCGCAACGATGGATATCGGTCTCAGCGGCTCAAAAACTCTCAGATATGACGTTAAGGGTAAGCCCGGAGAAACAAAGGTGCTGTCTATCAAGGCTTTGTCTACGTCAACGAATAAAGAAGACTTGTTTATCGAGGTAACGGTCGTATTCACCGATGACGGTCCTCAGCCTCCGAGTCAAACGGCATACAATCCGAATGTGTTTGCGGAACTCCAGAACGGCGGTACTTCGTCGTCGTCATCATCGTCATCGTCGAGCAGTTCGACTACTACGTCTGAGCCTACGTCAAATCCTACGGAATCAACAAGCTCGGGTCCCGTTTATGTCGATCCGAACGAGAGCAGCGGCCGCACCGATAGTGATATCCTCAGCAACATTTCAAGCATTATGCAGGGCGTCGGCTGATCTAATGATCGGGGGTAATTGAAATAGTATCCTTAGCTTTTGAGGGAATAATTACAAAAGCTGTCGGGGGCGTCTACTATGTAGACGCCCTTGACGGCTATGCGGAAGAAAGCGTGAAATGCGCAGCGAGGGGAATTTTCCGCAACAGGGGGATAAGTCCCGTGGCGGGCGACCGAGTACTCGTCGTGACTGGCGAGAACGCAGAGCCGGTCATCTCCGAGATACATGAGCGGAAAAATTTTCTGGTACGTCCGCCGCTCGCAAATCTTGATAAGATAGTGTTTGTGAACAGCGTCGCCGAGCCCGCGGTAAATCGCTTTATACTGGATAAGCTCGTTGCTATCGCAGACAGCAAGGGAATTGAGCCGGTGGTCGTATTCACGAAAACAGATCTTGATAACGCGGGCGATCTCCCCGGTGTCTACCGCGGTATCGGCATTGACGTATGCACGGTTGATAACCTTACGGGCAAGGGTGCGGATGAGGTGCGAGGGCTGATTGAGGGCAAGATGACCGCGTTTGTAGGCAACTCGGGAGTGGGGAAGTCAAGTCTGCTGAATGTGCTTTATCCCGAGCTTGCGCTGGAGACGGCGCATATCAGCAAAAAGCTCGGGCGCGGACGTCACACCACGCGGCAGGTGGAGCTGTTCAGGCGCGGAGGCGGCTACATAGCGGACACTCCGGGATTTTCGACTGTGGAAACGGAGAAATACTGCCGTATTCCAAAAGGCGAGCTGGATAGCGCGTTCCGAGAATTCGGAGAGTATCTGGGAGGGTGCTCGTTCACGAACTGTGCCCACGTTAAGGAAAAGGGCTGCGCAGTACGCGCGGCGGTCGAAGACGGAAAGATCGCGAGATCGCGCTATGACAGCTATCTCAGAATGTTTGAGGAGGTAAGTAAGATAAATGATTGGGAACGGTAACAACAAAAAAATTTGCTCGATTATCTGCGGAGCGCCCTGCAACGGTCTGCAAAGGGAGCTTGTACAGGGTTTTGTGATCGCCGCGGACAGGGGACTGGATATAGCGTTGGAGGCGGGTATAAAGCCCGATCTCGTGGTCGGGGATTTCGACAGCGCAAAGTCGGAGGTTCCCGAGGGCGTTGAGTGCGTGAAGGTCTCGCCCATAAAGGACGACACCGACGCTATGCTGGCGGCGCATTTCGCGCTGAAATACGGCTGCAACGAGCTGCGTTTCTTCTGTGCTATCGGCGGCAGGATAGACCATACCGTCGCGAATATACAAATGTTGTATCACTTCAAAATGCGCGGGATAAGCGGCGTTCTCTTCGGCGACGATACAAGGCTGTTTCTGCTGTCGGACGAGAGCGTAGAGATACCGAAATACGACGGGTATTTGTCCGTTTTCGCATATGAGAAGAATGTTATCGTCAGCGAAAGCGGCGTGAGATACCCCATTACCAACCACCCGCTGACGAACGATATGCCGATCGGTGTAAGCAACGAGATAGCCGGCGATAAAGCCGTTATCACCGTACATTCGGGTACAGCGCTGGTGCTGGAGGTTCACGGAAAGTGAGCATAATGGACTTGGATTTCAAGGGCGATCTTGGGGCGATGAGCATGGCATTTCACAAGAACAAGGATAGAATACGGCTTCCGTCCGCGCCGTCATGGCTCGACAGCGGAGACGATCTGGGCAAGCTATACACGGAGTTCCCCGTGCTGATGAAGTGGGGAGAGGTTTACTATGCGTGTCTTGTGCAGGCAAATAGGACGCTGTTCAACAAGCCTACTTCGCGGAGCGTATCGGCGAGCGCGGCGGAGGTGGTTTTCAATCACAAGCGACCGAAAACCGCAATTTCCGACCCGCTGATAATGAAGTCCTTCGCGCATTATCTGTTCGAGTGTAGGGAGAAAAAGCCGGATGAAAATCCCGAATGGATACGCGAGGCGGCGGCTGTCGCGGCGGGTGAGGTAGACCGTTCACGCGTTATCATCAAGGCGGATGACGGCGACGATTTCGCTATGAACTTTACAATGCAGAGTGTTCTCGTATTCCGCGAGCATTTGCCGAAAAAGGTGCTGAAAAGCAGTATTATCCCGATAATCGCCGCGCCGACGAAATGCTTTTCGATAATGGTGCTGCCGTGCCGTTACTGGTCAAAGGGAATTATAAAGTACTGGAATAAGCTGTAAAAATAAGCCGCATACGGAGGTGTATCGTATGCGGCTTTTGTTATGCCATATTTACTTTATTTCTTTTATAGGTCTGCCCTCGATATATCCGCGCCAGCCCATTGGCGCGAGCTGAAATCTCGGCGCGATATCGTCGTCAAAGGCATAGCCGTAGACCTTGGGTTCAAAGCGTTCAATATTCGCCATACAAGCGCCGACAGCCTCACCGTACTTTTCGTCGTCGTAAGGCTCGCCCTGAAATATCAGGTATTTGCAGGGCGGCAGATTAAGCAGGTCAAAGCCCTCGGGAATGTCCTTTGAAAAGTCCGTCGGCACTTCGACAGCGTGAGCGTAAACTCCCTTTTCGGTAAGGCGCATTTTCTCGGGCAGCCATACTCCTGCGGGCTCGTAAAGCGCCTCCTTGACGCCGCACAAAAAGTCCCACGGGTGCATGCCGTTAAGACTTGCGGGCGGCTCATTAGCAATCTCCTCGTTGTACTCGAAGTATTCCGACGCGTTTTTGCTTCTGTAAACAAGCAGCTTGCGTGCGGGACGTTCTATTATCTGCGTGAATATTACCGTTGATTTTGTTTCCATACTGTATTCCTCCGATTTGCTTTTTTGGCGGTCAAGGTAATGATAGGGAATAAGCCAGCCGTTTGGCTCGGGAAAAATTGCGAACCGTTTCGGGGAAATTCCGAAAGCGTTGGAAAACGCCCTCGTGAACCCCTCCTGCGAGTCGAACACGAAATCCAGCGCGACGTCAATGACTCTGAGCTTCCCGCGGCGAAGCTCAAAAGCGGACGTGATCAGCCTTTTTTGCCGGATATATTCAAACGGAGATGTTCCTGTCTCCTTTTTGAATATCCTGATCGTGTGATATTGGGAATATCCCGCCGCTTTCGCAAGTTCGTTTGCCGTTATTGGTTCCTGTAAATGCACGTCAATGTAATTCATCATTTTGATCACAGCAGCCGAATGGCCGTTTTTTTCCATTTTTCCTCACCGCCTGTAACAATAATATCACAAATATCGGAACATTTCTTGACCCGTATTGCTGTTTTTTCTGTTTATTGCTTGTTAATGTCGCGTTTGAACGTAATTATACCATATATCAATAAATATGTCAACGGCGTATGTGTTCTATTTTTAATGCGGGCGACATATAATTTATCGAGTGACGGACAAGTACTGCGGAGGTCGAAATGATAAGCACTATGAAACTGCCGCTGAAGTCGGCGGCAAAAATACGCATAACCGAGCCGATGTCGGGCATTGCGGAGATACGGCTAAGAGCGGGCAGACCGAGCGTCTGCGTGAATATTCTCGGCGATATGCGGATATGCTCCGATCCGTTTTCGGCGTCGGAGATTGCGGACTGTTTCGCGGAGATATGCCGTTATTCCGTACACAGCTTTCAGGAGGAGATCGCACAGGGCTTTGTCACGCTCGACGGCGGTCACCGCGTCGGGATATGCGGCACGGCGGTCAAGAACGGCGGCAAGATCGAGATGTTCAAGGATATTTCGGGACTGAATATTCGCATTGCGCACGAAATCAAGGGGTGCGCGGACGAGGTATATTCGCGTTTCTTTTCTGGAGGAACGCGCTCCGTTCTTATTGCGGGAAAACCGCTTTGCGGCAAGACGACCGTCCTGCGCGATCTTGCAAGGCGGCTCGGTGAACGGCACAGGGTCACGCTAATCGACAGCAGAAACGAGCTTTCCGCGTCATTTCACGGAACTCCCTCGCTGGATATCGGGCTGAACACCGACGCGCTGTGCGGCTGCTCAAAGACCGACGGGATAATGCTCGCGTTGCGCACGCTAAGTCCGGAGGTAATCATCTGCGACGAGATCGGCAACGATGAGAGCGCTGTTGAACAGGCGTTGTTCTGCGGCGTAAAGATAATAGCTTCGGCTCATTCGGCAAGTCTCGACGAGCTGTACAGACGTCCGCAGACGCGTTGTATAGCACCGTTTTTCGATTGCTGCGCTCTTATCGGAGAACGAGGGAGATTGCTGGACTATCGGGAAAAAGGGTGATCGTATGAGATTGTTGGCGGCGTTTATCGCATTGGCGTGCTGTGTGCTGGAGGGCTTTCGCCGGCGCGCGGAGCTGAAATACCACGCGGTTCTTCTGGGCGAGATATCGCAGATGTTGAGCGGATTTCTGATAGAGATACGCTGTTCGGGACTGACGCTGGACGAGCTTATAAACCGCGCGGACGGTCGATTTGCGGAGCTTGTGCAAGGGTACATCGATGGCGGCGAGGACGCAAGGAGCGCATGGGCGCGGGCGTGCTCTCAGCTGCCGAAAAAAAGCGCTGAGGCAGCGCTGCTGAACGAGCTGGGACATAATTTCGGAACGTCGGACAGAGAGGGCACACTGAGGCTTGTCGAGCTGTATGCGGAGCGGTTCTCGGAGCTTGAGCGCGAGGCGCGGGAGATATACTCGCGAAAGGGGAAAGCGGTCATGCAGGTGGGGGCGCTGTGCGGCATTGCTGTCGCGGTAATGATCATCTGAGGACGATAATGAGGACAATAGTATGGAGTTGGATCTGCTTTTCAGGATCGCTGCGGTGGGAATTATCGTGGCGGTGCTGAATTTAATTCTCAAAAAAACCGATCACGACGAGCAGGCGGTAATGCTGACGGTGGCGGGGCTTATCATAGTGCTGATGATGATTATTCCCGCTATTGAGGAGCTGTTTGAAACGATACGGAACGTTTTCGGGCTGTGGTGAGTATATGAATATCGTTACGCTGTGCGGATTTGGGATATTGGCGGCGGTGCTTTGCGTTATAGTTAGGCAGATTAAGCCGGAGAGCGCGGTGTTCGTCAGCATTGCGGCGGGGATAGGCATTCTCGCCGCGGTAGTGACTGCCGCCGCGCCGTCTGTCGGTGCGATAACGGAGCTTGCAGAGAACGCAGGTATCGACGGGGAGTTTACAAAAGTACTGCTGAAAGCGCTTGCTGTATGTTATATCACAACACTTTCGGCTGATTGCGCGAGAGACGCGGGGGAGAGCGCGGTCGCAGCTAAGCTGGAGCTTGGCGGCAGGATATCTATCGCCATGCTCTCACTGCCCGTTTTTGTCGAGTTGGCGAATATGGTTACGGGGCTTATCGGGTAAAACCATACTAAGCGCAGCAGTGGCTTGATTTTTCGCATTAAACAAAAAGGAACGTGACAAAATGAATGTAATAAAAATACTGCTCTCCGTCGTTTTAACGGTGGTTTTGACACTGATTTTCTCCCCGGCTGCCAGCGCAGAGGATATTGACTTCGGTCAGGAACAGATATCGGAGGCGCTCCCCGACAATGCGCGTGAGGTTCTGGAGAGTGAGGGGATAACTCCCGACAATTCGGGAGCGCTGAATTTATCGTTCGGCGGAGTTCTCGGCGAAATATGGGAGCTGTTTAAATCGAACGTTACAAAGCCCTTTGCACTGCTTTGCTCGCTGTGCGGAGTTGTATTATTTTGCGCTATTGCCGAAAGCATGTGCGAGGCTGGAAATATGAAAGGCGTTCTGTCCGCAGTGGGCGTGCTGTGCGGCGCGGGGATTGCTGCGTCGGCGGTGTACGAGGTTCTCGACGGCACTCTGGGACTGCTGAGCGCGGCGGCAAATTTTATGCTGGTGTTTATTCCCGCGTTTACGGCGATATCGGCGGTGCTTGGCCACGTCACGACTGCGACGGCGGTCAATTCGGCGGCGCTCGCGGCAACTCAGCTGTTTTCGCAGTTAGCCGTGAACTTTCTCGCGCCGCTTTGCGGTACGATCATCGGGGTATCGACGGCGGGAGCGGTTCACCCTCAGATGAAGCTGGACAAGCTCGGAGAGCTGATAAAAAAATTTGTTGTGTGGGGATTAACGTTGATAATGACGGTTTTTATGAGCGTGCTCTCGGCGCAGACGCTTGTAGCTTCGGCGGCGGACAATACCGCGATAAAAGCGGCGAAGTTTATGGTCTCACAGGGCGTACCGATAGTCGGGGGAACCATCTCCGATGCGGTAAATACGCTCGGCAGCAGCCTGACGATGCTCAAAAGCAGTGTGGGAACTTACGGTATAATAGCGGTCGCGGTGATGATATTGCCGGCGCTGATAAGCCTGATGTGTTACAGAGCGGCGCTGGTCTGCTCGGAATATATGGCGGAGATGTTTGGGCTGAAGGAGCTGACCGCGCTGCTGAAAAGCTGCGGAGCGGCGATGACGATAATAATCGCGGTGACGGTGTGCTTTCTGCTGCTGAATACCTTGGCGGCGGCGCTGCTGTTGGCGATAACGGGGACGGTGTAAGGTATACGCCCCCCTTTAATCTATGATATCTTTGCGAAGATTCCGCGCCTATTACTTCGTCAAAGTTCCTTGTACTAGGCGCGGTCTCTCCGCAAATCTATTCATATATCAAAGGGGGTTGTATACAAAAATGAAGTTTTTGTCGACCATATGTATTTCCGCGATATGTACGGCGCTGTTCAGAATGCTGGTTCCCGAAAACAAGTACGCTAAGCAGATATCGCTGCTTATTGCGGCAGTGTTTCTGCTGACGGGGATAACGGCGGTAACGGGCGCGGAGATAGACCTTAGTGTGCGGGATTATGATATAAACACGGACGGCGGCTATACGGGCATGACCGCCGACGTTAGCGAAAACCTGCAGAAGAAGATAAGCAAGGATATGTCTGACAGGCTGTACTCGCTGTTGGGGGAGCACGAAATTTATCCCGAAGAAATTCATGTTATCGTTAATATTTCGGGTTTGTACAGCATAAATATTACACAGGTAAAGCTCGTCTTCGGCGGGGGAGAGCATGCGGCGGCAGCAGCGGCTACAGAGCTGATCTCGCGTGAGCTTTCGGAGGATATAAAAATAACGGCGGAGGTAAAGGAGTGAGGTTATCGGAGCGATTAAAGGAGTTTCTGCTCGGGGATAAGGGCAGAAGGATCGTTGTTGCGGGAGCGGTCGCAGTCATGCTGTTATTGCTGCTGAGTACCGTTTCCTGCGGCGACGGCGGAAAAAAGAGCGTTGCCGAGCCTTACGCCGCAAGCGAAAGCGCCGCCGAGATCGAGCGGGAGCTTGAACAGCGGTTGGTAAGCCTTATATCACGTATTGACGGCGCGGGTGAGGTGACGGTAATGGTGACGCTGGATACGGTCTCGCAGAGGGTGTACGAAAAGGACACCAAGTCGGAGAGCTCGTCGAAAAGCGATGCCGACGGCAGCTCGCAGAGTGCGGGCAGCGAAACGGAGGTGGTGCTCGCGGGCAGCACCAAGGAGCCGTTGCAGGTCGGCACAGTGCAGCCGAAGGTTCGCGGTGCGGCGGTGGTGTGCTCGGGCGCGGGCGACCCCGTAGTCAAGGAGCGTGTCGCAAATACGGTCGCAAAGGCGCTGAATATCGGGCTGTCTAAGGTTTATGTGACCTGTTAGGTTAAATGTAACCTAACAGGCGGCACATGGCAAAGCAGGCAAGGCACGTGAAACGTGACCGATGACGGCTTTACTTTTAAAACATTTAACTATACGTAACTAAGTGGGATGCAGTTTGGGCGCGCTTAGTAAACAGCTGCGTAATGTGGCTTGGCTGCCGCAGACGACCTCGAAGCGGACGTTTGCGCGGTGCGGGATTTTGCTTTTTAATCAGGAGGTTTTTATGAAGAGATTAAATTTGATCATCGGGAAGAAGCAGATAGCGATAGCATCGCTGACGGTGCTGCTGGGCGCAGCGGTGGCAGTGAACTTTATCGTGTCGTCGGGGAAAAAGGACGAGGTAACTCCGCCCACGACACAGGTTGGCGGCAGCGCGAACTACGGCGATACGTCGTTCGTATCCAATGACGCGGGCGGTGACGCATACTTCGCGCAGGCAAGGCTGGATAAGCAGCAGACCCGCGACGAGGCGGCGCAGGTAATCGCGAGTATGTATAACGGCGGTGATATGACCAAGGACGAGTTGACGGTAGTCGAGACGAACGCGCAGAATTTGAGCAGCGTGATCGAGAGCGAAAACAAGATCGAAACGCTGTTGAAAGCGCAGGGTTTCGCGGACGCGTTGTGCTATCTGAGCGACAGCGGCGCGAATATCATCGTTAAGACGGACGGTCTGGACGCAGCGGGCGCGGCGAAGATAAAGTCTACACTGCTGTCGGAGGTTGAGGTCGCGAGTGATAATATCACTATCGTTGAGGTGAAATAAAAAGTTGCCGCAGCCTTGTACGGGGCTGCGGCTTTCGTTTTACGGTCATTATGTCATCTCGGATTTTTTTATGCCGAACATCAGCCTGAGAAAGCCGACAAACATTTTCGGGCTTTTTACTACGACCACTTTCATATGTAACGCTCCTCTCACAGTCTTAAAAGGAAGATTCCCAGCACTATCAACAGAACGGCTATAACGAACAGCATGACCTTAAGCGAAAAGAACGACAAACACATGAGCGCTCCCAGAAATGCCGCAATAGCAAGCACAACGCCCGCTCCCGCGCCGCAGCGTTTTCTTCGTCTTTTCGGTCCGCGCATACCGTTCACCGCCTTTCCGCTGATTTTACCTGTTCTAATCGCATTTTATTCCAAAAAATGAATTTGGTTACAGTTTTCTTTAAAAAAGGACTTGTTTATTATTGGCATTTGTGGTATAATAATAAAGTATAAGGAAAAATGTGGCTCGATTGCCGGCTAAATGCCGACAGTTTAGTTTGGCTGTTAGTCAACAGTCAATACTGAGATTGTCGCAGTTTGCAGTGTTTAATTAAGTGCAAGCATAATGGATGCAGTGAGCGGAGCAAAGGCGAACGGAGCGACTGAAGCGGAGCGTGGCTCGCCGAAATTGCGGAGCTTTTTAAATCATTAAGCACAGTCAACATTTGAATGAGAAGTAAATAAGCTCTTGTCAACATTTTGGGGTAAGCCGATATTGCGGAGCTTTTTAATCAGGAGGAAATATGGAAACATCAAAAAAGCATACTTCTGGGAGCATAAAGGTCTCCGAGGAGGTCATTCTGAAGATCGCGGAGACCGCGGCGTGCGAGATTGAGGGCGTTGCCGTAAAGGGTCAGCGGCTTGAGGCTCCGTCGGCGATTTCGAAATTCAGGGGTCCCGTCCGCGCGAGGATACTCGGTGAAGCGGCGGCAATAAAGTTTGAAATCTCGGTCATTGACGGATACAACGCCGTAAAGGTCGCGGAGAGCATACAGCGCAGCGTAAAGAGCGCCGTGCAGAATATGACGGGCTTTACGGTAACGAAGGTGGACGTTAATATCGCCGGGATAAGCTATAATACGGAAAACGAAAGTTCTGCCGCGGAGGAAAATTGAGATGAGTGAAAAGTTAAGCCGCCCCGAGATTCGCGAGGGGGCGTTTCTGGTATTGTATCAGCTGCTTTTCGGTACAACTCTTGAGGAGATCGACGAGCTGAATGCCGAGGCATTCGATATGGCGAAAAACGAACAGACGGACGAGATTGTAAAGGGAGTGCTCGAGCATGATGAGGAGCTGCGTGATATAATCGCGAAGTATTCTACGTCGAGGTCTGTGTCCCGTATTGCTAAGGTGAATATGATAATACTTAAAATTGCTGTTTATGAGATGAAATATTGTGAGAGAGTTCCAAACGCCGCTGCGATAAACGAGGCTGTGGAGCTGGCGAAGAAGTATTCTCTGAAAGCGGACAGCGGATTTATAAACGGAATACTCAATTCGTATATGAGGGAGCTTGAAAATGCTTGACGACGGTACTATGGTTTTGTCCGTAAAGGAGTTTACGGAGCAGGTCGAGGACGCGCTGACAGGCTGTCCTTCACTGTGCGGTATTGGCGTGTGCGGCGAGGTGACAAAAATCACGGTGCAGCATAAGAGCGCGTATATGGACTGGATATTCTTTTCGCTTCGCGAGGGGGAGGGTAGGGATGAGTGCTCCCTGCGCGTTGCGGTATTCAAAAGCGTGACAAGACTTACCTATCTTCCGCAGGAGGGCGACGAGGTTATCGTGCTCGGAAGCGTGTCGATAAGCCGCAAGCAAAGCTCGTATCAGATAAAGGGCGAGGATATTATCCCGTACGGCGAGGGCGCAAGAGCGGCGGCTTTGCAGCTTTTGACGGAGCGTCTGCGCAATGAGGGTCTTTTTAATCAACACCGTCCGCTGCCGCGCTTTCCGAGGAGAATAGCGGTGGTGACTTCGCCTACGGGCGCGGTATGGCATGATATCTGCGACAAGGTCGCGGCTACGTTTCCCGCAGTGACGCTTGTGTGTGTTCCCGCGCAGGTACAGGGCGCGAACGCCGTGCCTTCGCTGGTGAACGCGGTGCAAAGGGCGCAGACGGTTGGCGCGGACGTGATAATTATCGCACGCGGCGGCGGCTCAAAAGAGGATTTGGACTGTTTCAACTCGGAGGAGCTCGCAAGGGCGATATACGCGTCAACGATACCGACGGTGAGCGCTGTGGGGCATGAGGTCGACCATTCGCTTTCGGACGATGTCGCGGACGTAAGCGCTTCAACGCCTACATCGGCGGCGGCCATCGTAACTCGGGAGGCTGCGATGGAGGCGGCAAGGCTCGACGGGATAGAGCAGTATTTTCACAGCGAGATGAAGAAGCTCATCGAACGCCGCGAAAGACAGCTTGTGCTGCTTGAAAAGGACGTTCAGCTCAACTCTCCGAAGAACCGTATACTGCGGTGGGAGCAGAGCTTATCTCAATTTTCGGAGAGTATCTCACAGTCGATACACAGAAAACTTGACAATGCCGAGCACGCTCTGCAAAAGTACGCGCAGTCAGTTTCCGATCTTAATCCCATGTCGATATTGTCGCGCGGATATTCAACGGCTACGCATAACGGAAAAACGGTAAGGAGCGCTTCGGATCTTTCTGTGGGCGATGTTATTGACGTAACATTCAATAAGGGCAGCGTTTCGGCTGCCGTAAAGGAAGTAAAGGATTGATATTGTGGATTTTGAAAAGGAAATGAAAAGACTTGCGGATATTTCGGAGAAGATGAAAGCTGCCGATCTGCCGCTTGACGAGTCTATGAAGCTTTATACGGAAGCGGTCGAGCTTACAAAGAAGCTCAAGGAATACATTGACGGCGCTAAGCTCACCGTTGAAAAGTTAGAGGAACAGTAATGAACGTTAAGGAAGTGCTTGCGGACTACGCGGAAATGACCGAGGAGGCGCTTTGGAAGTATCTCCCCGAGGTGGAGTGCCTGCAAAAAAGCGTTGCGGACGCAGCGCGGTACAGTCTGTCGGCGGGAGGAAAGAGAATTCGTCCCGCGCTCGTTATGGAGTTCTGCCGCGTGTGCGGAGGTGAACCCGAAAATGCTCTTCCCGCAGCGTGCGCTATCGAGATGCTGCATACGTTCTCGCTGATTCATGACGATCTGCCGTGCATGGACGATGACGATATGCGCCGCGGAAAGCCGTCATGTCACAAGGCATACGGCGAGGCAACGGCTGTTCTCGCGGGTGACGCTCTGGCGATCTTGCCGTTTCAGATAATCGCTGAGGCGGGTTTGAAAAAAACGTTATCGCAGGACGCAGCATTGAAGATAATAAAGTTGCTTGCGGAGCTTTCTGGAGTTTCGGGAATGATAGGCGGTCAGACTGTTGATCTCGAAAACGAAGGCAAGCAGCCGCCCGTCGGCGTTATCCTCGAGATGTACCGAATGAAAACGGGCGCGCTGCTTGAATTCTGCTGCAAGGCGGGGTGTATAGCGGCGGGCGCGGGAGCTGATAAGCAGCTTTCGGCGGGAAGCTATGGTCAGCGGCTGGGACTGGCGTTTCAGATAGTCGACGATATCCTTGATGTTACCGCAAACGAAAAGCTGCTCGGAAAGCCGGTCGGCAGCGACAAAGCGGACGGGAAGTATACTTACGTCACAGCGGTCGGTCTCGAAAAGGCCCGCGAACAGGCAAAGTCGCTCACGGTGCAGGCAGTAGAGCTGCTCGCTGATTTCGATGACAATGAATTTCTTGTCGAATTTACAAACTTGCTTTTAAATCGTCAATATTGACGGAGGATATTGCTTAAAAAATGATGAAATTGTTAATGCTGAATCCCATTATTTCGGTGGGATTTATATCGTGGATAGCGGCGCAGATATTGAAAACTCTTCATTATTCAATAAAATTCAAGTCGTTCAATCCCGAAAGAATAACGGGTGCGGGCGGTATGCCGTCGTCGCACTCATCGCTGGTGGTGTCGGTCGCGATATATACGTTAAGGCTGAAAGGCTTTACAAGTACTGAATTCGCGTTTGCGGCGCTGCTTATGGCTATCGTCATCTATGACGCTATGAGCGTGCGGTACAACGCGGGACTGCACGCTAAGGAGCTTAATAAGCTGCGGCATATCGTAGATAATCTCGACGATGAGATATCGCAGCTCAGCGGCGGTGACGAGGACCCGGACATTGACGAGCTTGTCAACCAGAAAGAACTTAAAGAATTCCTCGGTCACACACCGATAGAAGTGCTGGCGGGTTCGCTGCTCGGGATATTGATAGCCATGGTATTTCCGCTTAAATAACTGTCTCTGTAATACGGAGGATAATTATGTTCCTTAATGACAATATTGATCACGACACTATTTCAAATATGACCGCTCCGCAGCTTAAAGCGCTTTGCAGGGAACTGCGGAGTTGTATTATGCGTACGGTAATGAAAAACGGCGGGCATTTGTCCTCAAATCTGGGAACGGTGGAGTTGGCGGTCGCAATACATTATGTTTACGACGTTTTCGGAGGCGATAGGGTCATCTGGGACGTGGGTCATCAGGCGTATGCGCATAAGCTGCTTACAGGACGGTTTTCCCGTTTTGAGACACTGCGGAAAAAGAACGGTATTTCGGGCTTTACGCGCTGCGCGGAGTCTCCCGCGGACGCGTTCATCTCGGGTCACAGCAGCACATCTGTTTCGGCGGCTTACGGTATTTCCACGGCAATGCGGCTCAAGGGTGAAAACGGCGCGGTGGCGGCTGTGATCGGCGATGGTGCGCTTACGGGCGGAATGGCTTACGAGGGGCTTAACAATGCGGGAAAGACAGCGTCCAATCTTACGCTTATTCTCAACGATAATGCGATGTCGATAAGCAAGAGCACAGGCGCTTTGGCAAGATATCTGGCTCAGATACGCTCAACGAGAAAGTACTACTGCGCAAAGGAGCGCGTCAAAACCGTGCTCTCGGCGGTGCCGCTGGTGGGCAGGTCGCTCGAAAAGGCTATCGCGGCGACGAAAACGCTTGTCAAGGAAGCGCTGTACGACAGCAGTAACCTGTTTGAAAATCTGGGCTTTGCATATATCGGTCCTGTGGACGGTCACAATCTTGAGGATATGACAGAGGCTCTGTCGGTTGCTAAGCTGATGAAGCGCCCGTGCGTGGTACACGTTTTTACGCGTAAGGGCAGGGGCTACAAGCCCGCTGAGGAAAACCCCGGGGAGTATCACGCGGTCGCGCAAAACGGCGTTGTGGAGGAATTTGTTTATGACGACCTTCCCGCGCACAGCGACGGGAGCTTTTCGGAGGCGTTCGGGCGCGAGCTGGAGCGGCTCGGCAAGGCGGACAGCCGCATTTGCGCGATAACGGCGGCGATGAAGTATGCGGTGGGCTTGAACTACTTCAAGAACAGTTTCGCGCCTAGATTTTTCGATACGGGTATTGCCGAGCAGCACTCGGTGACGTTTGCGGCGGGGCTGGCGGTGCAGGGAATGCTTCCCGTATTCGCGGTGTACTCGACTTTCTTGCAGCGCGGATTTGATCAGATCATACACGACTGTTCCATTGAGAAAACGCATATCACGCTCTGTATCGACCGTGCGGGCTTTGTCGGTGCGGACGGCGAAACGCATCAGGGCATTTTTGACGTGCCTATGCTCCGTGCTGTGCCGAATACTGTAATTTACTGCCCCGCGACGTATGAGGAACTGCGGCGCTGCCTGTCCGAGGCTATATACCGTACAGAGGGTATCGCGGCAGTGCGCTATCCCAAGGGCGGCGAGCCGGATATTATGGGTAGGACGGAGCACTTTAAATCGGCGTTTGAGCCTGTTCGGGATTACTATTACTCGGGTAAGTCATCTGACGTTCTCGGGATAACTTACGGAAGAATTTCCGCCGACCTTGCTAAGGCCTGCGAGAAAACGGGCGCGGATATGCTGCGGCTCGTGACGGTAAACCCGTTTCCCGAGGGGATTTTCGGTATCGCTCTCGGCTATAAAAAGATAGTGTTCTTCGAGGAGGGCTCGGTTCGCGGCGGCGCTGCCGAGGGATTTCTCGCGGAGCTTGCGTGGCGCGGCTACCGCGGACGCGCGGAGTGTGTCGGCGTTGCGGACGGGTTTGTCCCCGCGGCGGCCGTCGAGGAACAGCTCGCCATGTACGGACTTAACGAGGAATGTATGACCGATATATTGAGGGCTTGATTATGCGGCTGGACGTGTACTTAACGGAAAAGGAGATATGCCGCAGCCGCAGCGCCGCGCAGCAGCTTATACGCCACGGCGGCGTGATCGTAAACGGGAAAACCGTCGTCAAGAATTCGCTTGAAATAGCTGATACCGACATGGTGGATGTAGCCGAGCCCAAGCTCCCGAAGTATGTGGGGCGCGGCGGACAAAAGCTTGAGGGTGCGCTGGAATTATGGAGCATTGACCTTAACGGAAAGGTCTGCCTTGATATAGGTGCGTCAACGGGCGGATTTACCGATTGTATGCTGCAAAACGGCGCGGCGAGGGTGTTCGCGGTTGATGTGGGAAGCGGTCAGCTTGCGGAAAAGCTCCGCGCGGACAGCCGCGTTGTATCGCTCGAGCGGACGGATATCCGTGACTTTACGTTCGATAATTACGATATCTCGGCTGCGGAGTTTATCGGAACCGACGTTTCATTCATTTCGTTAAAACTCGTTCTTCCGCATATTTACAGACTTCTCGCGAAGGGCTGCACTGCCGTCGCGTTGATAAAGCCGCAATTCGAGGCGGGGCGGGGGAGCTTGTCGAAAAAGGGTATAGTCCGCGACGAAAAAACTCGTCTGCGGTGCGTTGAGGAAGTTAAACGGTTCGCGGAGCAGTGCGGTTTTGCGGTGATCGGTACGGAGGTCTCGCCTATAACGGGCGGGGACGGGAACGTTGAGTATCTGCTTGCGCTGAAAAAGTCGGGAGGGGAGCGGCAATGAGAGTATTGATAGGCTGCAATATCAGAAAGGAAGGCTCGGCGGAGCTTGCAGCTGAGCTTGCAGCGCTGCTTAGGAAAAGCGGTTTTACGCTGTGCGTTTACGGTAAGGACTCGGAGTATGCGGACGTAATCGGAGCAGATATAATCGAAACGCCGAATATATGCGATTTCGCGGTAACGGTCGGCGGCGATGGCACGATCCTGAAATGGGGAAAGATCGCCGCGGAGTACGACATTCCTCTGCTTGGCGTGAATATGGGCAGGCTCGGCTTTATGGCTACGCTTGAGCCGCATGAGATATCCCGTATCCCCGAGCTGCTGAGCGGCGAATTTTCGGTGAGCAGGCGCATTATGTTGGAGTGCAAGGTGTTCCGCGAGGAGCGGGAGATTTTTTCGGAGCACGTTCTAAACGACGTTATTTTGTCGCGTTCCAGCGTTTCAAAGCTCCCCGAATACGTGGTCAACTGCGGAGACGCGGAGGTTTCGAGAGTGCGCGCGGACGGTATCATTTTCAGCACACCCACGGGTTCGACGGCGTATTCGCTGTCAGCGGGAGGACCTATCCTGTCGCCGGACCTGGAGTGTATCGAGTTCACGGCGCTTTGTCCGCACACGCTGTTCAATCGCCCGATGCTGTTTTCGGACAAGCAGATAATCACCGCGCAGGTCAATCACTACCAGAGTTCAAAGGCGACGTTCAGCGTTGACGGCGGCAGCGGTATCCCGCTCTTGGAGGGCGATATACTGCAAATTATGCGTTCGCGGCTGTCGCTCGGGCTTATCGAAACGGGCGGCGGTTTCTACGGCGCTATCCATAACAAGCTTATGACGCCGTTCAAGTAACGTTAAAAGAGGTTGATTATGAGGAAAAAGGAACGGCAGGCAGCTATTATGCGGCTTATCTCCGAGAACGAGATTGAAACGCAGAACGAGCTGAAAGCGCTCCTCGAGCGCGAGGGGATCATTGTTGCGCAGGCGACGCTCTCCCGCGATATGCGCGAGCTGAGCATCAAAAAGAGCGTTTCGGACGACGATGTCAGCTGCTATTTTTCGGGAATGATCGTAGGGGAAATCGAATACAGCAGCATTTTTGCGCAATCGGTCATCTCAATGGATTACGCGCAGAATATGGTCGTGCTGAAATGTCACGCGGGACTTGCCAACGCCGCGTGTAAGGTGGTCGACGAGCAGGAGTTCGGCACTGTCGTCGGAACTATCGCGGGCGACGATACCGTTTTTATCGTCACAAGATCGGAAAATCACGCCGTGCAGCTAATATCACAGCTCGCGCGGCTGTCGGATAAGGATTGATGGAAATGTTAAGGGAGCTTTCAATTGAAAATCTCGCAGTCATCGAAAAGGCGTCCGCGCGTTTCGGCGAGAGCTTTAACGTATTTACTGGAGAGACGGGCGCGGGTAAAAGTATTCTTATCGGCGGTATCAACGCGATCCTAGGTCAGCGAACCACAAAGGATATTGTCCGCACAGGAGCGCAGAAGGCGGTCATTACCGCGCTGTTTGACGAGCTGTCGGAGGAGGTCAGGGCAAAGCTTTCGGAGCTCGGCTTTTCGGCCGAGGACGATCTGCTGCTGACCCGTGAGATATTTGCGGACGGAAAAAGCGCAGCGCGTATCAACGGGCGCACGGCGACCGCGTCAATGCTGAAGGAGATCGGCAGTATGCTCGTGGACGTTCACGGTCAGCATGAAAACCGTATCCTGATGTCAAACGACAATCAGCGTGATATTCTCGATAATTATGCGGGACTGTCGGGTGAGCTTGAAGAATACCGCGTAAAGTATCGGGAATTTGCGAGAACTTCAAAGCGTCTTAAAACTTTGCAGGACGAAGCTAACACACGCGCTCTGAAGATCGAGCACCTTACCGCCGTTATCGAGGATTTAAATTTGCTGGAGCTCGAAAAGGGCGACGGTGAGCGGTTGGAACAGGAGCTGTCACGCGTGCAGCGTAATGCCGATATCGTCAAGGCGAGTATCGGCGCGTATAATTGTTTAAGTTCCGACGGCGAGCCCGCGGCGTGCGATATGTTGCAAGGCGCGGCAAAGCTGTTGGCGGGTATTGCGGACGTTGAACCTAGAGCAAAGGAGCTTTACGAGAGGCTTACGGCGGTCATTCCCGAGGTGAACGATATCGCGGACGAGGTGTTTTCGCTCGGCGGTGACGATGTGGAGCTGCAAATGCAGGAGCTGACCGACAAGGTCTCCGCGATAAAGCATGCAAAGCGCAAGTACAATATGGATGCGGACGAGCTGGTGGACTATCTCGACGAATGTCGGGACGAGCTTGCGGAGCTGTCTACCGCCGACGATGAGATCGAGCTGCTCACCGAGAAAAAGCGCTCGCTCGCCGAGGAGGTCAAGTCGCTTGCGGAGGGGCTTTCCGAGCGCCGCAAAAAGGCTGCCGACGAAATTTCCGAGGAAATATGCAGACAGCTAAGCTTTCTGGATATGCCGAACGTGCGGATAATCTTCGCGCTTAACGCAGAAAAGATCGCCATTAACGGCAAGGACAGCGTGGAATTACTGATCTCGGCGAACGCGGGCGAAGAGCCGCGTCCGTTGAACAAGATCGCGAGCGGCGGCGAGCTGTCGCGCATTATGCTCGCGATAAAAAGCGTACTCGCCGACCACGACAATATCCCGACGCTTATCTTCGACGAGGTGGACGCGGGTATCAGCGGACGCGCCGCGCAGAAGGTCGGCGTAAAGCTCTCCGAGACCGCGGCAAAGCGGCAGGTGCTATGTATTACGCACCTCGCGCAGATCGCCGCGAAAGCCGACACACACCTGCTTATTGAGAAGCAGACCGAGGACGGGCGGACGTTCACGCATATCACGCAGCTCGATCACGACGGAAGAATTCACGAGCTCGCGCGTATCATAGACGGCAGTGGAGAGAGCGAAAGTGCGCTTGCCGCCGCCGAGGAAATGCTGAAAAAATAACAAAAACGGGAGCAATATGTTCCCGTTTTTTAGTCCAAATTCAGATTATCCAATACGCTGCCGAAATGCTTATTCCGAAAATCCAGCAGAAACGCCGTGAACTCAACGGCGTTATGCTGTGCCGAATAGTCGGCGACTTCGATTATATTGTCCTTCGTCAGCATATAATCCGCCAGTTCAATAAACCTTTCAAAATCGCCTCGATCTATTCTCTCCGTAAGGATATCCGCGCCGTTTACACGCAGAAAATCTGTGAAAACCGCCTTTGCCCGCGGTGTCGGTTTGGGCGGATTTTTCAGCCTGTATACGGCATAGCACGCTTTTGTGAATTCAAAGCCTATCTTGTCAAAGGCGCGGTCAAAACAATCGTAGTCGAAGTTCCAATTGATGTCAAAACAGCCGCGGTAAATATTCAAAAGACTGTGCATATCCGTCATGTCGATGTACGACCATATTCTGCCTTTTATTTCGCCGGTTTCTGAGCTTTTGACAATTAACTCTTTTTTGAGAGGGCTTCCTGTAAACGACGGGAAAA
>ERZ778512.183-NODE-183-length-66514-cov-6.465731_pt1 | contig 66514 bp, 62 predicted proteins | sample MGYA00510346_ERZ778512 | MGnify/ENA primary metagenome ERZ778512 (study PRJEB29527, sample SAMN07138962) | mouse gut metagenome | material: feces | host: mouse | place: China:Nanjing | collected 2016-01-25 ...
GACAATATGTGTTGTATAGAAAGGAAAATCTAATCGTTTTTGAGTATAAGTTATTTACAATTCCTTACACAACAGTGGGGGGACATAGATATGTTAGTAAAAATTATTTTATTGTTGTTATTTTTTGGCTGCATGATTGGGGTTGGGCTTTATGCCCGAAAAAGTACCTCCAGCACCAATGATTTTGTACTGGGTGGGCGCAATGTAGGGCCTTGGCTCTCTGCTTTCGCATACGGCACTTCTTACTTCTCCGCAGTCGTGTTTGTGGGATATGCAGGGCAATTTGGCTGGAAATACGGACTTGCCTCTACTTGGATTGGGCTTGGAAATGCAGTTCTTGGATCGCTGCTTGCATGGGTCGCAATGGGACGCAGAACAAGAGTTATGACACATCATTTGGAAGTGGCAACCATGCCAGACTTTTTCGGCAAGCGATATGACAGCAATGTCATTAAAATAACCGCTTCTATTATTGCTTTTGTATTCCTAATTCCTTATACGGCGTCCGTTTATAATGGATTATCACGGCTGTTTGGTATGGCATTCGATATCCCATACACAGTATGTGTTGTCACTATGGCAGTGCTAACTGGTATTTATGTGATTCTTGGCGGCTATATGGCGACGGCAATCAATGACTTTATCCAAGGAATTATTATGTTGGTTGGCATTGTTGCGGTTATCGGCGCTGTGCTCTCTGGTCAGGGCGGATTCCTTGAGGCAGTGCGCAAACTTTCCGAAATTCCTTCCGATGTACCTGTTACAATGGGACAGCAAGGTGCTTTTGCTTCTTTTTTCGGCACAGATCCTTTGAATCTACTGGGCGTTATTATTTTAACCTCGCTGGGAACATGGGGACTGCCGCAAATGGTACATAAATTTTATGCCATTAAAAGCGAGCGTGCCATTAAAACAGGCACGATTGTTTCCACATTTTTCGCAGTCATTGTTTCAGGCGGATGCTATTTCCTTGGTGGGTTTGGTCGGTTGTTTGACTCCGAAGCACTATACAAAGCGGACGGTACCGTGCTTTATGATGCGGTAGTTCCTACTATGCTTGCAACACTGCCCGATATTTTAATCGGTATTGTTATTGTTTTGGTGCTTTCCGCCTCCATGTCAACGCTTTCGTCACTAGTACTGACATCTGCCTCCACGCTAACGCTGGATTTTCTCAAAGGAAATTTGGTGAAAGATATGGATGACAAAAAACAGCTTATTTATATCCGTGTTTTAATTGTATTTTTTATTGTGCTGTCTGTCGTACTTGCACTCAATCCGCCTACATTTATCGCACAGCTTATGGGCATTTCATGGGGCGCGCTGGCAGGAGCCTTCCTTGCACCGTTTTTATATGGATTGTACTGGAAAGGTGTTACAAAGGCAGGCGTATGGGCTAGTTTTATCTGCGGCGTAGGCATCACCGTATCAAATATGTTTTTAAAATTTATTGCATCTCCGATTAATGCAGGTGTAGTTGCAATGATTGCTGGATTAATTGTAACTCCACTAGTAAGTCTGGTAACGCCAAAACTAGAAAACCAATTTCTTGGAAAAATCTTTATGTGCTACGACAATACAGTCAATGTATCGAAGAAAGAATATTTGAAAGAGGATTAAGTGTAGCAGTTCAGCCTAGGGGATGTCGCATTAAGGCAAATGTATACAAGATAGTCTAACACCTTGCTTCAATTTATACTATATATTGTATAATCAAAGCTTATTGCGACAATCCCTTAAGAAATCGTAGTGATTGAGATGCATCCTTGGCATCTATTTCTCCGTGCATATTCGTTTTTCGTGAATCATTGCAAAATAGCCAATTAAAACAGTCCATACATAGGCACAGGTTTTAGGAATCATAAGCATACCAATCATTGGAATTGTATCAGCCCAAAGTACAACAGGTATATAGAATCCAAAACTAAGTACGATTGTCAGCCACATGTATTTAAAAGCATGATCCTCTTGTTCTTTTGCACTTTTATAAAACAAAACGATAATCAACAAACCTAATAATGCAAAAGGAATGTTACGATATATTCCCCATGAAACTGGGGATGTTGCATGCAGCCATTGGTTTTGTGGGAACAGACTAATTACAATACGCAGTGCCGACAGCAGATAAACGGTGATCGTTATTCCGTGTTGTCCTTGGATTTTGTATCTTATCCGCCAAACATAATATAGAATAATATAAAAAATTGTCATTGTAATAGATGTTATAAACTTTCCAGCTCCTAACGCAGTCGTGTAGTTTTCCAACCCCGTTGTGCATAGCGCGAATGCCCGCGGCACTAAATGGAAAGAATCCCCTGCTCCAAGGACAACTGCCATAATGCCAAATAAACGATACTGCTTATTTCCGTTGCACTTTACAATCATAGTGATACCAATCAAAATCACGGAAATCAAATATACTGTATCAAATACGGTTTCAATAATCGCCTGCATAAAATCTTCCTTTCTTTCTGCTATACTGTATGGTTATTTTATCAATAGATAATCCTGCGAATCATACCTAATATTCCACTGCAATCATATTTACGCTGTAACAAGGAAGAAATGATAAGGGAAAATATAATTCCTACAAATTTCTCTGGAGTTAAGACTTCGTCAAAAGCATCCAAACGGATACTTTTATCACGCATAAGAATTTTATAAAGCCCTTTTTGCATATGTTCCCATGATTGTGCCATAAGTTGTTGTCCGCTTAATTTTTCTTTTCCCATAAAGTTCATGGAATGCAATGTGAAAAATCCGGGATATTTTTCATCACCTTTTTTCATGCTGTCAAAGACCTGCGCAACACAGTCTAAAAAGCTGTCAAAATCCTGCTGATTATCAGGATAGTGAAATATATCACACCATACACTTTCCACAGTTGCCGCAATTAAATCAGATTTAGAATTAAAGTAATTATAGATAGAGCCAACCGAAACATTACACGCCGCCGCAACCGTTCTAATATTAATGGCCTCCCACCCCTGCGTTATAATCAGTTCCCGACAAACATTCAAAATCGCTTCTTTGGAAGTAACAACCGTATTCAATAAAATCAACTCCTATTCTCCATGTTACTGTGATCTTTGGAAGCGGCACGGATTGCTCTCACAAAGTTACCACCAAACAACAATCCCGCCAGCAGAAGCGAAGCGCCTAGACCCGTATAGAAAACCGCAATAAACCGTTCCGGCGCAAGTCCACTTGTCCGTAAAAGGATGCCGCCCGTCATCATAACTGCCATAATAGCAAATGATTTTCCATCAAAGAACTTGAGAAAAAAATGCCGTTCATCCGGATAGGCACAAATTCTGGCAGTATGCTTTTTAACCAGTTTTCCAAAAATAAATTTCTGAAATACACCAAAAACCAGCACAGACAACAGGTAATTTAACATCGTATAATAGGCGGAATAGGCCATCAGCCCAATGCGAAGGATATTAAAGCCTGCCGCACTCCACACCAGACAAGCTAAAAGCAACAATGTATTCCGTTTTACTTTCATCATTCATCTCCTTTAGTGAATACCATTCAAATAATATTTTTTACTCACTTCAATATGAACAATGTTCATTATATCCTTAATTCATTTCTTTGTCAATAGAACGTTTCATATTTTAGTGCCTCTCTTATAGCAGTTCAGCCTGCAGGACAACTTAATAAAATCAGTCTTAATTTTGGAGAATATATTGAAATAGACACAGATTTCTTTCAACATATTTTCTCATTCAGTCATTTTTTTCCCTGCTAAAAAATATGATGTAACTAAGACTAATAACAGGCACAAAATACAGCTCTATGAAAAATAGCATTATAAAAAATAAGATTACAAAAACTAAATTGATACAAACAGCGCTTCTGCTGCTCCTTCTTGCCGCTTCTTTTCTGTTGGGCAGGGGAATTGCATATGTAAAATACGAAAAATTTGACAACCTCGCAACTCCTGCAAGCGGCAGCGCAACCTCGGAAAATTGGGGGCTCGGCTTCGGGCAGGAAGGAACCCAGCCAACCGGAAATGCCACTGTAGAAGAATTAAAGAAATACAATACGTCCTATGTGGGAAGCAATACCGAAAAAGTGATTTATTTAACATTTGACGCTGGATACGAAAATGGAAATACAGAACCGATTTTAGATGCACTGAAAAAACACAATGTAACCGCAACCTTTTTTGTGGTAGGGCACTATCTGGAATCAGCTCCAGAACTGGTGAAACGCATGGTTGCAGAGGGGCATTTTGTTGGGAATCACACTTATCATCATCTGGATATGTCGTCAATTTCATCTAAGGAATCTTTTGAGAAAGAAATGAAAGATGTTGAAGACAAATTTCAAGAAATAACAGGCACGCAGCTGACACGTTTCTACCGCCCGCCACAGGGAAAATACAATACGAAAAATCTTGAAATGGCAAAAGAAATGGGCTATCACACATTTTTTTGGAGCCTTGCATATGTAGACTGGTATCAGGATAAACAGCCCAGCAAAGAGGAAGCTTTTAAAAAACTTCTCGGGCGCATTCATCCGGGCGCAATTGTTCTATTGCACAGCACCTCTAAAACAAACGGCGAAATCCTAGACGAACTTTTAACAAAGTGGGAAGAAATGGGATATACGTTCCGCACACTTGAAGATTTTATAACCGAGTAGGGATGAAGCATCTTTCTGCCGCCTTAGCGGGATATTTCCTCTGCACGGATCTGCGCATAATAAAGGCACATCAAGCCATACAAAACCGCTTTGTAATGGCTTGATGCGTCTTAACGTTTTTCAACACTACCACTATGCAGTCTTATGAATTTTTCAGTGTAATGCAAACTTGTAACAGTTCAGATAACCCATTGAACTGTTACGTATCCAGCCATTGGAAATCGCTTTGCGATGGGCTGGATACCTCCAACCACTACATTTTATTACGGTCAGCGCAGTAAATGCGCAGACCTACCTGAACTGTTACTGCAAACTTCTCTTTATTTTTATAGAACCAATGACATACCATTCTGACAAATCATCTCAATCTTTCCATCCTTAATTCGATATACTTCTCCGAAAAGTTTCTGAACTCCATCTTCAATAGTTCTATATGTGCCATCATTCATAGCAATAATTTCATGACCCATACTATCTTCAAATGTAATATCCTCTATTAAATAAAAACCATCAAGCCGTTCATCCTTAAGTCTTTGAAAGTATGGAAATATATTTAAGTTAGTAATACCAAGACCTAAAATTTAACTCCGTTTAAAACGCAAACATCTTTAAATTGGCAAGTTCCTCTGCTGCTACAGGATTTTCAAGCCATGCATAGCGAAACAGCGCATATCCCTGACAGCCAAGCTGCTTTGCCTGTATTGCCTGATAAGCGACATTCATATTGCTCGTTGCCCAGCCCAAATCTGTTTTGGATGGCGTGCCGACCTTATACAGCGCAATTCCAACATAGATAGGAATATTTTGTTGATTTAAAAGCATCCACTCTTTGCATCGGTCTGTAAACATATGTTTCACTCCGCTGCCGGTCATATAAATATCACTCCAATAAATCTGCGGCATTATGTAATCAATATATCCCGAAGTGGAAAGCCATGTATCAATATCTGCCCCCTGACCGCGCACATTGTCAGGATTCCCCGCCGGACTAACACCAAAAACGCAGTTTGGCTTTACCTCTTTAATTGTTTGGTAAACTTGCAGCATTAATGCGTTGACATGCGCTTTCCTTGACGCAGTATCCAAAGTATCCGCCATTCCAGACACATAAAAATAATCGTCAAAATGTATCCCATCCACATTGTAATTCTCTACAATTTCACGCACGCCATTCACAATTAAGTCCCTTGCTTCCTGCCTTGCCGGATCCAGTGCCAGACAAGTTTCCCCGCTGGCAGCACGGTATTCTATTGAAAAATCTCGAAACTGTGCATATTGCGGCGTTGCCTTAAAGCTAACGGTCGTTTTATTATCCCTTGAAAGCCGATATGGATTTACCCACGCTTCAAATTGCAGCCCTTTGCTGTGTGCAAGCTCCACCATAATCTGCAGCGGGTCGTAACCTGGATTGCTTCTGTCCTCTGAAATATAAATTGACCACGGAAAATATGCCGACGGATACATCGCATCTCCCATTGCACGTGCATGAACCAGCACCGTGTTCATTCCGTATTCTTTTACTTTATCATACATCTGTGAAACCTTAGTGCGAAATTCCGCTTCCTTTTTATCTTTTAGATACGTTTCCATATCCAAAAATGAAATCCAGCATGCCTTTTTATCCAGATTTTCGGCTGCTTGTGCACGGATTCCATACACAGGCAGTGCCGCAGTCAATAAAAGCAGCATCACCCCTGCCATCAAAAATGCCATTATGTTTCTAAATGTGTTTCTCATAACTTTTCTTATTTCCTTTCATTTTTTCTTAATATGATACTGAAAAATGTTAAGATTATCCAATTTCTGCACAGCCCATGCTGCATAAACGGACAATACGTGCTGTACATAAAGAAAAATCGAATCGTTTTTGAGTATAAATGATTAGCATTAGACTTATCCTTATTATTTTATTCCAATCCCGCAAAAATTTCGCCTAATGTCATTTTGATATTGGGAAATGATTTTAAACATATTTCTTGCTCTGCATTATACTCTTCATCTTCCTTATCATTTTGCAGTAAATAACTCTGATTTAAAACATATTTGCCGTTCTCTAAATAATATATCTCAACAGCGCCCTGCGGCGAAACAATCCAATATTCTTCCACACCTGCTGTTTCATAGATGTCCTTTTTGTTCGTCCTATCTCGTTTTGCAGTTGAAGGGCTTAATGTTTCAGCTATAAATCTAGGAACACCACTGTAAGTCCCCCCTTTTAAGTGCTTTCGATCACAAATAATCATAACATCCGGGCAGACATAATCATCATTAATATCTGGATGATATTTAAAATCCAAATTCTCCATAAATACAAGACACATACTATTTTTTAAATGATATCCAATGGTTCGGTTTATGTTATTATTAATAATCCCATGCTTATAACTTGGTGATGGCGACATTTGATAAATCACGCCATTTATTTTCTCATCTTTCTTTCGTTCATATTCTGCTAGTCCCATTTTTTATCACATCCTTTCCTACATTAGATTGTAACATAATTGTAGATTTAATGAAAGCGTTATTTTATTTGACAAAGCAATGCTTATATCCGAAAGTAACAGTTCAGATAACCCATTAAACTGTTACGTATCCAGCCATTGGAAATCGCTTCGCGATGGGCTGGATACCTCCAACCACTACATTTTATTACGGTCAGCGCAGTAAATGCGCAGACCTACCTGAACTGTTACATCCGAAAGTTACAATTCACACTCATACCAGTTTTTATTAGCTTATAAGTTACTGCGGTGTGAATTATAACAGATTTTGCACACAAAATGCTAAATTAAAAAAGCGAAAGCCTTTAGCATTTTGGCGCATAATTCCACTACTTTGGCGTGGGTGTGAAAAGTAACCATGATAACATTCTATGTGAAACCACTCAACCCCCAAATTTGCCAAATAAAAATGTATTTGCTATAATATTATCATTCCTTGTATATTTTGCTATACTCACGAACGATTAGATTTTCCTTTCTGCACAGCACGTATTGCCCACTTATGCAATATGGGCTGTGTAGAAATTGGAAAATCTTAACGGTCGTCAGTATAGTACAACGTTGCACATTACTCGATTATTTGCAATGCTGTACTAGGAATCAATCTCATTATAATAATAAATAACTTACTATAAGGAGGCGTTTCTAATGCTTATCGATTTCCACACCCACACCTTTCCTGCGCAAATTGCCGACCGTGCAATTGCACAATTGGAGAAAAACTCGCATATCCGCAGTGTTCTTAGTGGTGAATTATCCGACTTAACACAGTCGATGCAGACGGCTGGCATTGACTATTCTGTTCTTCTGCCCGTTGTTACAAAACCTTCACAGCAGGAACAGATCAATCGTACCGCAATAGAGTTAAACCAACATTCCCGTGAAACAGGGCTGCTCTCTTTTGGCGGCATTCATCCCGATAACGATGATTATGACTTTATTTTACGAAGCCTTGCGCAGAACGGTGTCCGCGGCATTAAAATCCACCCTGTTTTCCAGCGGACTTACTTTGATGATATCCGTTATCTGCGCATTATCGAATGTGCGTGCGAAAATAATTTAATTGTTGTAACACACGCCGGATTTGATATTGGATTTCCCGGGGAAGATTTTGTAACCCCGCAGCATATTCTGCCTGTTCTGCAGCAAATTAAACCAGACAAACTTGTTCTAGCGCATACCGGCGGCTGGGACTGCTGGGAAGAAGTGGAACATCAAATTGCGGGGCTTCCGGTATGGCTTGATACCTCCTTTTCTATTACGCCGCTGCGTCCCGATCCGCAATTATTTCAGGCAGAGCAGGAAAAAGGAAGCGACACTTGTGCCAAACAATTTCAAAAAGACCATCCGCAGCTTGACCGCGAACGCTTTCTTCGTATTGTTCAGACGCATGGCGCCGATCGGATACTGTTTGGCAGCGACAGCCCATGGAGCAGCCAGTTAGAATCCCTTACCGCACATAAAAAAATCGGCTTATCGCAGGAAGCACTAGACGCTATTTTAGGAGGAAATGCCCAAAAACTGCTTAACATATAAATTAGCAATAAACAAGTATAAATGGAGGTTTGCTTATGGAATATATTAGAGTAACAAATGAAAATATTGAAAAAGAACATATCTGTTGTGCAATTTCAAACAATAATGATATCCAAGTGTCATCAAAAAAAGATTGGTTAAAAGAACGTTTTGATGATGGTTTAGTTTTCTTAAAAAGTGAACAACGTGGAAAGTGTTTTATTGAGTATATACCCGCTGAAAATGCGTGGAATCCCATTGTCGCAGATGGCTATATGTATATTGACTGTTTATGGGTAGCTGGTTCTTTCAAAGGACATGGTTATGGGGCAGAACTACTGAATGCTTGCATTGATGATAGCAAAAACAAAGGAAAAAAAGGATTATGTATATTATCTGCGGCAAAGAAAAAACCATTTCTGGCAGACCCTAAATTTCTAAAATACAAAGGATTTACCATCAGTGATGAAGCGGATAATGGTATTCAGTTATGGCATTTGCCTTTTAACGAAAATGCTCGATTGCCGCAATTTAAAGAATGTGCAAAACACCCACATATTGATGAGATGGGTTATGTTCTGTATTACACCAATCAATGTCCTTTTAATGCAAAATATATTCCTGTAATTGAAACCATTGCGAAAGAAAAATCTATACAATTCAAGTCGGTTCACTTACAGAACAAAGAGGACGCGCAAAGCGCTCCAACACCAATTACAACTTATGCATTATTTTTAGATGGTAACTATATTACAAACGAACAGATGAATGACAAAAGGTTTTTGAAATTATTAGAAAAGTAACTTCCTGTTTGCAGATTATTGTCAACAGAAGATTATACTGACGACCGTTAAAATTGTAACAGTTCAGATAACCCATTGAACTGTTACTTAAAATTTTCTAATTTCTGCACAGCCCTTATTGCATAAGCAGGCAATACGTGCTGTACAGAAAAGAAAATCTAATCGTATGTGAGTATAAACAATCACCACTACAGAAAACGGCATACCAAGGCAGGAAATGCACTATGGTTATAGTTCCTTACTTAAAATACCATGCCAGCCATCTCGACGTTCTCCGCTGAAACTACCGTTTCCCCTTGGTCTGTCATTGCTCCAAACGGCGTTTCGTGGTTGTTTTCGTCTGGCATTTTCTGTGCTGTATCCTCGTCGTCATCAAACAGCGCGTCATATTCATTATGTTCTTTATCACGGTTTGCCATTGCCGACGCCTTCGCCACCTGATATAAGTCTGCGCTGTATTCCATTAACTTCTTTTCATCCGACTGCGGCACGGTATCGCCGTCCGCAATCCGTCTGGCAATCTCCATAATTTTCGCCATATCGTCCGCACGTTCTTCCCCGTTTTTCGCAGCTTCCCTCTGTTTTTGAATCATCTGGCGGAACATCTCTTTTTGTGTAATAATCTTTTTCTGCTGCTCCTGTTCTCTACGTTTTTCCTCTGCACGCCTTACATCTTCATTGGCAATATCTTCGTTTGAAACAGGTTCTTGCGCTGCATTCCTCCACATTTTCTTTCCAGCAGATGCAGATCCTGTTATCCTACCACGTACCAGCACACGCCCCTCTTTGGGCATTTCCGAAAGCGACACAATATCCTGATATCCAAGACGCATACCTCCATTAGAATAATGCTGCGTAAAATTGCGCTGCGTATTTGCTGTCTGCTTTTCTACCTGCGCCTCTCGCTTCGTGCCTGCCACTGTCATCGTACGACCGTTCACGCCAACGAAACTTTTGTTGCTCATACGTTCTGTTGTGTTTGTACTCCACATATTGATACCCCCCCTTATATTTTAGAATCGCAAGGATTCTTTCTTTACTCGTTACCATTCAATCTTATTGAACTGTAATATTACTCCCCTGTTATGCGGTAATGCCCTGTAATTTTGCCCCATATTGCAAGAATATCCTCCTCATATCCTGCCTGAATTGGATTCGCATTATGAATTACAAATGGTACTCCCTTTTGATTGCGGTGGTCGGAAACAATGCCGATCGGCTACAGCAACTGGAAAAACTTCTGTCTGGACTTGCGCGATACAGAACTGTATACATGGCAGTTAGACAAAGGCATTGCTATTACTTCCGGCGATGGCGTTTATGGGATTCCGTATGTTGTAGAAGGTTACGGAATTATCTACAACGACGCTATTATGCAAAAATATTTTGCACTTTCCTCCAAAGCAGTGTCCTTCTCAAGTATGGAAGAAGTCGATAACTTTGATAAACTCAAGGCTGTTGTAGAAGATATGACACGCCATAAAGACGATCTGGAAATCGAAGGTGTGTTTGCCTCCACTTCCTTTGGCTCCGGTGAGGACTGGCGCTGGCAGACACATTTGGCAAATGTTCCTGTTTACTTTGCGTTCCGTGACAAAAATATTTCCGACACCGACACCTTAGATTTCACTTACGCGGAAAATTATAAAAATATCTTTGATTTATATATCGGCAATTCTTGCACAATTCCAACAACATTATCCAAAAAAATCAGTATCCGATTCTATGGAAGAGTTTGCGTTAGAAAAAGCCGCAATGGTACAAAACGGCAATTGGGCATGGAGTCAAATTGCAAGTGTAGAAGATAACAAAGTATTAGAAGAAAATGTAAAATACCTGCCGCTGTATATGGGCATTGACGGCGAGGAAAGCCAAGGGCTCTGCATAGGCACTGCGTTCTAAAATCGCAGCTTTAATTGCTTCCACATCCATACTGTTAATTGCCGGAATCCCAATTGTTTCCTATATTATTAACCGCAAAAATATTGTAGAATTATGCAAAAGCTACCTATATGATGTGTGCGCTTCCGCATCATCTACTTTATATGAAAGTTTTTACGGCGATGCCGAGCGCAATCACCTTGAAGTTAGTCTGGAATATATTCTCTACAGCACTGGTATCGGCACAATGGAATCGAGTCATGCCTATCTGGTTGATACCGATGGTACTTATCTCTATCACCAAGAATCCGAACGGGTTGGCACAAAGCTGGAAAATAATGCCGTTATCGAAGAGGTTGTACAGCGCCTGAAAGAAGGCTATATTACAACCGCCGATGTGCGTAGATGCACAGTGGATGGGAAACCCGTTTATGTAGCCTTTATGTGCACTGTCAATGACTGGGTTGTTGTGGTACAAGCAGATGAATCAGATGTGATAAAACCCGTTTTAACCATTGGCTTTTACACATTGGCAGTTGGCGGCATTTTCCTTGTACTGGCGCATTGTAAACCAAGAAATCTTTCCATTGGAACTCTGACAAAATGCCTTATTGACACACTCGATTTTCTGGAAACTGTAAACAAATAATTCATCCATTTGACTTGTCTAAATATCAAATTGACAAGTTATTTATTTACAGTTTCTAAGCTTCAAAAAGACAAACGCAAAGTATAACAATATACGCACCCCCTTGGCAAACGTCCACTACGCAATCACAATAGACCATGTACAGCTTTCTTTGGTAAAAACAAGTTTTACCAGTTCCATTCTGCCGCCGAAGGAAATACGGCATAAATGTTCTACAGTCTGTATGCCGGAATACGTTTTTTCCTCGGTTGCAAGCACTTGTATTTCGTGGATCGTATGCAGAAAGCCTTCTTCATCCATTACTTTTATAATCTTGGGAATTGTCCTGCCTTTGCTGGTAAACCAGCATTCGCAGGCAATTTCTCTTTGTACACCCCGCAAAATTCCATGATCTTTTTTCTCTATTATCTCTCCCAAACGAAATGCCATTACTTGCTCTCCTTTTTCAGAACATTTATTCTATTTCATAGATTTTGCTATTCCGCCGCCCATATGATCGATTTGCTTCTGCTTTAAAAATGATGCCCTTTGTACCGCATCTGCGCCAAACCGCTCACGGATACTGTCAATTGCCCTATCTAATTTTTCCAATTTCTCATAATCCTTATTGTCAAACAATGTTATCTGACGACTCTGTGCCTCGTGCGTTATCCGACTCGTATGCACGCCTAAATGACGAATTGGCATACATGCGCCATTCCATAGTTCATCAAACAGCCTGCAGACCATTTCATAAATTTCCTGTGTAATATTTGTCGGCGACTGTAGTGTTCCTTGATGCGACTCATAGTGAAAATCACAGTAACGGATACCCACAGAAACCACCTCAATCGACACATTATCCTTGCGCAGTCGTCTGCCAATTGTTTCCACCAAAGAAAGAAGCACCATCTTTGCCGTCTGCGCATCCGTCACATCAAAAGGAATTGTTGTCGTATTGCCATAGCCCTTGTTTTCCGGCGGCTCCGCTTCCACTTCCGATACATCCCTGCCATTTGCAAAGTTCCATAATATTTCCCCATGCTTTTTAAACATCGCTTTTAACATCGTAACATCCGCATTCGCCAACTCCCCAATTGTCTGAATACCAATCGAATGCAGCTTTTGCTCTGTTGCACCGCCTACAAAAAATAAATCCCTTACTGGCAGATGCCACATTTTCTGCTCTATTTCCTCCGTAAACAACGTATGCACCCGATTGGGCTTATGGAAATCACTTGCCATTTTTGCAAGCAGCTTATTGTCAGATATTCCAACGTTTACTGTAAATCCCAAATTATGATATATTTCATCCTTTATTGTATTGGCGGCTACAACAGGCTTTCCAAACAACAATTCCATTTCTGTCATATCCATAAATGCCTCGTCTATGCTGTACTGCTCCACTTTATCGGAATAGTTCTTTAATATCTCCATAAACGCATTGGAACATTTCTCATACAGTGAGTAGTGTGGCGGTACCAGTACCAATTGGGGGTATTTGCGCAGCGCACTGACAACCGGTTCGCCTGTCTGGATTTTGTATTTTTTTGCCGGAATAGACTTTGCCAAAATAATGCCACGACGCTTGGCAATATCACCGCCCACTGCTGACGGAATTGTGCGCAGATCTAGGCACTCCCCTAAAAACCGCACCCGATAAACCGCCTCCCACGACAAAAACGCGCTGTTAACATCTATATGAAAAATCACTCTCCTGCCCATATAAATCCCCTCGTTCTTGGTGTAACTGCCGGCAATTGCTTATACTCACGAGCGATTAGATTTTCCTTTCTGCACAGCACGTATTGCCCGCTTATACAATATGGGTTATGCAGAAATTGGAAAATCTTAACGGTCGTTAGTATAATTATTGGCTAAGGAATTGTCCCAAAATTGCAGTTACTGCCAATTTTCCTAATATGCAAACTAAAATAGTTACTATTATTTTATCCAAGAATAGGGCATTTCATGTAAAAACGCGCCGCCAGAAATTTTTGAAAGTAACTTCTGACAGCGCGTTTTAGATGGTTATTTATTCCAATAATTATTTTCTCTATAAAAAATCAACACAAATTAACAATACCAACTAGCCTAAACCTTTCACATAAAAATTTTTTTGTCAAAGACATATCCCACATTCTAATCCCGCTGGCACGGGAATATCTATTTGAGCGGTGCAGAACTTGAAAAATTTTAACATTGGTCAATAAAACTCCCTCTACCTCCGCCTTTTTGCCTTTTCCATTCTTCTTGTAATAATCTGCTGCCTTGCTTTTGCATAAGCTTCTTCTTTTTGAAGGCTTAAATACATTTTCCAATGTTTTATATCCAGCATTCCATCTGCCAAAGCCTGTTTCACAGCGCATCCTGGCTCCGTCTGATGGCGGCAGTCTGAAAAACGGCACTGTGATGCCAGTGCAGCAATATCCTCAAACGTAAGGTCAATGCCATCTGTGCCCTCTCCCATTACAAGCTTGCGAATCCCCGGCGTATCAATAATTCTGCCGCCGCCTTTTATTGTATTTCCGTCAGGAAGCAAAATACGATCCGGTATATCAAACATTTGTTTATAGGTTGTTGTATGGCGTCCCTGCGAATCGGATTCCCGAATGCTGCCTGTTGCCATTTGTTCTTTTCCTAGAAGTACATTGACAAGGGATGATTTCCCTACGCCGGAAGAACCCAACAGCACAATTACAGCGCCGCTCACAAAATATTTTTCCAACTGAGAAATCCCCTCTCCCGTATATGCGCTAATACAATACGTATCAACGCCCGCCGCCTTCGCACTCACCTGCGCCAATATTCGTTCCCGCTCCTGCATTAAATCGGATTTTGTTAAAAGAATCACAGGTGTACCGCCGCTCTGCCATGCAGCCGTTAAAAAACGCTCCAATTTTGCAGGATGAAAATCCTTATTACACGACATCGTAATAAATACATAGTCAAAGTTCGCCGCCACCGCCTGATCGGGCAGCCCCTGTGTCGCATTCAGCCGCATAAATACGGATTTCCGCTCCATTACTTCTAAAATCAAACTGTCACCGCCTGTATTTTGGCTTACCATTACCCTGTCGCCAACCGTTGGAAACGGCACAATCTCTGTGCTGTTATAAAAAGCTGCTGCCTTTAATCTGCCATAAAAAATTTCTGTAGTTGTACCTGTATCCATGCTTAACTCATAGCGATCTCTATGAACCGCCGTAACTGTTGCTATATTTTCCATTATGATTCCTCCATCTACGATTGGCAAAGTGCCAATCAATCATTGGAAAGATTTTTTCTTTCCAGTCTTTTAACTTCCATATAGTGAATTGACCACTTACTTCTACATACATTTGTTCTATCCCATTTTCTCTCATCTGCATCATAATACATCACTCCTTTCCAAAAATTACACGCAAAAAAATCCCAAAAAGCACGATTCTATGCTTATGGGATCTATAAAAAGATATTATGCATAAAAATCGCGGCATAAAATGATACCGCGACAAACACATCTTATAAATTTACAGTTCTCGAGGTAATCATATGCTTTATGAAGTTGTCTAAAATATTGTTATACGCATTCAACATAAAAATTACCTCCGTTTCTTTAAGTTCTCTCGAAAACCCAAACCCTTTGAACTTCCTCATTTTTTATTTGCACTAAAATGTTTTTCACCTCTGATTTTTGTAACATTTTAGTTTTTTTCAAAAACTATTGAAAGCCTCCCCCAATAGTGTCGGATACAAATTAATTATTTGCAAATAATTGAAACACACACTCACATACATCTACGCTCATTTTCGGCTGTCCTAAACCAATTGTAAAATCACTGCTCCAATCCAAAGGCAATTTTGTATTGCAGAAGCTGTCATTTAACTGAAATTTCAGATTTGTTGGCTGATTTGCAAATGTAAACACTACAAAAGATTGCTTTGCTTTGAATTCAAAGTCATCTAATATAGGTTCTGAATCTATTTTATAATTATCTCGATATGAGTCAATATTTATTTTATTATCACTATTTTTATTGCTTATCCTAACTGCACAATTTTCAGTTATAATATTTCCATCAATATTAATATCGTCTAAAACGATTCCTGAACCAAGTTTTCCGTTAATGGATAAGAGGTCTATATCTCTATCTGGTATCTTAATAAGCACACCCCCATCATCTAAGGTAGGACTTATTCCAGTTCCTATATAATTTATAGTAATCTTATAGTTATTTCCATCCTTTGATGTTATCAGATTATAAATTTTATCCGAACCTGTTCCATAATATTCTGTTTCTACATCATTGGAACTACTCATTTCCAATTTAATATTTGCCCTTTCAATCTCAACTTCAATCATATTACTACTCGTTTCTTCTTCCTGAGCATTCGATATAGAAGGCATTCCGCACACTAAAATACTAATAAGAGCAGCCAAAACGATAATTTTACCTTTCATTTTTACCTCCAAAAATTTTTAAATTCTTTTCAATAATTTCTGAAATTACTCTTAATATTTAGATTTTTATACTTTTTTGTTTTTTCTACTGTAACAAAAATCTAAGAATATGTCAATATATTTTAATAAAGCAAAACCTACTTCCCCCGCAGACTTCCCCGCACAAACCCTTTGCGTGTAAATGCCAGTGCCGCCGCACTCACCGCCGTATATACAATTACTACCATTGCCAGATATGATATCACGAAATTCCCCACAGTGTAGCTTACAAATGACCCAAGCATTTCTTTTACATCGATCGCTCTCACTGGAAAAAGATAATTTAGATGATTCCACAGACCGCTTTCCTTGCTCATTGGAAAAAACGCCGGCGCTATCATAATTGTTACGCCGATCACAAGCACCGCAAGAGAAGATCGTAATCCAGCAGAACAACAAAGCAAAAACAAGGCAATTGTAATGCTAATCAATAAAATTATTACAAAAGTAAGAAGGCATACCTGTGCTACATTCATAGAATACGGAATAACACTATTCCAAAGCTGCACCGGCAAATCTGCGCCATGAAAACCCAAAAGTAGCCCAATTGTAGCGACAGCCAGTAAATTGCCAAGTGTCAAATATCCCACTGTAAAAATCACAGAAGCCAGTATCTTTGTATAAATCAGGCGATTTTTTCCGAATTTCGTTGTTAAAAGCAGCGCCGCCGCGCCCGACTCATATTCCGACGCAAATACAGGACTTACACATATAATAATTACAAATACCAAATAAAAACCAATATTAATAATCTCCCATATAGTACTCATTTCACGTTTGCTGCCCCAACGAAATGGAACTTCTACATTTTCCGCTTTCTGTATCCAGTATTGCTTTTCCGCCTCTTTATAATTTCCAGACGAAAAATCCATATTTAAGTAATCCTTGATTTTTGCCATCCGCTGTTTGTAGAACTGTGCCCCCTTAGAGAGATCAATTGCGTTCAGTACGTTATTATCAATAATTTCTTCCCGCATATCGGTATAATTCTTCACTGTAAAATAAAAGATATCCCCCAGCGGACGAATCACTTCCATATAGGCATCGTCACGCTCCAAATCCAATTGATAATTTTGTATCTGTTGCACCAACTGCGTAATATATTCGTCCGTAATGATTTTAGTCTGCTGCGCCGCCTGCTCTCTACTGCGCGAAAAACTTTCCATTCCTTCTAAATAAGTATCCGTCGTTTTATCATAAAACCTCTCCTGCGTAATATAATTAAACATACAGACCGCAATTAAAACATATCCTGAAATCATCGCGATTATATTTAACCTACGCCCAAATATCTTTTTCCACTCAAACCAAATCATTAAAAAATCCTCCAAATTTGAAATATCTGTTATCTGTAAAGCCTATCACTTTTATTTTTTGAACGTAAAACAAATTTATATTATATGCAAAGCCTATCACTTTTATTTTTAGAACGTAAAACAAATTTATATTATATGCAAAGCCTATCACTTTTATTGAAAATAAAATAAATACAATTTTTCAAGATTAAACGGTTCTTCTTTACTAGGGTTTACGACTGCGAGATAGTGCTCTTTTAATGATTCCAACGTTCCCTGCGTAATAAACTGTCCCTGTTTCATTAGAAAAATCCAATCTGCGATCTCCTCAATATCCGATACAATATGCGTGGACAGTACTACAATCCTCTCTTTGCCTAAATCTGCAATCATATTGCGGAAACGCACACGTTCTTTGGGGTCAAGTCCGGCTGTCGGTTCATCTAATATCAAGATTTTCGGATTATTTAGCAATGCCTGCGCAATTCCCAGCCGCTGGCGCATCCCACCGGAAAACGTCTTAATTTTCTGCCGTGCCTGCTCGTCTAATCCCACTTTTTTCAAAAGATAACGGCTGTGCTGTCTTGCATAGCTTCGGCTTAATCCCTTTAATGACGCAATATACAGCATAAATTCCATCGCCGTAAAATTGGGATAATATCCAAATTCCTGCGGCAAATATCCCAAAATATCCCGATAATCACTGCCCATTGCGCCGATATCCATACCATCAACACGTATTTCCCCGCTGCTAATCTCCAAAATACCGCAAATCATACGCATTAGCGTTGTCTTTCCCGCACCATTTGCCCCCAGAAGCCCATACACGCCCTCCTGCAATTTCGCGCTTAAACGATCGACCGCAATTTTATTTTTATACTGTTTTGTTACTCTATCTAATACCAGTTCCATTTTTATACCCCCTGCACACCCTGTACTGCAATTCAACCTTGCTCCATTGTATATTAAACGGAAAAAAGATTTGCCGTTTCTCACCGCCTATCCTCCGAAATTGAATGCCGCTTTTTCAAACGTTGCCAACTTTCTGCATAGACATACAAATTGATATCCTGACCAGAACACGCCTAATACGCACACAGCGCACCACACTTTGAAATAAAACGGTTCATACCACCCGAAATATTTTGTATTTCCCATGACCGTCAGAATCACAGTTCCCAGATAAACGCCAATTCCTGCGCTGCGAAGCTGCTCCCCTTGGCAATACTGCATTATTTTCAGTAAGACTCCTGTTATCATTATCATTGGCGTAAACCCATAGATTAGAAGCTTCCCCGCATCAGATTCCAGCCCCTTATGCAGCACTATAATTTCCACTGCTAAAATTACACAATGGAATACTCCCAAAAACAGCATCCGCACAATAACCACTTCCCGCAGCGAATACTTCGTTGCATATTCGATTTCCAGCATACTCCTTTGATAAACTTTTGTAATTGTTTCCACTGTAAGCAGTACCAGCAGCGGCGGCAGGAGCGATATCATTACCAACACACCATTTCCACCCGCTTCCCCGAAAAAATAACCTACACTGTGCCGCATAAGATAGCAAAACAGTACAATCCATGCGATCTGCCAGACAAGACAATATTTCCCCAGATATCCAATCTGCTCTAACACAAAACTAACTGCGCTTCCTCTTGTCTTATACGGCGCTTTTTCCTGTAATAAGGCTTTTGTCTGTACCCTTGACTCTGCCTGTAACAAAGACACTATCTGCTTCTCTTTTTCTTTTGGAATCAGCATTTTGCATTCTGCCGCATACTGCCTTAGCTGTTTTTTAAGTTTTCTTTGTGTCATAGGTGCCTCCTTCCATTGCGGATAACAACTCCAATCCTTTTTTTACTCTGTATTTTGCCAGTGACAGACTGATTTCCAATATGGAAGCAATCTCCGCATATTTTAAATTCTGAAAATAACGCAGCGTCACTGCTTCCCGCAAATCCTCCGGAAGTGATAATAACAGTTGTTTTAATAACGCCTGTTCTTCTATACAGTTCCCCGTTTCCTGTTCCGGCAGTTGCTCCATTAAAATGGGGGAATGCTTTTTGTAGAAATCTTTGCACTTATTTTTGGCAATGGTATAGAGGTAATTTTTCGTCTTTCCAAGATGATAGTAATGATTATAATGCTCTATAAAACTTACAAAAGTATCCTGACATATATCTTCCGCCGCAGCGCGGCTGTCAACATGATGATAACAATATAAGAAAATCTCGTCATAATACTTTCTGATAATCTTTTCCAGCACCAAATCACCTCCCTATCTTATATAACGAATCATAACCATAAAAAGTCAAAAAAATAATTAAATTGTGCAAAATGCTAAAGTGCAAGCATTTTGGTGCATAATTCCCACTACTTTGGCGTGGGTGTGAAAAGTAACAATTGCAGTTCAACCTACAAAAATTATCCTTTCACGCTATTGACAAAGCAAAAATATCATATTATTATATACTTAGCAATACTAAATATATAACAATACCAATAAAACTATGGATTGGTCGTCCACTTAGGAACTGATTTTTTAGCGGTGGCAGCGGAGAACAGACTAGTACAGCGTTTTCTTAATCCCCATATGCTTAGTGCTTGATATTTTCGTCAGCGCAAGGTGGAGGAAGGAAGCAATACGGTGGCATTGTTGACTGACGACAACGCGGTGATGGCGTAAATAGCGCGTGCTAAGTGTATGAGGGATTAGGAACTGTTAATAAATTACTTATGACAATTACTTGTCTAAATGTCCATCTGCGGCATCAGATAATCTTGACATAGCCCACTATGCCTGCGATTTTCTTCTTTGCATATGAACATTTATACGGCGTACTTGTCACAAGCAATTTCTGAACAGTTCCTTAGGAAATGCTGTACTAGGAATATGGTAAGTTAATTCGTGACAGTTCCTTATGGTGGATAGGAGTATAAAAATGAATGATAAATACGAACGGCAAATGAAAAAAGGCGTGCTGGATATGCTGATTTTAAAGCTTTTGCAGGAAAAACCCAAATACGGCTACCAGCTTATCAGTGAGTTAAAAGAAAAAAGTAACTCTGTTTTTGTGCTGAAAGAGGGCACCTTATACCCGATTTTATATCGGTTGGAGGATGAGCAGCTTGTCGAAAGCAATTGGAGCGCCGCTGCGGGAAAACAGCTTCCACGGAAATATTATAGTATTACGGAAAAAGGGAAAGCGCTTCTGCCAGAGTTATCGCAGACATGGACCCGAATATCGGCAGGGATTCAGCAGATTATGAATTAATACTGTATTGCCATGATACCAGCATACGGTATTTATCAGAAAACATAACTATTTATTGGAACTGCTATGGAGGATAAGCAATGATGACAACAGAAAACTATGTAAATGCAATTGTCAAACAACTAAAATGTTCCCGCAGGAAACGCAAAGAAATCAAACAACAGTTACTATCCGATATTGCAGCGGCAATTGAAAATGGCGAAACAGCCGCAGCAATAATGGCGCGCATGGGCTCTGCCAAAGAAGCCGCCGCAGAATTTAACCAAAATTTATCGCCGACAGAGCAAAAACACTTTTCCCGCAGCCGGAAAATCAAAGCTGTTTCTTCTATTATAATAGTGCTGGCACTGCTGCTGCTTTTCTTGGTATATTGGTTTCTTCCCAAAAGCTATCCCCTCGGAACCAGCGGCGCATTTGACGAAAAAACAGTTGAACAGGAAGTCCAGAAAATTATCCAGCTTTTGGATGCACGCGATTATCCAGCACTACGCGCGGCTTCCATTCCCATTATGCAGAAAGTGCTTGAGAATGAACAGCAAATTGAAGATGTAAAAGAAAATCTATCCCGTGACTGGGGCAGCTTCCGCTCTTTTGGCACAATGTATATGGCAGAAATAAAACAGCGCGGGCAGCTTATGGCATACTGCGAGGTTACGGCATCCTACGAAAATACCAACGTGACATATACACTTCTTTTCGACAAAGAACTGCGGCTTGCAGGTTTATATATGAAATAATAAAAGCTCGTTGTATTGCTACACCTTCAAATGTACTGTGTACAGCGGTGCAGATAATCTTTACCCCCAAAAAGTGGTAAAAGAGTATCAGAAAATTCGCATTGTGAAGTTAAAAGCATTTTTTATCTCCTGTTGATGACGGGAAAGGAATGGTGAGAACTATGTTAGCATTTATTATATGGGCACTTTTAGGCGTTGTATATATTGGATTAAGCGTTTTTGTCTTTTTCTCCTCCATTGCGCCTTGGGCAAATTTTCAAGTAAAGGATATTGCAGGTTATAATAAAGCGCTTGGCAAACTTGGTATTATATGTGGAACGATTCTAATATTGTTAGGGCTGCCGCTTTTGTGTGAACAAAACTCACCTTTTATCGCATTATCCATATTAGGCACTATGGCAGACGCCATCGCTTTTATGGCTGTCTATTTTCTAGTAATTGAACGCAAATACCGAAACCGATAATCATTATTATTTCTAAAAGATTGATTCTGAAACGTTATTTTTGAAACATTATTTTATTGAGGCTGACGCAATAAGCTTTGATTATATAAGATATAGTGTAAATCGGCGTACGATGTGAAACTATCTTGTATATGTTTTCCTTCATGCGACAGCCCCAACCGAAAGGAGAGGTCTATGAATTTAGGTGTTTGGATGTGTATTGTCTGTGTACCCTTCTATTTTTTACTGGCATTGTTTTTTGGGCTTTTAAAAGAAAAATCAGCAGTTTTTATCTCAGGATTTAATACTCTGCCCAAAAACCAGCAATGCTTATATAATCGCGCAGCTATGGCAAAAGATATGCGGAATATGTTTCTGCTTTGGACGGCAGTAATGAGCGCAGGCGCTGTTGGATCTTATTTGGTTTCCGGATATATCGCAATTGCGGCATATGGCGTCTGGCTGGTTTCCTTGTTCCGCAATGTTCATCTTGATGCACACAAGGCATTTGAAAAATATTTATTATAAAGCTTGCATTCATTATAAGGGAGGGGAACTTCTATGTGGTTTTGGTGGTTTATGCTGATAAGCAGCTTACTAATTCCAGCGCTTATGATTACTGCTGGATGGTTTATGTGGAAACGTCCGCCGAAAAAAATTAATTCTGCAATCGGTTACCGGACATCACGTTCCATGAAAAATATAAATACATGGCAGTTTGCGCACCACTACTGCGGACAACTATGGTGGAAAATCGGCTGGATAATGCTGCTGCCGTCCTTTGTTATTTATTTACCGTTTTATTCTGGCTCTGAAAATACAATTGGAATCATTGGCAGTATTTTGGTTACACTTCAATGCGCGGTGCTAATACTATCCATTGTACCAACAGAATTAGCTTTAAAACGCAGCTTCACAAACGACGGCACGCAAAAAACAGTGTTTAAGGAAAAGTAGTGGCTCCAGCATTACATCATAGCGTCCAAATCCGCTTTCACGATTTGATGTAACATTCTTTTACACGCTGTTTTACTCCCAAGACCAGAAGCCTCCAGCGCCCCATAAACTTCCTCCTATCACTCATACGTTCGTTGTCTGCACACCAATATCACAGTCAGCAACGCACCCAGTATTACAATTATCACGGCTGCTGTCATATAAGGGAGTACCGATTCTCCTTGATACTCCACCGAATGAATATCAAATACAGCAACCTCCACATCTGCAAGTTTTAGTTCCGTCTGCGTTTCTGTGGAAGCGGCTGCCACACTGCCGCCAAGCGATTCCACTAAATCCTTATCCGCCTGAAGCTGATCCATTAAAACGGTACCGTCAGGCAAACGGAAGCTTATGCGTGATAATTCAATATTCGCAGCATCAGACACCGTATTCCACCATGAACCATATCCAAAGTACAATGCTTCTGCACCTGACAGCCAAGTTAAAACAGGACTAAAATCAGATTCTGCTGTAAAGTCACCATCCGCTGCTTCAGGATTATTTAAAATGGTCTGGTCGTAACACAATGTATCGTTTGCATACACTGCAAAACCGTTTGGCAAAAGTTCGATACGGATTAACGCACCATCCTTAATATAATCCGTAACAATATTGTAATTAAACAAATTTGCATCATAAAAACCGCCGAATCCAGCACTGTTGTATCCCAGATAAGACCCCGGCGTAAAATAAAGCTTCCCATCATACGCACCAGAGCCGTTTATCGCAAAAATAGTACCCAAAATATGCACATCCCAGGTAGGATTGGCATAAAATTCAATAATTGCGCCTTGTGATGTGTCTTTTCCATGAAATGGATTTTCATAAGCATACACAGGTGTAAAGTCGCCGCTTGTTTCTGAATGCAAGTTCCTGATAAGTATTTTCATCATCAGCAATTCCTTTAAACGCTTCCAAATATGCCCGCAGCGTCGCCGCCGAAACACTAATCTGCTCCTCAACGCGCTGTTTATCTTCCTTTGTATCCATTACGCTATGTGTCAACAATAACTGCTGCATCTGCTGTACATTGGAAGAAATTGCGTCCAGCGTAATAATTAATGGTACTCTCTGCGCCGCAATTTCATTGCCTGCCGTCCCAAGTTGTTTTAGGGAGATCAACCCCATAAAGGAAGAAGCAATCCCAACCAATGCTACCAAGAGCAATGGAATGATTACTTTTGTCTTTAAACTTCTCATGCCTTAAATTTTCTCCTTTCACACAAGCAACAACTGTCTGTCAATGTTTAAGATCATTTCCGTCCATTCGTTACCCCAATTCTAGCAGAACTTTAATAATATTTCTATAAAAATTTGTAAATAAATGATATATTTTTATTAGTTTTCGACAATTGACTGTATTACTAGCATGAACTTGTTTGCATATTTGTTATAAAAACATTGTAGTTTATCCTTTTATTTTACAGCAATTTCTATATTTTTTAGCAATATTTCAAATCTAATAAATCACCCATACTCCGCCTTAACAGCTTATTTTTTTACACGAGTCTGCACATAAAAAGAACTGCTGTTTTACAATTCAATTATTTGTTGTAATTACAGCAGTTCTATTTATATTATTGACAGTTCCTTAGCATATCAAATTCGATTTAATAATACGCTGGTGCATCCGTTCCATTTATCAATGCTTCAATATCCTCCATTGACATATCTAAAAAGTCAATAGAAAGTGCAGGCACTTCTACTTCTTTATCGGTCGGCTCTGTTGCAATGGAGCCGGACATTATCAATAAATCTTCATCATCAATATTCAATGTAACATTGTCAAGCTTTAACGTATACCCCTTGCCTTTCTCAATATTCTGAAATTCGCCGGAGCCTGAAATAGAAAGTTCCTCGGATTCCGCTTCCAGAGCAAGCAGAATATCAAAAGATTTCTCTTGATAATTCCAATCGTTCTTATATTTTACAATTAAATCTTCAACTTGACCTGTTTCGCCAAGCGACAGTTCTATATCCTCTTTATACCACTCCTCGCTGACCTTTGCACTTCTGTCAATGCCTATGTATACTTCATCAGAGCTGCTTTTAAAATAAAAACGTCCGCTTATTGTATCCATTGCTCGCTCTTCGCCTGTAAAATTAAAATCCATTGCGATAGCATCCACACCATCACCCTCTACCGGAATATCCTGCGGTGTAGAAATATTCACAATCCTTCCTTTCGCATCAAAATACGTATGGCAAACAAAGTCTTCCTCAAGCTGAAGCCCAAGAAATAACTCCATCATTTCATCGGCTTCTTGCTTAAATTTCTCCAAGTCTACTCCGGACAGTGCATTTCTAGCAGCTGCGGAATCCAATACTTCTTGATAGTACTGACTGCCCATTATATCGTCCTTTAAACTTTTCAAATATTCATTTATAGATTCTTTTGGAATACGGATTGCTACTCCGCTGCATTTTACTTCTTTATCACCGATCCAAACCGCCTTTTTTTCTCGGACAGCCGTCAATTCCCTTGCACTTTGTAACGCATCTGTAAATTTAGCAAAAATATCAGAAAGTTCTGCTTGGCTCTGCTCGGTTTCTGCCGCTTCCATATTTTCTGAAAAAAGTTCCATTGTATAATCTTCTGGAAGCTCACTCTCTAAAAAGCGCGCCCATGCAGATTCATTAAATTTTTTGCCAAAGTCGGTTAGTTCCACACTGTAAACTTCCTCCGACACAATTGGACATTGAAAAAATATGGAGTTGCTCGCACCGTCAGTAACCAATTCTCCTATTGGAAGAGTCATTCCATATGCGCCGACCCCCAATTCTGCGCTTGCTTTTTTATTTTTCCAATCTGTAACCAAATCCATATTTATGTCAAAATCTATATTTTCATAGTCATATGATTCAGGCAGTACAAATGTCATATCTGCCTGAAACTGCATTGGATTCTCACGCTGAAACGCAGTAATTTCGTCAAATCCAATATCCTCAGAAATGGAACTATTGTATGTTTCCATTTCCTTTGCCATAATATCCATACCCTGTTCATACAGTTTCTGGGGATCGGTACCAGCAAGAGGATCGCGGAATACCCGCCACGCAAGCACGCCTACCAACACAACGGCGACCACTGCGGCAACAGCAAAAATAATGCCAGCTTTGCTCTTTTTCGGCGGTTGCGGCATACCCATCGGCATCCCACCGCCCTGATATCCCCCTGTATATGTCTGATTCTGTGCTCCAAACGGCGAATTCATCCCCCCCTGCTGACCTGCGTTCGTGCCGGACTGCTGGTAGTTTTGCACCACCTGCGCAAAACTTGGCGTTGTTCCCTGCTGTCCTGTTGCAGCGGTATCACTTTGCTGCGGCTGCTCCTTTGATAACGATACCGACTCTGTATCACTGTTTTGATTGTTTCCAAAATTATTGTTCTCTTCCACTTTTTATCTCCTTATCATTCCCCATATCTTTTATACTGCACGGCAAAAAGATTTACCATATCGCTACGCCAGGATTATCTGATGCCGCAGATGGACATTTATACAAGTCAAATTGATGTGTTATTTATTGACAGTTCCTTAGTATAACTGCATCAGCAGCTTTTCGCCGCGTACTTCTCTGTCAATTTCCTTACAGATTCCTCCTTTTAAAACATAAACTCTATCGCAGATATCCAAGTCAACCTCCTCATGGGTGGCAAGCAGTATCGTACCACCAATCTCCCGATACATTACTAAATAGCTCCGAATATCTGCTTTTCCCAAAAGATCCAGTGCTGCGTCTGGTTCATCTAAAATTAAAACCGGCGGGCGTCCGGCAAGTGCGCAGCCAATGCTAACCCGCTTTTTCATGCCGCCGGAAAGCCTGCCAGCCTTCAAACGAACCATATGGTCAATTCCAAGCACCTTTAAAAAACCCTCATTTATCTCATGTTCCAACAGTCCTTTATTCTGGTACCATATCAGCAGATTATCCCAGACACTTAACTCTGGTATTAGGTTGCTGTCCTGTGGTACATATCCAATATACTGTCGGAATATTTTTATTCCTGAATGTCCAGATGCTTTCTGTCCGTCAAAATAAATCCCGCCGCTCTTTGGTGTGCGAAGCCCTGCTAAAATATTTAACAGCGTCGATTTTCCGCAGCCATTTTCACCTACTATTCCGATACACTCTCCTGCATTCGCCGTAAGGTGGACACCACACAGCACAGTTCTTCTGCCGTATCCGCTTACAATATCCTTCGCTAACATCCGTTCCATTTCGCACTCCCTGCAACTGCCTTTATCAAACGCCACACCGAACACTAATTTGATAAAATCTGCTGTTCAAACGCCTCAATATCCAACTGTTCATATGTGGTATTCAAATCCTTATTATTCCAGCTTGAACCGCGGTTGCCACCTTGTCGCAGCGGTTCATAATATCCATTTTTCAGAATGGTCAGCACATAACCGACTTTATTATCCACTTTCTTATTCATTGTATATGTAAGAATTTCAAAAAGCTGCTCATGCGTGCGGTCATTTGCCTTGGCTGTGCGCAAAATATCTTTTGCTTCCTTGAGATTGCATTCAAAAACGTCAATTACCTCCTGCTCCTCTGCCGTTGCAATTACAGATTCGCCGTCTTGTTCAATGGTTTCATACTCCACAATAGTGGGACGCCTGCGCGGAACTTTTTTTACCTTAAACCGTACAGCGCCAATGCCTTTCTGTCCGCTGGGCAGCCGCTCCTGAATTAGTTCATACTCAAATGAAATATCCGTGTTTCCATTAATCTCCTCATATGGTTTATCAAGAATTTCGCGTTTAACATTGCTGTTAGCATAAGATTCTGGTATTTTCATCATTTTTCTTAATTCGTCAAAAGGGATAACAAATGTGCCGCCATTAAAGTTTTCCTTATTTTTTAGCAAATAATATAAGCGCTTGGAATACTTCTTTGTGAGGTTGAGCGGATATTCAATCCGATAGTAAGCGCCCTGCTTGGCAGACATAATCATTTCCTTTACTTCGGGATGAAGATCCAGCACAATCTTGCTGCGCCCCTCATCGCCGCGCTTTTTCTGATACTTTATCTTACTAAACCACGGATAATAAATATCGGTTCCTTCGTCTTCCTTTAAGCGAAAACCCAGTCCCTCAAACTTCTTTACTGCCTTTTGCAGATAGGAATATGCATTAGACTCATCCTGCAGATTATAGAGATGTTTCACATCATTAATATTAATTTCATATCTTGTATTTTCCTCTGTGTCATCCCCCTCGCCTACAATACCAAGCAAGATATCCAAGATATCATTCTGTCTTCTGTCCAAGTCATATCTTGCCTCTATAATTGTCTGTGGTCTAAATGCAACTTCCTTACCACCCATTTTCTTCTTACGACTCATCTAAAAACCTCTCTTCGTAAGGCACTCCACATCACCCTATCATTTCTATCATACGCCTAAAACACAATAAAGGCAAACCCTTTTTTGAAATTCCAGTATTTTCAGTATTTTGTATATTTATGGCTGCCGTTTTATAAAGCTTAACTGTAATTATTTATGACAAAACAATAATCTCACCTTTTGCCTGTGGGTCATCCTGTATCAGTTCCTCGACAGAAGGCACCTTAATGCGCCCTGAAAGCAGATTTTTAATGCTGACAACTGGTGAGCAGATTTCCGCTTCTACTTCCGACTTTTCAAAACATAGATCTGCCTCCAGCAATTCGCAGTTTACAAGCTTTAATCCCTTGCAGTAACAAAGCGGCTGCGTACCCGATATCCTGCAATTCTCAAACGTTACATTTTCGCAGTACCATGCAAGATACTCCCCGCTTAACACGCTATTGCGCACAGTTACATTCTTTGCATGCCAAAGGGCATCTTTTGTATGAAATACACAGTTTTCAAACACAGAATCCGTAATATACTGAAACGAATATTTACCCTCCAGTTGCACGTTGTCAAATATAAGATGGTCTGAACGCATCATAAAATATTCTCCCTGCACAGTACAGTCTTTCATTGCTATATTATGTACAAACCACCCAAACTCCGGTGAAAGAATATCACAGCCCTGCATCTGAATATCACTACATTCCCGCAATGCTTTAATTCCGTGCAGTTTGGTATCTGTAATTTCAATCCCGCAGGAATACCACAATGCAGCACGGCATAACTGCGTCAGTTCTGAATCGAAAATTTTTAACCCCGTATCATGCCAAAAGGGATAACGCAAATTAAAAAAACTATTGTAAACTGCGATATCACGGCTTTCCTTTAAAGCACTTTCTCCGTCTGCCGGCCCGTCAAAAGTACAGTTTCTTACAACAATCCCTGCACTTCCATATAAAGCACGCTCCATATCAAATGTTCTATCTTCAACTATCATGTTATCTGTACCCTCCATACGATTAACCCCTTTCCAAAATAATGACACAATCTTTTATGGAAAGATTATACATAATTCCGTGTGATTTGTCATCCCTAATCTTAAGAATCTGTGTTTTTTTGCAATAGTATAACATAGGGGGTTGTCGCAATAAGCTTTGATGATACAAGATATAGTATAAATCACAGCACAGTATTAGACTATCTAGTATCCGTTTTCCTTAATACGACAGCCCCGTAAGAAATCGTAGTGATTGCACTGCATCAAATGAATTGTACTAAAAAATAAACATATGTTTACCACTTGATTATCATTGCAGTATTGACGAACACGCAGGCATATGTTATAGTAGTTAATTAGTACAGTATTTCCACAAGCTGACAGAAGATTTGCATACGCCGTGGAGAATGCGGCAAAACAGGACATACTGTACACAATACTTGGTTAAGGGCGCGTTCTCTAAAGTATATTGATAAGAATGAAAAGAGGGAGAAAAGGAAATGAAAAAGTTAAAGAAAATCGCACTGTTACTTGTAGGTGTATTAATGGTTGGTATGCTTGCTGGCTGCGGACAAAAATTTGATGCACAGGCTTATGTAAAAGCTTTACTGGATGCTTCCTACAAAAATGATTCGGCTGCATTTGTCAGCACAAAGGTTGGTACCGCAGAAGAAGCTGCCGCATTATATGAGGAAGGTATTGATTCTGAGTTAGACGCACTGCTTTCTACATTTGATACTTTTGATATTGATGTTTCTGACGAATCCAAAGCAGAGTTCCGTCAAATTGTAAAAGATTTACTCAGCAAGGTGAAATATACTGTAGACAGTGCAGAAAAACAGGACGACGGTTCGTACGTTGTTACGATTACATATGAGCAGATGAAGTTCTTTGAGCCGTTTATGGCTGAGTTTGAAACAATTTCTGAAAGCTTAGCTACTGAATGGATGGAAGCAGAAGAAGGCGCACTTTCTGAAGATGAAATGATGGAACAGCTTATTGTAGCTTATAAAGACAGTATGGTGAAAGCTCTTGAGAACGTAGAGTATGCAGAAGCGGATACCGCAACCGTTACTGTTGAATTAATCGACAATGTATACACACCGGATCAGAGTGATGTAGAGAATCTTGAGATGGTATTTTTCGATACAGACTTTCTGAATTAATCAAAATGTAATAAGAGAATGTGTTAAATGGGGCTGTTATAATAACAGCCCCAAACCATTTTTATTTTATTTATACTCACGAGCGATTGATTTTCCTTTCTGCACAGCACGTATCGCCCGTTTATGCAATATGGCTGTGCAAAAATTGAAAATCTTAACGGTCGTTAGTATATTATCCCCTGCGGAAAGGATAAGCTACTAAATCTATATGTAATATTGTGCCTGTGCATTCCACATTTTGTAATATTTCTGTTCTTTCTCTTCCAAAAGCTGCTCATGAGAACCACATTGTATTAAGCATCCTTTGTCCAATACAATAATTCGGTCGCACATACGGCAAGAGGACATTCTATGACTAATAAATAACACAGTTTTTGTATTATCTGAAGTAATCCGATAAAAATTTTCGAACAATTCTGCCTCCGCATAAGGATCAAGTGCCGCGGTCGGTTCATCCAAAATCATGATTTGCGATTCTTTGTACAATGCTCTTGCAATTGCTGCCTTCTGCGCTTCTCCACCGGATAGATCCACGCCATTTTCGTCAAAATCATGAAACAGCGGCTGACGGATTCCTTGCTCCCACTGACTAACTTTCTCCTTTATCCCAGCCTGATCCAGACAATTCCAGACCCGACTTTCCTGATAATCAAGAGAAGATTTATCAGATTTATCAGATTTATCAGATTTATCTTCCCTACTCACCGCGCAGTCTGTATGCCGTTCTTGCAGCATATTTTCTCTGCATGGGTCTTTGTATAAAGACGAAGCGGATATATTTTCTGCCAGCGGAAATGCAAATAAAGCAAAATCTTGAAAAACAGCCGAAATATATCCCATATATTCTGCATAGGAGTAGCTTTGGATATTGTGCCCATTTAGAAGAATCTCTCCCTCGGTCGGCTGATACAAGCGGCACAGCAGCTTTATTAATGTTGTTTTGCCAGAACCATTTTCCCCGACAATTGTAATTTTCTCTCCTCTTTTTATTGTAAAAGAAATATTTTTTAATACCCATTTTTCACTTTCCGGATAGCGAAAGCCAACATTGCAGAATGTGATTTCCTTGCAGCATTGCAGCGGAACTTGTTCCTGCTGTTCTTCTTTTGTGTTTTCTGCTAAATCCATATATTCAAAGTATCGAATCAAATGTTCATTATTATTGCGAAGATCCGTAACCGTCTGTGCTGCATTATGAAAAGCCTCAATAAGCTGCATAACAACCGCGTAAAAAATTACAATACTTCCTGCCCCCATTACACCGGCTGCCGCCTGCTGCGCTACAGTTAAATAAACCACACTTCCACAGACGCAGGAACATAAAAGCTTTATTCCATCGCACTCATTTAAAGCCCGCAGCTCTCTTTGATTCCCTTTCCAAAAGGGCTGATAGCAGTTCTTTTGGCTTTCCTCTATAATTTTATCCGTTTGATGATAAATTCTGGCATCCAACGCCGCATTTTCGTCTGATAAATACTGCATTGTAAAGTAATCTCCATAACGCTGGTATTTCGCGCCCTGTTGAAATATCTGAAAACTAACGTCAAAACGTCTGCCTGCCATTTTGCAGGACACCCAGACGCACACCCCCACCAACACAAGCAATCCTGCACTATCTTTGATAAAAATACCGCAATCTATACCTATACGGCTCTGCAAAATGGTATTCCATACCGAATAAATACCAAATCCCAGTGCTCCCAAGACTGAACAAATATTTGCAGAAAGTGCATCCATATCCCAATACAAGCTTGCCATACCTCCGCCAAAAGTTTGGATGCTCCCCGACACCCAATCCCGCAGCTGCCTTGTACTGTTTCGCTCCAACAGTTCAAACGGGATCTGGTGTGCATGGTTCGTTAAATGGATTTCATGCGCACAAAACAAATAACTGTACCCAACTGCGACTTTTGCTTCCTCTGCATTTTTGTAAAGTGTTAATATAAATGTAATTAAAACAGTGCCTGTTATCAATCCAAACAATTTGTCTATATTTTTTCCTGCCAGCAGCTCCTCTATTACTGCTGCTGACAGCCATATTGGAAGATAAAAGCAACACATTTTCAAAAAATTCCTTCTATATATATGCTTCATCTGCCCAGCAAGCATTGCTTCAAATTCCTTTAAACCACGCCTTATCAATGCAAGATCTTCTCTAAGCGTTCTCCCATTTTTCTGCATTCTCCATTCCCTCCTGCTGATAATATTTGCTCTGCACGCGAAACATCTGCGCATATTTTCCATTTAGCTGCATTAATTCGCTATGCGTCCCACACTCTACAATCGCGCCCTTTTCCATAAAAATAATCCTGTCACAGAACCGTGTGGAAGCAAGTCGATGTGACACAAAAATGGATGTTTTCCCTTCTGTTAGCTGGCTGTATTTCTGGTAAATATCATGTTCTGCAATTGCGTCCAGCGCTGCAGTCGGCTCATCTAAAACCAGCACAGGTGTGTCCTTATACAGTGCCCTTGCCAAAAATAACCGCTGTTTCTGACCACCCGATAACTCTACTGCATTATCCACTATCCGCTTTCCAAGCATTGTATGTTCCTTATCGGGCAGTGCCTCCACCGTTTCCCTAAGACCAGCTAAGTCTATACATAATTGCAGCCGCTTCTTGTTATCCTCCTCCTTAGACCCAAACGCAATATTGTCTGCCACACTCACAGGAAGTATCTGCGCCTTCTGCAATACCACGGCAAAAAGCTTATAATAGTCACACCTTGCAAAGTCTTGGCTGTCGATTCCATTCACCAAAATCTTCCCTGTGCTGGGACGCAATGCTCCACATAACAGTTTCACAAATGTTGTTTTTCCAGCTCCATTTGCTCCTACAACGGCAATTTTTTCACCGCCTTTCATTTCTAAATTCAGATTATGAATACAATATGTATCTGCTTCCAAACTACCCCTTTCTGCAGTTTTTATTTTTAAATCTTGTGCTTCTATATTTTCTGTTCTATAAGAAAATGACACATTTTGAAAGGTAAATGTTATTGGTTTATCAATTGTTATTGGTTTCTTGTGCGTTTCCTCATCGGGAAGCTGCATAAATTTCCAAAAGTCCACAATATAATGATTTGTTTCCACATAACTTGCAACCGCATCCGATAATTTCGTCAGCCAATTCCCAACGCCTGTAATTGCTGCGAAATACAGCGTAAAATCACCAAGCGATATATTATTTTGGATAAAAAGCCAGCAAAGAATCAGATAAGCAAAGCCATCTCGAATAACAATTAAAAATGCTGTTACCGCTAAATGATATGTCGTCCATTTTTGGATATTCCCTTCGATCTGAGCTTTATCGCTTATCACCTTTTGACCGATTTGCTCAAGCAGTCTGCTTACAGAGAAAATTCGAATATCTTTTCCTTCTTCCAATCCATTTGTCCGATATGCTAGATAATTGATTCTGCGGTCAGCCGCTGCCCTATCGTCCTTATACGTCTGCTTTTTCCCCTCGGTATAAACTCCCCAAACCAATTCTATTCCAAACATCAACACAAGAACTGCAATCATAAAAAAATGCAGCCTTCCAACAATTGCGCAATAAACTACAAGACCAGCAAGCGATTCGATAAGCGAAGTTATTTTACTTAAAAATTCCACAACGCCCCAATTGGGACTGCTGACCGCCTGCCTTGCTTTTTCCATTGCAAGCTTTCCCTCACTAGAAAGAAAAACTGCATAGTCTAAAGAAACTGCTTTTTTCTCCCAGAGAACAGTTAAGGTTGTATACAAAAATCCCTGCGAACAGCCGATCAGCGCATTGTGTACTGCCATATTTGCAATGGTAATCACGGCTAATACAACGCCAATTTGAATAATCTGGTTCCTTAAAAGCACAGCCGACACACTCTCTTGCACTGCGTCTAATACAATTTTGGGCATTATTATAAGAATCAGGGATAATAAGATTTGTGTAACACACGCAATCACCGGCAGCAATACGCTGTACCACCGATATTGGCATATTTGATAAAGCAGGTATCGAAAACTCTGAAATCCCGCCATAAGATTTTGACTTTTATGCATAATGAAGTTCCTTTCTTTTTTCAAAATAAGTTCTTGTTTTCCTCTGCACGGGTCGGTGCAGTCAAGCAGGAAACCCGATGAATAGGGTTCTCTATACATAGGTTCACTACTCGTGCGCAGACACTCGTCATGTATGCTGACAATCTTCTTTTGAGTGCTCCTGTGCATAAAAAAACAGGGATTCTATCCCCGCAATATCATAAAACATACTTATTTTGAAAAAATTGGAACTAAGAAATCCTTGTTGCTGTAGCAGCCGGAAGCTGTGCTATGATTATGCTAACGACCGTTAAGATTTTCCAATTTCTGCACAGCAATATTGTATAAGCGGACAATACGTGCTGTTCTGAAAGAAAAATCTAAGCACTCGTGAATATAGAATTGTAATGCGGATTTCCATTTCTTTTCAGGTAATGTTATTTTATGCTGTGGGGAAGAATGCTTTTTTGTACAACAAATACAGCGTCTGCGCGCTGTGATTTCTTGTACTATTTCTTGTATTGTATTTTATTAATTTGCAACTGTGCTTGTTGATTATTAGACTGCAAGACAAAAAATATGTCGTGCAACTGTGCCATCCGCACGCCGCAAAACGGCAATTTTCCTATATGCGGCTATGTAATATTATTACACTAAGTATCCGTCTTATCGTTGCTTAGGAATTGTCAAAAATAACTTTTAAATAACGCGTAGGATTTTTCTTCGAGAGTGGTGCTATCGGAGAAAAAGACAAGCGGTATTAAAAGTTATTTATTTGCAGTTCCTTAGTATCATCAAAACTGATAGCTGCAAATTTTAACAATTAGCGCATTCTTCCACATGGACAAAGCATCATAATAACAATTTCCTCCTTTTTCAACTCTAGTAGCAAATAAAATTCTGTTGAATCCATGCTATATAAAATTCATAATTTACTGTCACATGGTTTCGCTTTTCGTATTCTTCTTCCAAAGTGCCGCAGAAATACCATTCCAGCAGCGTGCGGAAATTGGGGGTAATCTGTTCGCCGTGCAAAACCCCGTCTGCATCATAATATCCCTCCCAAAAACCGCCGTATTCCAAAAATACAACAGGACAGTCTTCCCCGTCAGACTGTGTTAGATCTAAGCAGTACCAGCCGTCCATATAGCCAATTGGGAACAAATTTTTGTACTTTTCTATTGCAAGAGGCGTTTCCCAATCCGCAAACTCTTCTCGAAAACATTCTAAGTCTTCCTCTAAATCAGAACTGTCATCCGTCAAATCGTGCCAATTAATCATCTTAATTTTAATTTCTTTATCTTTGCTATTCTCTACCAGTCCTACAATAGAGCGGGGCAGCGACGAAAGTTTATATGTCGTTAAATAAGCTTTAAAAAGTGCAGGAAATTTAATTTGATATGCGTGCTCAAAGGCAGTAATTTCCGCTTCGGTAATGCTGGAGGGTATTAGCTCCTTTAACCATTTTCTTTCATATAATCTTTGGAATGCGTGTTCAATAAAATCCTTGTGTTTCATTCCGATATCTCCACTAAATAACCTATATTTTGCTTGTCTATTTTCCTGTTACAGAGCGTTATACTGAGAAACGTTAAGATTTTCCATTTCGTTCTAACCCATATTGCATAATTGCACAATATGGATTGGGCAGAAAGAAAAATCTATACTCACAAGCGCTTAGATTTTCCTTTGTGTACAGCACGTATTGTCCGCTTATACAATATGGCTGTGCAGAAATTTGAAAATCTTAATGGTCATGAGTATAACCATTCATGAATATAGAAACAATTTTTTATTATATTTTAGGATATATTTTGTTTGATGTCAATTTATAATACTGCATGGCAAAAAAATTTGCCGTACAGCTGCTATTTTTTAGGCAGAACAACCGTTATCTGCACCGTTTCTGTATCTGGTGCCCAAGCCGTTATTTTGCCTTTATGCGCTTCCGTAATCGACTTTGCTATAGAAAGCCCTAAACCGTAGCCGCCTTTTTCGGAATTTCTGGACTGTTCTGTCCGGTAAAAACGGTCAAAAAACTTTTTTAGCTGCTCGTCACTTACAGAATCAGCAGAATTTCTTACAGACAATACAAGATTGTGGTTCTTCTTTTCAAGTTTCAGCACAATATCCTCACAGCATTTCTCCCTATTATCTTTCGTATACTTAATGGCATTATCAAGAAGGATTCCGACAATTTGTCGAATACTGCCCTCATCTCCGTGGCAAGTTAACATAGGCGTGATTTCTGTGTGGATATGCTTTCCTTTGCTCTTTGCCAATGTCTGAAACGATTGTACTGTTTCTCCCACTACATCTGAGATTGGGAAATCTATCATCGTGAATTGCTGCCTGCCTTCATCCATGCGTGACAGGCTTAAAAGGTCATTGGTCAGCGCTGTCATTCGCTTTGTCTGTATACTGATATCTTGCAGCCACTCATTATTCTCTCCGATTTCCATAGCAAGGAGTTCCGCGTCTGCATCAATGATTGTAACCGGCGTTTTTAGCTCATGTCCTGCCACGGAAATAAATTGCTTCTGTTTCTCATAACTTTCCGATACAGGTAAAACGATTTTCTTTGAAAATAGCACAATAAACACAGATATTAACAAAAATCCGGCAAAAGAAATCATACAATTTGTAAACAATGTCCCTCGAAAAGATGAAAGATTTCTTCCACAGTCCAAGAATTTGACATGTATGTCATTTTCACGATATACTTTTAAATACCGAAATTCCCCGACAAATCCCTTGTCACTTTTTTTCCTGCTGGCTATTTGGGCATATTGCGCCGCCTCTTCTTGATCCACCATTGCAATATTTTCTGTATTGATAGTTAATAATTCTCCATCTTCAGAAATATCTACAGTAAAAAATCGTGACTCATATAAAATTTCCGGGGACATATGCCGATTGCCCCATCCCCTGCCTTGTGGTGGGATATATGGCGGTACCTCCCCATCTTTTAGCCATTTTTTTTCTAATGGTTCTGGCATATTTTCAGCAAGCACACCAAGCACTCTATCCGCATTTGCCACCAACTCCAAATAATTCCAAAAATTGCTGGATATCACAATAATCCCCAACAGCAACAAAAGCGAACCCATTGATAAAATGATAAATTTTGTTCTTAATTTTTTTATCATTTCTCTACCCCATTTTTCTTAGGAACTGTCCATAAATTACGCTTATACTAACGGCCGTTAAGATTTTCCAATTTCTGCACAGCCCTATTGTATAAGCGGACAATATGGGCTGTGCAGAAAGGAAAATCTAATCGTTCGTGAGTATAGTATAACATACATCTATGCGTCTTCCCGCAATTCAAGAGAATATCCTGCGCCGCGCCTTGCTTTGATTTCTATATCTGCCCTTAACGCTGTTAATTTTTTCCGCAGATACGATATATATGTCCAGACAACATTACTCTCCGCATTTGCCTCAAATCCCCAAATTCTATCCATAAACTGTTCTGCCGAAAATATCTGCTTAGGATTTCGCATTAACAATTCTATCATCTGAAACTCCTTATTTGCAAGCGTAAAGCTTCCAAATGGAGAAGATAGCGCAAAGGCAGCACAGTCTAGTGTAACATTTCCAAGATGCAGCTTGGAATCCGCCTGTGCTGCGCCTGTATTCCCCCTAGTCATGGCACGGATACGGGCTAACAGCTCCTTTGCCGCAAACGGTTTTGTGAGATAATCGTTTGCTCCGCTGTCTAGCCCTAACACTTTATCATCTACTTCTGCTTTCGCTGTAAGGAGCATTACCGGCACATGATTTCCTACTTTCCGCAGCTTTTGAAGCACACTGATTCCATCAAGTTGTGGCATCATCACATCAAGAATCACACCATCATATTCGTTCGTTTCTAAATATTCTAATGCTTCTATCCCATCATATGCTGTATCAACCGTGTAATTATTCTTTTTTAATATAGCGGCTATCGCTTTAGAAAGCGAAACCTCATCCTCCGCAAGCAGCAGCCTCATATGCGCCTCCTATTCTGGTTTTTCTCCATTATCAGCATCTGATGCTCCCTCTGGTTTTTCTCCATTCCCTAAATCTGGTGCTCCCTCTGGTTTTTCTCCATTCCCTAAATCTGATGCTCCCTCTGGTTTTTCTCCATTCCCTAAATCTGTTGCTCCTTCGGGTCTTTCTCCATTCTCTAAATCTGTTGCTCCTTCGGGTCTTTCTCCGTTTCCAAAATCTGGCGCTCCCTCGGGTCTTTCTCCATTTCCAAAATCTGGTGCTCCTTCTGGTCTTTCTCCATTTCCTAAATCTGGTGCTCCTTCTGGTGTTTCTCCGTTTCCTAAATCTGGCGCTCTTTCTGGTTTCTCCCCATTTTTAAAGTCTGGTCTTCCTCCGTGCTGCCCAAAACCGCCGCCTTCACCATAAATCGTTCCCTCCATGGTAACTTCTGTTTCGGTATCGCCCATCTTTACTGTATAAGAGCCGCCTTCCACTATACCGGGACAACTAATCACAACTGAATTATAAGCTTTTTCCACTGTCCATGCAACCAATTCTGTACGATTGCTATCCAAAAGTACAATATCTGTTCCTGCCTTCTGCTGTTTGTCAAGGTTTATAAGCATTGCGCACTGTGTAGAATCCGAACCAAAATTTTGCGCCATGCCGCTTTGCCCTGCTGCTACCACAACACCGCCGCTTATGGAAGCCGCTATACCATAATCCAGCGCCCCATTTCCACCATTGGACGGCCCTGTCACATATATCTCCCCACCGCTCACTGTAAGATATCCATTGGAATCAATGCCATCTCCTTCAGCGTTAATATAAATTACGCCTCCTGAAATATTGATATTCGCACCCTGTTGTGTATCCCCTGCCATTTTGCCGCCACGCCTAAAAAAGTTATCGCCAGTGTTATCACTTTTCATATTGAGCAATTCCGTTTCTGAAGGTTCTGTACGGATATTGTTATCCGTACTGGTGTTTCTTTTATCTGTGGCATTTAATCCGTCATCCTCAGAGGTTACAGCGATTTTCCCGCCGGTAATATTGATAATTCTTGCCTCTAGTCCTTCATAGGATTTGTTGATAGCAATATCTCCACCTGCGATAAAAATTTCATTTACAGCACTAATCCCATCGCTTTCCACGTTCAACGCAAACGTGCCGTTTTCAATATACACCCAGCCTTTTTCGGTGTCATCATCATTTGCGGAATGTATGCCATCCTTTCCCGCTTGTATGTCAAAATTTCCGCCAGCAACCGCAACACTATCCTTCCCTGCAAACCCATGAGAACTTGCTGTGATATTATAATTGCCGCCCGTTACTACAAGGTCATCTTTTGAAACTACACCATGTCCCACAGGCGATGTGATTGTAAGGTTTCCTGTGCCATTCAAAGTCAAGTCTTCCTTTGAAAAAATAACTGCATCAATATTATTATCATCTATAGGAACAAATTCGCCGCCATTTGAAAGTAAATTCTTTGTGTCATCTGCCAAAGTAATAAATACCTTATCAGCCTGCTTTATATAAATAGCGGCAGAACTGGCACTGCAAATATCCACGCCATTTAATACAAGCTGTACTTTCTCTGTCTTATCCACATCTACAATAACCATGCCATCACGAAGTGAGCCATTTAGGATATAATCCCCTTCTTTTGTAATTGTAATCGTACTCCCATCGATGCTTACCCCCTTCGCATAAGAGGAACTGCCTGTATCAGATAATGAAATTTTTTCGCAATCTGACACCTCATATGCTCCACTTAAATCACGGTCTGAAAAAGCGGTTGAAGCATCTATTGTCGTGCCTACAAATGCGCTTTCTGACACATTTGCAGATATGACATCTATGTCATTTTTTGCTGTTTCTAATTTTGTATTATCATTCTCTGCATTGTTGTCGTCCGCTTTAGCCGCATTTCCACACGCAGAAAAAAGCACACTAATCGATAAAATTACAGTCAAAACTGCTGTTCTATATTGAATCCGCTTCATAAATTCTATAAACCTCCAATTGTTAAAAATATATACTACGCCAGCCACAAGAGCTGTCGCATTCAGAGAAATTTATACAAGATAGTCTAACACCTTGCTGCGACAGCCCCATTTCCTTTCGTGCAGTTATATGCATATTGATATGCTAAGGAATTGTTTAAAAACAGTTTTTAATATTACTTATCTTTTTCTCCAATAACAAATTGCAAAAGCAATTACCCAATATCAATTACACAGCCTGCTATGCGCAGGATTTTTAAGCGGCACTCTCGAAGAAAAATCCTACGCGTTATTTAAAAGTTATTTCTTAACAGTTCCTAAAAGTAATTTCTTAACAGTCCTAAGCAGCAGTCTTTTCAATGTTTCGTATCATCTTATAGTTCCGCTGTCACCGCAGTTTCCTGAATCGACATTGTTATTTCAAGGTTTCCATTTCGGCAGCGCACCGCGTCAATCAATGCTTTTTCTATCTTTTCTTCTTTTAAGGTAATATTATAGGTAAGTTTAAATAAGCTTCCCATATTTGTAGTTTTTACATTAACAAGCGTGTTCTTTTGCGTAAATTTTTCAAAAATATCATCAAATACTTCGGTGTAATCCAAGTCTTCCGGTATCATAATATGCATTGTCTTATCTAGTAAGCATTGTTTCTTTGCGCCAAAATCAATCATCGTATAAAGCACATTCACAAGCCCCATAATAGCAACAAATAATACTGCAAATGCGATGTATCCCATACCCGTTATAAGACCTGTTCCCATCGCCAAAAACAACACGCCGATTTCTTTCGCTGTTCCCGGAACAGAACGAAACCGCACAAGGCTAAACGTGCCCGCCACTGCAACACCTGCACCTACATTTCCATTTACCATCATAATCACCACGCACACAACTGCGGGCAGCATCGCTAATGTGACAATAAAACTTTTTGAGTATGTACTTTTATACATATATATTATTGCTATTATAAATCCAATTACAAGTGAACTGATAATACAAATCATAAAATCCGATATTGCAATTATACTTGCCGATTCGGCATCAAATAATCCTCTAAAAATTGATTCTAACATATCGAAAAGTTCCTTTCCTATTTCTATTATACTCAAAAACGATTAGATTTTCCTTTCTAGTAACAGTTCAGATAACCCATTGAACTGTTACATATCCAGCCATTGGAAATCGCTTCGCGATGGAATTGGAAAATCTTAACGTTTTTTAGTATTAATCTTCACTACGCAATAAATATCTTCCTTTGACTTTCCGCTTCTTTCCCACAGATTAATTTTTGATATGCTGTTCCATATTTTGAAAACGACGTCTTATAAATTTTTTCCTGTGACAATGCTTTTACCATCCAAAGCGGTATACCTCCTGAAGTTTTAACTTCCATCAGCACCCGATCCTCATCAATCAGCCTTTCACCCCATACTTCTTTTGAGAGCGAAAGTTCCTCCTGCCTTGCGAGAATATTCTCGTCAAAGGTAACTCTGAAATCACTGCCATCGTGCGCATAAAACGCTTCTCTTTCATAGGATAAAAACACTTTTGGCTTTAGCGTTTGATAATACGCAAAGAAATAATCGATTTCCTTTCCTATCTGTGTGTCATAAGGAAACGGCGTATCCTTCACAATCCATTCCAATGCTTCCATCTGTGACAAAGCTTCACGGCGCTTATATACAATGTCGTCATACTTTTTCTTGAGTTCTATATAAACATTATCCTGCGCCGATACCTTTTTGTAGCTTCTAATACGAAGTTTTTCCTTATAAATAGGCTTTTCCAGGGAACGACACACCAACCTGTAAGTATCTGTATCAAAATATATGTTCCTGATTGTCGTGTGCCCAAATTTGTCTAAACTCATATGCTGCAGCATTGCTTCAAGTATTGTTTTTTTCTGCTGCCTTGTCATCATATATTTCATTTCATACCGCTTGAATACTGACTGATATTCCATAATAATCTCCCCCTGCGTGTACCAACGCGCGTTAAGCAATTCATTTAGTGAAGTCTTACGATTTACTTGACTATGTTTTAAGGAACTATTAAAAAATTACTTTTAGTATTTCTTATCTTTTTCTCCGATCGCACCACTCTCAAAGAAAAATCCTGCGTACTATTTAAAAGTTATTTCTTAACTTTTCCTAAGTATAAGATGTAAAGCTTAACTGAAGCTTAAATTAAATGTGTTTATTTTGTGAAATATAGAAAGGTTCCTATGCATTTGTATCACAAACATATTTCTATTTATACTACATAACGCCAGAATTTACCGTTCTGCATTGGTTAAACGTATATGGCTGGCGTTATGTAGTCAGGTTACTCGGAAATTTTAACTGTTAAGCAATATATATTCGCGATCGCTAAGATTTTCCTTTCTGCACTAATACATTTTTATTTCCAATGTTTTGTGATATACTTAAAGCGTTTCAAACATTGATTATTCATCTACAAACAGCAGATCGGGGATTGAAATGAATCTTAATAAAAGCCAAGAAATATTATTACGTTTAGACGACAGTCCTTCTCATGATATTGCCGCAGATTTATTAGATTTTGTTGTGGGATGGTGTTCTTTACAGAACAGCATCTGGTGATATAAAGAAAGGAGCAAAGCCAAAATGATTTTTATAGAAACCAAACGATTGATTTTAAGGAACTATCAAACAGGCGATTTTGCAGATATTCGAGCTTACTTTTCAAATGAGGAGGTTAGCCGCTACGAGGATTTTTATCCTATGACGGATGCGCAGATTGCCGACCTTCTTAGCAAATGGATACCATTGGACAACCGCCTTGTTGCGGAACGAAAATCAGATAAAACCGTTATCGGAAGTATTGGCTATTGGGTAGATAACGAAGGACACCACTGTATTGATTATGACTTTCATCCGGATTACTGTGGAAACGGTTACGCCACGGAAGCTGCACAGGCACTTGTCCAGCATTTATTTGAAACCACCAATATTTGTGCTGTTTATGCAGATTGTGACATACAAAATACAGCATCGTGGAAACTTTTGGAACGCATTGGATTTCAACGCCTGCGAATGCTGGAAAACCAATGTTACAAACACGATTCCGCCGGAAATCCGATTTTGATTCGCACTTATTTATATGAAAAAAACGCAGCTATACTTAGCATCGAAAAGACTGGCGCTAAGTATAGCAATATGCACACAGCCGCACAAATAAAAATTGCCGCTTTGCGGCGTGCTGCTGGCGCAGCTACACGGCAAATCTTTTTGCCATTCAATATAAAATAAATATTTGAAATTCTTGTAGCTTTTTCATGTTCTTAATTGTATTCACAGTGAAAGGAAGGTGAGAACATGAAACAGGAATCATTGTGCGCAGATGATTTCACGGTTATTCAAAGATACTCCGATATGGTATACCGTCTTGCATTTTCTTTGGTAAAAAACAAATACGATGCCGAGGATATCCACCAAGAAGTATTTGTTCGTTATCTGTGCAAGAAACCCTTATTTGAGAGTGCAGAGCACGAGAAAGCGTGGTTTCTAAGAGTAACAATTAATCTTTGTAAAAATTTGTGGAAAACTGCATGGAAACAAAAATTTACGCAGCTCGATGAGGCTGACATTGCAAATATACCCGCTGAAAATCCACCTGAAACGGGAATTATTGAATCCGTGAAAAAGCTTCCGCAAAAATATAGAATTGTTATTCATTTATTTTATTATGAGGAACTTTCTGTGGAGGAAATTGCGAAACTTTTACATAAAAAAGCCTCTACTGTCAGAACACAGCTTACCCGTGCACGTAAAAAGTTATCGCAGCTTTGCCTTTATCGTGAAACGCAGTCAAATTAAAATGACACCTGACTTTTTCTTAAAAAGTTAGTACAACTTTGTATTTATCGTGAAACGCGGGCAAGTTAAAATTATACCTGACTTTTACTTAAAAAGTTAACGCAACTTTGCATTTATAATGAAACAGTGAAAAAGCTGTATTTGCAATATTTTAGGAGGAATTTCAATGTTTAAAGAAGATTATCAAAACGCATACAATCATATTGTACCAGAGGAACATTATATGGAGAAAATCCACCAGCAATTCACTATACGCAGGCAAAGACAAAAGCGAACGGCTTGGCTTCGACCGGCTGTTGCTGCGGCAATGGCTGTCTGTATCATCGGTATTACCATGCCTGTAATGGCAAAAAATATTCCAACCATCTACAATATACTAGATCGGTATGCACCAGAACTGTCACAGATGATTCTGCCCGACACAGCCCAATGCACCGATCAAGATATTACAGTAAAAGTTGAGGCTGTAAACGTCGATAATCAGGATGCCGAAATTATCCTGTCCGTTTCTGACGCACAAAATCGTATTTATGAAAAAGTTGATTTATTCGACAATTACACCCTTTCCAGCAACAGCGCCTCAAGCAATATCGGCGGATGCAGATTCCTTGAATATCGTGCTGACGAGGGTAAGGCATATTTTCAAATATCAGTCAGCACAGACGACCATTTTGACAAAAGCCGCCTGACATTTTCGCTTCATCGACTGCTCACGAGATGTTTTTCAGAAAAGCACACGATTTCGCTGGAAACTATGATAAGCAATCCAAACACAAAAGAAGTATCACTAAATGGGTGCGGCGGAATTGATGATAAAGGTACTTTTTCTAGCTTTTTTGTGAGTGCGGACACTGAAGATTTTAACTTACCGAATTGCAAGGTACTTGATTTATCCGCATATACCCAAAACGATACTTCTAATATTGAAGCTTCAACTCCGCAGACACAATTGGCAGTTCCCGACAATACCGGCTTAGCGGATAATCTTACGATTCTCGGCACAGCATATATGGATGGCGTACTGCGCTTGCAAGTCTGCAATGGGACTTTTGATAATGCTGACAGGCACTTACAGCCATTTTTAGTGTACCAAGATGGTACAGAATATCACGAAGATTATTCTGTAGGCTGGCAGGAACAGGTTGACGGAAAAACGCTTTACTTTTCTGAACATTGGTTCTGCGTGGATAAAGAAACCCTAGACAGCGCGCAATTGTATGGAATTTTTCATATTTCGGATGGACTGATAAAAGGTAATTGGGAAGTTCATTTCCGTTTGCAGTAGGGAGAGCTGAAATCTGCGGCATAACGCGAATACTTTTATAATTTGCTATATCGAGTCGTAAATGGGGCTGTGAATAAGTTCCTAATCTGTTCCTATGCACTTAAAATTTGTACTTGCATAGTTTCCTCTACTACTAAAATATTATCTAAAGGTACATTAAATACCGCTGCAAGAACCACTAAATTATCGACGGTTGGCATTGCTGTTCCACGCTGCCATTTGTAGATTGCCTGTGGTGTTGCAAAACCAAATATTTCCTGTAATTCCTTAACAGACAAGCCTGCCTGCTCCCGCAAATGCAAAATATTCTGACCTGTTTTTACCATATTGATTGTTGGAATTTTCCGTTTCATATTTTTACCATTCCTCTCCAATGCACAAACAAAACAAGCTGCGAATGTTTTGTTATGCCAAGCGTTGAAATGATCGATGCTAGGTATAACAATATACACACAGCCACACAAAGGCAAATTGCCGCTTTGCAATGTGTGGCTGGCGCAGTATAAATTAATCCGCTGCCTTAAAATTATAAATTGGCTTCATAATATCAATTACATCAACTGTTTCTTGAATCACATCAATAATGTCCTCTAGGGATTTATATGCCATTGGTGCTTCATCCAGTGTTTCCTCGCTAACAGAAGTTGTGTAAACACCTTCCATTACATGTTTGTATTCCTCTATATTTAATGTTTCTTTTGCTTTTGTTCTTGACATCAAACGCCCTGCGCCGTGTGGTGCGGAATCGTTCCACTCTGGATTTCCTTTACCGACTGCAAGAACGCTGCCATCTTTCATATTAATTGGAATCAATACCTTCTCTCCCTTGTGTGCGGCAATTGCACCTTTTCGCAGAATCATTTCATTGGTATCAATATAATTGTGAATCGTATGAAATGATTCCCCGCCTGCAAGCCCCGTCCGCGCAAGCAGCACTTCGGCAATTTTCTCTCGATTGCGTCTTGCAAATGCTTGACAGATTTCCACATCATGCAGATAATCGTCAAGATAAGTGCCATATAAAAAACACAAGTCCTCTGGTATTGTTGCCTCTCGTTTCTGCCATGAAATTGCCGCTAATGCCTCTTGTATCTCTTTTCGCCTACCCTGCTCCTTGTAGCTACGGATAATTTCCTCACGCTCCTGAAAATATGTTTCCTTTCCTTTATTTAAGTCGACCGCTAACTGCTGATACAGTTCCGCAACCTGCTTTCCAAGATTACGGCTGCCAGAATGAATTACAAGATATTTCGTTTTATCTGACGCTTCCTCTACCTCTATAAAATGATTTCCGCCGCCCAACGTCCCAAGACTGCGCTCCAGCCATTTTGTATTTTTCAAGCTTCTGTAACAACGCAGGCTTTGCAGATCAAACCGCTCTTGCCTGCCCTCCCAAACATGCATACCAGACGGCACATAATGCGCTGCTTCATCAAGCTTTGCAAAATCAATTTCTGCGTTTCCAAGCTTAACTGTATACATACCGCAGCCAATATCCACCCCTACAATATTTGGAACTGCCTTATCAATAATTGTCATCGTAGTGCCGATTGTACAGCCTTTTCCAGAATGAACATCCGGCATAATGCGAATCCGGCTGCCGTTTGTAAATTCATAATCACACATTCGCCGAATCTGTTCAATCGCTTCCTGCTCCACAACCCTTGCATAACAAAGTGCTGTATTTACTTTTCCCTTGATCTCAAATTGTTCCATTTTCTTCTCCTTTCTGGATTTGACACAATCACAATCGAGTAGAACACCTTCTTCCCTACTCGCTACGCAACCCGTGCGCCGCTTCTGCGGCATTTTTCTTCTGCATGGGGCTGTGTAATCTAGCAGGGGAATAACCTTCTCTCCTACTCGCGCGCCGGGCACTCGTCAGCTATGCTGACAATCTTCCTTTGAGTGCCTGTGTGCATAAAAAAACCGCTATATCCATATAAGATAAGCGGTTTGTAAAATTCCATATTTGCGTTTTACATCGGGTAGCTTTATTATTGATACAATATGCCTTTCCCTTCTATTTCATATGGTTTTTTCGCCTTTTTCTTACCTTATAGGAATGCACAAAAGAGAAGCTCTGATCTAGATACCTAGACAGCGCTTCTTGACTGCTTATTTCTATATGTTCACTATCAGTATAATTCGCATAGACGGCGAAAATATTGTTTCTCATATTAATCTCCATGCCGCTTTAGCGGCTCAAATAGATATGAAAAACGCTGTCCTTCGCGTTTTCCTGTGTGAAACTTAATACTTCTTAGGCAGTGTCTTTTGCTGCCTTAAAAGTATTTTTCACACTACTGTTCCTTTCTATTTAAGAATATGCTTAATAACTGTATTTATGATGCGATGCATATGCTTACATAGATTTCTTTGTTATAGATTACTATAACATATTTATGTGCAAATGTCATTATACTTGTGGTATAAAGTTTTGGAATGTAGTAACAGTTCGTTACTTTTCACACCCACGCCAAAGTAGTGGGAATCATGCGGTCTGCGCATTTACTGCGCTGACCGTAATAAAATGTAGTGGTTGGAGGTATCCAGCCCATCGCGAAGCGATTTCCAATGGCTGGATACGTAACAGTTCAATGGGTTATCTGAACTGTTACATACAAAGTAAAATTTAATACGAATCAACTTGCAAAACTGCGATATTTCTCTTATCATAATAGTATCAAATGCGCCAGATCCTCACGTTTGGGATATACTCAGTTCCAAAACACTGGTGCGCTTTGAGTAAGGAACTGTAAACAAATAATTTTACCATCCCGCTTGTCTATTTCTCCGATTATGCATATTAAAACGCCTCGCCGCAGCCCGCTGCGCCTACGTTTTTTTGCATACCTCCTCGAAGAAATATCCGACACAGTCTGGCAGTGTTCTTTATTTACAGTTTCTAAGGGAGAAAGAACAAATTTGTAGCGGGATGGGTTCTTTCTCCCTTTTTTGTCTATCTGCTGCACCAAAAAAATAAAGCGTGAACAGGCTAAGGCAAAAAAGCAGATGATAAAAGAAAAGGAGGCGGACGAGTTCATCAGGCAAGAAAAAAGATAAAAGGATGAGATGAGAGCAGGAACAGTAAAATGTCCCTGTTCTTCTTTTTATAATTATTTCGAAAAATGGAGGAAAACAATATGAATATTTATGGTTATGCACGGGTATCCAGCATGGATTAAAACGAGGGACGCCAGATGATTGCTCTGCATGAAGCGGCTGTACTTGAAAGGAATATTTTTATGGACAAACAGTCAGGCAAAGATTTTGACCGCCCCAATTATAAAAAACTGGTGAAGAAGCTGAAAGCAGGAGATTTGCTGTATATCTTAAGCATTGACCGGCTGGGGCGCAATTATGAGGAAATACAAACGCAGTGGCGTATCCTTACCAAAGAAATCGGCATTGATATCTGCGTATTGGACATGCCTCTGCTTGATACGCGCAACGGCAAAGACCTGATGGGAACGTTTATCGCAGACCTTGTTCTGCAAATCCTATCTTTTGTGGCACAGAGTGAGCGTGAGAACATTAGAAAACGGCGGGCAGAAGGAATTGCCGCCGCAAAAGCAAAAGGTATAAAGTTCGGCAGACCTGAGAAGTCAGTGCCGAATGATTTTAGTAAAATCGTTAAGGCTTGGGAGCAAAAAAAGCTGACGCTTGCCGAAGTTCTGAAACAGTGCAATATAAGTGAATCGACTTTTTACCGCAAATTACGGGAATACAGGCTGCTTTTAAGCAACAAGAAGAATTGAGGATAGTGTTATATCTATCAAAAAGTGTACTTTTTGATAATCTCTCAATTGAACCGAATTATAATCTGTCGAAAATTCTATTTAGAAAAAAAGATGGGATATTTTGACATTCTGTTAAAAAGATTAAGAAAAAACGCAACAGTTCAGCTTACACTATTCCGCTAGTAAAATCGTTCTTCGAGTGATTTTGCAAGTTGTGAATGCACCAAAATGTAACTTTGACATAGTTTGTGTACATCAGGCGTAACTGTAAGACTGGACTGTTATAAAAAATTTGTAAATTGTCAAAAAATACTTGCAAACGGTCAGGTTTTTATGTACAATAACTTTGTTGTTGCGGCTATCAAAAAGTACACTTTTTGACATTTATTATCAACTTGGAATAATTACGATGCAGGCATATCGGTCTGATGCTTAGCCAGAAAGCCCCAAACCATGCCAAAATCAAGCGTAGATCGCTTAGAAACCCGTGTGCCCTGAACGAGTAAATCAAAACCTAAATGAAAGAATTAAAAATGAGAAGAAATCAAAAGGATTTTACAAGAATTACAATGCTGTTATTCATGACAGTTCTTGCTGTTGGTATTGTGAAATGGAGTTATACGGCAAATGAACCTTCTATTCCCACCCATAATGGCGAATTTGAACTTTCGCTTTGGCTCACTGACAATCTCTGCATCAACTGGTGGAAAAACGAAGCAGACAACACTTACTGCTTTTTCATTCCGAATGCTTTCAAAAATCAAAAAATGCGTCTGACTTTCAGTGGAATCCCATACCTTGCTATTGATGGCAAAAAAATCACCAGCGGCAGCAAATATTGTTTGGCTCAGGGAACGCACAGTCTTATAACAGAAGAAAACAATAATACGGCATATACTTTGACAGTGTGGTATACATCAGGTATCCCCACCTTTTTTGTGCAGACACAATCTGGTTCGGTTGAATCAATCCATTCGTCAAAACAACTGTCAGAATCTGGAAAAATATTGATTATGGACAGTCGTGGACGCAGCTATTTTGAAGGAATTATTGATGAAATCCATTGCCGCGGAAATTCTTCTTTTGACAAGACAGAAAAAAAGTCCTATACGATAAGTCTAAACAAGAGTATGGATTTATTTGAAATGGGCAAAGCCAAAAAATGGCTCCTAATCGCAAATGCCTTTGACGATACGCTGGTCAGAAATGCATCCGCCTTTTTCATTGCAGAGCTGCTCAAACTTCCCTACACGCCAAAATTCCAGTATGTTGATGTGTATATCAATGGCAATTTTGTTGGCAATTATCTGTTATCCGAAAAGGTCGAAATTGGCAAAAACCGAGTCAATATCAGAAATCTCGAAAAAGAAGTCGTGTCCTTAAACAAGAACTGTAATCTGGCAGATACAGATTTTTTTATGGAACAACAAGGGCGGCTTTTTAGCACAAAAGGATACCACATCGAAAAGGAGCCAGAGGACATATCAGGCGGTTACCTGCTGGAGCTTGAAACAAGCGACAGATATGGGCTGGAAGCCAGCGGTTTTCTTACATCCAGAATGCAGCCAGTCGTTTTTGCAAGTCCCAAATATGCCTCTTATAACCAAGTATCCTATATAGCAGGACTGTATCAGGACTTTGAGGATGCGGTATTTTCCGCAGACGGCTCCAGCCCGTACACTGGGAAAATGTACTACGAATATATTGACGTAGATTCTTTCGCACGGAAATATCTGCTCGAAGAACTTGTTAAAAATCTGGACGCCTCCTTCACCAGTCAATACATCTATAAATACGATGACAGCATCAGCAGCAAATTCTATGCTGGCCCCTGCTGGGATTATGACAAATCGATCGCTGCATCAGGGATCACCGAAGACGGCATCAATCTAAACGATCCAAAAGGGCTGTATGCCGCTGTACAGGAAAAAGAATCCGACATTTGGTATGCCCTGTATCAGCACAAGGACTTTAGAAAAACGGTTGCAGCGATATTTTTTAAGGAACTAGAACCACACTTAAAAAATAATTATGAAAAAATATTCTTCGAGCACAGTAAAAATATTCGTAGTTCAAATGACTGCAATATGATACGCTGGAACACTTTCCCGCAGGCAGCAACGATTGCTGAAAAAAGAATCCTATACAACACAAAAGTGCTGGAACTAGCCGATTTTATTGATAAGCGCCTTGATTTTCTAAAAAGCGAATGGGAGGCGCTGCAAGATGACTGAGTTTAGACACGAATACAAATATCTTTGCACACGTCAGCAGATCGAAACAATAAGAAACAGCATAAGTGGAATTATGCAGCCGGACAAAAATGCAGGCAGAAACGGGGAATATGTGATTAGGAGTCTATATTTTGACGACTATTCCAATAGCTGCCTGTATGACAATATAAACGGAAATAATCCAAGAGAAAAATTTCGGATACGAATATATAATGCTGACCTCTCCTACATTCGGCTTGAACTAAAGCGCAAGGAAAACGGCAAAACAAAAAAGAGCTCCTGCCGCATTGATGAAAGGCTGTGCCTGCAAATGATACAAGGCATCCCTCTTAGGATAGATGCCATCGATTCAGAAGTTTACAGGAAATTCTGTCTGTGGCAGCATACAAAATTTTTAAAGCCCGCAATTATTACAGAATATGACCGCTCCCCTTACGTATACAGTGACGGAAATGTCAGAGTTACATTTGACCAGAACATAAGGGCCGGGACTTTTGTGGAAGATTTCACCAAACAACGAATTGTAGCACATCCTATTATGCCATTCAATCAGCACTTACTGGAAGTAAAATTTGACGAACTTATACCAGACTTTATATATTCCTTGGTACAAACAGAAAACCTTCGTCAGACAACATACTCAAAATACTATATGTGCAGAAGGTATCATTTTGGAGGAGGTTTATTATGAGTTTTGACGATATCTTTAAAAAATCATTTATAAACACTGTTAATATGGCTGATCTTTCGGTTTTACAAACTGTAACGATATTTGGCGTCACTCTGCTGTTTGCATTGTATATTTTCTTTATCTACCGGATTATTACCCGAAAGAATTTCTACAATAAAAATTATAATATATCACTCTCCGCAATTGCTTTGATTACGGCTGCAATTATTATTGCCATCCAGTCCAGTATTGTCGTTTCTCTCGGAATGGTAGGGGCGCTTTCAATCGTGCGTTTTCGAAATGCGGTAAAAGATCCGCTCGATCTGGTTTTTATGTTTTGGGCGCTGGCAGTCGGCATTATATGCGGTGTCGGATTGTTTGATATTGCCGCAATTTTATCCATAGTTGTGACAGGAACGATCTTCCTGCTGGACAGGCTGCCTGTGCCACAAAGTCCCATGGTACTGATGACCCAAGGCATCTACTGTGATATGGAAGATTCCATTGTCGGCATCGTATCACAATACACAAGGACTTACAAGGTAAAATCAAGAAATATCACCCCTGACAGAACAAGTATTGTCATAGAACTGCGTGTAAAAGATGGCAGAGAACTGATTCAGAAACTGAGCGATCTTGAAGGTATTGAATATATCTCAATTATAGACCACGATGGAGAAGTCACCTTTTAATCACAGCCTCCTATCATTCTTGAAAAATTTAGACGATTGGAAAGGATTTCATTTATGAAAAAATCAACAAATCACCACTTATTCTCCATCTTTATGTTTATTTTCGTCTGCACATTTTATCTCTTCTTTGCTTTGTACGACGGTATTGTTATCTGTGTAGACTCACAGGGTTACATAGGGATGAGTATCGCAAGAGAACCACTTTATCCGATATTTTTAACGTTTTTGCGTTTTCTGTTCTCCAGTTTTTCCTCCGATTTTTACCTGACTGCCGCTGTCTTTCTACAGAGCGCTCTGGCAGCCTTTTCCGCATGGTATTTTGCCGATTATATCCTGCACGAGTTTAGAACTAGCAGATTATCCGCTTTCTTCATCTTATGTATTCCAATGCTGGTATCGCTCTTATGCCGCTTTGCTGCCAAAAGAGGTTCTATGTACTCGAACAGCATTTTAACGGAAGGACTGACCATTCCCTGCTACTTCCTCTTTTTCCGCTTCCTGACTGCCTATTGTCTGCACCGTGGGAAATCCTCATTTATTTCCTGTTGGTTTTTTGCCCTTTTGCTTATCTCCACCCGTAAACAGATGTCTGTTGCGCTGATTATGCTCGCTCTTGGCATTCTATACGGCTATTTTAAAGACAAACATTATCTTAAAGGAATCACGCTGTCACTGCTGTGCATCATCAGTGTTCTGCTTGGCACATTCTGTCTGGATTTCGGGTATAACTATGCCCTGCGGGGTGAGTTTACCCGGCATTCTGGGGATACCAGATTTGTCACTACAATGGCGATCTATACTGCACAGAGAAGCGACGCACAGTATATTGCAGATGAAGATATCCGAAATCTATTTCTTGAAATTTATGATATCTGCGACAAAAACGGCTACCTAAAAAGCGCTGCCCCAAAAGGCTGGGCAAACCGTGTATCCCATTTTGGAGATTATTATGACTGCATACAAATTGACAACCTGCGCCCTATGGTAAGTCAGTTTGCCATGGAACGGTATGATGGGGATCTGGTTGCTGCCAGTGAATACGCAGACCAAATTATGAATACCATCAACCATTCCATTATTTTGCATAACCTGCCCCAGATTATCAGCACATTTGCGGACAATATCCTATCTGGTCTTATTACGACGGTTGCCCAACGCAATCCGATACTGAACTGGTACAGTCTGTTTGTTTACCTGCTATATATTGTTCTGTTTATCTGGCACTGCCTCGTTGTCAAAGATTCTAAGCTTATCCTGCTCGTTTCCTTGGTTATGATTTCTATTATCATTAATGTAGGTCTGGTGTCTTTGGTAATCTTTTGTCAGACGAGATATACGATTTATAATATGGCTCTATTTTACATCAGTTTATTTCTTATGCTGCGTGAGCCTGTCCGCAGGATTTCGTCCGTTTTTCAACCCCTGCATTCTCTCACAGCCTTATTTCGGTAAACGACTTCGCCGTCGATTATCGTCATTAACGTATTTGTAAATATTTCCATTGGATTGCCGTCAAAGACTGCAATATCTGCATCTTTTCCTTTTTCCAAGCTGCCAAGGCGGTCTGCCACGCCGCAGATTTTTGCCGCATGGATTGTTAGAGCACGGTATCCCTCTTCAAGATCTAAGCCATGTTTTACACTTAGTCCAACACAAAGCGGAAGCGACTGAATCAGCGACACGGGATGGTCTGTTGTAATGGATACCATGACACCTGCTTTCGAGAGAATGCCTGCCGTTTTAAATGCAACATTCTGCACTTCTATTTTATTACGGCTTGACATATCCGGGCCTACAATTGCCGGAAATCCTTCAAAGGCAAGTTCCTCAGCAATTAAATGCCCCTCGCTGCAATGGTCAAGTGTCATACGCAGTCCAAACTCTTTGGCAATGCGAATTGCCGTGAAAATATCATCCACACGGTGCACGTGTGCCTTTAATGGTATTTTCTGTTCAAAGACTGGACGCCATGCTTCATAATGCAGACTGTATGATTCCTGTTTATTTGACAGATAGTGGCGCGCTTTTGCCAATTCATTGCGCAGCATTCCAGCAATCGCCATTCTTGTAACAGGAGAAGTATCCAATCCTGCATAATTTACTTTGGGATTTTCGCCGAAAGCCACTTTCATAGCTGAAGGGAATTTAACAATTAAGTCGTCAATACGCCTGCCGCTGGTCTTTACAACGGCAAACTGGCCGCCGACAACATTGGAACTGCCGGGGCCTATATTTGCCGCTGTAATGCCTGCTTGTACTGCATCGTGAAATGCCGCATCCATCGTGTTTATGGCGTCAATTGCCCGAAGCATGGGTGTTATGGGGGTCACTGTTTCATTACAGTCATCCCCCTCCTGCCCTTTTTTCTCCTCGGTAATGCCCATATGACAGTGTGCTTCAATAATTCCCGGCATCACCAGATTGTGGTTTACATCCATTACTTCACAGTCCGCGGAAGAAGGAAGCGTTATCTGCGGAGCCACCTCAAGAATTTTACCATTTCCGATAAGTATACTGCCCTCGAAGGTATTTGCCTTATATTGTGCACACAGTGCATCACTCATGCTGCGGATAGTTGCATTTTTCAGTAAAAGCATCTGCTTACTCATTGGTTTACCTTTTCCAGCGGATTGGTGGGAACGCCGTCTTTTGTCAGCTTAATATAAATATTTGTGCCCTCCTGCGTATAATAGATTGTCGGCTTCGCAATAGTACCAACTTTATCCCCAGCTTTTACAACATCACCTTCTGCAAGCGTAATATCTGCAAGCTGTCCATACGTTAATTCGTATCCATTACCAAGATCAAAGCTGATGGTATTGCCTGTCTGCGCGTCACTGTATACCTTAGTCACAATGCCGTCTGCTGCTGCTGTTACAATTTCGCCTTCTGTTGCTGCAATCACAAGCGCGGGATTATAGCGGTATTGCTGCATGGTTCCATGGTAAACAGCTTTGTCCATGCTATAATTTAACAGCACAGCACCGACAACCGGAAGCTGCAAGGTATCATCATCTGAAAATGACAACTGCGGCAAAGGCTCTTCTTGTTCTGCGACAACACCTTCTGCTGCATTCTCTTCTTCATTCATAAAAACAGCGGCCTTGTCCGTCCCTTCCAGCGGTGTATTTGTAACCTGTCCAGAGTTTACCTCTGTATATTCAGGATCGATATCCATATCATTATTATTGCTTAAATCATTTGTATCATCTGTTTCCCTTGTAAAACGTGCGTCCGCATAACGATTCGTTGGTGTTTTTCCCATATCTGCCTTACCTGATACCGATTGGCTGTCATCTACCTTAGGTGCGGCTTCTTCCTCATCTGCTACCATATTTTGTTGTTGTTCTAACTTGGCAAAATCAATCTTATTATCTTCGGATTCTCCATCCTCCCGAGCCGCCATATATACTCCTGCAAGCGTCAGCGCAGACAAAACAAACACAGATGCGGCAATGATGCTGATTTTCTCTTTCTGTAAGGCGGGGCGTTTCCTATTACGTCTATTCATCTTCAACCTCCATTTGACTACCTTATAAAATTTGGAAATTTTGTGGTAATATACGTTCTACCGTTGTTCTGGGTAAATCTGTTTTATCACAATAGTAGCATTTCCGTTTTTTATTGAATTATGCAAAGCAAAAGTAATCAAATATGCTTGAATTTTTTCTTTTAAAAAACATATCATCGAGTAGGGAAGATTTTCTCCCTACTCGCCGCGCGCCCCATGCGCCGCTTCTGCGGCAGAGTTCCTCTGCATGGGACTGCGCATAAAAACGAAAAAAGCAGGGGAATTTCTCCCCTACTCAACTCTGATTTTAGACTCTGGAAAAAAATAGCGGATTATCTGTGTAAATTCACTGCCCTCCTGCGCCAAAAGTAATGCATAATTTAACGAAAGCCCAATCCCTTCCCCTGCTTCCCCAATTTTAATTTCCCAATCTGATGATGTAAAAAAAGGGATTGCAATTACAGTTCTCTCCTCTTTACTCCCATCCATAATCACAGCGCCTGTGGATTCCTCCACCGCTTCCCGAATCCACAATTCCTCATTACTGTTTTGCTTTAGTTTGCGAAATGGCAGTCCCGTTTTCTTAATATCCAACTCCTCTGGACACTGTTCCTGCTTCCATGTGTAGAGCATATTCGTACGGCATACGACTGCCAATGCCTTTAAGTATTCTTGGCGCTTGCCTTCGCCATTTTCCAGGTTATCAAATGCTGCCAGCCGTTCCTTTGTCAGCAGCGCAGCAGTTATATGGCAAACAGCCTCCTCCGGTTCATATGCATAAGTTCCCCGATCCTCACAAAGCATTACCATAAATGGCAGTTCTTCTGCATTCTTTATCTGATACTCCTCCTTTGCTTCCTTTTTTTCAGGTGGAAACAATAGTATCGCAGCCAGCGGAAGCCCCGCTATAAACAGAAGAAGCCGCAGCCATTTTTTCATATTTGCATCACCACTTATTTCAGAACCGCCTATTCACTTACTATTATACTCACGACCAATAAATTTTATCATATCGTCCAAAATAATTATGCTCGCAAGTCGGCATAATTGGCGGGCATACATTTTTTATTCGGTGCTTGTTATGCGTTTGGTTGCTTTTACTGCCTTATCAAAAAGCACATTGCAGACTATCACAACTGTATTGTCGAAAATAACCGCCAGAAACAGACAAATAAGAAACGTTAACACCACTGTCGCCGCAATTCCTCCGATGCATCCGAACCGAAGCGCTGTAATATGCAGCTTACCTTGCACAATTACAAACAGCACATACCAATGAATTAAAATTATTGAGTAACTATACTTTGAAAACAGACGCATTACAAAGTTCGACTTGTTTGCAAACCAATTTTTTCTCTTCAAAAAGAATATAAAAATACCGCATGACGTAAATATCATGGTTGGTGCATTGTTATAGACATAATTCATATACCCTGTATCTATAAAAACAATTACAATCATTGCAATATAAGAAATCACTGCCGCAGCCATAATCAAACGGCTGCGCTTATCGTAACCTCTTTTCTCATTATGCCTTGTCAAAATATAGCCGATTAAAAACACACCGTCCCAGCCGGCAAGAAAAGAAACAGGGCCAAAAGCCATCCCAAACAGCGGCAAATAAGTGGTCAGTATATTCAGCGCCAAAATCAGCACTGCAAGTGAAAACAACATTTTATCACTTAAATGCTGCATCATAATGCGGAAAAACGGCGCAGCCAGGTACAGGGCAACAATTGTATAAATCAACCATAAATGCGGCGCAGCGTCAGGTGCACCAGTTACCACGCGTTTCAGCGCACTCCCAAGATGTTCCGGAGGCAAAAAACGCACCTCATGATTCAGCGATAATAGCAAAAGGTAGTATGCAGCAAGTGGAATAATTACCCTAGATGCACGCTTGCTATAAAAAGAAGCTACTGATTCCTCCTTTGATGTTTTGGGGCTTAACAGTAATGTTCCCGAAAGCATTACATAAATTACATTACAGCAGAGCCCAAGACTTAAACCACCGATTAACAGCAATTGTTTCCACTCTTGTTCGGCAAGCTCTACCATTGGAGAACACGCATGTGCCAATATTACTAGAACCGCTGCCAAAATTCGTAGATAGTCCAAATGCACTTCTCTACCCTTATTCGGTCTTGTTCCAAACAGCACGGTCATCGCATATGCCTTAAAACCTGCCCTATTTTCACGCATCCGCACACAATGCGCCCAGAAAATTAAGCAGCACCCAATGATTGCTACAGGAAAATACAACAGACAATTCTGTACTGTCCGGTGTGATACGTACAAATGCGACTGCATTTCCCCCGTATAAGCAATAATATTCTGCAATTGAAAATCACCATCAATATCCAAACGCAGCATCGCATACTCACCAATCGGCAGCGGAATCAAACAGGTGATCTGTCCTTTGTAAATCCCTTTATAAACTGCCGTTTTAATAGAATGTTTTTCTGTATAACCTTCACCTTCTTTTGCGTAAAACACTTGGATAGGCAGCGAATTACGTGCTTGTCCACTATAGGATGCAAACTGCAATTCCAATCCACCAATTACACCATATCCAATACTCTGCCCGTTTGTGCCACGCAAATAAAGCTGCGGGTCATCACCGTTTACTACAAAACTGCCGTTTTCCTGCTGCGTATAGCCAGAACATCCTGCATAATTTTCCACAAAAATATCAAGGGCTTCTCCCTGCGGCTCATATCTGCGCTCAAGATTGTGATAAAAAATAATGCCCAGCACTACAATGATTACAATTGCTAATATCATGTATTTTTTCTTTATTTTCATATTGTTAACCTTATTTTTATATTTTCTATATGCAAAAATGCCTATCTGGTAAAGTACCCAAATAGGCAAATATTCTGCTTTGCACTAATACGAAATTTTAAAGCTATCGCCTGTAACATAGACTGCCTTTGACTTCGTAATAGTCAGCCGCTCATCCGAACGAAAACTAAGCGTTTCACCGTCATGAAAATACGCCCCTTCCGTCAACAGCCAGTCACAGACATAGTAAAGACAATTATAGAGTTCGTCAACCGTATGGCTGCTACCAATAACCTCCACTTCTGCCCTGCCAAATTTTGTCAGCCCGTAAGTATATCCGCTAATTCCGTTTTCATCATTCACCAGCCCCAAATACACCCACAGAGGAATCGGATATTCACCGTTTACTATTTTCTGAGCCCATTCATCATAATAGGATGGTTCATAGACATTCCCTGTCGTATAAATTCCCAGTGCCTTGATTTCATTACTGCACGTATTTACTACATCCGTAAAAACAGCCGCCGCTCCAATTGGATTTCCCTCAAGATTCATGGTTGTTACAAGCAGATGCGCCTTATGCTGTTTTACAGTTTCCACAGCTTCTCTCCATAAGAAATTCGCCTCCGCATAATACTCTGCTTCTCCATTCGGCACAGGGGTGTCCATCAATCCAACGGAAATAACATTATTCTCAAAATTAAATACCAATGTATACTCATTGCGTGTACAATCCTTGTCCTCCACTTCATACAACTTGATAAGGGTATCACAAAGCGCACTAAAGTCAATTTCTGGATCTTTTAAAAGAACAGACCCGACACGTATTGCTTTCTGCTCCTTAGTTTCATTCCATTTCTTCTCGCGTTCTTCCTCTGTTAAGCTGTTGTATTCCTCCTCTGTCATGCCACGTCTTTCCAATTCTGCCAGAAACCGTCCCCGCCAATATTCTTTCATATATTCGATTATAGCAATGCATTTATCCTTCGCTGTCGCTTCGTCATACTTCTCATACTCGCTAAATGTATGACCGCATTCATTCCCCTCCTCGTCAAAGCCGACAACACCGACTTGCCATTCTCCAAGCCATTCCGGCTTAAATTTCAGGATAACATAATCGTTTCCCTCGTAAGAAAAGCTGCCTGCCGCTTTGATTTTCGCTGGTTTTCTGCCCAATTCATTTTTATGACTCAGCCACCCTGTCATAATTTCAATTGCTTTTTTCTCATTCAATTTATCCTATACCTTGTCCTTTCACCAAAACCCTATTTTATGTCAAAAAGCTTTGATGCTTCCTAAAACTGGTTCTCTTGAAGCAGATTTTCATTCGCCATAGCCATTCGGGTTATTGGACTGCCATCTCCAGCTGTCTGCGCACATTTCCTTAATGCCATACTGCGCAGTCCAGCCCAGCTCTTTCTTTGCCTTGCTTGCATCCGCGTAGCAGGTTGCAATATCGCCAGCACGGCGCGGTTTGATTTCATAAGGAATCTTAACGCCAGTCGCTTCCTCAAAATTCTTAACAATATCCAATACACTGTAGCCTGTACCTGTACCAAGGTTATAAATGCAAAGCCCCGCCTTTTCCTCAATCTTTTTCAGTGCCTTTACATGACCAACCGCAAGATCTACTACATGGATATAATCACGAACACCCGTTCCATCATGTGTATCATAATCATTGCCGAATACGCCCAGCTTCTCTAACTTGCCTACTGCAACTTGTGTAATATAAGGCATTAAATTGTTGGGAATGCCGTTCGGATTTTCGCCCATTGTGCCGCTCTGATGTGCACCGATTGGATTAAAGTAACGCAGTAAAATGACATTCCATTCCGGATCTGCCTTCTGCATATCTGACAAAATCTGCTCTAACATCGACTTTGTCCAGCCATATGGATTCGTACACTGTCCCTTAGGGCATTCCTCTGTAATGGGAATAAATGCCGGATCGCCGTAAACCGTCGCTGACGATGAGAAAATAATATTTTTGCAGTGATGTTTGCGCATTACATCGACAAGGGTAAGCGTACCGGCAATATTGTTATTGTAATACTCCCACGGCTTTGCAACAGACTCGCCAACAGCCTTTAACCCTGCAAAATGAATACAAGATTCAATATTTTCCTTGTTAAAAATTTTCTCCAATGCTTCTCTGTCAAGAATATCCGCCTTGTAAAAAGTTATTGGTTTCCCAGTAATCTTTTCCACACGCTGCAGCGCCTTTGCACTGGAATTGGATAGATTGTCAATTACAACAACATCATATCCTGCGTTTTGAAGTTCCACTACCGTATGGCTGCCGATAAATCCGGCTCCGCCTGTCACTAAAATTGCCATTGTTCTTTCCTCCATAAATTTTATTTTCTGCAACGCTCCGTCTTACCGAAACGTTGTTATTTTCTAATCATTGTGTTATCCAATACTATATGATATCATCTACATTACTATCATATTCCTTTTTGGAAAATAAAACAATAGCATAATCACATCTTTTTCATACAAAAACGACTATTGGTTACTTTCCCAAGCCTAATACAAGCCGCTGCTGGAGGAATGTTATACACGGCTAGAACATATAGATTTGTTTATCGTAATCTTGAAACATATCTTTTGGAACATTTTCATTTATTCTTGAACCGTTCATATAAACAACTTTAATCCTAACATTATTTTTCGCAATCTCTAAAATAAGATTGTACATTTCGTTTTCTGATCTCATGTCTACATCTCCGTTATTACTTCCATCTGTTGTCCGGCAACACATATCCTTAACAAAAAATTTTATGAACAATGTAAGGGTTATGATGAATCTATGCGTTCAGGTTTTGAGGATTGGGATTTCTTTTTAAGTATGTTGGAAACCATACCAGAGGCATATGCTGGAATTATTGAAAAACTATTGATTAATTATCGAACGAATCCATCTTCTTCAAATATAAAAAGTATGGATAAGCGGCTTGAACTTATGCGCTACATTATAGAAAAACATAATAGTAGTTATGTCAATAATATAACAAATGTATTACTGGATATTGAAACGATTTCTAATTCAAGATTATTTGGGTGGGAAAATGAAATTATTTATACAATTAGAAACCATCAAGAGTTGAGTGAATCAGCAAAGAATTTTATTAGAAATCCATCGTATGGTGATGGCGGAATGGCATCAGCGGTTAGAATTGTATCAACTTTATAAGTAGATATACAAATTCCTGTTTATAAGCTTTTTCCATAAGTTTCCCCTATTTTCAAGGCTTTGTATTATACAATACTTTGGCAAAAAATGACAATGAGAAACTGCACGTTTTTGATGAAAACGACCTGTATTTTGCCACTAAGAAGATTAAAAAAAGTAACAGTTCAGGTAGGTCTGCGCATTTACTGCGCTGACCGCAATAAAATGTAGTGGTTGGAGGTATCCAGCCCATCGCGAAGCGATTTCTAATGGCTGGATACGTAACAGTTCAATGGGTTATCTGAACTGTTACAGAAAAAATAATCCGAAAGTGGAACAGATACAGACGGCATTGACAAAATAAAGAAGTTGTGATAAAGTACCATCAATAACATAAGAAAAGCGAAGACGGAAAAAAGTAGTTTAGTTGGAAACATCCAGAGAGAATAGTACTTGGTGGAAGCTATTTATGTGGAAATTAGACGAAAACCATTCCAGAGCTGTAATGCTGAAATGAGTAAGCGCTACCGTATGCCTGCGTTAAAGGATAGGATTTGATAGAATCTGAAGTGAAAAGTTAAGGTGGAACCGTGTTAAGTGCACCCTTAAGACGATATGATTATGGTCTTATGGGTGCTTTTCTTATGTTGTTGCCAAATAGTTAGGAACTGTAAAAAAGAGAAAGGAGCAACAAATTATGAAGGTTCTACGAAAAAATGGAGAAATTGTAGAAGTAAACTTTGAAGAACAGGAGGGCAAAAAGGCATTTTGGCATACGAGTGCACATGTACTTGCACAGGCTGTAAAACGTTTATATCCAGAAACAAAGTGTGCCATTGGTTCGACAATCGAAAATGGATTTTATTATGATTTTCAGTTCGAATTTTCATTTTCAGAAGATCATTTAAAGACAATCGAAGCAGAAATGCGAAAGATCGTAAAGGAGTCTTTATCCTTGCAGGTTTATGAGAAGTCAAAAGAAGAAGCGCTTAGCTTTATGGAGAATGCCGATGAAAAGTATAAAGTTGAACTGATTCAAGAACTGAATGATACAGAGCAAATTAGCTTCTATAAGCAGGGAGAATATGAGGAGTTTTGTGCAGGATCACATATTTCTAATGTGTGTCAAATTAAAGCAATCAAACTATTGTCAGTAGCTGGAGCCTATTGGAGAGGCAACGAAAAAAATCAAATGCTTACAAGAATCTATGGTATATCTTTTCCAAAAGCGGCACAATTAGATGAATATCTGCATATGGTTGAAGAAGCTAAAGCAAGAGACCACAGAAAATTGGGAAAGGAACTCGGAATATTTACAATCTTCAATGAGGGACCGGGATTACCGGTATTCCTGCCAAAAGGAATGATATTGAAGAACCTGCTGATTGATTATTGGAGGAAAATCCATCGCAGAGAAGGATATGTTGAAATTTCTACGCCTATTATGTTGGAAAGAAGTCTTTGGGAGAGATCTGGCCATTGGGATTATTATAGAGATACCATGTACGCTCTCAAGGTTGAAGATGATGATTATGCAATCAAACCAATGAGCTGCCCGGGTGGAATGCTCGTGTATAAACTAGAACCAAGGTCATATAAGGAACTTCCTATGCGGATGGGAGAATTAGGGCTTGTGCATCGCAATGAAAAGTCTGGAACTTTACACGGTCTCATGAGAGTACGTTCATTTACACAGGATGACGCTCACATTTTTATGAGAGAAGATCAGGTATTGGATGAGATACAAGGTGTTATGCGTCTTATTGATGAGGTTTACCGAAAGTTTGGTTTTTCATATGAAATTGAATTGTCAACGAGACCAGAGCATTCCATAGGAAGTGATGAAGATTGGCAGCTTGCTACGGAAGCTTTAGAAAAAGCAGTGCAGGGAATGGGTAAATCTTATGTCATAAATGAAGGGGATGGTGCATTCTATGGACCGAAACTTGATTTTCATCTAAAAGATTCCATAGGCAGAACGTGGCAATGCGGAACAATACAGCTTGATTTCCAGCTTCCGCAAAGATTTGATATTGACTATATTGGGGCAGATGGAGAGAAACATCGCCCGATTATGCTGCATAGAGTTATATTTGGATCGATAGAACGTTTTATTGGCATTTTATTAGAACATTATGCGGGAAAATTTCCTGCGTGGATTGCACCAGTACAGGTTAAGGTTCTTTCAGTTTCAGATAAATATAATGATTATGCTAAGAAAGTTGAGGAATTTTTGGAAGAAAATGATATCCGGACAGAAGTGGATGTTCGAAATGAGAAACTTGGATATAAAATTCGTGAAGCACTCATGGATAAGGTGCCATATATGATTATCGTAGGCGAAAACGAGAAAAATAATATGTCTGTATCCATAAGACAAAGAGATGCACAGCTTGATAAACAGGACATGGGAGAAATACGTCTTGAACAAGTGGTCGATTTGATAAAAAGAGGTGAGATAGAATCAAAGCAACAATTGTTTTAATTGCAGATAGTAATGCAGAGAATTATGGTAGAAAATGGATGCCGGAAGCAAATAGGCATGGAAAGATGGGTATTGAAATGTCAAATGGCAAGACTACCACAGCATGTTTCCTTGAAAGCAGCCATTTATGATTCCTAGTTTAGAGAATATGGAAGTATTCTTTGATGGATTCAGTAAGTATAAATCAAAAAATAGTCAATTCTAGCCTATGCAGAAACGAATTGATTTTTAAGGGGTGTGCATTTAGGAATTTTCAATCGGAATTTTGTTTCAAATTCGCTCTAAAAACCGAAAATGCACACTCTAAGACAGGAAATCAAAAAAGGTTTCCTAGGAATGACGCAAACTCCGCACTTTCCTTTTTTCGCTGTCTACTCCGTTAGAGATTGCGATAAAATGCACTCCCTTTTCTCGGAACATTACTTCGGTATAAAATCTAACCTGCAAGTAGTCACACCCCACTCGGGTCATATCTTGGATGGACTATTCTAGGCAGTTGCTCAATACAAGATAGACAATGGCAAAGCTTTAGGATTTTTAAAACCATCCCTAATTTTCACATTGATATCACAATAGAATATCAGTATAATAAAAGAAGAAATTTCTGAATATGTCAGAGGGAGGGGGAATCAAACATGTCATTCACAATCCATGTTAAAATGAAAAAACTCGGCAAACAGAACCGCGCGGATACCACACCGGTCGCGTTTGAACTCGCTGAGAAGCCACAGACTGTCCGAGAACTTCTCATCAGCCTGACAAGGCTCGGCGTCAGGCAGTATAATGAGCGAAAGGACGAAGGGCAGATTCTGGCGTATCTAACAAAGGAGGAAATTGCGGCGCAGGCATCGCGCGGAAAGATTTCCTCCGGTCTGCGCGGCGGTGCAGACGCAGTGGAGGACAAGGCTATCGAAAATACGCTGCAATGCTTTGAGGACGGCATTTACCGCGTGTTTGCGGGCGAGGAGGAGCTGACCGCCCTTTCCGATGCAATTCCGTGGAAAGATGATATCGTATTTACATTCATTCGTCTGACAATGTTATCGGGGTGGTAAGTTTAAGGAGGAATACAGATGGCAGGATTTACTTATGATTCCAGAAGAAGGCTGACGGAATCAATGCAGCAGGCGTTTAAGGAAAAAGGAGCGCACCTTTCCGAACAGGAACGCAAGATGCTTCCGGACGGATATTATTATAACATGCCGCAGGATTTGTGCGCGGAGATGCGCCAGCTTTTGCGGCAGAGCAAGACCGGGAAGCTGAGCGACCTGTACCGCAGTACATACAAAAATGTGGTGGATGTCTGCGTGGCGCAGGCGCGTCAGGCGGAATTTTATGACGCGCTCGACGCGATGAACTGTT
>ERZ778512.190-NODE-190-length-64992-cov-6.317369_pt1 | contig 64992 bp, 54 predicted proteins | sample MGYA00510346_ERZ778512 | MGnify/ENA primary metagenome ERZ778512 (study PRJEB29527, sample SAMN07138962) | mouse gut metagenome | material: feces | host: mouse | place: China:Nanjing | collected 2016-01-25 ...
TATTTTATGTTTAATGAAATATGCATATATGAGGCAAAACTGACCAAGTTAGATGAAATTGAAGAACTGATGAGGGAAGTAGCGGAATTTTACTTGGAGCAAGATGGTGTTATTGATGTACACTATATAAAACGTACTCACCGACAAAAAGATTTCAATGCAGTTAAAAAGGGAGAATTACCTGTTCGTCTTACAAGAAATGTAGGTAAGGTAACATATGTCTTGTATTGGGTGATGGAAAATGAAGAGGTTCATGCAAGAGTTGGAAAACTTGGTATAGAAAAATTCTATAAACGTTGGAATAGGTGTTTAACTACAATGCCTAAAATAATCTTGGGTGAGAATATTGTTTGATTTACAAATTCTGATTTACGGGAGACTGCAATGCTGAAAATCAAACAAGCCATAATAGTTGAAGGAAAATACGACAAAATAAGATTATCAAACCTCGTGGACGCTATGATAATCCCGACTAACGGCTTTGAGCTGTACAAGAATAAAGAAACTGCCGAGCTTATCAAAATGTTATCAAAAAAAACGGGCATAATAATTTTGACCGACAGCGACAGCGCGGGTTTTCAGATACGCTCACGGCTGCGGAATATCACGCGCGGCGGCGAGGTGATAAACGTTTACATTCCCGATATCATAGGCAAGGAGCGCCGCAAACGTTCCCCTTCCGCGGAGGGAAAGCTCGGCGTTGAGGGCGTTGACGACGAGATACTCCTTGAGGCGTTCCGCAAGGCGGGAGTGTTCGCCGAGGAGCGAACCGTCCCAAAAGACCCTATCACCAAAGCCGACCTTATGGAGCGCGGACTTGTCGGAGGCGAGAACTCCGCGGAAAAGCGCACGAAATTGCAGCGCAGTCTCGGTCTGCCCGTGAGATTATCAGCGAATATGCTGATGGAGATACTCAACGTGATGTACTCTCGGGAGGAATTTTTCGCGGAGCTTGAAAAACTGTAACCTTTTTGTAACCAAATTGTAACCGTTTTGTAATTGAATTGCGTGTGAATATATGCTATAATTATTGTGTAAGCTCAAAACTTACCACAAATTATGGAAGGATATGGAAACATTCATGAAAAAAATTACGGCAATTATATTGACAACGGTTTTACTTGCGGCGCTCACGGGGTGCAATAATGCGGAGGAAAATTCGGAGAGCGTGCCGATATACACAAGCGAGATATCGCAAATATTCGTCTACGATACCGAAAAGGGCGAGCGTATCCCGACGGACCAGCTCGATCGTGACAGCTTTTCGGACGTGGTATGCGATGGCTTTACATACGTTTACATTCCGCGGACGTCGGTGGATTTTATGTCAGATCCCGAGCTTTTTGAAGCGAGCGAGGAGGGAGATCGTTACTATTACATCGGCGAGGAGCTGCCCGACAGCAGCGAGTTTATCCGTGTAAACGTAGGCGACAAGCTCGGCGGTCTTACCGTAAAAGCCGCGAGCTCTTCTTTTGAAAATCTTGGCTACGAGGACTCGGAGCAGTTTTATGCACAGGGCAATATCGAATTTGAGGGCGAGGACGAGCTTACGGGGTTTATTGTGGTGAGTGAGGGAAATCCTCTCTATCCCGAAAGCGGCGGAAAAATATTATTTTATCCCGACAGCGAGTCTGGCGTGAAGATACCCCGCACACTTTTTGATATCAATTATGAAGATGATTATAAGGCGCGGCATTATGTTGACAACAGCTTTTACGGCTGGTACGGCGACGGCGGCGGGCTTTCTCTCGGAAATATTTCCGAGATCGACAGCGAGCTGCGCGATGGAGATATGTACGTCAAGGTCAGGGTTATAGTCGGCGATATCGTGTGTGGTGCAGGGTCAACGGCCGTTATCAGGGAAATTGAATTGATTTAGGAGTAATTTATGGTCTTTTCGAGTTTAACGTTTTTATTTGCGTTTCTGGTTATAACGCTTATACTATATTATATAGTCCCGAAAAAACTTAAGAACGTCGTTATACTTGTGAGCGGTCTGCTGTTCTACGCGTGGGGCGAGCCTATTTACGTCCTCGCCATGATACTGAGCACGTTTATAGACTACACGGCGGGGCGGATTATCGACAAGAACGACGATAAGCCAAAGGTGCGCACGGCGTGTCTTATCGTGTCGTTGTTGATGAATCTGGGTCTGCTGGGAATATTCAAGTATTCAGACTTTCTTATCGGCTCATTTAACGGATGGTTCGGGCTGGATATACAAAATCCATTTGTAACCGCATACAACGCTTGTCTGGGCGGACTTGTCGGCAAGATAGACAGCCTGCCGCTGCCTATCGGAATCAGCTTTTTCACGTTCCAGTCGATGTCCTACACTATTGACTTGTACCGCCGAAAGATCAAAGTGCAGAAGAACGCCGCGAGCTTCATGGCGTTCGTGACCCTGTTCCCGCAGATAGTCGCAGGACCTATCGTGCGCTATGAGGACGTACAGAACGAGATCGACGACCGCAGGATCACCGAGGATATGCTCGGCAGTGGAATTTCGCGTTTTATAACGGGTCTCGGCAAAAAGGTGCTTATCGCGGACAACATCGGTATGCTCTGGACGGAGATCAAGGCGATGGAGTACTCGCAGCTCTCGGCGGGTACGGCGTGGCTTGGAATACTCGCGTTTACGTTCCAGATATATTTCGATTTCAGTGGATATTCCGATATGGCGATAGGTCTCGGCAAGATGATGGGGTTCAACTTCCCCGAAAACTTCGATTATCCGTATATGAGCCGCAGTATCTCGGAATTCTGGCGGCGCTGGCATATGACCCTCGGAGGGTGGTTCAAGAGCTATGTTTATTTCCCGCTCGGCGGCAGCAGAAAGGGCACGGCGCGGACAGTTGTCAATCTGCTTATCGTGTGGACAATCACTGGTATCTGGCACGGCGCATCATGGAACTTTATGCTGTGGGGAGCATATTTCGGAGTTCTCATAGTGCTCGAAAAGCTGTTCCTCGGAAAGGTGCTCGAGAAGATACCGTCGGTGTTCAGCTGGCTGTATACGTTCGTGCTGGTGGTGTTCGGGTGGATAATGTTCGACGGCGTGGCGCCGGGAACTATAAACTTCGGCGATATGTTTAATCAAGTATTTACGTATATCGGCGCGATGTTCGGCGCGAACGGCGTTTTCGTGGACAACTACGCGACGAACGCGTTCGTCAACTATGGCGTGATATTCGCGATAGCGGTATTCGGAAGTACCGACGCGCTTAAAACCATTATTGAAAAGATAAAGGAAAAAGCGCCGTCGTGGGTGCAGTATGGCTACCCGATAGCGCAGATGGCGGTAATGCTCGCAAGCGTGGCGTTTATCACCACGTCAAGTTACCACCCGTTCCTGTACTTTAATTTTTAATCAACGCCAAAAGACACAATGTAATAGTTGCATAGTCAAAAGTCACATACAAAACGCAGCGAAGCGGAGTGAGTGGTGCGAGCTTTTGACTTTTAAATAAGGGGTTACTATGAAATTTAAAATGACACCAAACAAGCTGATGATAGCGCTTTTTGCGATCGTATTGCTTGTTATACCGATAATGACGATGTCGCTCCCGAAGCAGGAGAGGAGTGACAATGAAAACCGCACTCTCGCGAAAATGCCCACGCTAATCGACCAGAACAAGTGGAAGAAAGCGGACAGCATAGACGATTACATCAAGGCGGTGAAGTGGAAGTATATTAACAATCGCGGGGGCAAGGCGTTCAAGGACGACTTCGAGACCTATTTCTGCGACCATTTGGCGGGCAGAGAGATGTGGGTAAAGTCCTCAAACGCGCTGTTAAGGCTTTCGGGACAGCGCGAGCTGAACGGCGTATACACGCTCGATAATCAGCTTGTACAGACCTTCAAGGTCTATAACGAGGCAACGGTAAACGCATCAATAAAGGCGATGAACGCCTTTGCGGAACGTTTCCCGGATATCCCGATGTATATCATGCTCGCGCCTACCTCGCAGGAGATATTCGGATCACAGATACCCTCCTACACGGGACTTATGAGCGAGAAAGCGTTTATAGACAGCGTGTACGCTAAAATGGAGAATATCGGTACGATAGACTGCCTGAGCTACATTTCGGGTCATGCCAACGAATATGTTTACTACCGTACCGACCACCACTGGACCAGTCTTGGCGCATTCTACGCTTATCAGGCGGCGGCTAAGTCCCTGAATTACAGTGCCTACGGACTGAACGCATTCAACATTGAGACTGCCAGCCGTGATTTCCGCGGAACGCTCTACTCGCAAACCCTTGATGATAGTATCAGCCCTGATATCATGGAATACTACCTCCTTGCAAACGGAGAGCCTACCGTTAAGATGACCTGCCGTAACGACCGCGAGGTCAAAGTTTATGACAGCCTTTACGTCCGCGAATTCCTCAATGAAAAGGACAAATATTCGTCTTATACGGGCAGCAACGTGCCTATCGTGACCATTGAGACAAACGTCGACAACGGAAAGAGTCTGCTTATGATCAAAGACAGCTATGCGCACTCGCTCGTGCCGTTTTTGTCCAAGCATTACGGCAAGATAACAATGGTGGACATGCGCTATATCAATACGGGACTGAACAGCCTTATCAATATGGACGAGTTCACCGAGGTTATGTTTATGTACAATGTCATAGGCTTTTCCGAGGACGGCGATATCCCCAAGCTGGCTCTGACGAGATGAGGGAGCTGACATTTACCGTGAGTACGGAGGACAGCGAACTGACGACGCTGGATCTACTTCGTAAGCTGGGTTTCTCGCGCAGGAGCATCACCAAGCTCAAGCAGAGCGGCGGTGTCACGCGCGGCGGCGAAGTCCTCCGTACTATCGACAGAGTGAACGGTGGTGACGTTATCCGCGTCGTTATTGACGACAGTGCAAGCGAAAACGTTGTGCCTAATCCCGATATCCGCGCGGCGGCAGTCTTTGAGGACGATGATGTGATCGTTTTCGACAAGCCGCCGTTTCTGCCGGTTCACCCGTCTATACTGCATAGAACGGATACCCTCGCGAACCTGTTCGCGGCGATGTTTCCGAATGCGGCGTTCCGCCCGATAAACAGGCTCGACAGGAACACTTCGGGCTTGTGCGTTTGCGCAAAGAACAGACATGCCGCGTCGCAGCTTACAAAGAGCGTTTCCAAGACCTACTTTGCCGTAGTGGACGGTATTATAGAGGGGAGCGGCGAAATTGACATGCCGATAGGACGGACGGGAGACAGCATAATAAAGCGCGCGGTAAGGCAGGACGGACAGCCTGCTGTTACGCATTATAACGCCGTTTTGTATAAGAACGGCAGGACGATGTTGGAGATAACGCTCAAAACGGGCAGAACCCACCAGATACGCGTTCATTTTGCGCATATCGGTTATCCGTTGTGCGGCGACGATATGTACGGCGGCGACTGCTCGGCGATAGACAGACAGGCTTTGCATTGTGGACAGGTCGAGTTTTCGCAGCCCGTGACCGGGGAGCGTATATCGCTTGAGAGCACACTTCCCGAGGATATAAGGAGTTTGATTGAATAAATGAAGGAAAGATTATTGTGTGTAATTTTAGCACTGACGGTGATGCTGAGCGGCTGTTCTTCCGATAAAGTTACTGTGAACGGCAATTCAGCCGAGGTCTCCGCGGCTGGAGTAAGTATAGTGTTTCCCAAGGACTGGAAAGTTTATTCGGGAAACGATATCTACGAAGTTACATACAGCCGCAATCCCGATAATTACTTTTCGGCGGAGGCTCTGAAAAAAGATATGGAGGAAAACGGAGAACATTATATCGTTTACGCCGAAGCGCCCGCCGAGGACGCACTTGCGCTTTTTTCGTCGCAATCACTTGAGGACAGCGTGAACGAGGAGCTGAATGTTGGCTCGCTAGCGAGGACAACACATGACAGCACGGTGTTCGAGTACCGTGTAAACGGCTACTACACCGAAAGCAGTCTCACCGAGGAGACCATAGACGGTGTGAGCGGTTGGCTCTCGGATATAATGGTCTTCAAGGAGCGGGGTGGCGAAGCGATTTCCGAGCAGCGTGAGTTTATGTTTGAAAAGGCAAAAACAGTGTACTCCCTGCGGATTATCACGCAAGGGATTATCAGCGAACAAACGCAAAAGATAGCGATATCCGTGATATAATATAATAACGAACATAGATTGTCGTTTAAGTGTGTTGTAAGTTTTCTTTATCAGCGCAATTATGCCTACGGCAAAATGCTGCCAAAAGCAACGCGGGAATATTGGTGTATTTCAAGGCGGTTTTGGCGAAAATGACGAAAAAATATGCGGGCAAGCGGACAACAAAGCATGAAGCGCGGTCTTTGTGCGATGTTGCCCTAATTGTTATGTTAGACAAAAAAATAAAAAAAAACTGTAAATTTTTTAGATTTTTTTAAATAATACTTGATTTATTTAAGTGAATATTGTATAATGATAGAAGGATTATTCTGCACAATAGTGTAATTTTGACACGGTGCGTTGAAAATATGGTTGAAAAAGGGTTTGATGCGTTTGATTTTTGGCAGCAAGGTCATAAAGGTCGAGGTGCTGGACGAGAAGGGGAATATCATAATCGCAGCCGAAAAGGGGTTTGTTGTCCCTAAAAATATGCAGTCCGATGAGGATTGTATCGTAATGATAAAGGGAAAAAACCTCCCCGAGCTTGACCACAACAGGATTGTTTCGGTCGTTACAACGACAAAAAGCGGAGACAGAATAAAGTATTCCGGCGCGGTATCGGTCTCAATGGAGACGCAGATGAACATTCAGCTGCTGCGCTCGGGAGATACGAGGGTGCTCGAGGAGCGCCGCAGATTTTTTAAGATCAAGGTACACGAAAAGGGGAAGGCGCTGTTCTTCGTCCGTGATGAGAAAACCATAAGGTTCGATGAGCCTTTGACGATAGAGGTGCTGGATATAAACGTCGGCGGTGTGTTTCTGATGTGCGATCAGGACAAGGCGGAGTTTATGCTTGATGATCTGATTTGTGTGGAGATAGACCTGTTTATGGATTATCCGTTGAACGCTGCGGTGAAAGTGCTGAGAGTGCAGCGCGATTCCGAGGGCAATATCTGCGGCTACGGGTGCGAGTTCCAGGGGCTTACCGCGGCACAGGAGGATTATATCGGACGGTTCATCTACAAGGTGCAGTCCGAACAGCGGCAGAAAGAAGTCGCGATGGAAGAGATGTTTTGACGCAGCCGCACAATACGGTGGGCGCCACCATAAATTTAAATTATTTTCAGGGGGATAGACGATGAGAAAATCAACTCTTAAATTTGCTTTGATAGGTATTTTGCTTATCTTCGCAATAGCTCCCGTTCTTATTTTGGGAGTTGTAGGAACGTTTTCGATAATCGGGTACAGCAACGATGTAAGAATGAACGAGCTTTCCACCGTTTCCATGTCAAAGGCAGGTGCGGTCGAGACTATTATGTCGGGCTATATCGCTGATGCAACTGCTTTGTCGAAGATGGACACGGTAGTCCAGAATGCGAAAAATAACGATGGCGTGGCTTGGGACACGATAAATTCTTTCACAGACAATAATGCGGATATCTATGATACGCTTATTGTTGATACCAACGGCAATGTTCTTATCTCTTCAAAAAATATTGAACAGGGCAGCTTTGAGCACTTCAACGCGGACGGTATGCCCGTTGTATCGGGGCTAGTATCGTGGGAGAAGTACGGTTTTGACGCTATGTACGTATGCCGTGAGGTCTATGCAAATCCCGACAACAAAACCGGCGGCAAGCTCGGATATATCTGCTTGATAATTTCCCCCGAGTCGGACAGCATGCTTATGAAGGCTCTTTCGGGTACATACCTTGAGACTAATGCATACTTTGCGCTTATTGACAATAACGGCAATATGCTGAATTACGACAACAACGGCTCCGCAAAGAAGAGCGGAGAGGTAGACGCGGCGCTGACTGCCGAAAAGGACAATATTTTCAATCTCACACAGAATGTTTCGGGAGACAGCTCAAGCAATTTGAGTTCGGTTACAGGCAGAGCTGGCAAGTATGCGTACTCATGCGGAGCTATCACGAATGTGACTAACTGGAGATGGGTAGGTATCGTTGATGCCTCGATATTTACGGCGTTTGCGTTCAAAACTAATATGATTGGTTGGATTGCGATCGTTGTAATGGCTGTTCTTGCGGCTGTGATTGCTATGGTCGTTATTGGAAGATTTATCGGCGGTATGCAGCAAATGCTTAATACTATGAGCAATATCAATACGGAGGAGGGTATCTCGGGTCTGCGCTTCAATATCAAGAAGGGCAAGAGCGAGCTTGAGATGATTCAGGCGTCGTTCAACGATTTCCTCGATGAGGTTTATATCAACGGAGAGCGTTACAGAACCATTGCCGAGCTGTCCGACAATATGCTGTTTGAATGGGACTTCCACAAGGAGACCATGTATGTTTCGGACAATACGCTGGCGAAATTTGATCTGAACACTCAGGGCGCGACGCTCTCCAACGGTAAGTTCCTCGATTCGCTGATGACTCCCGATGATGCGGAGAAATATAAGCGCGACATAAACACCCTGCTTAAGAACCAATCGGGTTACAGCGCGGAGTATCAGCTGAAGGCAAAGAGCGGCGCTACCGTATGGGTATCGTTCCGCGCAACTTGCATCACAGACCGTCTCGGTGAACCGCTCCGTGTAATCGGCGTTATGACGGATATCGATAACGAGAAGAAGATGGAGCTTCAGCTCTCCGAGCGCGCGAGCTATGACTTCCTGTCTCAGCTTTACAACAGAAGTACGTTTATCAGAATGCTGTCCTCCGAACTTGACCGCAGAGGACCGAAGAAAATCGGCGTTATGTTTATAGACGTCGACGACTTCAAGTTTATCAATGACCGTTACGGACATACCGTCGGCGATGAGGTTATCCGTTTCGTTGCGGATACAATCCGCAAAAAAGTTGATGAAAAGGGCGGTCTCGCGGGACGTTTCGGCGGTGACGAGTTCGTACTTTGCTATACCGATCAGGCGGACGTTGCTAATCTTGAGCAGATCGCGATGGACATTATCGACGAGCTGTATCTCGGCTACACAACTGCCGAGGGTATGCTTATCAACGTAAGAGCGTCTATCGGTATCTCCTACTGTCCCGATCATACGGAGGACGTTAACGAGTTGCTGTCGTTCTCGGATACGGCGATGTACTTTGTTAAGAAGAACGGTAAAACCAACTATCACGTTTATGTTCCAGAGGATAGCGCATCAGGTGAGTATATTGATCCCGAGGGATTTTGATGCGGTCGGCAGCTTTTGAATAGTTTGAATAAAACTAAGGGCGCGCGGTTATTCTCGCGCCCTTATTCACTAAAAATTTTCCGGAGGACTGATTGTATTGGCAAAGGTAATTGCGGTAACTAATCAAAAGGGTGGCGTCGGAAAGACGACTACATGCAGCGCGCTCTGCGGCGGACTTTCCGCTATGGGATATAAGGTATTGGCGGTTGATCTCGACCCGCAGGGAAATCTCAGTTTCAGTCTGGGTGTGGAGGTTGAGGATAATTTCACGATTTACGACGTAATGAAGGGCAACTGTGACATCGGTGACGCGATAATAAGCGGCGAGACCTGCGACGTAGTTCCGTCAAATATATTGCTGTCCGGTCTGGAGCTTGAGATGACAGGCGTTGGCAGAGAATATGTTCTCCGCGAGCAGCTCGGCGACGTTGCCAAGAAGTACGATTATATCATACTCGACACGCCCCCCGCACTGTCGGTGCTGACGATAAACGCGTATACCGCGTCGGACGAGCTTATTATCCCGATGCTTTGCGAGATATTGTCGCTTCAGGGTATCGCGCAGCTCAAGCAGACGATCTTCGCGGTAAAACGCTATTACAACAAGGCGTTGTGTGTACGCGGCATATTGCTGAATAAGTACAATCCGCGTTATACGTTGACAAAAGAGGTCGAGGAGCTTGCGGAGCTGATAGCACAGCAGCTCGACACGTCGATATTCAAGACCAAGATCAGCGCTTGTGTAAGCATCGCAGAGGCGCCTGCTCACGGAGAGAGCGTTATCACCTATTCACCGAAATGCAGGGCGACTATTGAATATAAGGCTTTTATCAAGGAGCTTATAGGCCCGCACGAAAAGAAGGCTAAGCTTAAGAAAAACGGAGCGAAATAAATGGGCAGAAAACCTCGCAGTCCCGAGACAAAGCCTAGGTCTCCAAAGAGGTCAGAGGAGGTCAAGACCGATAATTCGGGCAATAAGACCCCGCAGGTGATGCGGTTGGTGGAACATGATAAAAATGCGGTCAACCCCGTTATTCTGGCGGGGAAGAGCCGCGTTCCGAAGCAGCTGCGCGGTCGTGAGCCGCTGTCGCGGCTTATGAGAATGGACCTCGGCGAGGAGTTTGCCGACAGGTCGGAGGATTCGGTCGTCGTGAACCTTACCGAGGCGGCTATCGAATACGAAGCTCCGGAGATACTTGACCGCTTCAATGCGTGCAGCTGTCACAAGTGTGTAGAGGTGTTTTCGCGGATAATATCCGAAAAAGTTCCCGCGCGTTTTGCAAGGATCAACAGATCCGCGCGTTCTGGCTCGCGCGAGCTCCGCGAGAGAATGGAGCCCGTGCGCAAGATAGTGCTGTCGGAGATGATAAGGGAGCTTATCGGTAACAAAAAACGCTGTTTCCATGATGAATAATTTGGGAAATTTTACTTGTTGAATTATTTGGCTATTTATGGTATAATAAGAATAATGTTTCAATCTTACAGAAATAACTTAAAAATAACAACATAATATTGGGTATGGCGGCGGCTTGCCGCTGTGGCATATTATTTTGTTAGGGAATATATGGGAAATTTGTTTGAAATTCAGTAATTTCAGCGTGAAATCAACAGGAGTAAAAAATGGCTTTAGATATCGGAATTGATCTTGGAACAGCAAACATTATAATTACTATTGCGGGTAGAGGTATCGCGCTGAACGAGCCCTCTGTTGTGGCTTACGATAGGAAAAAAAAAGCGGTCGTCGCGGTCGGCACCGCGGCGTACAAGATGATCGGCAGAACGCCTGAATATATCGTGGCGGTGCGCCCGCTCAAGGACGGTGTTATCTCAGACAACGATATGACGCAGGCGATGATAAAGGAGTTTATCAATATCGTCAACGGCGGATTTATGGTCAAGCCGCGCATCGTGCTGTGTGTTCCCAGCTCTGTTACGGATGTTGAGCGCAGGGCGGTTGTTGAGGCGGCGTTGTCGGCGGGAGCGCGTAAGGTGTTTTTGATAGAGGAGCCTATCGCGGCGCTTATCGGCGCGGGTATCGACATTTCGCGCCCTAACGGCACTATGGTCGTGGATATCGGCGGCGGAACGTCGGACGTTGCAATCGTGTCATTTAACGGTATCGTTCAATCCCGCTCCGTAAAAATGGCGGGAAACAAAATGGATGCGGCGATAATCCGCCACATTACGCAGAAATACAAGATATTAATCGGCGAGAAAACCGCCGAGAAAGCAAAAATGGAGATCGCCAACGTTTTCAAGCCTACGGGCATGAAGAAGATGATCGTCCGCGGAAGAAATCTGCTCAGAGGTCTGCCAGAGAGCATTGAGATAAGTGATCTCGATACCTACGAGGCGCTTCACGAGAACGCTATGGAGATAGTAGAACAGGTCAAGCTGGTGTTGGAGTCTACGCCGCCCGAGCTGGTAGGCGATATCCTCAGCAACGGCATTCTGCTGACGGGCGGGGGAGCCCTTCTCGGAGGATTGTCTGAGCTGATAACCGACAGAGTGGGAGCGCCGTGCTTTATCGCGGAAAATCCTATCGAGTGCGTTGCAAGGGGCGTCGACGAGGCGTTCAAGATGTCCGATTCGCTGCTGGACGGCTTCGAGCAGGTGCAGCTTTACGGGTTTCATTGACAGCAAACGGCGGAGTGTATGCTCCGCCGTTTTTATGTTTAAATCAAATCGTCCTCATGTGCCAGTACATCGGATAAAACCTCAATATCGACAAGGTCTGCGGTTACCGTTTGAGCTGCAAGATATTTTATATTGGAAATCGTCATGCGAACATATGCAGTATCGCCAATCCCGATACAGCCGAGGTAAAGCTCCGATGGATTATCCAGTCCTATAAGATTGATCTCATTGACCGTATACAATTCCCCGCCACCATATGACTTTGCGACCATATAGGTTTCCGGTTCAATTTTATATATCATGCTGGCGGGCATAATAGGCAGCTTGTTCTCGGTCGGTGTCAACCGCAGCTCTCCACCGTCGGGTTCGTATGAGTTGCGATTGCTGCTGCTAAGGTATCCCATAAGAGTTGCTCCTTCCATCAAATTCCGCCAATTGAGAAAAAACGGGCACATCGCAAGTATAATATGTCTGATATTTGTCAAAGTTATCTTTGTTATAATTATTGAATGTCGAAGTTGCGCTTTTCAGCGTCAGTCCGCATATCTCATCACCGACGTTTATACGGTTCCACGCGTTTTTATTTTCGGGCAGCACATTTTTAAATTCCGCTCCGTTAAACATTTCGGGATTATCGAAACTGCTATATGCCTCTCCCGTGGGTTCTTTGAAATATTGAAAGCCCTCGCAAAAAATTGTTAAGCACTCGTCTTCGACAGTGATCTCCGAAGCCTTTTTGTTGAAATCCGAATCATTGCTTGTAATTTTTGTGACCTCGGTATCATAAATCGGCATTTCATCGGGACCTATAAAAATCGTAGGTTCGCCGCTTGGCACGTTCGGAGCGTTTGCAGCACTGTCGCCGAAGGAACTACTCTCTGAATTTTCCGAAGCGCTTTCGGAGCTTTCCACCGTTGAAGAGCCACCTAAATCGTAAATTATATTGTTAATATTACTTTTGGTAATATTCTCGCCGTTTTCGGAATCATTCCCCGAGCAGCCGCCTATCGTCAGCGAACAAACCGCTATCATTATGCTGATAACGCCGACTGTAACTTTCGATCTCATAACGATTACCTCCAAAATATGTTTATGGGAAATATTCCCTCCCAACAATAAGGACGATAAAAAACATGAAATCTTACAAAAAATTTAAGTTTTCCAAAAAAGGCGGAGCTCTGAACTCCGCCTTAATTATTTATATCTCAACGTCCGCGTCATAGTCCACGCCGTCGATACCAAAGCCGAACATCTCATAGAAGTCCTTCCAGTAGCCGTCGATATCGGTTAGCTCCTTGAAGTTGTCAGCGGTGAGGGTCTCCCACGCCTTTGTGACTTCGGACTGTATCTCGGGAAGCATTTCCCAGTCGTCCATGCGTATCTGCCCGTCGCCGTCAAGGTTGAGCTCGTTATTGCAGAGCTTGGCGAACAGCCTGTACATCTGCTCGATACAGCCCTCGTGATTGCCGTGCGCTTTCATTATCTTGTAGAGAATCGAAATATACAGCGGCACTATCGGAATAGCCGACGACGACTGTGTTACAAGCGCCTTGTTTACTGAGACATACGCTTTAATGCCGTTTTCGGTGATCTTCTTCGCGGTCGCCAGCAGGTGAGCCTTCGCTCTGCCGATAGATCCCTCGTAGTACATCGGGTGGGTTAGCTTGGGACCAATATAGGAGTACGCGAGTGTTACCGCATTGTCCTCAAGAGCGTCCGCGGCTTTGAGCGCGTTTATCCACGCCTCCCAGTCCTCGCCGCCCATTACCTTTACAGTGGCCTCGATCTCCTCGTCGGTGGCGGGCTCTATAGTGATCTCGGAAACAGTGTTGTTGCGCAGGTCGATAGTCTTGTTGGTGTAAGGTGCGCCCGTGGTCTTGAGAACGCTTTTGTAGACGGTCTCGCCTACCGTTCTTCTCGGAGCGGCGAGCGAGTACACGACCATATCCACCTTGCCGAGATCGGAATTGATAAGGTCTATGACCTCCTTTTTGCACTCGTCTGAGTAAGCGTCGCCGTTGACGGATTTTGCGTACAAGCCCTCCTCGGCGGCGAATTTCTCAAACGCCTTGGTATTGTACCAGCCCGCGGTGCCCGTCTTGTTTCCACCACCTTCTTTATCAAACATCACGCCGAGAGTAGCCGCGCCGCAACCAAACGCCGCCGATATCCGCGATGCAAGTCCGTAGCCCATCGACGAGCCGATAACAAGCACTTTTTTCGAGCCGTTCAGCCTGCCTTTGGACTTAACGTAATCTATCTGCTGCTTTACCGCAGCCTCGCAGCCCACGGGGTGGGCGGTGGTACAGATAAAGCCTCTTACCTTGGGTTGAACTATCATAACCTGATCCTCCTATTCTTATCTATCATATTATATTATACCACAATTTTCCTGCTTTTGCAAGAGCATATCCGAACAATGTATAAAAATTGCGGAATGTTACAAAAGGGTTACAAATAATTACAATACTGTAATAAATGTTGAATTTTTTTCTGAATGTGATATAATATTGATAGAGAGATAAATACATAAATGGGGGGATGTGCGATGAAAAAGCTTATCTCGGTTATCTTTTTGATTGCATTGGCGGCGGCTGTGACAGGTTGCAGCGTTTCAGCGGGAGGTGCGCCCAATGTTTCCGATATCAGCGACAGTACAGTCTCGCTGACTAAAGAAGAAAGCACTGGTATCTCGACAACCGAAAAAGAACACAGCATTGACACTTTCGTTGACAAAGCCACCGATATGTCTTTGATTATCGAGGAGAATACACAGTCAATAGAACTGAACGAAGAGCAGACGGCGATCGTGACAGAGCTTTTCGATACTTACGCGAAAATGAACCTGCTGTTCTTCAACAGTAATTATGAGTGCAAGACTGCGCTTGATATGTTCGGCGGCACGGAATACGAGTGCGCGAGGATATTCGCTGACAGCAGGGGAATGAACCCCGAGGGATTTTCCGTGACGACGGCGGGCAACCTCAACAATGACAGGCTTATAAAGTATACGGGCACTGCCGTGAACACTATTGACAAATACAACGCGCTGCGCCGCCAATACTTCACCGACGGTTTTATAGATCGCTTTGATTACGCCAAGGACGGAGTGAACAGCAGTATCGACAAGTTATGGGAGGAGAACGGCGCGGTTTACAGGACGTGTCTCGAGGGCGGCTTGACGGTAACGCTCGGCGATGACGGAATGGCAATACCGCTGTATGTCCGCTGCTGTGAGGAGGACAACGGTGTGATAACGGTTCGGGTGTTTAAGGATATGACGGAATTTTGCGGACAACCCGACGGAGAAATGCTGTCGTTTACACTTGTTGTGCGGTCGGACGGCGGATTCAAGGTCGATAAGATCACGAACGGAAACGGTGATGAAACCTTTAAATTCTATAACAAATTCAAGTTAATGATATAAAAAAATGGGGCTGTGCCGCGCATAGCCCCATTTTATTCGTGTTTTTTATAATCTTAATGTAAGTCTCAAGATCATCATCAGAGCAAAGCTTTCGGCGAGCCTTACCTTTGATCCCGTTTTCCGCATAGCGTAGGTCATTACCTCGGCTACCGCGCAGAACTTGTCAACAAGCGTTATCATAAAGGTTTCGCGGTGGCGCGGGAGGGTCTTCGTCATCGGCCACATATGGTTGATTATCATATCGCTCTCAAGCTCGTTCAGCGGGAACATCTGTGACGCGTTGTAAAACGCGATGTTCGCGTGCTCGGCTGGGTGAGAGTTCGCAACCTTTTGATGGGTCTTGCGGTTGTAGAAAAACAGATCGTGAAGCAGTCCCGCGCGCGCCGCCGATTTTGCGTTCAGGCGGAAGAAGCGGCAGAGCAGGAAATTGTAGTATGACACGTTCAGCGAGTGCTGAAACCGTGTCGTACCGCAGTGATGCCTGAACTCGCTCAGGCTGAGTACCGATCTGTTGTCAAGAAGATCGCGCACGCATGCATAATATTCGTCCTGTTTGGATAAGTCCTTTTTTGAGAGCACGGCTCTGAACATAAATAAAATCACCTTTACAGAATTTGTTTGATACTTATGGTATCTATATTGTAACTCATTTTCCGCATTATTTCAATGGTTATTTTTTACTTTGTGAAAAATTCACAAAATTTTTAAAAAAAGTTTGTGCAACTTGAAATTCCTCTTTTTATTTCTTTATATTTACCATTCAATTTGCCCAACGCACCATAACACCGCTTTAAATCTTACATAATTAAGCTTAAATATTATGATAACGATTACTTTTGTGCAACATTCACAAAAACGCCCCTTTCTTTTTCTATATAATTATGTGTATTGTCGGACTTGTAATAATTAAGCATTTGGTGTATAATTAAGTTATAGGATTTTTATTAAAGTATATTTGCGTTTTGAGATCGTTATAAATATAATTTTGGAGGTGCGGTATATTGAGTAATTTTAAATGGATGCCACTGGCGGGGTTAAACTTATCGGCCGCTAATCTTGCGGCAGCGGAAAAGCTGCGCAGGTTCAGCTTTGCGGTGAACTGCGGAGAGTTCGGCTCGGAGAAATACACCAAGGCGGGACTCTGCATTTACGACGTGCTTGCGGAAAAGGAGAACCCGAATATCCTTATTGTTACATCAAAAAGCGAGCTGTACAGCTGGTACAGGGTGATGGTGACAGGGCTTGGCGCGGATTTCAAAATTATTACGGGTGCTCCGAATTCTTTGCTGTTCTTTAACAAGTTCGGCGCGGGACTGTATATGATGTCCTCCGAGACGCTTTTCGGGGACAATGTTCTCAAAAAGAAGGCCGACAAGAGCTTTTTGTGGGATCTGATAATTATCGATGATGAACTTAACAGCGGTGTTCCCGATTATAAGAAGTACCGTGAGAACCTCGTATGGTGCAGCGACAGACTGCTTATCAATACGTCGTTTCCGGCAAAGACGGACGAAGACAAGGCGGAGCTTATCTCGCTTATAAAGAGCGTGCTGTCCGACAGCGAAAAGACCGAGAAGGCGGATGAGATAGACTTTGACGCGGGAGCGTCGCGGCTTGACGAAGAGTCAGCGGTCATGAGATATTTCGATGTACCCGTATATTCCGATAAGTTTGCGCGCAGGGTGACGTTTATCGACTACGGCTTCGAGGAGGACACTATGGTAAATCTCCGGAGACGTGTAGACCTGCGTTCGGGATTGCCTACATACCGTTTCGGTGGCAATGTTTTCGCGGCTTACGATTGTGAGAAATTTGATAAAGAGCGTCGGGCTTACATAAAATCCTCGTATACACGCTCGGACGTCGAGGATTTGAGAACATTCGATAAAAAGCTTGACAGTCTGCTCAATTATCTCGACGAGGAAAATGGCAGAGTGATGATTTACTGCTGTGATAAAGAAACGTCGGAGTATCTGCGCAAGGCGCTTACCTGTATGTACGGCGCAGATGTGAGGGTGGCGCGCGACGAGCTGTCAAGACCGGAGGATATAGCGAGAAAGCTTTCGGTGAATGCCGAGGGCAATTATCCGAGAATATTGATCGGCACGGACAATCTCGGCACGGTCAGCGACGGAATGAGCGGTATCGGTTGCATTATCAACTACGAGCTCCCGCTGTCTCCCGCGCTGCTTGAAAGAAGAATGACAAGACACGGCAGCGTCAAGGAGGCGGAGAGAAAATTCGTCATCTTCCGCGATAAGAATAACCTGTTCGATACCTGCGCACTTGAAAGGGTGCTGTATCTACGGCTTGAGGACGGCTTCTGCGGAAAACTCCCCGCAAGAAATATCCTGCTTGACGTTCCCGAAAAAGCAGATTGCCTGAACAATCTTATCGGCGACCTCAAGTATATACGCGGCGTTGCTAAGGAGATAGACAACTGTCTCGATCTTATTAAAAAAGTAAAGTGCGAATACGCTATCCCGGAGACGCAGACTATTGCCAACAGCAAGCAGCTTGCGGAATTCGCGGAGAATATGCTTGACAGAATGTATAAGCTGTTCGGACTGAGCGAGAGCTCTTCCGCCGATGATATAGCGGCGTCGGTAAACGCGCTGAGCGGTTTGTGTATCGTGCGCGACGGAAAACTCGCGAAGGCTCCCGAATGCGGCGCGATGTCGGATTCGTTCACTAACGACAGCTACTCCAATCAGCCGTTTGCTCTTGATGCGCTAAAGGGTCTTTCCGATGCGAAGGCGCAAATAGACGAACTGCATAAGGGCAGTGATTTCCACCTCAAGATCAAACAGGAGATAGTTTCTCTCAACGACTGCATACAATATCCGGTGCTGTACGGAATATGGAAATACAGGGCAAAGGAGCAAGATTCCGATCGCTCCTTTAAGGATTATATCAAGATATATAACGACGGTATTTGATTTGTTATTTATGGCTCCACCGTGCGGAGCCGATCCGATGATTATAAAAGCGCGGAGAAACGAGGCGTAGATAATGAGCGAGAGCTATGAAACAGTGGAAAAGCTGCTCGGCGATTTTTTTGAGCGAAACACAGCGGGCGACAAGGAGGGTATGAAGTCGGTCATCGACGATATTCAGCAGAAACTGAAATCGGGCGCGGTCGACAGCGATCCCTTCAAGGATTATTTCAACAATATGTATGCCGGCAGAGGCGCTATAAACGTAAACGGTATCGCCAAGGACTATCCCAGAGAGTCCATTATACGCGAGCTTTTGCAGAACGTGTTCGGGTGCGATTACGAGTCGCCCGATATCAAGGTTATGATCGAGTTCCTCGACGAGGGTCAGGTAAAGCTCACCTACAACGAGACGGGATTTACTTTGGCGCAGGTGTTCTACTACCTTTCCGTAGGGCGCAATGATGGCGATAAAAAGCGCGAAGGTCGTTTCGGTCTCGGCGCTAAGAGCGTTTTCGCGAACGTCGACTGGTTTAAGATGCGCTCTAACGATTATTCGCTGCGCGTCGTTAACGACGACGGTACGCTTAAGGTGCGAGAGCTGGAGCTTAACGGACAGCATTTCAATCACACCGAAATTGTATTTGCGCTGCCCGAGAACGAGCAGGAGGCGCTGCATGAGAATCTGACGACGCTTACCTCGAAAAAGGGCGTTTATATCAATATGGTAGACCTTTGCTTCGCATTTATCAGAAAGAAAAATCTGAAGTCTGCCGATGAAGAGGAATGCACGACAAGAACGTTCAATATTGCTATCATCAATTACGGCAAGCCTGAGGTAGTTTACAAAATACAGCTTTACAGGAAAACCGAAAACGATATTCCGAAGGTAAGGTTCTTTGAAAATGGCAAGAGTGTGGCGGATTTTCTGCATGCCGAGCGAGACGGGTTCACTTACCTTATACCCTACGCTATTTCGGGAGCCAAGCGCGACGCGGCTAAGGTGCTGATGAGCAAGTACAACTACTTCTCCACCTACGAGCTGACGGGCTTTGTGCGCGCGAACAGCGTGGATTTCGTTGATGAGCAGCTTTCCGCATTCTTTGTTTCCGTGCCAAATAAGTACATCACAAACAACCGTTCGGGTATCAAATACGATTCGCTCGAGGAGTGCTCGGGCAAGATCGAGCAGGGTATCCTCTCCGTTGCGGAGGATTACAAAAAGCTGTTCGTGCTGGAGCTTGCCCCGCGGCAGGATGTTCCCGACCGCTATATGCTCCGCCCGAAACAGTATGTTTTCGAGTTCTTCTACAACTATGTAAACAACAGCGGTATAGTAAAGGGTCTGCTCGAGAAATTCGGCGACAGCGTTTCCGTGCTGTTCCCGCACTCGCCCGAGCCCGTGCTGTTTGAAAGTCTGCGCAAGAACGGCTTCTTCACCGAGCGCGGCGGCGTCTCAAAAGAGGAGCACGAGGACGGCAGCGCTGCAAAGGCTCTCGAGCAGGATATCGAGCAGATGAACAACTGGTACGGTAAGGACGACAACCATGTTCTTGTCGCGCGGTATGACTGGGTGGTTCCTGGAACGGACGAGGGTGGCAAAGAGTACCTCTATTCGTTCTATCAGGACGGAAACCAATACTTTATATCCTCCGACGGCGGTCACAAGATAAAGGATTATGAGCTTGCGGCAAGCTTCAGGAGCATTATAAGTCTCAAGCTTAACGAGAGCATAGTAAACGGCTCCGTTGCCGATGAGAACGCACTGGCGGACGCGTTTGCGGTTATTGACGAGATGTTCGGCGAGAATTACCGCATTTCGATGAAATACTTCCAGTTCGTCATCACGTCGGGTACGGCGAACGTTCAGTTTGAGATCTCTAAGATCAACATAGGCAACCTTAAGAAGGCATACGATACCTTGGCGGCTCATGAGATGAGGTTTGAAAATCATCAGATATTCAATCAGGTCATCACGCTTATGGTCAACTCCTTTACTAACGGTAAGGACACTATTCAGTTTCTTCAGGAGATCAAGAGTCAAGGCGGCGAAGTAACGCTGGCGCTCGATATCAACAAGCGCTACCGTTTTTCCGTTTACGGAAAGCAGTTTATGATCCCGCCGAACATCACCAACGCGGAGCTGTTGGATATAGTCGGCGACGTTTACGCGCTTATCGAGAGCGGTCTGCTCAACAACCGTGTATTTGATTTTCCGTGTTCCGCGGGACGGTTTAACTTCGATACTCAGGACGTTCTGTCGGTACTTCCCGACGCGCGCAACGCAGACGCTGTCGAGCAGATCATGGCTAAGGTATGTGTGTGCGACCTTGGGATGGATAAGATCGCGCTGTTGGATAAGGATAATAAGCTGAAGAAGATCGTTGACCTGTCCGCACCGATTGAGGCGGAGGATATGACTAACAGCGTCAAGATCGTTATCCTGCGCGACGGTATGTCCAAGCCGCAGTACGCGAGCTTCGCGGAATTTCTGCTCACGGGTAAGAATAAGAACCGTCTTGCTGCGCTGTATTCTGGCACGGAGGAGCCGAACTTAGTGTTGCTCGATCAGTTGCCTTACTACTATAAGCCCGTTCCCGCAATCAGCCGCAAGGAGTTCGATTATATGCTTGAACAGGTGCGTATGATCGCGCCGTATGAGAAGGGCAATCAAAAGGCTTACCGCAACTATTTCGCCCGCGACATAAACGCAAAGCTGTACGGCTACGGCGGCGTCTGCCCGTGCTGCGGATATGAGACGGGCGTACTGAACAGCTTTGTTGTCAAGAAGTTTACGATAGGGCTTATGAACGGCGAAAAGGAGCAGAAGTTCAACTTCTCGCTGTATCTCTGCCGGAATGACGCGGCTGCCGCTTCGGGCTGGCTTATCGACGACGTGAGCATCGGCGGTATGACACCGTTCCTGTGGCTGGAGGAGATTGCGGAGATCGACAGTATACCGCCCGAGTTCCTGTACTGCCGTATCAAGTTCCGCAGGCAGGTAACTTACGATATCGTTGAGCCCGGTGATACCAACGTTCCCGAGACCGTATACGACGGCGCTCCCGAGGTGCTTGACATAGTGCTCAGTCCGCTGATGGCGGCCAAGTGGTTTGAGGACAACGCGTCTCCCGCTACGCGTGAGGCCGCAATAAAGGAGGCTGCTGCTAAGTTAGAAAAGCCTGTCGAGGAGCCTGCGGCGGAGATCAGCGCGGTGCTTGAGGTTCCCGAGGAGGACAACGAAGAGATCGTTACCGAGATCAAGCCTACCGAGGAGATCAACCGTATGAGAGTAGGCGCGGAAAAGGACTTGATGTCCGGCGGATTAACTCCTAAGCGTCTCAATAATATCGGTGACGTTCAGATGTAATGTTTATTATAGTCAAGTCTTAAACCGTCGCTCGTGCTTAGCCGAACGGCGGTTTAAGACTGCTACTGAGAGTGTGAATTTTTTAACTATGAAAAATGTAAGAAAGGATTGGTGAATTTTGAGTAAACTGCATTCCGTCAGACTGCCGCATTTCAGCGGCTCTGCGGAGCAATTGACCAGAAAGATCCCCATGCCCGAGATAGTGGCTATCAGTATGCTGCAGCATATAGGCGCCCCCTGCGAGCCCTGTGTGGCGGTGGGAGACAACGTTAAGATCGGGCAGAAGATCGGCGATACGGAGGCGTTTATGTCCGCGCCCGTTCACGCTTCGGTGAGCGGGATTGTCAAGGAGATAAAGGACGTTATGAACGTCGGAGGGCGGCTGTGTAAAACGGTCGTTATCGCGAACGACAATAAGAACGAAATGTCTCCCGATATCAAGCCGCCGAAGGTCGACACGCGCGAGGAGTTTATTAAGGCAGTTCGCGAGAGTGGAGCCGTTGGCTTGGGTGGAGCGGGATTTCCCACGCACGTAAAGCTGGCATATGACCGCAGCAAGGTCAAGATTGACTATCTGCTGCTGAACGGAGCGGAATGTGAGCCGTATATCACGAGCGACTATCGCGAGCTTATTGAGAATTCCGACAACGTTCTCGCGGGTATTGATCTTGTAATGACTAAGCTGGAGATACCGAAAGCGATAATCGGTATCGAGGCAGACAAGCCGGAGGCTATCGCTAAGCTCGAAAAGCTTGCGATACGTTACCCGAATATTTCCGTGCAGAGGTTGCCGAGCGCGTATCCGCAGGGCGCGGAGAAGGTGCTCGTACATACGCTTACAGGTCGTATCATCGGCGAGGGCAAGCTGCCGTCGGATGTTGGCTGTATGGTCATGAACGTGTCGACGGCGGGATTTATTTACGGCTATGTCAAGACGGGTGTGCCGCTTGTCAAGCGCCGCATCACCGTAGACGGCGATATCGTGAACTCCCCCGCGAACTTTTTTATCCCCGTGGGAACGCTCCTGCACTCGGTTGTCGGCTTTGCTGACGTGCGCAAGCAGCCCGACAGGATAGTCCTCGGCGGACCGATGATGGGCGCGTGCGCGTTTGATCCCGATACTCCGCTCGGCAAGACCAACAATGCGGTGCTGCTGTTCGGCGGCACAAAGGAGCGCAAGCAGAGCGCGTGTATCCGCTGCGGACGCTGCGTGAGAGCCTGCTCGGTCAACCTTATGCCGACCGAGCTTGAGAGCGCGTATGACGCTCGCGACGCGGAGGCGCTGGAAAAGCTCAAGATAAATCTCTGCATGAACTGCGGCGCGTGCAGCTTCGTCTGCCCCGCGAAGCGTCAGCTGGCCGAGAAAAATCAGCTCGCTAAGGATTTCCTGCGGCAGAGCAAAGCGAAACAACAAGGAAAGTGAGGTGGGGTAAATGAATAAATTGTTTGTTGAGTCGTCGCCGCATATACGCAGCGCGTGGACTACGCAGAAGATAATGCTGAACGTAATTATCGCGCTTTGCCCCGCGCTCGTTATGTCCACATACATATTCGGAATTAAGGCGTTGCTGCTGACGGTCATCTGCTGCACGTCGTGCGTGCTGCTGGAGTTTCTGTTCAACAAGATAACAAAGCGCGAGGATACCATTTCCGACCTTTCGGCGGTGGTTACGGGTATGCTGTTAGCGTTCAATCTGCCTGTTGACCTTCCCGTTTATATGGCGATAATCGGCTGCTTCGTGGCTATCGTTATCGTGAAGTGCCTGTTCGGCGGCATCGGTCAGAACTTCGCGAACCCCGCGATAACCGCGAGAATAGTGCTTATGATGTCGTTCGCGGGCGCAATGACCAAGTGGACCGCGCCGTTCTCGTGGAAAGAGGGCGTGGACGCGACTGTGTCTGCTACGCCGCTTGCTGCGGAGACGCTCCCGTCGATGCCGGATATGTTCTTCGGCTTCCGTGCGGGTTGTCTGGGCGAGACCTGTATCGCGGCGCTGCTTCTTGGCGGTCTGTACCTGATGTTTATCGGGCTGATACGTCCCGCTACGCCGATATGCTTCATCGGCACGGTGGCGGTGCTGTCGTTCTTCTACGGCGGCTGCGACTTGAACTTTATGCTGTATCAGCTGATGTCGGGCGGTCTGGTTCTGGGCGCGTTCTTTATGGCGACCGACTACGCGACAACTCCGCTGACAACAAAGGGCAAAATAATATTCGGTGTGGGGTGCGGACTTATCACATTCGCGATACGTCAATATGCGTCAATGCCCGAGGGTGTTTCATTCTCCATTTTGGTAATGAACTGCCTTACTCCTCTTATCGACAGATATACAGCTCCGAGAGCACTCGGTGCCGTTAAGCCGAAAAAGGAGGGTAAGCAATGATGGAAAAACTCAAACCCGTTTATGTGCTCGCGCTTATCGCGGCAATTATTTCTGGGCTTATCATAGTGGTTTATAATCTTACCTACGTCGACACCACGAATATCCTCACGGATAAGCAGGCGGCTGCCGTAACGGCTATTTACGGCGGCACAAAGGACGATTACGAGATCGTACCGCTTGTTATCAAGAACGAAAATAACGAAAACGTACCGACTGAGATCGGCAAAAAGCTGACCGATGCGGGTCTTGATATAGCAAAGGTCATCAGGAAAAAGAGCGACGGCAGTTTGGCGTTCGAGTGTCTTGTAAAGGGTTACAAGAAAGGCTTTGACATTATGGTTGGAGTTAAGGACGGAGTGGTCGCGGGAGTAGCGATAGTATCCGTCGGCGAGGAAACTCCGGGTCTCGGTACGAACACCAACGATCCGAAATTTCTCGATAATTTCAAAGGAATTTCGAACAAGGCAACTATCGTTAAGACCGCGCCGTCAGCCGCTGGCGAGGTTCAGGCGGTAACGTCGGCGACGTTCTCGTCAAAGGGCGTTGCGAATGCGGTAAATATTGCGCTTGAAGCGTTTAAAATAGTAGGAGGTGAGGCACAGTGAGCTATTTAAAGGAATTTACCAAGGGACTGATCAAGGAAAACCCGACGCTGGTAACGTTGCTCGGAATGTGCCCGACCTTAGCTATCACTACCATGGCGAGCAACGCTATCGGAATGGGCGCGGCGGCGACGTTTGTGCTTGTCTGCTCCAACGTTGTAATTTCTCTGCTGAAAAAGTTTATCCCCAAACAGGTTCGCCTGCCATCGTATATCGTTGTTATTGCGGGCTTTGTAACGCTTATCAGCCTGATATTGCAGGCGTCCGTTCCCGCGGTTTATGACGCGTTGGGAATTTATCTGCCGCTTATTACGGTAAACTGTATCATTCTGGGTCGCGCGGAGATGTTCGCGTCTAAGAATAACATAGCCGCGTCCGCTCTTGACGGCGTGGGAATGGGCATCGGCTTTACGCTGGCGCTGCTGGCGGTAGGCTCGATACGTGAGATATTCGGCTCGGGAACATGGTTCGGCATAGAGCTTATCCCCGAGGCGGCACAGGAGGCGATCAAGCCAATGACGATATTCGTGCTGCCCGCGGGAGGTTTTTTCGTGCTCGGCTGCGTTATCGCCCTTGTGAACAAGATTGCCAACCGCAAGCCCCCCGAGGCCACGGGCTGTGCGGCTTGCCCTAACAGAGACAGCTGCATTAGCGTCGCAAAGGCGGAAAATTCTGTTGAAAATACGGAAAAGGAGGAGAATAAGTAATGGAGCTTGCAAAAAGTATGATGATAATTCTCCTCACGGGTATTCTGACGGATAACTTCGTGTTGTCGAAGTTCCTCGGTATATGCCCGTTTCTCGGCGTTTCCAAGACCTCTAGCGGATCGCTCGGAATGGGCTGCGCGGTAACGGCGGTAATGGTCTGCGCGACTGCCGCGACGTATCCGCTGTATCATATGTTCCTCGTTCCGATGCATTTGGAATACCTGAACACGATACTGTTTATCCTCATTATTGCGCTGTTCGTGCAGATGATTGAAATGGTGCTGAAAAAATACATTCCCGCGCTGTATAAGTCGCTGGGCGTGTATCTGCCGCTTATCACGACAAACTGTGCGGTTCTCGGCGTTACGCTGCTGAATATTGACGAGGGCTACAACTTCCTTGAGAGCATTATCAATGCGCTCGGTGCTGGTCTCGGCTTTATGATCGCCATGCTGATCTTTTCGGGAGTCCGCGGACGTCTTGAGCGCTGCAACGTTCCCAAGGCGTTTGCGGGTATGCCGATAACCCTTGTGGCGGCGTCTATCGTGTCCTTATCGTTTGTCGGCTTTGGCGGATTGGTTGACGGACTTTTCGGAGGTGCATAATGGAGATATTTATGACTTATGTTCTTCCCGTAATTATTTTTGCGGTGATCGGTGCGGCGGCGGGCGGACTGCTGCTGCTCGGTTCGAAGTTCCTGGCAGTCGAGACGGACGAGACGGTAGCGAAGATCGCCGAGGCTCTCCCGAACGCAAACTGCGGCGCGTGCGGCTATTCGGGCTGCGAGGGTTATGCAAAGGCGGTTGCGGCGGGCGAGGCTCCCAACAACAAGTGCAAGCCCGGCGGAGCTGCCGCTGCCGAGAAGATAGCGGCGATAATGGGTCAGGAGGCGCTAGTGAGCGAAAAGGAGGTTGCGTTTGTGCGCTGCAACGGCTGCAAGGGCGCGACAGAGGAACGTTACAGCTTTATCGGAACGCCGTCCTGTGCGGCTACCGAGCGCTTCTATAACGGCAAGGGCAACTGCCGCACCGGTTGCGACGGCTACGGTGACTGTGTCGCGGTTTGCCCCGAAAACGCTATCTCTATAATCAACGGCGTTGCTGTTGTCAATCCCGCAAAGTGTGTTGCTTGTGGAAAGTGCGTGGCGGCGTGTCCAAATCACCTTATCGTTATCCACCCCGCAAAGCAGAAGGTCGACGTGCGGTGTTCCTCCAAGGACATCGGAAAGGTCGCGAAGGATATCTGCAAGAACAGCTGTATCGGCTGCAAGATATGCGAGAAGAAGTGCCCAGAGGGTGCTATCACCGTTTCCGACAACCATGCTACTATCGATTATTCGAAGTGTACGGGTTGTGGAACGTGTGCGGCGGCTTGCCCGAGAAAGTGCATAACTTCGCTGCCCGAATGTCGATAAGCATTTAAAAAGTCCAAGCGGATAGCTTGGACTTTTTTACTGTCTATTTCTGTCTGCGTGACTTGCCGTTTATCTGTGCGATACGCCGTTTTATTGTCAAATACTGCGATATCCATATTACCGCATAGATGGCGAGGAATGATCCGAAATATCCGAGTGTACCTGCGGCGTTATGCGGCATCCACTGCAGAGAATACGCGGCGGGGAAGGTTGCCGCGGAGCAGACAATCAGGTGTGTGATCGTCGTTCGCAACAGACTCTTTCCTTTTCCCATATCGACGACATACCGCCCCATAGAGCAGCATGCATACGGTTTGAAGGGTAACAGCATTTATTTCGCTGCCGCATTGCTCTATCAGCAACGGCACAATGGGGTAAAAACTGCCGTCGTTTCTGACAAGCGAGATCGCGACTGTGATTATATGGTTAATCGTAATTTCGATAGGCGCGCCAATCTTTTGTCCGACAGTATTATAATCTTAGACTCCGTGTATTCGTCGTCAATCTTTATCTCCACACGCATTTGCCTCTCACCTCCCCATGCTTCAAGTTTACCTTATACCATAAAATTTTTCCACTTTTTTTCAATAAGCGGTCATTTTGCTTACACAAGCGGCATTATTAAAAATAAAGGTCGTGTCGCTGAGGGTAGGTCTCATGACACAGGCTTTTTATTACAGAAGAACCGTTCCCCAGACGCAGGCAGCCACTCCGATAACAAGGAATACCAGCCCTACGGAGAATTTTTTCTTGCACTTGTTCATAAATGTTCGCTGCTCGTCGGTAACGCTTATTATCGGATAGCGCCTCCTGCAAATAAGATACAGGATTATTCCCGACTGATTGTTTCCGCCTGCCGCGAGAGTTCCCCAAAGACTGGGATTTTTTATCCCTCTGCAAGCCGCGTCGGTCTTTACCAGCTTGTATAATTGATACATTGAGAATATGCCGCCTACCAGAGAAACCGCCACGCCTGCCGCATTAATGTATATACCCATAATTCACCTCATATTTTCTTGACTATCTCATACATCAAAAAAGCAGTACTTATCAATGCAAGACAGAATACGCATGCTGTAATGTACGTTTTGTCCGGCAGGAACAGAGCTGCGGTAAACATAGTGACCATTACGACAATGTTCAGTATGACCGCCGCGAACAGGCGTTTGCCGTTTTTTACGACGTTTGTTGTTTCCTCTAAATGTTTCATCATTTCATCATCTCCTTTGAGAAGCTCGTCTAAACTGATATCGTACAGCTCGGATATTCTGACTATGCTTACGATATCGGGGTAGGTTTTTTCGTTCTCCCAGTTTGACACTGTCTGCCGAGTCACATACAGTTTATCGGCTGCTTGCTCCTGTGTCAGACCGCATGTCGCTCTTGCATCTCTCAGCTTTTTTCCTATCTCCATCGGGTTGGTCCTCCTTTCACTTCCACTATATCACGGTTTTCATTTTATGTCTATCAAACGGCTTTGACATTATGCTAAAAAGCGGTGTCAAAAGGTTTTGACACCGCCCGAAAGTTATTTTTGGTCTTGTCTATGCTCGTCTCCCCAGCTGCACAGCTTATCCAGTATCGGTATCAGTGACTTGCCGCGCTCGGTAAGACTGTACTCCACCTTTGGCGGAACCTGCGGGTATTCCTTGCGGCAGACCAACCCGTCCGTCTCCAGCTCCTTCAGGGTAGCGCTGAGCGTTTTATAGGAAATACCGCCGATATATCTTTTCATTTCGTTGAAGCGGACTATGCCGTATTCCATCAGCGTATACAGGATAAACATCTTGTATTTCCCTTGGATAAGCGACATCGTATAGTTGAAGCCAGTGTCCTCCAGCTTTGCGCTACTAATACATTCAATACCCATTTTACACTCTCCTTCGGGTAAGTACATTACCTAAATGTGCGTACTTGTAATAGAATTATGTTTATGATATAATTATAGCATAACACGGGAGATAAGTCAATCCCAAAAACGTTAAGGAGGTATTTTATGGGTAAGAAAGTAGTTGTGATAACGGGAAGTCCGCGCAAAAACGGAAACAGTTTCGCTATGACGGAGGCTTTCATAAAGGCGGCGGAGACTAATGGTCACACCGTTACGCGCTTTGACGCAGCCATGATGAAGATCGGTGGCTGCCGTGCGTGTGAAACCTGCTATTCCACGGGAAAAGCCTGCACCTTTGACGACGACTTCAATTCTATTGCGCCCGCAATACTTGAAGCCGACGCGGTCGTATTCACAATGCCTGTTTATTGGTACTCTATCCCCGCGCAGATCAAGGGTGTTATAGACCGTCTGTTTTCCATGGTTGTAGGCGGCAAGGATATTGCGGGTAAAGAGTGCGCGTTGATCGCTTGCTGCGAGGAAAACGATATGACGGTTATGGACGGTGTGCGTATGCCTATTGAACGCTCCGCCGAACTGATTAAATGGAATATGGTCGGCGAGGTACTGGTTCCCGGCGTGCTGAATACAGGTGATATTGAAAAGACCAACGGCTGTAAGCAAGCAGCGGAATTGGCTGAAAAAATCTGAGAAAATAAATCGGGCTGTACGGTCAACGCGCGCAGCCCGATAATAATTATGCGGATATCTCAGCGGAAAGAGATCTTTTCAGCTTTCTCAAGCAGAACGCCCACACGAACAGAGGGTACTGCCAGCAGAACAGCAGCGCGAAAAGGCAGTTTGCAGTCATTGTGCCGAATAAGATACAGCACAGCGCGATCACAAGCGTTATTACCGCGGAAAGCATCGAGAAGATAATGTACGCTCTACGGATAAGACCGAGCTCACCGCCGCTCATGTTAAGCTCTCCTCGCAGACCGAATATTCTGTAAAACCCAAACAGCGCGATATTAAGCAATGTTATCACAATAAAGAACAGAATATACATTATCATGGGCAGCATACTGTTCATGAAAAGATCAAGGAAGAACGCGCCTGTTTTGAGTACGGGTGTGAAGTCCGTTCCGTCGACGATCATTTCGTCAACATTCTCGGCAAATTGCGTATTGACCGCGGTCAAGCTGCAAAAACACGACGTAAAAATTATCGTGAACACCGCCGAAACTATGGACAGTACCGTAAATATCGTAAAACGTTTTTTCATAGCGTCAGTTTTTCAAACTCTGGAGCGGAGCGGGGATACGTCCGCCGCGCGAAATGAATTTAGAAGAACTGAAACCGCTTACGGGCATAACGGGACCGCTGCCGAACAAGCCGCCGAATTCAAGTGTGTCGCCCTCCTTCATGCCGATAGCGGGGATAACACGCACCGCAGTGGTTTTGGAGTTCACCATGCCGATAGCCGCCTCGTCTGCGATTATCGCAGAGATAGTGTCCGCGGAGGTGTCTCCTGGAACTACGATCATATCCAGTCCTACCGAGCAGACCGCTGTCATAGCTTCGAGCTTCTCAAGCGACAGCGAGCCGCGGTTCACGGCGTCGATCATTCCCGCGTCTTCGGAGACGGGAATAAACGCACCAGAAAGCCCTCCGACGTGCGACGAAGCCATTACGCCGCCCTTTTTCACAGCATCGTTGAGCATTGCCAGACACGCGGTTGTGCCGTGAGCACCGCAGCTTTCAAGACCTATCTCCTCGAGAATATGCGCCACGGAATCGCCGACCGCCGGTGTGGGAGCGAGCGACAGATCAACTATACCGAACGGCACGCCCAGCCGCTTTGAAGCCTCCGTGCCGACAAGCTGACCCATACGCGTGATCTTGAACGCGGTCTTTTTGATAACATCCGCGATCTCGCTGATGTTCGCATCGGGGTGTTTTTCAAGCGCCGCGCGGACTACTCCGGGACCTGAAACGCCGACGTTTATCTCGCAGTCGTACTCGCCCACGCCATGAAACGCGCCCGCCATAAAGGGGTTGTCCTCGGGAGCGTTGCAGAACACGACGATCTTAGCCGCGCCAAAGCAGTGGTCGTCCTTGGTCTTTTCGCTTGCCTCGCGGATAATTTTGCCCATCATAGCCACCGCGTCCATATTGATACCCGCCTTGGTCGAGCCGACGTTGACGGAGGAGCAGACGTTGGTGGTCTCGGAGAGCGCCTCTGGAATAGACTCGATAAGCTCCTTGTCGCCAGCGGAAAAGCCCTTGTGTACAAGTGCGGAGTAGCCGCCTATATAGTTTACGCCAGTGCCCTCGGCAACGCGCTGGAGTGTCTTGGCGTACTTTACGGGTTCGCCCGACGCGGCGGAGACGATAGCGATCGGGGTGACGGAAATGCGCTTGTTGATTATCGGGATACCGTACTCCTTTTCAATGTCCTCGCCCGTTTTGACGAGATTTTCCGCCTTGCGCATCATCTTCTCGTATATTTTATCGCAGGCGCGGCCGGCGTCGCTGTCGATACAGTCAAGGAGCGAGATACCCATTGTCGTTGTGCGGATATCGAGGTTTTCCTCCTGTATCATCTTTATGGTCTCTAAAATATCGCCTGTATTAAGCATTGTGTATAATTCTCCCTTTTAAATTTTGTGCATAGAGTTGAAAATGTCCTCGTGCATAACGTGTATTTGCAAGCCCATTTCGGTGCCTGCGTTCTTGAGCTTATCGGCGAAGTCGATGTAATCTATCGTAAGCTGTGATATCTCGATCATCATGGTCATGGCAAACAAGTCCTGCATGATGGTCTGGGTCACGTCCATGACATTTGCTTTGTATTCGGCGCATATCCCGCTCACCTTTGCGAGAATTCCGACTGTATCCTTACCGATAACGGCAACTACTGCTCTCATAATTCCTCCTGTTCTGCGGTCAAAATGTCTAAAAATTTGCCCCGCAACCGTTGTTTTTTTATATCTTCTTCTCTATTATACTAAAAAAATTCAAAAAAGTAAATCTATTCCTAGACAAATTTGAAATTTTGTGATAAAATAATAAAAGTAGAGAAATGCCGGAGCCGATTTATGTATATTTTTTCGGGTATCGGCAATAAAGTGTAGAATAAAGCAAAAGCAACGCGGCGGTCGGCGCAGAGGAGTTACCGTTGCAGGTATGAGCTTTTGTCTTTTAAAGCAAGAAAGGCAGATAACAAAATATGGAAGAAGAAACGTTAATAGATATCCATACCCACTCCAACCTGTCACCCGACAGCGCCGAGGAGCCTATGGATATGGCGGCGCGAGCCTGTGAGCTGGGTGTAAAGCACTTCGCGCTGACAGACCATATCGAGCTTGACGAGTTTGGCGACGGAGAGTGGAACTATTGGTCGGCTATCGAACGTTCCAAGACGACGTTCGAGCGGCTGAAGTCGGAGTTCGGCGGGAAGATGAAGGTATACTACGGCGCGGAGATAGGTCAGCCGCTGTACGACCTGCCGACCGCCGAGAAGATACTCACCGGGCATGACTACGATTTTGTGATAGGCTCGGTTCACAGAACAGCGCATTACGAGCATATGAGCAGAATACCCGATACGGAATTTGACCGAAAGCGCGTTCTGAAAGAGTATTTTGACGAAATGCTCGGTCTCGTAGAGTGGGGACGGTTCTGCACGCTCGCGCATATGACGTTCCTTATGCGGTTCGTGAATATTGAAACGTCCTCGGGATTGGTCACGGAAAAGGACAAACGCTGCGACGCGGTTTTCGCGGAGTATAAGCCGATAATCGACAAGATACTGGAAATGATCGTTAAAAAGGATATTGCGCTCGAGGTCAATTCCTCGGGATACCGCCGCGGTCTCGGCGGTCCTATGGCGGGTGCGGCGTTTATAAAGCGCTACCGCGAGCTCGGAGGAAGAATGGTTACGGTAGGCTCGGACGCGCATATGTCCTGCGACGTAGCCGCCGATATCCCGCGCTGTTACGAGCTTTTGAGGGAACTGGGATTTAACGAGGTCTGCGTGTTTGAAAAGCGCGAGCCGAAATTTATAAGAATATAAGTGTAACAAGCTGCAACGTTTCGTCGTCGTAGGGGCAAAAGTCCTAATTGTCGGCTTTCAGCCGACGACCCCTTGCGTTTTTGCTTTGAATTGCCCTAATGGCAATTCAATTTCGCGCTATGCGCGAAACCGTAAAAAGCCGCAATTGAACGGTGCGAGCTTTTACCTTTCAAATAAGGAGGACAAGATGAACACTAATAAATTACTTGACTTACTGCGTCAGGACGCGCGGCTCTCAAATGGCGAGCTTGGCGTAATGCTCGGCGAGAGCGAGAGTGCGGTCTCCGATGAGATATCCCGTCTGGAGCGCGAAGGCATCATTATGGGCTACTCCGCGATAATCGACGAGGAAAAGGCCGATGAGAACGGAGTGACCGCGATAATTGAGCTTAAGATTACACCCGTAAAGGACTGCGGTTTCGACGACCTTGCGCATACCATTATGGCATACGAGGAAGTGGACAGCGTGTTCCTGTTGTCGGGAGCGAACGATCTTTCCGTAACGATAAGCGGAACGAGCCTGCGCAACGTCGCGCTGTTCGTTTCGGAGCGTCTTGCCGTTCTGGACGGCGTTTTGTCCACGACTACACATTTCATTCTGCGCCGTTATAAGGAAAAAGGACATATTTTCAACGAGGATAATTTTGACGACAGGGGGCTGGTTTCCCCGTGATGGACTATGATATGTTGATCCCGAAGAAGATTCGGGATATTCAGCCGTCGGGAATACGCAAGTTTTTCGATATCGCGCAGCATGTCGAGGGCGTTATCTCGCTGTCTATCGGCGAACCTGATTTCAAGACTCCGTGGGCTGCGCGTAAGGAGGCTATAAATATCCTCGAAAAAGGCAAGACCGCGTATACCGCCAACAGCGGACTTATGGAGCTGCGGAAAACGGTCTGCAAATATTTGAATAATTTCATACATACGGAATATGATCCCGAAAAGGAGGTCATTATTACCGTAGGCGGCTCGGAGGCTATCGACCTCGCGGTGCGCGCTATGATCGAGCCGGGCGATGAAGTCCTCGTTCCAGAGCCGAGCTTTGTGTGCTATTCGCCGATAGTGTCGATGATGGGCGGAACGGCTGTGTCTATCGTTACTAAAGCCGAGGATAAGTTCCGTCTGACAGCGGCAGCGTTAAAGGAGAAGATAACCCCGAAAACAAAGCTGCTTGTTCTGCCGTACCCAAACAATCCTACGGGCGCTGTAATGCGCCGCGAGGACTTGGAGGCTATCGCGGAGGTATTGCGCGGCACGAATATCGTGGTGGCGAGCGACGAAATTTACGCCGAGATGACCTATAACGGCATAAAGCACGTCTCCATTGCCGAAATTGAGGGAATGCGCGAGAGGACGCTCGTTATCAGCGGATTTTCAAAGGCATACGCAATGACGGGCTGGCGGCTTGGATATGTCGCAGGTCCTCAGCCAATAATAAAGCAGATGCTTAAGCTGCACCAGTACTGCATAATGTCAAGCCCGACGGTAAGCCAGTACGCGGCGATAGTCGCTATGGAGAAGTGCGCCGCGGATGTGGAGCATATGGTCGAGGAGTACGATATGCGGCGGCGGCTGGTAGTCAAAGACTTTAATGATATGGGCTTGGATTGCTTTGAGCCCGAGGGTGCGTTTTACGTGTTCCCGTGCATAAAGTCGACCGGAATGACGAGTGCGGAGTTCTGCGAGCGGCTGGTGTACGAAAAGAAGGTAGCTGTGGTACCCGGGTCGGCATTCGGCGAGAGCGGCGAGGGTTTTGTGCGCGTTTCTTACGCATATTCGGTAACGCACCTTACAACCGCGATGGCGAGAATTCGCGAGTTCCTTGAAGAGCTTAAAAATTAAAAGCATTGCCGACAGGAGTTAAACAGATGAACGAGATTTCCCTCTGTGCATACGCAAAGCTGAATTTGTATCTTGATATCACGGGAAAGCGCAACGATGGATATCATTTATTGGAAACGGTCATGCAAAGTATAGACCTTTGTGATATCGTAACGATAAAGATGAGCGATAGGGTGGGCTCGTCGACGGTTAGATGCTCCGACCCGAGGATACCCGACGGTAAAAAAAACATCTGCTTTAAGGCGGCAAATTACTTTTATACAGCCGCGAGAAGATATCCCGCAAGCGAGATATTTATCGAAAAGCGGGTGCCGTGCGCGGCGGGAATGGGCGGCGGCAGCGCGGACGCGGCGGCGGTCATAGTAGGCCTGAACAAGCTCATGGGTGAGCCGCTGAGCCGATCACAGCTGTTAAAGGTCGCGGCGCGGACGGGAGCGGACGTTCCGTTTTGCGTGGTCGGCGGGACCAAGCTGTGCCGCGGCGTAGGCGACGATATCCGTAACGAGGTCGAGTTGCCCGAGCGAGTGTATCTGGTGGTAATGCCCGATTTTTTGTGCGATACTCACGGCGCATATGTTATTTATGATGAGGACCCGTTGCCGCAGAGAAATGCGATGAAACGTTTTCTGAAGTCGGGAGACGGTTTTCCTAAGGCAATGTACAACGTGTTCGGGGTTCTGTACGAGAACGAGAAAATAGACGGCATTATCGAAAAGCTGAAGTCTCTCGGCGCAGAGGGCGCGTGCCTTACGGGGAGCGGTTCGGCGGTGTTTGGAGTGTTTAAAGACGAACAGTCGGCAGCCAATGCCGCGAAGCAGTTCCCGAATTACTTTACGTCGGTCTGCAAGCCGATGAAATACGGAACGCGGATAATCGACTGTAAAATAGAGGAAAAAAGCGATAAAGACGGCAATAGCAATGATAATGTGACCGAAGGCACATGAATTCAGCCGCATATTAAAGGCGTTGTAAAATAAGTGCAGCGTAATGGGGTGAAGTGAGCGGAGCGTGGCTCGCCGAAATTGCGGGGCTTTTCAAATAAGGAGGTTCTATGGTTAGTTTGCAAAATCATGTCGGGAAGATAACGATATCGCCCGAGTATTTCTCAGAGCTTATCGGGAATACGGTAACAAAGTGTTTCGGCGTGATATCAATGAACGTGTCGGGTATCCGCGAAACGCTTGCGGCGGCGTTTCCGCTGAGGCAAAAGGACAAGAGTGCCGTTGAGCGCGGGGTAAAGGTGCGGTTCGTCAAGGATAAGCTGCTTATCGATCTGCATATTTCGCTCATGTACGGAGTGAATATGAACGCGGTGGTAAGGTCGATAATAAATAAGGTCGGATATACGGTGGAGCAGAGTACGGGTATCGGCGTGGAAAAGGTCAACGTATATGTGGACAGCATAAGAGTTTAATATTAAGGAAGGAAATTTGAAGAGATGACGATTTCGGGAAAGCTCCTTCGTGACGCAGTTATTTCGGGAGCGAACAATATTTACAATCACAGACAGGAGGTTGACGAGCTGAACGTCTTTCCCGTTCCCGACGGCGATACGGGAACAAATATGTCGATGACGATCAAGAACGCGGTCGGCGAGCTGAAAAACACCTCCGACGGCGCAACGGCGGGCGAGGTCGCGAAAAAGGCGTCGTCGGCTATGCTTCGCGGCGCAAGAGGAAACTCGGGCGTTATACTGTCGCTGATTTTCAGAGGGCTGTCCAAGGGGCTGTCGGGCAAGGAGACCGCTTCCGCTGCGGACTTATCGGCGGCGCTGAAAATAGGCGTTGACGCGGCGTATAAGTCGGTCATGAAGCCCACTGAGGGTACTATCCTCACGGTAGCGAGAGAGGGTTACGAGAATACTGTTACCGTTGCCGAAAAGAAAGTTTCGGCAGCTGAGTTCCTCGGGGAGTATATCGAGGTGGCCAAGGTATCGCTTGAAAAGACACCCGAGCTGCTCCCCGCGCTGAAAAAGGCCGGAGTTGTGGACGCGGGCGGTATGGGCTTTATCGTGATACTTGAGGGTATGCTCAGCGTTATTGCGGACGGCGTTATGATCGAAAGCGCGGATGAGGTCAAGCCCGCAGCTCCCGCTGCCGTTGCGGCTGCCGAGGAGGAGGTAAAGTTCGGTTACTCCGCCGAGTTTTCAATACAGCGCAATACTTTAAAGGACATTTCGGCATTGCGCGCTTATTTGGAGACTATCGGCGATTGCGTTGTAGTCGTTGACGACGAGGAGCTTATTAAGGCGAACGTCCACACCGACCACCCCGGAAAGGCTATTGAGGAAGGCTTGAAGTTCGGCGAGCTTACCAAGGTAAAGATCAATAATATGCGCGAGCAGCACAAGAGCCTTATCAGAGCGGACAAGGCGGCTCAGAGCCACAAGAAAGCACCCGTCGAGCCGACAAAGGATACGGGATTTGTAGCGGTTGCGGCAGGCGCGGGAATTGAGGCGCTGTTCAAGGATTTGGGCGTTGACAATGTTGTTCGCGGCGGTCAGACAATGAACCCGTCCACCGAGGACATTCTTGAGGCAGTTGAACAGACACCCGCACATAACGTTTTCGTACTGCCGAACAACAAAAACATCATCATGGCGGCGGAGCAGGCGGTCAAGCTCGCGGACAGGAACGTCTGCGTATTGCAGACGAGAACCATTCCGCAGGGCATTTCGGCGATGATGAATTATGATCCCGAGGGCGATTTCAAAGCGAACAGAAGCGCTATGACCGAGGCTATCGACAACGTGGCAAGCGGACAGATAACTTTCGCGGTGCGTGACAGTGAGTACGATGGTCACAAGATAAAGCAGGGCGAAATTCTTGCGATGGACAACGGCAGGATAGTGTTCACCGAGAAGAACCTTACAAAGTCGCTGATAAAGCTCACTAAACGGCTTGTGACTTCCGCATCGAGCTATATTACGGTGATGTACGGCTCGGATGTTTCAGACGAGGACGCTAACGAGGCTTACGAGGCTCTGCGCGCGAAAATTAGCGGCGATATCGACATTGTGCTGGTAAACGGCGGTCAGCCCGTGTATTACTACATAATCTCGGTTGAGTAACGTGAAATGGAAATAACGTATCTCAAGGGCGTGGGTCCGAAAAGGGCGGAGTTGTATAAAAAGCTCCGCATTGAGACCGTTGAGGGGCTTACGGAGCTGTACCCGCGCGATTATGTGGATTTTACTAATACGAAGAGCATACGCGAGGCGGAGATCGGTGAGATTTGCGCCTTTCGCGCCGTTGTGGCAAGCAAGCGTTATCCGTCGGGGTATTCGGGTAAGGTATCAGTGTACAAGGCGTTGTTGACGGACGGAGAGGGTGAGATAACGGCGGTGTTTTTCAACTCGCAGTATACGTTTGACAGGCTGATATTAAACAAAGAGTATATTTTCTACGGCAAGATCGGCGGCGATCTTATGGGCTTGCAGATTAGCTCGCCGCAGTTTGTGCTTCCGGCCGAGGAGGGACTTGTACCGAAATATCCGCTTACGGCGGGGCTTACGAATGCGGCTGTTATTGCGAATATGAAAACCGCGCTCACGGTGGTGAAGCGCGAGGAAAGGCTCCCAGAAAAGTTGATAGTGCGGTTTGGACTGTTGGGCGCGGACGAGGCTATGCGGAAAATTCACTTCCCGAAAAGCCGGGAGGAGTACCAAGCGGCGCGGAAACGCCTTGTTTTTGAGGAGCTGCTCACGCTCAAGCTCGGGCTGTCTCAGCTCAAGAACCGCGGCAAAACACTCTCGGGTGCGGTAATGGCGGACGTGGATATGAACCGCTTTTACGCCTCGCTGCCGTTTATCCCCACCAACGCGCAGATCAACGCCGTCAACGACTGCATTGCCGATATGAAACGGCTGTTCCCGATGAACAGGCTGATACAGGGCGACGTAGGCTCGGGTAAAACTCTGGTCGCGGCTGCCACGGCGTATTTCGCGAGGTGCAACGGCTTTACAACGCTAGTTATGGCGCCGACCGAGGTGCTTGCCCGTCAGCATTACGACACGCTCGCGGGCTTTCTGGAGCCGCTCGGGGTTACTATCGGGCTGCTTTCGGGCAGTATGACTGCTGCCGAAAAGAAGAACATGCGCAAGGCTGCCGAAAGCGGCGGGATCGAGGTGCTTATCGGCACTCACGCGCTGATACAGAAGTCGGTCGAGATAAAGCGGCTCGGGTTGGTTATCGTGGACGAGCAGCACCGTTTCGGTGTGGGACAGCGCTCCGCGCTTGCCGAAAAGGGTGCTAATCCTCACATAATGGCAATGTCCGCAACGCCTATTCCGCGAACGCTCGCGCTTATCGTTTACGGCGACTTGGACGTTTCGATACTGAACGAAATGCCCAAGGGACGTATACCGATAAAGACCTACGCGGTGAATTCAAGCTTTCATACGCGCGTGTACAACTTTATCAAAAAGCACATCGCGGCGGGACAGCAGGCGTTTATAGTGTGTCCGAGAGTGGAACAGAGCGAGAATGATCAAAGCGACAAAAAGAGTGCGATAGAGTACTATAACAAGCTTACGGCGGGCGAATTCGCGGGAATACCGACGGGTCTGCTGTATGGCAAAATGAAGCAGGCAGACAAGGACGCGGTGATGAACGATTTCCGCGACAACAAGCTCAAGCTTCTGATCTCGACGACCGTTATCGAGGTTGGTATCGATGTGCCGAACGCGGTCGTTATGCTTATCGAAAATGCTGAGCAGTTCGGGCTTTCGCAGCTTCACCAGCTCCGCGGGCGCGTCGGGCGAGGTTCGGCGGAGAGCTTCTGCATACTGATGACCGACAGCAAGTCCGAGTATACACGGGCGCGGACAAAGGCGATGGTCGACACTGCCGACGGCTACAAGATCGCGGATATCGATTTGCAGTTGCGCGGTCCGGGCAACTTTTTCGGTCGTGAGCAGAGCGGTTTGCCGCCTATGCAGGTCGCCGACCTTGCCGACGACTCGGAACAATTGAACGAGATCGACAGACTCGCCACGGAGATACTCCGCACCGACGCGCGTCTCGAAAAGCCCGAAAACGCGGGACTTCGCGCGAACGTCGCCAAGCTGTTCGGTAACGTTGACGAATACGGGTGGAATTGATACGGCTCTCGGCGTAATTCACGCCGGGGGCTTTTTTGTGCAGTAAACCGCAATATGTTGCGTTTGCTGCGGGATATCCGTTACGGTTGTGTTTATGTATTTTTCGGTTAATGAGCATTTTGAAAATGGTTTATGAAACGCCTTGTGTAACGAAATAACAACCGCTCCGCAATGCGAAGAAACGTGCATTTTCGGACAATGTCCGCAAGGATACCATTCGTCAAAATGCACATTTCTTTTTGCTTTAGTTCGTTAATTTGTACAATGTGCATAACCTTGACAAACATCACAAAATATGGTATCTTTAAAGTAATTTAAGCGGAACAGTCCGTTTAAGTAACATTTTATAAGGAGGATCTTATGAAGACAAAAAGCATAAACAAATTTGCCGCTGTCTTACTGGCGCTGGCTATGCTGCTGACGTTGATACCGTTGAGCCCGATAGCACGCGCGGAGGATACGGCGGCGGATAATGGAGCTTATGTGCTGGACGCTGCAAATCTTACAAATGTACAAGACAAGAACAACGGAACATTTACCGATGGTCAGGAGCCTGTGGCTGCTGGTACAGATAACTATTTTAAAATCCATGTAGATAAGAACACCAGATTTGACACTAGTTCTAAATCTTTTGACGATGGTTATGCGGGAACACAGAGAATTAATTTTAACGGCGGTACGAAAACCGATTCTTTTGTGAACAGCATTGAATTTACTGCTAAATATCCTGCGACTGTAAAAGTTTGGTGGCTTTCCGGTGATGTCGGACGTTATGTAGCACTGTTCGACCAGTCAGGCAGCGAAGTTGTCAAGACAGATGCCGCTACAGGAAAGAATGATGTATCTTATATTGACACATTTGAGGTCCCTGCTGCAGGGAAGTACTATATTGGCAACGTGGATAAAACCAATTACATTTTCAAGATTGAGGTTACGGAACACGCGCCTGTGACGTATGAGTTGGATGCTGCAAAGCTTACGAATGTACAGGACAAGAACAACGGAACATTTACCGATGGTCAGGAGCCTGTGGCTGCGGGTACAGAAGATTTCTTTAAAATACACGTAGATAAGAACACCAGATTTGACACTAGCTCTAAGTCTTTTGACGATGGTTATGCGGGAACACAGAGAATTAATTTCAACGGTGGTACGAAAACCGATTCTTTTGTGAACAGCATCGAGTTCACTGTTGCAGGTCCTGCGACTGCCAAGGTTTGGTGGCTTTCCGGTGATGTAGGACGTTATGTAGCACTGTTCGACCAGTCAGGCAGCGAAGTTGGCAGAACTGCTGCCGCTACAGGAAAGAATGATGTATCCTATATTGACACATTTGATATTCCTGCTGCGGGTAAGTACTATATCGGCAACGTGGATAAGACCAATTACATTTTCAAGATCGAGGTTACAGCCGGCGCCGGCGAGATAGTTCGCGGCGACTGGGGTAATGTCGCTGCTCCCGTAATCAATGATGTTAGTGCATCGGGCAGCAAAATCCAAGTAACTGTAAACGCTAATGTCGGCACCGACGGCGGTGATGAAGTAGTTGTGAAAATGTTGGATAGTGACGGCAATGTTGTTGATACCAAGCGCTCTCTTGCTGCAAAAGACGAGCACACACTTGAGTTCACTCCTACCGCAACAGATACATATACTTTCACAGCAACTCTTTCCCGTGAGGGCGAGACCAGTAAAGATGCCGCATCGGATGCGAGCTGCGATTTCACGCTCCCTCTCGGCAAGCCCACCATCGCTTCTGTAACCAGTATGGGCGGCGGAAAGATGGCGATCGTATGGAGTGCAGTTTCCGAAGCTGACAAATATTACGTATACTGCAATGGTGAAAAGGTTGGCGAGACAGAAACTACCGCATTTACGGTAGAAGGTCTTACTGTCGGAGATACTCCCGAATTCACGGTATCCGCTGTACGCGGCGTGGAAGAGGGCACGCAGTCCGCAGGCGTTACCGCCAAGGTCACTGCTGAGGAACAGCGCGTATGGGCGCACACCCATTACGGACCTTCGGCAAGTTCATCTTCCGCTAACAAATATAGCGGTAACCTGAACGAGGACGGCGAGGTCACTGTTATTTCTACGGCAGGCAAGATTCAGCCAAATAACGCAGACGGTCTTTCGTTCTATTACACAGCTATTCCCAATGACCTTAACTTCACGCTCCGCGCCAATGTTCATATTGATTCGTGGACTTACAGCAACGGTCAGGAGGGCTTCGGAATGCTGGCTATTGACAGCCTTCCCGAAAAGCTTGGACAGGCGACGCACTGGACAAACCAATATATGCTGGCAGTTTCCAAAATGGAATACACTTGGGACGATGAAAACGGCAAGGTAAGCTATGACGGAATTGGCACCAAGTACAGCATGAAGCTCGGAATTGGTGTAAATACAAAGCTCGGAATTACACCCGAGCTTATGCCCAAGCTTCTGGTAGCAGACACCGAAGTCGTTAAAGCAGTGGCTCCAGGAACTCAGTATCCGCTGGAATTTTCCGCTGTCGGCAGTGCTAAGGGTACGTACAATATAGTTGGTAACGCTACTAATCCCGATAAGATAGATGGAACTATCTCCGAGATCACAGATTTCATTTTTGAGATTCAGAGAAACAACACGGGCTACTTCCTGACTTATTACGCGCAGGACGGCAAGACCGTTATCGGCAGGCAGAAGTTCTATGATCCCAACGCGCTCAGCCTGCTTGACCAAGATAACGTATATGTAGGCTTCTTCGCTTCCAGAAACGCAGAGGCAACCTTCTCGAACGTTGTACTTACAACTATCGCTCCCGCAGACGACGCTCCCGCAGAGGAAATGCCCGTTGAGGAGGTGACGCCGGTAATAAATATTACTTCGGCATCTGTTGCTAATTCCGAAGATTATACACTTATGCTGAACGCTAACGTTAACGGTACTGCGGCGATCACATTAAACGGAGTAGCCGATGAAGACGGTATGTTAACAGCAAATGAGCTGTTTAAAAGAGAACTTACGCTTGCAAAGAGAAACGGAAACAGAATAACGGTATTATTTACCCCCGATCCCGATCAGGATCTTGGAGAGGGCAAGAGATTGGCAAACAGTGATCCTATAACCGTTGAGATCACGGTAAACTATGATACGAAGTTTGCAAATCAGAAGAACCTTTATATTGCGCCTCATGGCAAGTCTACGGGCAATGGAGGTCCCGATTATCCTCTTGATGTCTATACCGCAGTAAAGGTTGTTAAACCCGGTCAGACTATCGTAGTAATGGAGGGCACCTACAACCTTACCTCTTCCGTTCGTATAGAGCGCGGAATTGACGGCACCGCTAATGAACCCATCAGAATGATCGCCGATCCCGAGGCGGCTTCCAGACCCGTATTCGATTTCAGCAAGGCTTGCGAGGGCTTCAGGCTCGGCGGCAGCTACTGGGTAATGAAGGGCTTTGATGTAACCAATTCGGGCAACGGTCTGGCGGGCTTCCGTGTTTGCGGCAACAACAACACGCTCGATCAAATCGATGCATACAATAACGGCAACACAGGTATTCAGATCAGTGCGTTCAGAGACAGCAATGACCCGCGCGATCTCTGGCCGCAGAACAACCTTATCCTCAACTGCACTTCCTTTAACAACGCTGACGCGGGTTATGAGGACGCAGACGGCTTCGCTGCAAAGCTGACTATCGGCGAAGGCAACGTATTTGACGGCTGTGCGGCTTATAACAACGCCGACGATGGTTGGGATCTGTTCGCTAAGGTATCTTCGGGTTCTATCGGCTCTGTTACTATAAGAAATTGTATCGCATACAACAACGGTTTCTTGCTCGACGGCACTGACGCGGGTAACGGTAACGGCTTCAAGCTGGGTGGTGATAATCTTCCCGGCGGTCATAAGCTCATCAACTCCGTTGCGTTCAATAACAAGGCGGATGGTATCACCTCGAACTCCTGTCCCGACATTCAGGTAATCGGCTGCTCGTCGTTCAACAACGGCAAGTATAACCTTAATCTGTACACCAATAATGCGGGCACTGCTACTGCGTTCAAGGTTAATAATTGTGTGTCCTTTATAAATAATGGCAATGGGAACTCAGATAGGGTCAAAACGAACACTAATGACAGTTCCGATTACATTAGCGAAACAAACTATATGTGGAACGGCTCCAAGAGCGTGAACAGCGTAAACGAGGAAATCACCGCGGATATGTTCGAGACGCTGGTATTCGGCGGTCTTGTGCGCAGAGATGACGGAACTATCGATCTTAAGGGCTTTATGAAGCTTAACGATAAGGCTCCTGATAATACAGGTGCTGATCTTGATAAAGAGGGCGGTTCTACCTCTTCCGGCGACGTTGGAGAGATTACTCCCGACGAGACACTTCCCGCGCCGGATATATCAAGACCATATAACCCGACTGCTCCTTCCACTCCATCCGACAACAATTCCATTGAGTTTGAGGATGAGGATACGGATATTGAAGTAACGGCTCCCGCGGGTGCGTTTGACAGCGCTGACGATATCAAGTTCAAAGCAGAACCCGTTCTTGAGGAGACCACCGGAAATACATTTACATTTGATCTCACATTCACAGACGGCAACGGAAACAAGGTTCAGCCCAAGATTGCTGTTACCGTAAGAATTCCCGTACCGGCGGCTCTTGTTGGCAAAACGATTTACGTATACCACGTCGAGAACAACGGCAGCTATACGGAGATCGACTGCAAGGTTGAAGACGGAATGGTAGTATTTACTGCTTCAAGCTTTAGCAAGTACATCATTACAAGTGAAAAGCTTAACGGTTCCGATAATTCGGACGATAACGGCAATAATTCCGATACACCCGCTACGTCTGCATCTCCCGATACATCTAACCCGTCCACAGGTGCCGGTCTCCCCGCGGCGGGTATGGCAGCTGCACTTGTAAGTCTGGCAGTAGTTTGCGTTTTCAAGCGCAAGCATTGATAACAAGCACTGTTAAAAAATAATATTTCACCCCGATCTTCATATGAAGATCGGGGTGTTTTTTCTAACAAAACAGCCTCGCAATATTTGCGATAACAGCACAGATAACCACACCGCACACCGTCGGGATAACGAACGCCAGAACCGCCCATTTCCAGCCGCCTGCTTCTTTTTTTATCGTCAGCAGCGAGGTGGAGCAGGGAAAGTGCATAAGCGTAAAAATTATCACGCACAGCGCAGTCACGGGCGTCCAACCGTTTGCCGTAAACAGATCAAGCATCTGTGCGGGGGCAATCTCCGCGAGACTGCCTTGCTGCATATAGGTCATCACGATAAGCGGGATAACGATTTCATTCGCGGGAAGTCCGAGCAGAAATGCCGTCACGATAACGCCGTCCATTCCGATAAACCGTCCAAACGGGTCAAGAAAGCCCGTAATGCAGTTCAGCAGCGTAGTATCGCCGACGGTAACATTCGCGAGCAGCCAGATCGCCAGTCCCGCGGGAGCCGCGACCGCCGCCGCTCTGCCAAGCACAAATATTGTCCTGTCGAGCAGCGAGCGCACCAGTATCTTGCCAAACTGCGGCTTACGGAACGGAGGCAGCTCCAGCGTGAACGACGACGGCTCGCCGCGCAGTATCGTCGCCGAGAGTATCTTTGATACCAGAAACGTCATAGCTATGCCGAGGATTATCACTCCCGTCAGCGCAGCAGCCGACAGCAAACTGCCCGCAAACCCTATCGCTCCGCCCACAAAAAATAGTGAAATAATCGTCAGGATCATGGGAAAACGTCCGTTGCACGGTACGAATACGTTAGTCAACATCGCGATAAGACGCTCGCGTTTGCTGTCAATTATCCGGCAGCCGACTATCCCTGCAGCATTGCAGCCGAAACCCATACATATAGTATATACAATTTTGGTTATAATATAAATCCCTTTATACACATATTTTTCTTTAACCGTAATATATCATTCGCTCTATAATTAAGACGCATTTATTAAAAAATTTTGATCAGAATTTTATATCCAAAAATTGACCTGTGCTATCAAGCTCGGGTCTTATGTAAGTCTTAATGATGTAATTGATATTTATATCAAGTGCCTCGCATATTTTTAACCATATCTTCCAATTGGGACAGCTTTTACCAATTTCAATATCGCGGCAATACACTGTGCTTATGCCGATCAACTCCGATAATTTCTCTCTGGATATGCACAACTGTTCCCTCTTGTTTTTCATCATCGATCCAAAATTCCTTATTTAATTCACTGTATGCCATACTAACCCCCTGCTTAATTCGTCATTATATATTATAAAGTGATTTTGAATGACAAAACAGAAAGCATACTTTTAAGCAATTGTGCACAAATAAAAAAGACATCATAATATTAACTTATTATAATAACATATGTAAAAAATTTTTACAATATATATCAAACAAAAGGTAGTAAAAACGGCATAAACAGTATTTTTGTATATATAACAAAAAATGGGTGTTCTCCAAAAATGATTGTGGAACGCTCATATATTTTTTTAACAGAGTTTTTCTCACTTGCTTTTTGTGGATTGTTACAAATTATCTTATAAACTCATTTCGGATATTATGCCGAATACTCTTAAGCTTCCCAAACAGAGAGCGATAAAGCGTAATCCATTGACTCCCGAAGAGCAGTATAGATTTATAAATTACGCGATATCGCATAATGTTCGTGTGAGCCTCTGTATGCTACTGGTTCTGATGACCGGAATTAAGGTCGGTGGGGCGAGGTGCCATACGATATAACAGCAGAGTTCGTTGAGATGATGAGTGATAGACTGCTGAATTCAAGTTTGCCTAAAAAATCTGTAATAAAGCTTTCCGAATCCAAAGAATATAGTGCTGTTTGCAGGAGAACCACGGTAAATCAATAATTGCAAATACATATCGTCAGTAACTTAGCTGAATATGTGGACAGCAATGGCAGCGGCGCTTAAAATGTGCATTTGTAGGAAGCAATAATTTTATAAGGCGATGTTGGTAAAAACCTCCTTTTTGTGAAACAAAAATTTCCGGCTCTGCCTACAAGCAGAAAAAGGCTTTCTTGAATTAGAACCAACCGCTAAACTGCTTTGATATTGTGTGCAATACAGAATTGGATAAATGATTGTCGTGCGCTTCATAATTTCATTATATAGAGTTGCTCACACAAATTCTGATTTATTTCATTTAAAATCTTTATAAATTATGTAATCTTTCCACAGGCTTTTACAATAAAAATACAGCACTTTTCACAAAAATGTTCAAAAATCCCCCAATTGCCAAAAAATAAAGTTGTCTTTTTCGAGTAAATATGCTATAATAATTTGTATGGTTTGGCGCTTTTGCGCGTTAAATCCGCAAAAACAACGGACAAAAGATAGTTTTTTTACAAGGAGAAAGAGACATGAAGATGAGAAAGATTTTAGCTGCGGTTGCCGCTGCGACAATGCTTTGTGGTCTTACCGCATGCAGCACCGACGGTAATTCGAATGATTCCGCAGAGGGCAGCAACGGCGATAAAGTTTACAATATCGGTATATGCCAGTTGCTTGAGCACCCCGCTCTCGACGCTGCTACCGAGGGTTTTAAAGAAGCCCTTACCGAAAAGCTTGGCGACAAGGTAAAGTTTGATACTCAAAACGCACAGAACGAGGCTACAAATTGCACTACTATCACCAACAATTTTGTTTCCGCGGGCGTTGACCTGATTATGGCGAACGCTACCGGTGCGCTTTCGGCTGCAGTTTCCGCTACCGATACTATCCCGATAGTAGGTACTTCCATAACCGCTTATGACGTTGCTCTCGGCGGTTCGGACTGGCAGGGCAAGAACATCACAGGTGCGTCCGACCTTGCTCCCATTGATAAGCAGGAGGATATGCTTCTGGAAATATTCCCCAACGTTAAAAAGGTCGGAATTATGTTCTGCTCCGCGGAAGCTAACTCCAGATATCAGGTAGACGAGTTTATCAAGGCTCTTGAGGCTGACGGCATCGCGTATAAGGAATATTCCGTTGCCGATTCCAACGAAATTCAGGCTCAGGCTCAGGCCGCAGCAGGCGAATGCGACGTTATCTACATTCCTACCGATAACACCCTTGCAAACGCTGTCGAGACCGTTAAGAACGTTGTAGTTCCCGCGAAGATCCCCGTTGTTGCGGGCGAAGAGGGTATCTGCGGCGGCTGCGGTACCGTTACGCTGTCCATAAGCTACCACGACATGGGCTACAAGGCGGGCGAAATGGCTTACGATATACTTGTAAACGGCAAGAACCCCGGAGAAATGGAGGTCGGCTACTCTCCTACGGCCAAGAAGTACAATAAGGAGATCTGCGCCGAACTGGGTATAACCGTTCCCGACGGTTATACCGCTATCGAGTAATTCATTGGTTTAAACATTTAATGCAGCGGGGAGCGGACGATCTGTTCCCCGTTACTTTAAAAATAGCTTATAAGGTTAATATTTGCGATTGGAGAAATGAAAATGACTGCGCTTACGACCTTTGTTAATGCACTGCCCGGCAATATCTCACAGGGACTTATTTGGGGAGTATTGGCGATCGGCGTGTTTATAACTTACAAGATTCTGGACTTCCCCGATTTGACTGTCGACGGCTCGCTCGGAACGGGCGGCGCGGTCGCCGTTATGCTGATAACAAACGGCGTTCCCGTGCCTATTGCACTGATAGCGGCGTTTATTTCGGGCTGCCTTGCGGGATTGATAACCGGTCTGTTGAACGCTCTGCTCGGTATCCCCGGCATTCTCGCGGGAATACTCACTCAGCTTGCGCTGTATTCGGTAAACCTTGACATTATGGGACAGTCCAACCGTCCCGTAAGCGTTGACAAATATCCGCTGCTTGTGTCGCAGAGATACGTCATGACACAGGGCAATGAACTTATCATTGTTATTCTTGAAGTACTTAAGATCATCGTTATCGTTGGTATCCTGATTGCGGCGCTGTACTGGTTCTTCGGCACGGAATACGGTTTCACTATCCGCGCGACCGGCTGCAACTCCAATATGGCGAGAGCGCAGGGCATCAATACCAAGAAGTCCACCGTTATCGCTCTGGTGCTTTCCAACGGTCTCGTGGGACTTTCGGGCGGTCTTCTCGCGCAGTATCAAGGCTTCGCGGACGTTAATATGGGCAGAGGCGCGATCGTTATCGGTCTGGCTGCCGTTATAATAGGCGAGGTGCTCGGTTCAGTCATTTTCAGAAAGCGTTTCAACTTTGTAGCAATGCTTTCATTTACCGCGATAGGCGCTATAATTTACTTTATCGTATTGCAGATAGTAATGCTGCTTGGACTTCCGTCCGCAAACAACAAGCTTTTCTCGGCGGTAGTCGTTGTTATCTTCCTTGCTGTGCCTTATTTGAGGAACGCTGCAAAGACCTCCTATGGCAGAGCGGCAAAAAATGCCGCGGCGAGGTCAATAGTGAAAGGAGATTCCGAAGATGCTTGAGCTTATCGATGTAAAAAAGACCTTTAATGTGGGAACAATCAACGAGAAAAAGGCGCTCAACGGCGTTTCGATAAAGCTCGACGAGGGAGACTTCGTGACGATAATCGGCGGCAACGGCGCGGGCAAATCCACTACGCTGAACGCTATCGCGGGTGTGTGGCCGATAGACAGCGGTTCGATAATCATTAACGGCAAAAACGTTGCGGGACTTCCCGAGCACAAGCGCGCCGCATTTATCGGACGCGTATTTCAGGATCCCATGACGGGTACCGCTGCGACAATGGAGATACAGGAAAACCTTGCCTTGGCAAAGCGACGCGGTAATACGCGCGGACTGGGCTGGGGCATCAAGCGCTCCGAACGCGAAGAGTATCACGAGCTTCTGAAAACCCTTGATCTCGGACTTGAGGACAGAATGACCTCCAAGGTCGGATTGCTTTCGGGAGGACAGAGGCAGGCGCTCACGCTGCTTATGGCGACGCTAAAAAAGCCCGATATCCTGTTGCTAGACGAACACACGGCGGCTCTCGACCCGAAAACCGCCGCAAAGGTATTGGAGCTTTCCGATAAGATAATTGAGGAAAACCACCTTACCGCGATGATGGTAACGCATAACATGAGTGCCGCCATTAAGCACGGAAACCGCCTTATAATGATGAACGGCGGCAGGATAATCTATGATGTAAAGGGTGAGGAAAAGAAAAAGCTCACCGTTGACATGTTGCTCGAGAAGTTTGAGGAGGCAAGCGGTACGATGCTCAACAATGATCGTATGCTGCTGTCAAAGCATAATGATATATAGCAAGGTAAAGCTTGATTGATACTTTTCAAAGCGTTTCAGATAAGCAACTAAAACGCGTTCATAGTAATACTTCTTGTATTGCTATGAACGCGTTTTTCTATTCAATCCAATGACTCTAATTGTATTTCAGCCAATGTACTCAATGTCGACGATTCCCGTTTCGCAGAGGAGAAAGATATATTCAGCCTAGTCGTTTTATTATTCGATTATAAGTTCGGAAGCTCGCCGATAAGCTTAAAGCGAATTTCCTTAAGTGTCAGTCCGCTGCCGCCAAAATACAGCCTGCACACCAGAAAACGCGAGTACATATTGACGGGATGCTCAATCTCGTTCCATGCGCCGTTTGTACCGTTAAACGTAAACACTGCCGATGGAAATCCCGTTGTGAACAGTGTAACGGGACTTTGCGCCGTTGCGCTCAAATCGGACTTTGCCGAAAGCATGACCGCATATTTGCCTAGGATATCAACGTCCAGCGCGAAAACATACGATGTTCCCTTATCGGTGCATATGCCATCAAGCGGAAGGGTAAGTTCGCCGTTCTTTGTCTGGTAGAATACTACATCCTCCGCATCATAGCTGTCATCCTCGTAGGGACGGTTTATTATCTCTATTTCGGGAGCCGTTTTGCGCAGGCGCTTCATTGCGCGGCTGCCCATCAGCATACGGCAAACGTTGGCGGCATTGCGCTGAAGCTCTCCGCGCGTTAACGTTCCTGCCTCAAGCGAGGACAGGGTATTGTCGTCCGTTAGGTTTTGGGTCGAATCCGAGCATACCATGTAAACATCGTTCTGCGCCCTCGCCATCGCCGCGAAATTATTTCCGCGCGGCGGTTCTCCGCGATCGTTTATAACGCTCCACCAGTCGGTCATTACAAAGCCGTTGAAGCCCCATTCGTCGCGCAGGATCGTCGTGCAGAGGTCGTAACTGCCCGCAGTCCACAGCCCGTTCAGCGAGCCGTAGGTAGTCATAACGGTAGTTGCGCCGCCCTCCTTAACGGCGATCTCAAAGCCCTTAAGGTATATCTCGCGGAGCGCTCTCTCTGAGATAACGGAGTCGATAGAGTGCCGCCCCGTCTCCTGATTGTTGCCGGCAAAATGCTTGATAGTACCCGTCACGCCCGTGCGATGAAGCCCGCGGAGCTGAGCCGCGGCGATCTTTCCCGTAACGAGCGGATCCTCGCTGAAATACTCGAAGTTTCTGCCGTTGAGCGGGTGACGGTGGATATTCATTCCGGGGCCGAGCAGACACTCCACGTTATTGGCTGCGACTTCTACACCTGCGATTGCAAATAACTCCTCGGCGAGCTCGGTATTGAACGTGCAAGCAAGCAGCGTACCGTTTGGCAGGCTGAACGCCTTTGTGCCGCAGTCCAGTCTCATTCCGGACGGACCGTCGTCACAGCACCCTGCGGGTATGCCGAACCCCGCGAGCGCGTCCGTAACACCGCCAAACGCAGCAGCCGTTCCGGGGGTTACCTTGGGACTTCCCATGCCCTCGCCGCGGATAATGCATGAAAGATCGTAATCGGAAAATTGCGCGATAAATTCCTCCATAGTGTGCTTTCCGTCGACAACGTCTCCGAGCTTTATGCCCATGTCGCCCGTCTGCTGTATTTCCTTGGGCAGGTTTTCCATTCGGCGTTTGTTCATGTCCGCGGTTGCCGTGGGAATGTTTTCTGTTACCGCTATATAGCCGTTACCTTCAAACTGCGGCTTTATCCTTTCAAACGGCAGCACGGGCGCACAAGCCTCGCTCAGCCGCTTTACGACAACGGTATTGATCTGCGCGAAGCTGTATATCTCAGCCGCAGAGCGAACATCTGTGCCAACGTAAAACGTAAACGTGCCCTCTTCGCGCACATAGCAGGATTTATTGCCCGTAACTCCGCTGTCGTCGTAGCTTGTCAGTTCATCGAGAGCTATCTCAAAGTGCAAGGTCTGTTCCTCAGCAGGTGAGAGGGTCTTTGTTTTTCCGAACGCACAAAGCCGGCGCAGCGGACTTCCGAGCTTGCCCTGCGGCGCTTGGAAGTATACCTGAACGACCTCTTTGCCGCAACATTTGCCGACATTCTTTACCGTAATGTCAAAACATACAGAGGTGCTTTTAGGTTCAACGGCTGTATTCAGTTCGAATTTAGTGTACGAAAGCCCGTATCCGAATGGATACAGCACCTTTTCCTTTGCAAACGTTTCAAAATATCGGTATCCGACATACACGTCCTCACAGTAGAATTCGCGTTCGGTGTTGCCGAAATGCGACGCCGAGGGATAATCGGAAACATTTTCTGCTATCGTGTCGGTCAGTTTTCCGCTCGGGCTCACATTTCCCGTCAGTACGTCCGCCGTACCGAGCCCGCCGACCATTCCGCCCTGCCATGCGTACAGAACCGCGTCGGGCTTCACCTCGCTTATAAAGCCCATATCAACGATTCCGCCCACATTCAGCAGAACTGTCATTTTTTTAAAGTGCGCACGCACCTTTATCAGCATATCAAGCTCCGTTGCGGTAAGTCTGTAAGAGCCCTCGGTATCGGTCGCGTCCTGCTCCTCGCCGGCAGTCCTTCCGATAATGCAGAGTGCCGCCGCGGACTTCTCCGCGGCACGCGCCGCAAGTTCGTCGGACAGCGGCATCTCATTCTGTGACCACGGCTCGCCGCCCCAGCCCACTCCCGGGTCAAACGGGTGAGTTTTTTCCCACTCGGCATACTCCGCGCGGAGTTCATCGTTGAGTGATATACCGCACTCAACAAGCCCCTCGGTAATGTTCCACACCTTGTCAACGTTCACCATACCGCCGGAGCCTGTGCCGCTTTTGTAATAGTGCTCCTGAATACGTCCGAAAACCGCGAGGTTTTCATCTTTTTTCAGCGGAAGCGCACCGTTGTTTTCGAGTAGTACCATGCCCTCTGCGACGGCTGTCCGCGCCACCGTGATATATTTGTTCCAGTCAAGAATTATTTTTTCCATTTGAGAGCCTCCATGTCAATATTCAAAAGTTCGTTCATAACATCATGCCGTTTTGAGAGATAATCTTGTGATCATATTATACCGATATCAAGAGAAATGATATATTAAAAAGCGATTTTAAATATCATATTTTTAATATGAATTCATAGCAAAGCTCCGATTTCAAAAATTTCCTCGTCGGTAAAATCGACTTTTTCGATACAAGCTGCGTTTTCGATTATTTGCTCGGGTCTGCTTGCGCCTATCAGTACGGTAGTGACCGCGGGGTTATGAAGCACCCATGACAGCGCCATCTGCGAAAGAGTCTGTCCGCGCCTTTTTGCGATACTGTTCAGCGAATTGAGGCGCTTGATCATCTGTTCGTTAAGCTGTTCGCCTATCCATGTGTCGCCTTTGCCGACGCGCGAATCCTCGGGTACTCCGTTCAGATAGCGATTAGTCAGAAAACCCTGATACAGAGGCGAAAATACCGCCAATCCGATACCGTTTTCGCAAGCGTACTTGTCAAGACTGTCGTCTTCTATCCACCTGTTGAGCATTGAGTAGGACGGCTGGTTGATGATAAACGGCGTGTGCAGCTCGCTGAATATCGCCGAGATCTCAGCGGTCTGCACGCTGTTGTAGTTTGAAATGCCAACATACAGCGCCTTGCCTTGACGAACGGCGTTGTCAAGCGCGAGAGCGGTTTCCTCAAGCGGAGTGTTAGGATCGAATACGTGGTGGTAGAAAATATCGACATACTCAAGTCCCAGGCGTTTCAGGCTCTGATCAAGCGATGCAGTGAGATATTTACGCGAGCCGTTGCGGTCGCCGTAAGGACCCGTCCACATCTCGTAGCCCGCCTTTGTGGAAATACACATTTCGTCTCGGTATAGCCGCATATCGGCGAGTATCCTGCCGAAATTCTCCTCGGAACTCCCGTTGAAGGGATTGCCGTAGTTGTTGGCGAGATCGAAATGCGTTATCCCAAGGTCGAATGCGGTATGAATCATTTCCTCCATATTCGCGAAACAGCCATTGTGCCCAAAATTCTTCCACAGTCCAAGCGATACCGCGGGCAGCTTCAAGCCGCTGTTTCCGCACCGTCTGTAAAGCATTTTATCATATCTTTTTTCGCTGGCAATATACATTTTAATTCCTTTCTCAGAGCGGTGGCAGTTCGTCAAGCGTTATGACGTACTCGTCGTTGTAAATTTCGTTCAGATCGGATATTTTATTGCCGTCAACAATGTGTTCGGTATGCCAGGTCATAAACCATACCCAGCCCGCTTTTCCGTCCTGTAATTGCTTGACTGTCGGTATGCGCCCGCACTCGTGGAAGCAGACGGGCTTTTCCTCTCCGATCACTCTTCTCACCAATACATACAGCCGCTGATTTGCGCCGTCGTTATAGGAGTCTGCGCCCGCAATGTCAACATATTCGTCTCCGGGGTACCAATCGGCGTAATCGCGTCCGTTGCCCGAGTATCCGAGCACCCAGATCAGGTTGTCAAGTTCCCAGTAGTCGGTGTAGCGGCGGTACATTATCTTCCATATTTCCTTGAAGTTATCAGCGCCGCCCTTGCTCCACCAGAACCACCCGCCGTCAAGCTCGTGGAACGGTCTCCAAAGCACAGGGATATTCTGGTCTTTAAGCTCCTTGAGCGCTTTTGCCGCCTTGTCCATACCCGCGATAAGGCTCTCGTATTCGGGAGTACCCTCGGTGAGTGCAAGATCCCAGTCATTGCGCACGGTTTTCATGCACTCGTCCCAGCTTCCCGTAAAGTCAAAGCCGCAGTGCCAGCAGATCGTTACGATGCCGCCGCGGTCGTGCCATTCCTTTGCGCGCCTGTTTACGCCGCTGAAGTCATCGTTCATATAGTCCAGACCGCGTATCGCTGGGTATCTTCCCGTATTGTTATAGATATAGTCGAACTCGTATTGTTCGCTGCCCATCCAGGTGGACTCCTGCTGTCCCGATATTATAGCCTTGCCATATGTATCGCAGATATACTCGTATAGCCGAACAGCCTCCTCCGTGGCGTCGGGATTGGATAGTATGGGCTTTGTGGAAGGCTCTGGTTCATCGGGAGATGTCGTTGATGTGCTCGTGGCGGAGCTTGTTACAGAGCTATCGGGAACGCTTGATGAGGTTGCGCTTTCGGTGGTGCTTGTTGTCTCGGAATGCACGGGAGCGCTTACGGAAGAAGAGCTTTCCGCAGCGCTTGAACTGCTTGAGGTCATTGAGCTTTCATCGGTGCTTGTACTTGTCGATGAGCCTTCGGTGTTGCCCGATAAAGGCGAACTTCCCGTACTGCCGATTGTTGAGGAGCTTTCAATAATAGTGCTTGTTGTCGATGAACTCTCAACATTACTTGAAGTCTTCGTTGATGAACTTGAGCTTGTTGAAGACAAGCTTGTTGAAAACGAACTTTCGGGAGTGCTGACCGAGCTTTCCGTGTCAACTGAACAAGCTGTCAGAGATGCTGTCAGCGCAAGAGTGATAATAATTGCCAAAAAACGTTTCATAAACGTCATTCCTTTCGTATAATTTATTTTATTATACACTATTGCTCAAAAAAAAGCAATATAAAAAATAAAAAAGACCGCGAAAAATCAGCAGTGAATTCCGCGGTGTGATATTGTCGTGATAGCTTGTTAGCGTATTACAAGACGATCGTTTTCAACGTTTATATTTCGGCGTCAACACTGTCCGCACCGTTAACAACTCGTATCTCCAGACGATGCGGCAGACATACTATCGGCACAGTCCCTCCCGATATCGCGCCCGTGCGTACGCATACCTTATCGGGGCAGTCTGCCTTTGTGACAGAGATCGTTCCGCCGCGCACGGTCACGGTATTATGACCGCTCCCGCAATCAATGGTAAATTCACATTCCTCCGACAGCGAGACATTTTTCAGCAGCTCACCGTTCAGATATATCTCGGCGGCGGGGTTTTCGCACGGTGCGTTCCGCATTATCAGCCACATAGTGATTCCCGCTGCCGCGGCAAGTGCCGTCAACATTGACGAGACCGCAAATTTTCTGTTCATAGCTTTCTCCTGTTATACGAAAAAGTTTCCCCGTTTATACTGCGGTATGAGGTGAGGCGCCGCAGAACAAACGGGGAAATATTATGTTTTTATTCAATAACGCCGTCTGCTTTATAACCGTTCTCGGTTTTTTGCAGTTTGACTGTGCAGGAATAATACGCTGTTTTTCCGTCAAAGACGCCCGCGTTGATATAAAGCGTTCCGTTAGCGCCCGCTTCAGTTTCCTCGGAGATGACGAGCACCGTATCGGAGAGGTTGATGGGATAAATCAGACCGTTTGAATACTCAAGGGTCTCACCCTCGCCGAGTGTGCAGCGCTTCTTCAGATTTTCCGCAGCAGTTTCACTGAAGCAAGCCGTAATTAAGTTTTCAAGCGTTGCCTTATCAGTAATACCACAGCTTTCGCAAAGCTTTTCTGCAAGTGCGTTTTGCAGACCGACAGCCGCGTTGACTGCCGAGCGCATATCTGTTGAAGCGTTTTCCTCGGGAGCTTCAAACGTCAGATAGTCGTTCTTGGCTCTGTCGGTATAAATACCGTTGACGATCCGTACAGCGCCGTTTTCGGCAGCCGCCAGATAATATCGAGAAAAGCTGCGCTTAAAATCGAACTTAGCAATAACGGATATGCCACCGCTGGGGACCTTGTCGCCGTTGTCGATCGTGTAATAACCGTCACCGGAAAGGAAGCTGTGCTTTGAAACGCCAAACTGCACGTTCGAGTCCGAAAGCCTGATGAGTCCATAGCTTGAGGGATCGAATATCAAATCCGTCATATCGCTTTTAAGCAGCGCATGAGTAAACGCGGCATTGGACTTAATGCTATACTTGCCTTGGATAGTGGCGATAACGGATGGCTCTTCCACAGAGGAAGCCTTGTATACCAGCAGATCGCTTCCCGAATAATGCGCAAAGAACACGCTTGCTCTGATATCACCTATGCCGTAATTTGCAGCGACCAAAGAAAATGCCGTCTGACTGCTGTATAGTTTTTTTACGTTAGCCGCGTCAAAGCCGCCCTCGTAAATTTTCAGAGTGTAGCTGTCGTTTTCAAATATATTCAGTGCCAGAATATCTGTTTCCTCGTTGTAGGCGATCTCGTAAACGGCACCCGAACCTACTGCGCTGTCAAGAGAAATAACGTTTATCTTTCCGCTGTTCGCGTCAACGTCATACAGCTTTCCATCGGCACCAAACGCCAATAGCCGTCCGCCGTTTTCGGCGATCCAGAATACCGTCGTCTCCCCGCACTCCTGCGAAGCGGAAAGATTGACCGTTTCATCAGTCACAGTATACAAACGCATATCGTTTTCGGTCCGCACATAGACCGTGTTATCGTTTAGGAAATAAGCCTGTTTCGCGCCAATATCCTCGGTCAGATAAGAAAATCTGTCGGGATTATACGGCAGCTCCGCCCCCTCTGGTAAACTGACCATAACGTCTATCGGTATAAGAAGTGCCGAATTATCCGTGACTGGCATAATTGCGGGAGAATATCCGCTGTCAATCGCAGATATATGATTTTCTATCTCGTAAGCAGGAGGTACGGGAGGTTCGCTGACGCTGCTCTCGGGCACACTCGATACAGGCGGCTCTGTTGAACTGCTCTCGCTGCTGCTTTCACTGTCAATGCTGCTGTTATCCGAGTTGATGTCCGAGCTCTGAGAATTCTCAGAGCTGATATCGTCGCCAACGCTGTTAGTGCTGGCAACAATTGGAGTGATAAACTCGGGGTTTTCATCGTTGATTATCTCCACAGCAAGGACGAGACTGTCGTCCTGAAGCTGTGTCATCAGATAACCCGCGCATCTTATCTTAGCGCCCGTAATGCTGCTGTTGCCGTTTGTTCCGAATACTTCTGCGACATTATCTGTCCCAATGATCGTCAAACCGTCTTTCATATACAGCGCGCTTATCGGTACACTGCCCTCCGAACGAGCCAGCAACACACGCTGAACCTCCGCCGAAGAAAGCGGTCTCTCAAAACTAACAAGTACGTTGAACAGCTCCTTAGAGCTTTCGTTATCGCGCACATCGTTCTGTCCCTTTATGATACGCTCATTGCTGGGCAGCTCAGCGACCGAGCTCCCCGCAAGCAGCGGATCAATAACATTCGGCTTTTCAAGCTGCGTCGCGGTAATGGTTCCCACCGTGACCACAACAGCAGCTACCGCCGCAGTCATTCCTATATAAATCGGAAGCGGCTGCCTGCGTAATTTATTTCCAGTAAATTTTCCGTTTTTCGCGTTAATATATATCTTGTCCTTATCAAACGCATATTCTTCCATTAGTTCCCTGTAAAAGTCACGTTTGTCCACAAGTCAGCCCCCTTTCCCTGTATGTTCGTTTAAACATCACAAATCAAATTTTTTCTTTTGCCGCTCAATAGTGCGGTACAGCTTTGTTTTCACCGTAGACAGTTTCATATCCATTGTCTCGGCGATTTCATCAAGCTTCATGTCGCAGACAAAATACAGATAAAAAATTCTCCCCACTGTTTCGTCCTTCTGCATAACGTCGTCAAAAATCTGCTTTGCGAGTATCTTATTGTGTATTACCTCGTCGAAAAGCGGTTCGTCGCGCGACAATTCCGCCTCAAGCGCAGCAGATTCCTCTTCGGAAAAATCCGACATATTCTTAACTCTTTCGCGGCGTTTGATAAAGCCCGATAAAAAACTTCTGCACTCAAACTTCGCGATATTTATCAAAAACGCCTCAACGGACTCTATATCCTCATATCCCTTTTCCGAAATACGCTTGTAAAACCTCGCATAGATATTCTGGATAATGTCCTCCGCATCCTGAAAACGCGAGGCGTGGCTAAGTACAAACCGCGATACGGTAGTAAACGTTTGTGCGTATGAATTGTTGAAATATAAGTCGATCTCGTTTTTATCCAACGGCGTTTCACCTCGCTTTACAGGTTTCACGCGCTCCGCCGTCCGCTGTATATGCCATAATAGAAGTCAGCGGGATTAGCCAAAAAGTTTCAATTGTTTGACAATTACAGCATTTTTTTGCGAAGCACCTTATAAAATTTATGTCATAGCGCGTATTGCATTGCATTTTTATGACAAGCCGCGTTGGTATGCGAACTAAATACCGATAGTAATTTTTGCATAGAATTCGACTATAAGTCGAGAAAATGCAAAATAAATACCTTATTACATATTATATCACATATTGTTTTTTTTGTCAAATTTCTTTAACTGTCTTTACAAAATTGTTGGAGTGTGGTATAATCATAATGTAATGTTTATTTAAATCATGGTAAATTATTGTTTAGCTTAATAACCTTCAAGCATTGACGAGAGTTAAATTATTTAGTTGCTCACATAAATTCTGATTTAATTAAGTAAAGCTCAAAATAAACGGAGGTAATACAAAATGTTAAAGCCTTTTTCTAATAAGGTATCGGGGCTTGCACCATCCGCTATACGCGAGATATTGAAGTTCACCGCCGATCCCGAAGTCATCAGTTTTGCTGCGGGTAACCCCGCTCCCGAGGCGTTTCCTGTGGACACTATCGCAAAGTTATCCGCGGAGATATTCGCGAGCGAGCCCGTGAACGCGCTTCAGTACTCCGTTACCGAGGGTTATATGCCGCTGCGCAAATGGCTGGAGAGCGATCTCCGTGCTAAGGGAATGTTCGCAGAGAACGATATGGTCATCGTAACGGCGGGAGCTCAGCAGGCAATCGAGACCACCGCCAAGATACTCTGCAACGAGGGCGACGTTATCCTTTGCGAGGATCCGAGCTTTATCGGCTCGCTGAACGCGTTCAGGAGCTACGGCGTAAAGCTTGTCGGAGTTACTGCCGACAAGGACGGCATTATCCCCGGGTGTCTCGAGGAGGCGCTCAAAACCAACCCGAACGCGAAATTCCTCTATACGATACCGAACTTCCAGAACCCCACGGGCAACACCACGACTCTCGAGCGCCGAAAAGCGGTGCTCGAGCTCGCCAAGAAGTACGGCGTTTACATTCTCGAGGATAACCCCTACGGAGATTTGCGCTTTGCGGGAGAGCCCGTGCCAAGCTACAAATCGCTTGACACCACAAACAATGTGCTCTATGCGGGAACGTTTTCCAAGGTGCTCGCTCCGGGACTTCGCGTGGGATATCTGTGCGGCATTTCCGAGCTCGTTCAGAAAGCGGTCGTCGGACTGCAAACCAGTACCGTTCACACCAACATCTGGGCGCAGATGCTTGCTCACCGTTTCGTTACGTCCGTTGATTTCAATGAGCATTTAAAGCGCCTACAAGGCATTTACCGTGCCAAATACAAGAGAATGTCGGACGATCTTCACGCGTGTATGCCCAGTTGCGTTACATATTCCGAGCCGGAGGGCGGTCTGTTCATCTGGGCGGATATCCCCGAGCGGTACGATATGAACGCGTTCTGCACCGAGGCGGTTCACCAAAAGGTCGCGGTCGTTCCGGGCAACGCATTTCTCGCGGACGAGAACGGAGTGTCACATTCGTTCCGGTTGAACTTCTCCACACCGACCGACGAGCAGATAGACCGCGGAGTGGAAATTCTCGGAAAGTGCGCAAAAAGTTACTTCAAATAAGGAGAACAGGATTATGAAAAACATAAACAATGTTCCCGAAAAAATGCCGTGACAAAAGGCGAAAAATTTGCCGAGATACTCTTGCTTTGGATCTGAAAAGGGTGTATATTGTAAGGGTATAGAAAGGAAATATCATGGAAGAGCAGAAGAAAAAGAAGATTTTAAGTCTAATCCAACCCACTAACACGCCGCACCTAGGCAACTACCTTGGCGCGATGTGTAATTGGGTAAAAATGCAGGAGGAGTTCGACTGCACCTATGGCATTGCCGATCTTCATTCGCTGACCGTGCGTCAAGACCCCGTAAAGCTTCGCGGTCAGATCAAAGAGAGCTATGCTCTGTTGATCGCGTCGGGTCTCGACCCAGAAAAGTCCACGCTTTTTGTACAAAGTCACAATCCTCACCATTCGGAGCTTGCGTGGCTGCTTAACTGCTATACGCAGTTCGGCGAACTGTCCAGAATGACGCAGTTCAAGGATAAGTCCGCTAAGCACCCCGACAACATCAACGCGGGTCTGTTTACCTATCCCGTGCTTATGGCGGCAGATATTCTGCTGTATCAGGCGGATATGGTGCCTGTTGGCGTTGATCAGATGCAGCATCTGGAGCTTGCTCGCAATATCTGTCAGCGTTTCAACGGAGTTTACGGCGATGTGTTTACAATGCCCGAGGGATACATCACCAAGGCTACGGCAAAGGTAATGTCGCTTCAGGAGCCGACCAAGAAGATGTCCAAGTCGGACGAGAACGTCAACGCGTCCGTTTCTGTGCTTGACGACCGCGACACGATAATCCGCAAGTTCAAGCGCGCCGTCACCGACAGTGAGACCGAGGTTTGCGCTCGAGAGGGCAAGGACGGTATAATCAACCTGATGTCCATTTACAGCGGTGTTTCGGGAAAGAGCTTTGACGAGATCGAGGCAGAGTTTAAGGGCAAGGGTTACGGCGATTTCAAGCTCGCGGTAGGCGAGGCGGTAGCGGACAAGCTTGCGCCCATGCAGGAAGAATACAAGCGTGTTTCCTCTGACAAGGCGTATATCGAGAGCTGCATGAAGCAGGGCGCGGAAAAGGCGTACAAAGTCTCCCGCAAAACGCTGCAAAAGGTTCAGAAAAAGGTTGGGTTTATCGTTTTCTGAATTATTTCGGGTTGTCTATAACGGCAAAAAATCATAAACAAAATAATGTATTATTGTGGAATTGCACAAAAATTCGGTAAAAATTAAAATATTACTTGCAATTTGGCGCAATTTCTGGTACAATATTATTTGTTACTGATAAAATACTGATCGGAAGGACGGTGTTATATAATGGCTAAATGTGAAATATGCGGTAAGAGTGTTTCCTTCGGAATTAAGGTTTCTCACTCTCACAGACGCAGCAACAGAACATTTAAACCGAATGTTAAAAAGGTAAAGGCTGTCGTAAACGGAACTCCTTGTAGAGTTAATGTTTGCTCACGCTGCCTGCGTTCCAAGCTCGTTCAGAGAGCTGGTTAATAATTCGGAATAAGCTAAGGGCGCCATAGCGCCCTTTTTATTTATGCAAAACAGAGGCTGCCGTGCGATTAAACGCGGCAGCCGTTTTTTATTTAATAGTACCCGTTCAGTCTTTCCTCAAGCTCTTTTTTGTTTTCCGCGTCAACTTCGTCCCAATGTGACTTGATCTTCTGAACTTCGGTTACGTGATTGCCCGAGCAGTATTCGGGAATATTGCTCTTGCGGTAGTAGCCGACGTCCGTGCTTGTGCACTTGGCGGAAGCGATGAGACCCGTCTCCGTGCAGAACCTTCGCTCCAGAACTGATGTGTCGGGAGTGAATTTGCTGACTACCGAGGTATCCTCAATCTCCGACATAATGTCATACCATATTTGTGCGCCGTATCTGTGGGAGCCGTCACCGTTGAAGACCTCGTGGTTGTTCTTGTCGTAGCCCATCCAGACAACCCCGATATAATGCGGCGTACAGCCGACGAACAGCAGATTGAGGTCGTCGTTTGATGTCCCCGTCTTACCTATGACTTCAACGTTTTCAAGGTTAGCGTAGCGTCCGGAGCCGCTTGTTGTCGTGATTACCGTGCGGAGCATTCTGTTCGTTACCCATGCCGCATCGCTGTCAATCGCCTGTGTGCCGTAGAAATTCTGCTGTAAGATAACATTGTCCTTGCTGTCGATAACCTTGCTGTAAAGCTTGGGTTCGTAATAAATTCCGCCGTTTCCGAACATCTGATAAGCCGCTGCCAGCTCGACAAGCTTTATACCGTCAGTAAGCGCTCCAAGCGTTATTGGTGAATAATCGATATCCGACTCAACAAGCGTTGTAATTCCCAGATTTTGGGTGAGCTGATTGTAGCACACCTGCGGAGTAAGCATCTGTGCAACTCTTACCGCTATGGTGTTGCGAGATTCGCGAACAGCTTCCCAAATCGGCATAAGCGAGCCGTCGCCTCCCGCAAAGTTAAAATTGGTTGGCCAAGTTTTTATCTCGCTGCCGTCAATGATGCTGATACCCTTATCTGGCAGCATAGTCGAATAGGTAATCAGATTGTTTTGCACCGCCGTCGCGTATGCCGAGATAGGTTTCATTGTTGAACCCGGGGCGCGCGTCGCCTGAGTTGCGCGGTTAAAGCAGTTTATTCCCGGCTTGTCTCCGAGACCGCCCACTACCGCTAAAACGGTTCCCGAATAGTCCATCAGTACAAACGCTGACTGGAGCAGATCGTCCTCCTTGGCGTTCTCGTCGTAAGACGTCACGACAAGCAGCGGATCGCGGAATTTTTCCTCGACAAGCTGTTGGACAGCCATATTTTCGTTGATATAGATACGGTATCCGCCGTTGTAGATATCTCTTCTCGCGGAGGTGTAGGTAACGCCTTTAAGATCGGCATAGTCCATGATGACCTGATCTATTGCCGCATCAACATACCAGTCCTGGTCTACCTCATAGCCATTCCAACGGTATGCCTCATAATCATCGTCAACGGTATCATCATCGGACTCCTCCTCGGGTTCATCCGTGTGGATGGAGCGTGGGTCTGTATAGCCGAAAGCGTCACCGTAAACGGTACCAGCAAACCGTACCTTCTCGACCTTTGCCGATTCGTACTCCTTGGTGTTGATGTAGCCCTGCTCGTACATATTCTGGAGCGCGTACTCCTGCCAGTATTTGCAGTTTTCAAGATCCTCATACGGTGAACGGTAACCGGGATTTCGTATCATACCCGCTATAATAGCAGATTCAGCGATATCAAGGTCCTTTGCGTCCTTGCCAAAATACAGCTGTGAAGCCGCGCCGATACCATAGGTCATGCCTCCAAGCCATATTACATTAAGATAACTCTCAATAATGTCGACCTTTGTGTATTTTTCTTCCAGCGACAACGCTCTAAAAATTTCCCGCAGTTTACGTTCCCATGTCTGCTCGTCGTCGAGCGTAAGGTTTTTAATGAGCTGCTGGGTGATAGTCGAACCGCCCTGACCTTGTCCCGAGAGGTTGAGAACATCGGCGGCGAGCGCGTATACCGTCCTTCTCCAATCGACGCCGTTGTGTTCGTAAAAACGCTTGTCCTCTGTGGAAACGACAGCATAAATGAGATACGGCGAGATATCCTCATAATCGACCCAGATACGGTTTCTTTCCTCGTACAATCGCTTTAGTTCGATTTCTTTACCGTCTGCATCGTAGCCGTATATCATGGTGGTGTATTTCATTTCGGCGTCGCGGAGGTTAGCGTCATAGCCGTTATCGGCAAAATCAAGGATATACACGGTGATGACTGTCACGACGATACACATCATAATAACAAAGATAAGGAGCATTGACGATATGGTGGTTCCGACGACTGTCAGTGCATGTCCGATATTACGCGACACTCTGCCTTTTTCACGTTTTTTAGGTTTCTTTGGTTCATCATCTTTGATTTTAATGTAACGAAAATTTCTTCTTTTATTCATTTTTGTATCACCTCTTGAATACACAGGCTTATATAAAACATTGCACGTATACGCAGAAAGCGCGTATTTCGTAACTCTCCGTTGACGTATATAATCATTATAGCACATTTTAATTGAAATGTTAAGCCCTTTTTTGAAATTTTTCGTGAAAGTACAGTGAAAAACTCGATTTTTCATATTTAATATAGGAATAAAGTGTTTATAATATTTTGATAGAAAATTAAGTTTTATCTTGGTTGGCATATTGATAATCAGGTATGGTTGTAGTCCATCCTTATAATTTATTATTATGTAAGAGACTGAAAATAAAAAAATTAAAAAATTATATATTTTTTTAAAAAAAGGTATTGACAATTTGGGAAAGATGTGATATAATTGAAAAGCATTCCGAAAGGGAAGCGGGTTAAAGGGTCGAAAAAAGAAAAATTTAAAAGAAAAATTAAATTTTTTGAAAAAAAGGCTTGACAAACTCCGAAAGCTGTGGTATAATAATCAAGTCGCCGAAAATAAGCTCGGAGAGATTTGAGGTTAGGGACACGGCGAAACAGCTCCTTGAAAATTGAACAATACTGAAGAAAAAGAACGAATTAAC
>ERZ778512.192-NODE-192-length-64946-cov-9.520766_pt1 | contig 64946 bp, 42 predicted proteins | sample MGYA00510346_ERZ778512 | MGnify/ENA primary metagenome ERZ778512 (study PRJEB29527, sample SAMN07138962) | mouse gut metagenome | material: feces | host: mouse | place: China:Nanjing | collected 2016-01-25 ...
CGACTGAATATTAACTTTAGCCATTATGCTGCTTAATTTTGATTAGTTACTTATATAACTATTTAACTCTTCATAATCTACAGGTAAATGAACCATTATCATTATTGAAAATTGCGGATTTGTTAACAATTGTTTCAAATCTTCTTTGTTGTATTTTTTATATGGTAATATTATCTGTGTTTTAATACTGTACTGGCGGGAGAGTGATAACAGATAGGAAAAAAGCTCTTTTTTTTCTAACTCATTTTTGCTGAGTTGAGAAAGTTTCAATTTACGTACTTGTTTCATAACGATAAATTTAAATTGTTTATAAATATGAAATTAGCCAGAATAGACTGGTGTTTCTTCTAATATCCATCTAAGTCCATATCCTGAACTTCTTTGATGTAGACCAAGTTCCCATGAATGGATATCCTCATTTTTGGGAAATGATCCTATAATTTGCAATATAGCTTGTTTTTTATCCAATATTATCTTATTATTACAAATAAGATTCCATTCTAATAAAAATAGATCATCGAAATTTGTATGAATTGCTGTTATATCTGCGTTGTTAATTCGTATATTTATATAACTAGATATTCCCATTAATCCTGTCTCCAAACTAAGATCTTTTATTCTTCGTAAATCCCGTTCCATGACTTTTTTATCGATTTCTGTAAGGATTTCATTGGAATCCCCTTCCATGAACCCATTTTGAATTAGATATTCGATTCCCCAGCCGATTCCACATAATCCAGTCTCCAGATTTATAGGCAATGTCTCTGGAATATTCTCGCAGATTTCTTCGAGCAGTTCCCCTGCAAAGTCATCATATATAGCTGAGTCTGTATATCTTGCGTAGTGCGCAAAGAATAGCACAACTCCCATCTTTCCATGGAATAAACCAATATCCTCTATGTCGATTGAATGCAAAATCAGATGATTCGCTATTCTTCGTAATAATATGTCTTTTTCTGTATTCATCTTACCAACACTCAATTTTAGTATTTAAATCTTTTGCAAAGCCTAGCAATAATTCTTTTTGATAAGTTTTGCTTGATGTCAAACAAACAACCTTACTTGGGTTTAAGATTCGTAAAATCGTCTCAAACGTATTTGCGTATAAGAACAGTCTAGGAAAATTTTGTTCAATGCTATCATTCTCAAATACCTTTTGTTCGGAAAATTCAACTTGTGCAGCTGTAACTGTCTCTGATAGTTCTGTGTCATCCGGAATCTCATATTCAGATAATAATAGAATTGGAATCTCTTCTTTTTGTAAAAAAGTCGATATATGAGCCAATTCTTCCTTGTCCACTAGGTAAACCAAGCAACATCTTTTATATGGAGATAAAAGCTTTGTCCAAAGATGATTATCTATATTAAAGTTATTTGTGGTATTCCTTTTCTTTTCTATCCATTCAAAATGATTCAAGAAATTAGAGATATTGTGAATAGACTCCTCGATAGATTTTCCGGCGATACGGGAACGTATATAATCCATTTGTTCTTTCGAAATGAAAGACAGTATATATACGAACAATGCGTTTTTTATGGAATGGTTGCCAAGCATGAGTCTTAGGGTATCCCGGACCTCATATTCTTGAATAGCAGTTCTTATATATTCTTGTATGATTGTATCAAACTCGATTTTGTATTTTCCCAAATCCAGCGAACTCATCTTTTCTTGAGACTCCTCTTGTCTCCAATTTTCCAATGTGCGCCAAGGAATTGAATGACGTTGCGCAGAATAGAAATAAGAAAACATGGATTCAAAGCGTGAACGTATGAATAAATTTTTCCTTCTTTTCAGCTTTGAATAATTACATTTCTTGAATTTTTCTAGAGAAATGAAGCGATCCTTTGCTTTTTCATACCAATATTGATAAGTTTCAGTGTGCTTTTGAAGACATGGACGTAAATGAAACCATATCAGACCACCATCAAATAGCTTTTTATTGTGAAACATTACTTCCAGAACTTGATTGTAGCCGGGAGCTTTTGGCAAATAACAAGCTTGGTAGGTCATTTCTTCAGAGACCTCGAAAAAGAAAAGATCTCGCACTCCGTTGAATGGGCATAGAATGTCCCGGTAGGTTGTGTCTATCTTTTCGTCTCCTAAAAAAGTAAGCCATTCTCCGTTTTTTTGTAACACATTGATACCAGAGAGGGATACCAATATTTTATCTTGCTTGATTCTTTTTTTCAAATAGGAAAAATAGAAAGGAACCATCTTTATCGCTAACCAGTCTTGCCATTTTCTTTTTGGACTTTTGTCCTTTTTAAAATTATGCAGGTAAGATGTATATAGCTTATAAGCAATTTGTTCCAAAGGGTTGATCCGGACTTTTTGCTCGGTGCGGTAGGCATCACAATATTTTTTGAATGATTCGGAAAAAAATAGCTGATCTGAATCTATCTTGATCGCATAGCGATAGGTTACTTTTGAAATCGCGTAATTCGTGTATCCGGAAAGGAGATGAATCGAATCCTTTGGCAGATTCATGATCTCTTGAAATTGTTCATCCGCTAAATCTATAGGATAGATATAGGGGTGGTATTCAAAGATTTTGATTTTATCGGGGTATTTGCTCTGTTTTCTTTTAAGTATATTAGCTGTCTCATCTGTACAATTGTGATATACCGCAATCAGCTCATCTAATCCTTCAATACAGGACTCTATGCAAGCGTCTAGGAAATCCGCGCTGTTTTGGCAGCGCAATATACCCGTTACCCCTAAAGGGCGTTCTTTTGTCAATTGTGATAAATCGACAGCGTATTCGGTATAGTCCTGTTGCTTAGAGTTCATCGTAATTAAATTATTGATTCATTTCTAATTGATTTTGAGAAAAACAAGTTTCCCAAATTTTTTTCTGTATATAGCTCTCTCTATAAGGACTATATGGCAAATCTCTTTGTACATCTTCTCCTATGTACTCTTTTCTAAACATTAAATATGTATGATAATCCTTTAGTGTATCGTCATTCAAAATTTCTGTTTCTTGTATCTTTATATCTATATCCGATAATACATCTTTGATCTCACCGGTAATAAAACGTTCTCTTAATAGATAGGTGATTCCCCATCCAATGCCACATAATCCATCTGACAAATCAAGAGATAAATTATCCGGAAGCTCCATTATAGATTCTAATATCTCGTCCGCGAATTGTTCATATAAAGCATCTCCACCATAACGACTGTATTCATAAAATAGAATAGTCATGCCTAGCTTACCGTTATACAATCCGGGATGCTCTAGAGCCTCTGTTTTCACTACCCCGTAACGGAGTAGGTCTTTTAGTATGCCTTTGTATTGAATGAATAACTCTTTCATATCGTTCATTAATTGTAAAATGAAAAATTCGTATCCCAGCTACCAAAAAAATAATGAGAACAATATGCTTCCTTTATTTTTTCATGGAATGAGGCGGTCTCTCCCTGATAGATATATGAACCCATGTCATCTTTCGTCACAGGCGTTACTTTTGAATAAGGGAAAAGAGTAACCTTGTATCTTTTCTTCAAGGTATTAAATATCCGTGATATCATCAATGGGCCTGTTGTATGCATCACCTTTTGTGCTGGATAGTCCCGTAACATTGCATCAGTAATTTCTTTTAAAATGTCTATCCATCCTCCGCATCTTGGCTCAGAAACCATAAATGCGTTTCCTATTAGGGTGGGCATACTTGAGTTGAAATTATGCTGTGGAGGCTCCTCTCCGAACCCTATCGCCACATCTTCTAATAATGGCTCGATAGGCTTAAAACATTCCGTATCCAAATCCGTATAGACTCCCCCATATACATATAATATCATATAGCGAATCGTGTCCCAACGTTGTACATTGTATGGAAAACTTCTATACAAGGAAAGATACTCCGGAAAATGTTTTTCTACCAACTCATCCATTTCCTCTCCGTTCCAAAGGTGATATTCCCAATCTGGATTCTGCTCTCGCCAAGTTCTTGCCAAGATTTGTAAGCGGGTGGGCATACATGGTTCTGTGCGCCCCTCCCAGACTTGATGTATGATTTTAGGGATTGCCATATGCTTTATTTAATCTCGAATTCTCCAACTAGCCATCCTAACTTATGGGTCAAGACTACTAGGTCTGTGTTTGTTTCTATTCCGTCCAATGGAATGTTGATAATATCGCCTGTTCCTCCGGAGAGTACATTCTCATACATTATATTACCTGTATTATCCATAATATGGATAGCTAGATCATCTAATGCATCTATGAAATGGACACTCAAGATATTTCCTTCTATAGATTATGTATTAGTTCTTGATTAATGACAAACTTAGTATTTCTGTAAGGTTATACTTAGAGTTCCTAATAACATAATTCAATGCAAGCATCCAGGAAAAACGTATCATTGGGGGCACTGTACAGTGATTATCACGTTTAACGATCTTTTTTGGTTAATAGTGATAGATCAACTATATGATACTGTTTAATCCTGAAGCTTGCATATGATAAAGAATAATACCTAATTATTTTGTATGATGAATTCTCCCATAAGCTGTCCTAGGCGATGTTCTAACACTACATAAAAGCATCCTGTGCCAGCCTGATCTAAAGAGATGGATACACATTCACCTGCTTCGCCGGAGACTACTTCGTTATATAGGATAGCTCCTTGTTCATTTACAACTTGAACAGTCAAATCATCCAGAACATCTATAAAATGTATGCTCAATAGATTTCCGTTGATGGATAATACTGGAGGAGCAGGAGTGGCGGAGCGATAACGATCGTCATGCCATTCGCCTTTGGTCGGTACATTATCTCCATAAACAGACAGTGGCGAAAAGAGGCCAAATAGCATCAATAAGGTTAATAATTTTGTTTTCATAATATTTTGTTTTTCTTTTTACAAAAGAAAAGCTTTATTCTCTAATAACAATGAACATGGATGAACAATTGGCATTTTCGTTTCTGTTCATTTTCTAACACTGATTATAAGTCATTGATATATAGATCGAAATCGGAGGCTTTTCCTGTTTTGCCGCTCATCTTCAGATAAAGTCTTTTCCGTAAGACTGATATATTACTATGGTTTAATAACATAGAAAGACGTGAGGGTTTCACATGGATTCTCACTAAATAGCATAACCGTTCCATCTGTAGCGGTATTTTGGGGTAAGCTTCTTGAAGTTTTTGTGCAAAAGACGGATAAATAGCGTTTATAAGATGAAACAACTCTTCCCAATCCTCGGTAGACGGTTTCCATTCCTCGTTTTCATGAAAGTTTTTATAAACAGATGAATTTTTTAGGTTCTGTAATAATTCAATCTGATGTTCTTTTTGGGTATATAATGCTTGGTTCTTTTGTTCGAAGTCCTGTCGCAGCTTCTTCTTGAGCTCTTGCTGTTCCTGATCTTTCTCTTGTAAAGATCTGTTTAATACCTCTATGATTTGTTTATTATGCTCTATCTGCTCTTTATATTTTAAGACGGTCTTATCGCAAGAGAAAATCTTTTCCCGATCTTTTTCTTGAATTTTCAATAGGTCTTTTTGTCTTTTCTTATATTTAAACAAAAGATAAGTGGTTGGTAGAACTATCAAAAGGCAAATAAGACTGGTTACAACCATCCGTAGGTTTGCATTGGCCGTTTTTACTCGTTCTTCCGCTAGGGCTTTTTGTTTATCCTGTTCATCATAAAGAACTTGTCTGCCTCTAATCGTATTCGTGACTTCTATCTGGTCGAGTGTATCACGCATCATTTCATATCGTTGACTCAACTCCGCATAAAGGATCCATTGTTTTGTCGATAGGGCTATTTGGGATAGATGATAAACAGCCCCCGCTCTCGTGTCCAATCGCACCGCTTTTTCCGTGCATTGTTCCAAATAGATTTTTGCTGAATCTAATTGGCTGCGATGATAATAATATTTGCCTAGTGTCAAATAGAACGGATAAATGTTATTTCCCAATGCCTGCTTGTTTGCCATGATCTCACGGAGTAGACGTTCCGCTTCCGGGTATGTCTTTGTTTGTACATATAGACTCGATAATTCTGAATAAACAGAGAGCACCTTCCTGCTCACCATCAAATCGAGAGTTTTAGAATAACAGGCGATAGCGCTGTCTTTTTGGTGGATTATCTCATAAATGCGTCCCAGATCTCGAAGTGCATAGACTTGACCGATAGAATCCGATATTGCCTTGAAATGCATGACCGCCTTTTGCTGATAAAGCAAGGCTCGTTCATATACATCTTGTTGGGTATAAAGCATTCCTATACCGTTATTAATCCTCCCCAGTAATGCATGGTCTTCAATCTGCTCCTCATTCTGTAAGGCATTTAAGAAACACTCTTGCGCTTTCAATGGATGATTTAGGTTTTGATTGATCAGTCCTTTGTAATACCAAGCTTTCGCTTTTCGTTCCAGATCGTCTGTTTCCTCATAATAATCCGTTGCGATCGTGATCAGCGAGTCGGTTTCATGCTTAACAAAAGTTTTGTCTTGCGCTTCCGTCAGCAATAAATAATAATGTGCCTTATCTTTTCGGGATAGGTTTTCTTTGTTCTCTATTTGCTCAAGGAGCATTAAGGCGCTATCCGGATGTTGGGGCATAAGGTTCTCTATTTTTCGGAAGTCTATGGTTTGATGGCCCATTCCGTTGCAAGAGATCCATATAATAGGTATTAGAATTAACAGGAAAACAATGTTTTTCTTCATCTGCGTATTATTTGTTGGCGATAAAGATAATACAAAAAGGCGAGGATATTCCGGCTGGAAAGTCCGACTTTTTTGAACGGTTTTTATTTATGTTGTAAATGCATTGAATAACAGATTGTTACGCTAAATGAAAACTGTCTGTTTATGGCTTGTCAAATGAATAACTTACGAGTAGGGGTAGCCGTAAGCTTACGAGTTGGGAAATGATTAGTTATTCACTTGAGGAGCCTTTTGGGGGAGAAGATATACTTCGATGCCACTTGAAGTATATCTTCTCCGGGCATAGGATATATACTGTATCGGCAAAGTAAGTATATCTGGATAAAAACATGACTTTTTCACCCAACCAGCCACTTCTCGATATTGCGGGTCTCGGAAGAGAAGTTCACGCCGATCTTGAAGACTTCCCGGTCGTCTCCGGCGAAGGGTAGGGCGTAGCCTTTCTCCTCGATCTGCCGCAGGGCCTCCTCGGCGGTTCCGTTGAGCTTGAACTCCATGATATAGATGTATTGGTTGGTTTGCAATACGAGGTCTATACGCCCGTTCGAGGTATGGTACTCCACTTGCGTGTACAGGCCGACCAGCTTGAAGACGATGAAGAGGACGTTCCGGTAATGCAGCTCCGTGTCTCGCTCCGGCTTTTGCCCGGCGATCACCTCGTAGGGTGTGTCGGCGAAGAAGCTTTGGAGGCGGTGGAAGAAGGCGTCGTAATTGCCAGACCGTATCTCCCGAACGAACTGTCCGATCTCGAAGGGGGCCTTAGAGGCTTGTATGCTCGTATAGAAAGGAAGTAGGTATTTGACGAAACCTTCTTCCACCTCCTTGTTCGGGAAACCCAGTCGATAAATGCCAAACTCAGGATCATAGCCCTTGATGGTCAGATACCCGCTTTGGTAGATGACGGGTATGGGATTGTTCGAGGCGGAGTCGATGCTGTTCAGCACATCGGCGTCGGTCTCCGTGTTGGCCATCTCGTAGAGGTCGTAATGGGTGTGCTTGAGCAGCTCCACGAGGTAGGAGGGTGTTCCGGTCTCGAACCAGTAGTCTCCGAATTCCATCTTAGCGAAGGTATTCAATAGGCTGAATGGATTGTATATACCCTCGGACTTGGCGGTGAAATGGTATCCGTCATAGCGTTGCTTGAGTTTTAGGCAGGTTTCCTCGTAGGTCGTCATTTGGGTATCAGCCAGTTCCTTCACTTCGTCTTCCAGATAGGCATGTATCTCTTTTTCTGTGATGCCGCATATCTCGACGTACCGATTATCCATCGACAGGTCCATGAGGTTGTTGAGGTCGCTGAATACGCTTACCTTGCCGAACTTGGTCACGCCGGTCAGGAACGCTAGGCGGATATATCCGTCCATGCTCTTCAGAACGCCGTAAAACGCTTTCAGTATAGAGCGGTAGGCCTCCTGTAACTCCGGATTCCCGATCGCCTGTAGCAAAGGCTTGTCATACTCGTCTACCAGTATGACCACTCTCCGTCCTGTTCTCTCATAGGCACGGCGTATCACGCCGGTGAAACGATCGGATGGTGTTATCTCTCTCTCGTCTTTCCCCCACAGGTCTTCCCAAAGGTTCAGATAACGTCGTAATATACTCTCTAATGCCCCAGGGTCAGAATATCTCTCCGCATTTAAATCCAAATGTAAGATGGGGTATCTTATCCAGTCTTTTTCCAATTTCTCCATTGCCAGTCCCTCGAACAGCTCCTTCTTTCCTTGGAAATAGGCCTCCAGCGTGGACAGCAGCAAGCTTTTCCCGAAGCGTCGGGGGCGGCTGAGGAAATAATATCGTCCGGTTGTTACTAATTGGTAGATTAGGGCGGTCTTATCAATATAGAGATAACCATCTTTGCGAAGGCTCTCGAAGTTCTGTATGCCGATGGGATAAATTGTCTGGTTCATATCGTCCTATATTTTATGCGACTTATAAGCAAAGTTACATAAAATATAGGAGAGGAACCGTATCTTTAGAAGTAAATTTTCAACAATAATATCTTACTATGAAGTCGATTTATAACTCGCTGATAGTGAGATGGATAAATATGCTTGTCGGATTTCCGTAAAAACACGTACATGTTTTCACGGATTCACGTACGTGTTTTTGGGGATTCACGTACGTGTTTTCCGAAAAACATGTACGAATAAAAAACAAGTCTGGAAAAATAGACAATAAGTAAGAAGTTTTTATTCCTTATACTTAGCCACCATAATCACGGGGTTGGATTCCTCATTCAATCCCGCTGCGATCTCATTCAAGCGGCCTTTCAGCTTACCTTTCCCGTAGGCTTCCACCAACTCATTGGCTTCTAGTTTCTTTATGAAAGCGATCCCATCGTTATTGATGATCTTTAGTATTCCGTGTTCGTACCACATATCAACGGGTGTCTGATCTACGGAATCGTTATTATATACGACACACTCAAAGATAGCGTCCTCTTGTTTATCATATACCAAGTCGGTTCTGGGGAATCCGGTTTCTTTCTCAAAATCCCATTGTTTCTTTGTTGTTTGCATGAAATAATACCGGTCGGTAAGAATACTTGGATAAAGAAATACTTCCGGGGCCATAGTGCGGATAGGTGGAGTCCTTACGATAAAGGGTTTGATAGAGTGATCTTGCGAATAACTATAAATCGTATCTGTAGATGGCTCTACTAAGACCCAACTTCCATTTTGGGAAATTAATTCGGTATTACGAGGTCCCGCAGCCCAACCTCCTTTCGATAAAAACGGTGATATCTTATGCTCATAAGGGAGTTCGATTTCCTTGACAATGCTTCCGTCTTGTTTGGACAGGAGCCAAAATGCGCTTTTTCTCAGCTTTTTATAATTGCCAATCTCATCGTAGCAGATTAAGTTGTCTTGATCGAAATTGTATATCTTCCCGCTATTGAAATTAAAATCTTTATCGTACTTTAAAGTTCGCTTAAAGTTTCCGGACAGATCGTATACGATAAACTCGCTCGAATAGTAGTTGTTGATAAACAGCTCACCTTTCTTCTCATCGAGGGCAATAGACCCGATATTCGTGTATTCTTGGCTACCTTGGCCGCTGCGGTTGATTTTTCTCTGGCCTTTTCCGGTCCGGTCGAAGATAAATATATCTCCGTCTTGTCCGTTCTTGTTTCTAAGGATTATGAGATTTTTGCCGATGGCTTGCATGCTGGCTGAGGTTATGAATTCCTCATTCGTTTCTAATGGGATGTATTCCACATCCAAAAAGTCTTGAAGAATCAGTTCCTTCTTCGGATAATTTGCCGTGATATCCACGGTTAAAAAGTCGTTAGCCGGTTGCTTGCCACTTTCGCATCCCGTTATCAGGAACAGGATCATCGCAGAGATTGTGAGTATAAGTTTCATGGTAGTATGTTTTTAAAGGTGTCCCTTTAGCAAACATATGCTTTTCTCACTGTCAGAAAAATATTTTATACATCTATTTTCGTGAATGTGTTGTTTAACATTATCTTTGCAAGACAATGAACGTGAATATGGAAGATGATTTTGATATAAGGGATGCCCGGATGCCGGAAAACGAGCGAGAGTACGAGAACGTGCTTCGGCCGCTTTCGCTCCGTGACTTCAGCGGACAGGCGAAGGTGGTGGAGAACCTGAAGGTGTTCGTCATGGCTGCCCGCATGCGTAAGGAGGCGCTGGATCATGTGCTTTTGCATGGACCTCCCGGGTTGGGAAAGACGACGTTGTCGAATATTATAGCGAACGAGTTGGGGGTTGGTTTCAAGGTCACGTCGGGGCCGGTGCTGGATAAGCCGGGAGATCTGGCCGGGGTATTGACCTCGCTGGAGAAGAACGACGTGCTTTTTATCGATGAGATTCACCGGTTGAGCCCGATCGTGGAGGAATACCTGTATTCCGCTATGGAGGATTACCGGATCGATATCGTGATCGATAAAGGACCGAGCGCCCGCTCGATACAGATCGATTTGGCTCCGTTTACATTGATTGGCGCTACGACCCGTAGCGGCTTGCTGACTAGTCCGCTGCGTGCCCGTTTCGGTATCAATATGCACTTGGAGTATTATGATATGGAGACGCTGACGAAGATCGTGCTCCGTAGTGCTAATATCTTGAATGTAAAATGTGAGTTGAACGCCGCAAGGGAGATCGCTTCCCGTAGCCGGGGTACGCCTCGTATCGCCAACGCTTTATTGCGCCGTGTGCGTGATTTCGCTCAAGTGAAGGGGAACGGAGATATCGATAAGGCGATCGCTTGCTTCTCTCTGGAGGCGTTGAATATAGACCGGTATGGCTTGGATCAGATCGATAATAAGTTGCTGACGACGATCATTGATAAATTCAAGGGAGGCCCGGTCGGATTAACGACGATCGCCACGGCTTTGGGCGAGGACCCCGGAACGCTAGAAGAAGTGTACGAGCCTTTCTTGATCAAAGAGGGCTTTATCAAACGCACGCCCCGTGGCCGTGAGGTCACCGATTTAGCTTATACCCATCTGGGACGTAGCCGGGTGGGGGAACAAGGTTTTTTATTTGATTAGACAGATACGATATGGCAGGAGGAATGAAGCGGCTCGCTAAAGAGACAGCCGTTTATGGATTGAGTAGTATAGTGGGGCGTTTCTTGAATTGGATGTTGGTGCCGATGTACACACGTGTGTTGGCCGGAACAGGGGATTATGGGATCGTGACGAATTTATATGGTTGGACAGCCCTGTTGCTGGTCTTGCTTACTTATGGCATGGAGACGGGGTTCTTCCGTTTCATCAATAAGAAAGAGGAGCAAGAGCCGATGCGGGTGTACGCTTCCGTGCTGTATTGCCTGCTGGGAAGTTCGGCGCTGTTTAGCGTAGCGGTTTTCGCCTTGTTACCATCTATTAGTGCCGGCTTGGGATATGGTGACCATCCGGAGTATATCGGGATGATGGCGGGTATCGTGGCGGTAGACGCTTTTTGTTGCATTCCGTTCGCTTATCTTCGGTATAAGGGGAAAGCATGGCGTTTCGCCGGGATTAAGTTGCTGAGTATTTTCTTGAATATTATCTTGAATATATTCTTCTTGATCACTTGTCCGTGGTTGCATTCGCACTATCCGGAGGCGATAAGCTGGTTCTATCGTCCGGATTATGGGGTAGGCTATGTATTCGTGGCGAACGTATTTACGACACTGATAACCTTATTGCTTTTGATCCCGGATATCTTGCCGGGCATACGGGCGAAAGTAGACGGAACGGTATTGAAACAAATCTTGCGTTATTCCTTCCCGATCCTCATTCTAGGTATTGCCGGTATCTTTAACCAGACGGCAGATAAGATCCTGTTTCCATTCTTGTTTGATGATAAGGAGTACGCGAACGAGCAATTGGGTATATACGGCGCATGCTTCAAGATCGCCGTGGTGATGGTGATGTTCACGCAGGCTTTCCGGTATGCCTATGAGCCGTTTATTTTCGCTAAAAACAAGAGCGATGATAATAAGAAAGCCTACTCGGAAGCGATGAAATATTTCATCATATTCGCCTTGTTTATCTTCCTCGGGGTAATGTTCTATATCGATATCTTGAAGTACTTTGTCGGGCCGGCTTATTATCCCGGATTACGGGTAGTGCCGATCGTGATGCTGGGCGAGTTGTTCTTCGGTATTTATTTCAACCTCTCCTTATGGTATAAGCTGATCGACCAGACACGATGGGGCGCCTATTTCTCCACGATCGGATGTGTGGCCACGGTCTCTATCATCTTGCTGTTTGGTCCCTCGCAGGGTTATATGGCTTGTGCGTGGGCATCGTTCTTTTGTAATTTATTGATGATGCTTCTGTCTTATTTTGTGGGACAAAAGAAGTTCCCGATTGAGTACGACTTAAAATCCGCGTTTCTTTATTTTGGGGTGGCGGCGGTGTTATATGTGGCTGGCATGGCATTGCCGATACAATCTGAATGGCTCCGGTTGGGATACCGCACGATCTTATTAGGCGTATTCATCTCATTTATGGTTAAAAGGGATTTACCCTTACGGGAAATCCCTTACATAGGACGTTATTTTCAATAAATTGGAATATCTTCGCGAGACAGAATTAATTATGTTATCGTATGGAAAAAGGATTGCTACATAAACAGATTATGGATTTTTTTGTCCGTAATTTCGATGTCAGGCAGGACAAAGAGGATGAACTGGACACGATAGAATCTATTGAGAAGGGAGTCGAATTTAAGGGGACAAATTTATGGGTACTTATTTTCGCTACGTTTGTGGCCTCTCTCGGATTGAATACGAACTCTACAGCCGTGATTATCGGTGCTATGTTGATTTCGCCGTTGATGGGACCGATCATGGGCTTCGGCTTGGGATTGGGAATCTCCGATTTTGAGTTGATCAAGCGTTCGTTTCGTAATTTTGCTACCGCTACTATTTTTAGCGTAATTACCTCCACCTTATATTTTTTGATTTCTCCGATCAGCGAGGCACAAAGCGAGTTACTCGCCCGTACGCAACCTACGGTATACGATGTATTGATCGCTATTTTCGGCGGTCTGGCCGGAATCGTGGCGAGCTCGACAAAGAGTAAGGGTAACGTGATTCCGGGTGTAGCTATCGCTACGGCTTTGATGCCTCCGCTTTGTACAGCTGGATTTGGGTTGGCGAGTGGCAATTTGTATTACTTTTTCGGTGCTTTTTATCTGTATTTTATCAATACGGTTTTTATTAGTTTGGCTACGTTTGTCGTTGTTCGCTTGCTGAAATATCCGAAGAAAGTTTTCTTGGATAAACAACGGGAAAAGATTGTGACTCGTTACGTGGGTATCATTGTTTTTTTCACGATCGTGCCGAGCCTTTTCTTGAGTTATAACTTGATTCGGAGTAGTTATTTCAATGAACGGGTACGTAACTTCGTATCGGAGGAGTTGACTTTCCCGAATACGCAAATCTTGAATAAGGTCGTTACGGATACGAGCGAGAAAAGGGAGGTGAAAGTAGTCTTGATCGGCCAGACAGTACCAGATGAGATGATCGCTAACGCCCGGGCTAAATTGCCTAAGTATGGATTGAAAGATGTGCATTTAGTCGTACAACAAGGTTTTGGACAAGAGGCCACGGATATCAATGAGTTGAAAAGCCTCTTGATGCAGGATTTATATAAGAATAGCGAGGAGGTACTACGTGCGCAGACCATCCAGATAGATTCGTTAAAACGACAAGTTGACAAATATCAGAGTTATAGGCGTTTGACATCCGAGTTGATCCCGGAGATGAAGGTTCTTTTCCCCTATGTAGTTGAGGCTTCTTGCTCGAATACGTATATCGTAAATACGGAGACGGCGAAGCCGGATACGGTTATGCTGGTTTATCTGAAAAGTAAGACGATCATTAAAGAAGCGGAACGTAAGAAGATCAAGGAATGGCTATCGGCTCGTGTGGAAATGAAAAATATTAAATTACTAATCGAATAATTTAGACTAATAAGAGTAGAATGAAGTTGATGAAAAGAGTGTGGGCGGTTTTGTTACTTTTAGCCGCTTCCGGCCAGTTATATGCCGATGAGGGCATGTGGGTGCTGAAGGAATTAAATAAGCAGAATTTGGCAAGAATGGCCGAGTTGGGTTTTACCCCATCCTATGATCAGTTGTATAGTGAGACGGAGCCTTGCGTGGCGAACGCAGTGGTAATCTTCGGTGGGGGATGTACCGGTATTACGGTCTCTAACGAGGGGTTGATCTTCACGAATCACCATTGTGGTTTCGGAGCCATCCAGCAGTTGAGTAGTGTGGAGCACGACTATCTGAAAGATGGTTTTGTCTCTCAAAGTAAACAGGAAGAACTTCCGGTTCCGGGCTTGACGGTACGTTACCTGAAAGAGACCGTAGACGTGAGCGATCGTATCAACAGCCAGATCTTCGGTATCGAGGATGAGTTCCAGCGTTTGTCGGCGGCTGATTCTATCGGTCGTGTGATTTGTGATTCCGTGGGAAATAATGAGTTCCTAGCGGCTGATGTCGTTCCTTTCTATAGTAATAACAAATACTTCTTGGTGGTGTACGATGTTTATCGTGATGTGCGTATGGTTTTCGCTCCACCTAGTTCTATTGGTAAGTTTGGTGGCGATACGGATAACTGGATGTGGCCCCGTCATACCGGTGATTTTTCCGTATTCCGTGTGTACGCCAACGCGGATAATAAACCGGCGGAATACAATGTGGATAATAAGCCTTATACCCCGAGATATGTAGCGGAGGTGTCTATGCAAGGCTATCAAGAAAAGGATTATGCTATGACAATCGGTTTTCCGGGAAGCACGGATCGTTATTTGTGTTCTTGGGGCGTGCAACAGCGTATCGAGAATAGTAATAAGCCCCGTATCGAGGTGCGTGGCATCAAGCAGGGCATCTGGAAAGAGGCGATGTTGGCTAGCGATGCTGTACGTATCAAATATGCCTCTAAGTATGCGGGAAGCTCCAATTATTGGAAGAACTCGATCGGTATGAATAAAGGATTGGCGAATCTAAACGTGATCGAACGTAAACGTGCGGAAGAGACGGCTTTTGCTGATTGGGTAGCGAAAGATCAGGCCCGGGGAGCTAAATATGGCGAGGTCTTGAATTTGTTGGAAAAAGGATATACCTCGACCAATAAGTATAGGGAGGCGTTGACCTATTTGAATGAGGCGTTTTCCAGTGGAGCGGAGATTATTCGTTTGGCCCGTATGGTGCAATCGGTGGATATAAACGGAGCTACTCCGGAAGAGATTACTGTCTTTTTAGAGGATCGTATCCAACCGTTCTTCAAGGATTACGAACCGTCTTTGGATCAGAAGGTACTGGCCGCAATGATGAAGATCGCGAAAGAACGTGTATCTCCGGAGTTCTTGCCGGATATTTATACGAGCGTTGATAAGAGATATAAAGGGAATTATGAGAAATATGCGGCGGATGTATTTAAGAAGACTTCCTTATTGTCGTACGACAAGATCGCCGGGATGCTGAGAAATCCGAAGCAATATGAGAAATTGAGAAAAGACCCGGCGGCGGAATTGAGCTTGTCCGTATTGGTATCTATCTTCCAGTTACAGCAGTTGATGGGCGATGCGGAGTATGATATCGCTAAGGGAGAACGTTTGTATTTCGCGGGCTTGAAGGAGATGTATCCGGAGAAAGCTTTGTCTTCCGACGCTAATTTCACGATGCGTTTGAGTTATGGTTCTATCGGAGGGTATCGTCCTTATGATGCCGCATGGTACAATTATTACTCAACGGATAAAGGTATCCTAGAGAAAGAGGACCCGACGAGCGATGAGTTCTGGGTACAACCGGAGATACTGGATCTGGTTCGTAGCCGTGATTTCGGACCTTACGCGAATGAAAAAGGGGAATTGCAGCTGTGCTTCCTCTCGAACAATGATATCACCGGGGGTAATTCCGGTAGCCCGGTATTCGATAAGAACGCCCGTTTGATCGGACTTGCTTTCGACGGTAACTGGGAGGCGATGAGTGGTGATATCGCTTTTGAACCGGATTTGCAACGTTGCATCGGCGTAGATATCCGCTATGTCCTTTTCATGATCGATAAATGGGGTAAATGCCCGAGGTTGATTGAAGAGTTGAAGCTGGTTCGATGAGAGAAAAAAGAGATGGGCATCCGTGATTTCCGCGGATGCCCATTCTAAGGAGCTAATAATGCCCATTGTAAGGTGCTTTGAATGCCTATTCTAACAACCTTACGATGGGCATTGTAATATCCTATACGATAGGAAAATTCTAAATGCCTAATTTAGACTTGATTGCCTTTGGTATCGCATCCTTATGTACCATGATATAGATCGTCTTGGCACGGACAAAACTATCGGACATGTTCAAGTAACCTCCGAAAGTATTACGCTCAGTTCCCCAAGAATTCTTCGTGATATAATATTTCGTGCCGTTCTGGTCCTTGGCGATACCGGTAAGGTGCATCAGGTGATCGTCGGTCGTGACGAATGCCTCGAAGCCCTCTTGACGGACCTGCGGGGTGACGTTTACTTCCGGGAAAGGTTTCTCGAATTTGTAGACTTCCTCCAGACGTTCCTTCTCGTCCATTTTCTCGAAGCGGGCACGGTCGGTAGTCGAGTAATCTTCCACCTTCTTTACCTCCGGGTTGATCGCTACACCGTTCTTGAAAGAGAAACCTTTCTCGCTCACGTCGCCATCCCAACATACCGTGTAACCATTATTTAAAGCGTAATCCGCAACCTGCATCAGCTCATCCAACGGGAGGTTATACATTTGCGCATGCTCCCAGTTATCGGGAACCTCTACCTCGAATTTCTGGTAATACGGATGATGCGTGAAGCTCGTCAGCTCGATATAATCATCCATATTCAGTCCAAGGGAGGCGGCGAATGTCTTCGGAGTATACTCCTTGCCTTGATAGGTGAATTTCTCCGGGAACTTGCCTAGATAAGTATCGAATAGGTTATCGATCAGTTTGTAATATTCCGGGCTCCGTTTCTTCATATCCACGGCGGTTGTGGCGATCGCCTTAATATATTTTACCATCTCGGCGTGGTTATGTCGGTCAGAATCGTAGTTGATACCCGAGTACACTTCTTCCGGAACAATACCCACTTGATTGAAAGCGTTCATGAAGGTGTGGGAGAGACTTCCTTGGCCGATATTACCTCTACCGTGGCGGATGTAATTATCCTGTAACTGGTTCATGTATTTTTGGCGGACGATAAACATCTCGGAGAGATCGTACGTCCCTTTTCCCATACGGAGTAATTCCGACTCCATGAAAGAGGTCGTGGCAAAGCACCAACAGGTTCCCGTGGATGCTTGATTCTTGACTGGCGTGGCAGGTACCTTTACTACATCCGTAAATTGGTAACCTTGTGCGAATGCGCTCAAAGAACCTAACGCTAAGGCGCATGATAGAATGAATGTTCTCATCGTATATGAATTTAAGTTTATATTATTATTGTTATAGAGACGGGGCATGCCCTGCCTCTACTATCGGATGGGTGGTTAAAAGCCTCTTTCGAATTGGGTCCAGAATGAGTCTCCCATTTCTCTCCAGCGTAGCATCGTGGCTCCGGCGAAATCGGCGGTATATCCGGTCAGGTATTCTTTTGCGGCCTCCTCACCTTGTTGGGTAAGAATCTCTTTGTAACGGCTCTCTATGAAAGGAAGCTCTGTCTGCCCTTTCTCTGTAAAGTGAGCGATAGATGTTTTCATACGATCTTTAGTCGCTCCCCAACGTACGGTAGCGAGTTTGTTGGCACGACGGAAAGTCCATACGGCGGCATCTTCCCGATAACGGTGCTGTCCGCAAACCTTGAAACAGGCCGGGAGGTCTTTCGTGCCACAGAAGATAGGGATATGGGGGCTTTGTCCGGGATTATCATAGGCCATCCAAACCACACCGCCTATCGCGTCGGGTAACCAGTCACGTAACTGGATCACGGTAGAGTAGGAGCATTGTGGCACGGCAACCAAACGGTAGCTTTTTACGGCATCCGGTTTTAACCCATTCAACATGTTTACCATATCCCGGGTCATCCAAGGATTGGCTACCGGACTGATAACCGTATCAGTCTCGTTACTATCTTTTTTCTTTACGGCTACTTTCAAGTTTCGGGTCATGTCGTATTCCGTACCCTCGTACGTTTCGGAGAGGAGAGCCATCACATCCGTTACGGATACTTGCTGATCCGGTTTTACGCTGATGGGAAGTTCTTCCGCGTCATACGATAAATGTAAAGAAGGAGCTAATTTATTCAATATAAAGAATTCACGGATACTGAAGGATTTCATCTCACCGGAATAATTTCCGCCTCCATACGCTTCCCAAAAGCGGAACGGTTTCTTCCCGTCCCAGAAGCCCATGCGCTTGGCTACCTCGAATACGTTGGTGGAAGCCATGCAATTGTCCGTATCTTTCGGATCGACCTTAGAGATACGCGGGATATTCGCCGATACGCCTACATGATCGTCGGGGATACGGATCGCCGCCCATACGCCACCGATCTTATCCGGACCCTCGCCGAAGACCTCGAAATGCCATACCTCTTTCGGATCCGCTATCGTAAGGCACTCGCCCCAGTCGCCATATCCGTATTTCTCGATCAACTCGCCCATTAAGCGGATCGCGTCGCGGGCGGTCGTGCAACGTTGTAAGGCGATTCGCTGAAGTTCTTCGATCATGAACATTCCTTTCTTGTTGACAAGGGCTTTCCGGCCGGTGATCGTTGTTTCCCCGATGCCTAGTTGCTTCTCGTTCAGGCAAGGATAGGCCGTGTTGAGGAATTGATACGTAGACCGCGCTTCGGGCAGCGTTCCTTTCGCGATCATCCCCCGGGTTCCCTCGGCGTATTCGGTGTGCATACGCCCGGTATAGACCGTTGTTGTCGTATCGTGATCGTACGAGGTGGAAGGTACTATATCCATCCAAGTACGGTAATTACTATCGCAGGTGTGGCTGGTCATCACGGAGCCATCCGTCGAGGCTTTTTTCCCGACCATGATACTTGTACAACTCTCCGGGTTCAACACCGGCTCCGGATACTGGATCTGTTGCGCCACGGAAACGGATAGGCTGGCGCAAAGCATAAGAACATAGGTAAAAAGTTTCTTCATATTTCTTGTGTTATCTAGATGTTTTTCGGCTGTAAATATACAATAAAAGAAGCGTGATCCGTAATAAACGAACCACGCTTCTTTGATAAATGTATGTATAAGTTGTATGTTACTTACGTTTCTTCTTATTGCGAGGAACGTCCTCGTAGAATTTACGCTTCGGTTTATCATCGCCACGGTCGGAACGTTTGCCGCCACGGTCTCTTTCCCGACGGCTATTTTTGCCTCTTCTACCGCTATCCCGTCTATCTCTGAAACCGTTTCCGCTACGGCTACCTCCACGACCGCCTTTGCCGCCTTCACCTTTCGCTTGCGCCGGTTCCACGGAGATACGTCGTCCGTCTATCTCGAAGCCGTTCATCAAGTCCATGACACGGTTGGCTTCTCTCTCTTCTACCTCGAAGAATGAGAAATTATCACGTAAGTCGATACGACCGATACGAATCTTGCCCGGTACGCACTTGTTGACTAACTCGATGAGTTGAGGAGGCGTAAGCTCGTCTGTCTTTCCAAAGTTGATAAAGAAACGGGTGTAACCTTCTTCCGCTTCGCCTTTGCCGCCCCGTTTGCCTCTCTCTCGGGGAGCGTTCTCGTCTACGACCTCGATATCATCGTTATCTTTATAATAGTCGATCATCCGGTTGAACTCCAAGGATACGACACGTTTGATGATATCTTCCTTATCCAGCCATTCCAATTTACGGTAGATAGAAGGCATCAAACTGGCGATTTCCTCCTCGTTCACTTTCACTTTCTCGATTTGGTCTACCAAGTTGAACAATTGCTTCTCACAGATTTGCTCACCGGTAGGCATCTCGCCCCTGTCGAATTTCTTGTTGATGATCCGTTCGATCTCGCGAATCTTGCCTTTTTCCCTTACGTGGCAGATAGAGATAGCGATACCCGTTTTTCCCGCACGGCCCGTACGTCCGCGGCGGTGGGTATAAGATTCTACCTCATCCGGCAGACCGTAATTGATTACATGGGTTAAGTCATCCACGTCCAAACCACGTGCGGCTACGTCCGTAGCGACCAATAACTGGATATTCTTGATACGGAACTTCTGCATCACGTAATCACGTTGCGCTTGGCTCAGCTCGCCGTGCAAGGAATCGGCGTTATAGCCGTCTTGAATCAATTTATCGGCAATCTCTTGTGTCTCCTTACGGGTACGGCAGAAGATGATACCGTAGATGTTCGGGTAATAATCGGCTAGACGTTTTAAGGCGAGATATTTATCCTGCGCACGAACCATATAATAAATGTCGCGGATATTCTTGTTTCCCTCGTTCTTCCTGCCAATGACGATCTCTTTCGGATCCTTCATGTATTTCTTGGTGATAGAGGCGATCTCTTTCGGCATGGTTGCAGAGAAGAGCAGCATATTGCGGTTCTCAGGTACAGCTGCCAAGATCTCGTTGATACTGTCGGTGAAACCCATGTTCAACATTTCGTCCGCCTCATCGAGAATGACGTTCTTCACGTTCCCCAGATCAACCGTCTTGCGGTTCATCAAGTCGATCAGACGTCCCGGGGTAGCCACTACCACGTGTACGCCTCTCTTCAGTGTCTTGATCTGACTCTCTATACTAGAACCTCCGTATACAGGGAGAACCTTCAGGTTATCGATGTATTTAGAATAATCGTTCAAATCGTCCGCTATTTGTAGGCAAAGCTCGCGTGTCGGACAAAGGATAAGCGCTTGAGGCTGATATTGAGAGACATTGATCTTTTGCAGGATCGGCAGGCCGTAAGCGGCTGTCTTGCCGGTTCCTGTTTGTGCCAATGCGATTACGTCGTTATCTTCTCCCAGTAAGAAAGGAATCACTTCTTCCTGTACCGGCATGGGCGATTCGTAGCCCATCTCTTGAATTGCCTTTAATATCGGTGCGGCAACTCCTAATTCTTCAAATGTTTTCAAAATGCGATTGTGTATATATGATAATATTCAGTGGCCGCAAAGGTACGTAAATAATTCGGATTCATATCAATAAAGTAATATATCTTTTAGCCTTTCACGTTTCTTATCAGTAAGACGTAATCCTTTCGACAAATATTTCTCGGTGGAACCGTACTCTTTCTTGATTTTATGGAAAGCTAGGTCCATGAGCCCCTCGTTGGCCGTAAGGAATACCGTAATGCTTTCTTGGGCGTCTGTGGAGAGATGTTTCACGATATCAGCTAAATGACTCGTATCGATATATTGATTGGAAGTCAAGTAGTCTTCCATGATGGCATCCCGGGGAATATCCAAGGCGGCGAGTAACATGGCGGTGAGAAACCCGGTACGATCCTTTCCGTAGGAACAACTGATGAGAATGGGGTAATTATCCTCGTTCTGGAACTGTTCCAGTACCTTGGCGAACTGATCGGTATTATCTGTCACGAATTGCAGGTACTCGTCTTCCATATATACCCCGGCGTCTCCTTTCCGCATTCGTCCCTCGATAACACGTTGGGGGGCATCGGCGATCTTGCCGACCGGGATGGGGATTTGCAGGATATTTGCTTTTGTATATTTGATAGGGGCAGTGAGAGTTTCTTGGTTCGTGCGGAGGTCGATGATGGTCTTGATCCCTAGGTTATCCAATCGGATGGAGTCCCATTCGCTTAAACTGCTTAACTCGCCGGAGCGAAATACCTTGCCCCATTTCACCGTCTTCCCGTTTGTAGAGGTATAACCGCCTAGATCCCGGAAATTCTGTACGCTATCCATAACCGCCGAGCGTGCCCCGATAATCCGTGCGTATTTATCATTAAAAGAAAGGCGGAAATACTTACGTGATATATTATCGTTCGTGATGTAAGTAGCCACACCATCCTTGATGTTGGCGTAAATGATCGGGGACTCGTTGGTGAAAAGATCCGGGTTGTCGGACACGGTCATCTTGACAATCCCCTCCGTTACCGGATCGGTTTCCCATTTTATCACGTAATTTCCGATGTCATCGCGTAGGCAAATAGCTCGTATGTCGGGTGCGTTAGAGGAACAACCCACCAACATGGTTACACTGGCGAATAGAGAGAGAATCTTTCCTAACATTGTCTTCTATGATAATAAGCTTTCCTTACAAAGATAGTAAAACAAGTTTTCCCCGCTTCCTCATTAATGATATTTAAGACTGGCTAACATACTTCGCTGCGAACTCCTTGGATATATAATTATCATAGCTTTGGCAAACCTCGGAGGCGAGGTCCATTCCGCAACGGATGATTTTTTCCCAAGTTTCCTGATCCAAAGACGGAAGGTCCGCATGGCGTACGTCATACTTTAGAAGTCCATAGACAATACCCGCGTTAAAATTGTCGCCGGCGCCGATGGTACTAAGCGGCTGGATTTGCGGGGAATCGAAATGCCGTGTGAAATTACGGGTGTGGAGATTGACTCCGTTCGCCCCGTGAGTTGTTAAGAAACGATCACAATAAAACTGGATATGCTCCTTGTAGATCTTCTCTGCGTCGGTCTTGCCATAGAGGTTCTGGAAGTCCTCGTCCGAGCCTCGGACGATGTCGGCGAATTCCAGGTTTTCCAGTACGGTAGGCATGAGGCGGATCGCCTCATGAGCGTGCGCCTTGCGGAAATTGGGGTCGTAATAGATGATCGCTTTCCGCTCTTGGGCGTATTGCAGAAATTCTACCATACGGGCCCGTAAGACCGGATTCAGGGAATAATAGGAGCCGAATACGAAAATATCGTCTTTCTCGATCTTTGGCAGGGGCACTTCCAGCCGTTGCGCCGGGTAATCCTTGTAGAAGATATAATTGGCGTTTTTATCATCGTCTAGGAAAGCGAGTGATATAGGACTTTTCCCATCGGGAAAACGGTCTACAAACTCGGTCGTGATGTGGTTATCCTCCATGAAATCCCGAATCATGTCGCCCACCCGGTCGTTGCCCAGCTCGCTGATAAAAGACACGGGGACATTCAATCGACCTAATGATATCAATCCGTTGAAGACGGAGCCACCAGGAACGGCCTTCTGTGGTTGGTCGTTCCTGAAAATGATATCGAGGATGGTTTCTCCTATACCAAAGACTTTTCTCATGATCTATACACTGGTTTATTATTCATTCTTGCTTTGCTCACGGCTCTTGGAGCCTAAGTAGCCCCCGTGATGGCGCTTGGCGTAATCCTTGTTGGTGAAATGGATACGCTTCATGGTTCCGACCACGAGGATATCACCTATTACCGTCATGACGGTCGTGGAGGTAGTGGGCGTAAGGCCCAGCGGACAAACTTCCTTGGGGGCGCCGGTCAACAGGCATACGTTTGCCTCAGCAGCTAGGGGACTATCGGGGTTGCTGGTGATGACGATAAATTTCATGTCCGGCACCAAACCTCTCGTGAGATCTACCAGTTCCACCAGCTCGCGTGTCTTTCCTGAGTTGGAGATCAATAACATGATATCGTTTTCGCGTACGATTCCCAGATCTCCGTGTTGTGCCTCGCTAGGGTGCAAGAAGAAGGCAGGCGTACCGGTCGAGCTAAAGGTGGTAGCGATATTCAAGGCGATTTGCCCGGCTTTCCCCATTCCACTCATGATCAGTTTTCCACCTAGGTCGTGTACATGTTTCACTATAAGCGATACCGCTTCCTCATATCCGGGCGTAACGGGTATGTTGCGAACCGCTTCCGCTTCCTGCTCCAATAAAGAGGTGATATTTTCGTTTACCATATTGTTGATTGTTTACGGCATTCCTGCCTGAATAACGATCGCGAAAGTATTTATATTTACTGATATTGGCATCATCTATTTCAGACAATTTATCTTTTTAAGACGTTTGCGAACTCTGACTTCGGCTTCCATTTCGGGTATCCGGTATCTTGTGCCAGTTTATAACCGAGGTCGAAGAATAATTGTACTTCTTGTAACAGACCACTGTAATCATCCGTGTCGGGATAGGTCTGGTCGGTCGGTTTGTGGTAAGTTTCCGCCCAATAGCGTGCGATATGCTCTTTGGCCCACTCCTTACCCTGTTTGCGGTTGTCGTTCCAACCTTTGGCGAACATGGCCGGGATGCCTTTTTGTACGAAAGGGAAATGGTCGGAGCGGTAGAACATCCCGTTATAAGCGTCGGGGTCGGGCATGATGTAACGGTTGTATTTCTTCGCTAGCTCGGCTAGGGTATCATCCAGCTCGGAGTTGCCGTATCCGGTGATCGTGACATCGTTGTTCTCGCCCCATAGCGGGAAGACATCCAGATTGATTACGGCGGCTATCTTATCGATCGGGAACAACGGGTGCTCCACATAGTATTTCGTACCGAGGAATCCGGTCTCCTCGCAAGTAGGGGAGAGGAAGACGATATTCCGGCGGGGTTTCTCTTTCAAGGCATTGAAACAACGTGCCATCTCGAGCATCCATGCGATGGCTACGGCGTTATCGGTAGCGCCGTTGATGATACTGTCGCCGTTGATCGGTACTCCATAGCCTAGATGGTCCCAATGGCCTAGATAAATAACACTCTCATCCGTGTTCCCGCTACCGGGAATATAACCGATTACGTTGGGGCTTTGTTGGCGGTCGAAGGTGTTCCTCATCGAGACGGTTACCGTAGATTTCAAGGAGATGGGCTTGAAGTCTGGCGATTTGGATCGCTCGATCAGTTGGTCAATGTCGTAGCCGTTATCGGCTAGCAATTGCTTGGCGGCATTGAATTGGATCCAGCCGTTTAGCGGGCAATGATAAGCATCGCTATCGCTGTCCACATACATCTTAGATTGGGCGGAAGCTCGTACGACCGACCAAGGGTAGCCCGCTCCCCGGTCTTCATGGATGATCAAGACTCCTTTCAATCCCTGCTGGGCTCCTTCCTCGAATTTATACATCCAACGTCCGTAATAGGTCATGATATCACCGTTGAAATAATCCGTGTTGTCGCTTCCGAGCCCCGGATCGTTAACGATAACGACCGCTACTTTATCCCGCGGGTTCTCGATTCCCTCGAAATCATTTTTCCCATACTCGGGGGCTACGATCCCATAGCCGGCGAATACCAGTTCCGCGTTGTCTATATCGATCTCCGGCTCGATCCGTGCGGAGAAAGCGGTGTAACCTTCCAACCAATCTAAGGGGATTTTCCCTTTCGGGGTCTTTAGGACCATCGGGTTCGGGCATCGTGTGCGTGAGGATATGATATTAACCTGTTGGAAATAAGAATCGCCGTCTATGGGTTTCAGCCCAACCTCTTTCATCTGGCGAGCGATATAGTTCACCGCACGGTCGGCCCCTTCCGAGAATGGTTTACGGCCTTGGCAGGAGTCATGCGAGATGGCCTCGGTGTATCGCTTTAAATGTTCCGTGGTCGCTACGCTTTTCGCTTTCTCAATATCATTACTTCCTCCTCCACAAGCAGTAAGGACCAAGGAGGTGATCGTTAGTAAACAGGTTGCTATTTTCATGTTTCTCATAGAATTACAATGTTTTTTCAATCAGCCATTCACCTAAGTTGCGAGTGGCTGCGTCGAAAGCGACCCCCACTTTGACTACTTCCCGTTCGTCGGCCGTATAAGGAATCAGATAGCCTCGATCGTCGATTTGCCGGATCGCCTCTTCCGCCGTACCTCTCAGCTTAAACTCGAATACGTAGATGTAGCGAGGAGTTTTTACAATGGCCTCGGCACGTCCTTGGGCCGAACGTACCTCGGCCTCTAGTTTCTCTATGGCTAATCCCCGGAACAATTCTTTCTTCCCCTCGAAATAAGCCTTGAATGTCGATAGCAGCAAGCTTTTCCCGAATCGCCGGGGGCGGCTTAGGAAATAAGGGACACCTTGGTATGCCATTTGATAAATGAACTCGGTCTTGTCAACATACAAATAATTCTCTGTACGTAGTTTGTCAAAACTCTGTATGCCGATCGGTAATTTCCGGACGATATATCCCATAGCCTTATCTGTTTAATTTACACAAATGTAGGTATTTTTTCCAAGGAGGCAAATAGATCGAAAAAAACACGTACGTCTTTTTCCGGAAACACGTACATGTTTTTTGAAAAAGACGTACATGTTTTTCCGGAAAGTCTTTCGTACCTTTGCGGGCTGATACAAACAAGAAGGAAAATGGATTATATCGCTCATACATTGCCGAATGGACTTCGCATGGTACATCTCCCGGTTAATTCCCCGGTCTCTTACTGCGGTTTCGCTGTGAACGCCGGTACACGGGATGAGAACGAGGATGAATTTGGCTTGGCGCATTTCGTTGAGCACATGATCTTCAAAGGTACGGAGAAACGGAAAGCGTGGCATATCCTGAACCGTATGGAGAACGTAGGAGGGGAGTTGAATGCCTATACTACGAAGGAAGAGACTTTTGTTTATTCCATTTTTATGGAGGAGGATTTCGGCCGGGCGTTTGAGCTATTGACCGATTTGGTTTTCCATTCCCAGTTTCCGAAGCAGGAGATCGAGAAGGAGGTAGACGTTATCTTGGACGAGATCAATTCGTATGAGGATAGCCCCTCGGAACTTATATTCGACGAGTTTGAGAACTTGCTTTATAAGGGTCATGCCCTCGGGCATAATATCTTAGGGGATGAGGAATCTCTTCTTCGCTTTGACTCCGAGTCCGGTCGTTCTTTCATGCGTCGTTTTTACGCCCCGGAGAATATGGTGTTCTTCTCGATGGGACGAAAAGACTTCAAGAAGATCTTGAAATCAGCGGAATCCGCTTTAAGCGATATCTCTTTCCCGATGGCTGAACGGATCCGGAAAGCTCCGGACCCCATCGAGGCTCGCGTACGCCAGATCCATAAAGATACCCATCAAGCCCATGTACTGATCGGTGGCCGGGCTTTCAGTATGCACGACAAAAAGCGCATCCCTTTATTCTTGTTGAACAATATCTTAGGCGGCCCGGGAATGAACAACCGCTTGAATGTCTCCTTGCGGGAAAAGCATGGCTTGGTCTATAACGTAGAATCCAGCATAACCTCTTATACCGATACCGGACTAGCCAGTATCTATTTCGGTACAGATCCGAAGAACCGAGAGAAAGCGATGCGTTTGGTGCATAAGGAACTGGCCCGTTTACGCGACGTAAAGCTTTCCTCCACTCAATTAGCCGCCGCCAAGAAGCAGGTAACCGGTCAGCTGGGCGTGTCGGGCGATAACCGGGAGGGCCTTTTCCTTGGCTTAGGAAAAAGCTATCTCCATTACAACCGTTACGATACTCTCCCCGAGGTTTTTGCCCAGATCGAGAAACTGACCGCCGAGCAAATCCTAGACGTAGCGAATGAGGTGTTCGCTCCGGAACAGTTGTTTTGCTTGATTTATGAGTGAGGCTAAAAGTCCGTTCCTTTATGTATATACATCTTTTGTAACCCTCTTATTCTTTGCCGGATAAGTATATATCCTTCGTTCGCTGGCACCGAACGATCATTCAACGCCGGCGAACGATCATTCAACGGCACTGAACGATCATTCGGCGGCGTCGAATATAGAATAGATTAGGTTGTGATCGACTTTATATATCGGTGGTATACGGAAATTCTTTGGTTGTCAGCCTATAACCTACCTTGGGAATCGTGGTTAGTTCCAGGGTATCGTCTTCGGACAGGTACTTGCGAAGTTTCGCTATAAAGTTATTCAAGCTCTGTTCATTCGTATAGCCATCGTCCCAGAGTTCCTGTTCCATTTCTTGTCGGCTGATGGTTTCATCCGGATGATTGGCGAGGAGTGTCAATAATTTACCCTCGGATAGGGAGAGCTTCTTTACGATCTGTTCTCCCTTCATCAGGATATGGTCTTGCGTATATAGAGTGAGCTGTCCTACCTGTAGATAGGACGCCTGTGATGAGGTATTCGTATGTCTCTTGATATAAGCCACTAACTCATCGATCTCGAAAGGTTTCTTCAGGTATGCGATCCCACCGGCATCCAATGCCTGCGTCACAAAGGAGCTTTCGGTATGCGACGATACGAAAAGGACGGGTATATCCGGCAGAATAAGCCTCAATTCGGACGTAGCTTCGATACCATTCTTTTGCCCGATCTCTACATCCAGTATGAGGATATCCGGACATAATTCTTTAATGACAGATTGGATGGCTACAAGGGATGTCTGGTAATAAGTCTCATAACCAAGACTATTCAATGCTACCGTAACGACATTTCCCAATGCTATATCATCATCGATGAATAAGACTTTTATTTTTCCCATGATCGATTGTTTTTCTTGATTTATTGAAGTGGGACCGTAAAGGTGAATAGGCTACCTTTATTTTCCTCGCTGCTTACCTTTATTGATTTCGATGACGCTAACTGGCTGTACCTCTCCGGATCTGCCACGCATTATAAGTTTGATCACCATTATAACGGTATGCTCCGTACAGACGATCGTGTCACGCCATTGAGCTATGATAATATTGAGCGGTTGGGCAAGTATCGGGGCAATTTACTCTATCGGCATTCCTTCTCGAAAACCTCCCTGCTTGACGTGAAGGCTCGTTACTTCGATTATTCTTCGGATTATAAGAGCGAGATTGATTCACGCTCGAAGATGCGTGAGGGGAGTGGCGAGATCCTGTATCAACGGCGTGCTATCGACCTTTGGGAAAATCCGCTGGACTTGACTTTCGACTATAAGGGCATCTATCGTAAGAATTTTACGGGCAAGGAGCGAGAGTGGCTCTCCACGCAATGGATCCATGCCGTCAACGCCTCGGCCTCGTATGGGGTAGGTAACCTGTCGGGGTACCTCTCCCTCTCGTATGATTACATGCATCAAAAGTTGGAGGGGGGAACCTCGATCGATCGTCATTCCGTCCTTCCGGTGGCCTCATTGCTCTATAAGAATCCCACGTTGTTCGACTTAAGTGCGAATTATTCTCGCAAGATCACCCGTCCTAGCATCGATTATCTGAATCCGGAGGCCTATGTTTTCAGTCCGCTTTATATCCGGACTGGTAATCCGGGGTTGGATACGCAGGTAAATAATGAGGTGTCGTTGCGGGTAAGTCGTAGCCTTCCCCATCAGCATACACTCTCGTTGAACGGTTATCATCTTTTCAACAACAAAGTGATAGGCGAGGTAATCTGTGAAGAGGGCGACCGTACGTTTTACAGCTATGACAATATCGGCAAGATGTGCGTGAGCGGCGTGAGTTTGAGCTGGTTCGCCTCGTTGCCCAAATCGTTTTATCTGAATGTGATGTTGGGACCCAGCCATCATAAGTATGCGGCACCGTCAGGGACTGCGTTGGTGCGTGAGAACGGGGGTTGGTCATTTATGAGTTATTTGGGTGTGGGTACTACGATCAAGGACTTCCTGACCATTGATCTAGACTATAGCCATAACTCCCGTATGTATCAATTGGTAAGTACCGTGAAGATGCGTCCGATGGTGAACCTCAATGTTGAGGCCAGTCTGTTGAAAGATAAATTGAAGTTGGGGCTGTATTGCATGGATTTGGGCGGCTGCTCAACCACGACTCGCTCGTCGGTATGCGGGGAGTCGTTTGAGCAAGATGCGGTCACGAGGAATAAGGTCATGAATTTCACCTTTTCTGTACGTTACTTGTTTGGCAAGAAATTCAGTAATAATGGCTCAACTGGTTCCGTGATCGACAATTCGGATATTATAACGAAATAGGATATATATCAATGATTTTATATATGTTCTTTCTTATCGTTCCGATGATTGGGATAACGTAGTGTTGGATAAGTATTCCATGGCTACTGGTGAGTATGTAGGGAGTTTTGAGATTCCGGAACTTCCTGTCCGTAATAACCATGTGGATGAGATACTACAAGCGGGGGACAGGATCTTATTTTGTGCGGAAGGCAAATTTTACCTGTTTTCTATAAGCGAGTGAGCTATTTATTATGGAACCTATACCCAACTCCCAGCATCAAGTTATTCGGATTATGGAATTTGTGCAGTTGGTATCCGACATGCAGGAATAAATTTCGTGTGACCGATACCTTGAGGGCTAGGATCTGGTATAATCCTTTCAGGTCGCCCTTGTTGTAAAATAAATTATGTCCGACTCCTATATTGATCGAGAAGAAGGGCATGGTGAATTCGCCACGGGCAGAGAGACCGATACCGATTTGCTCGTGTAGGGGCGGACGGTAGAATCGGGGTTCTTCGTCGATTTGGATGATCTCGTCGGAATAAATATTGGCACTTTCGTCATATTGGCCGTCTAGAGAGATACCTGCTTTTAGGAATCGGTTGAATCTGTACATTGGGTTGAGGTTGAATCCAAGGATGCCGAACTGACCTGGAAAAATATGGGCCTCATCACCTAGCATAACCCCCTTAGCACGGGTCGCACCGTATAGGATGACATCGTAACTGACACGTTGCCAAAAGCTGGAGAGGTATAATTGATTTGCCGGTAAGGAACGTGCGGTACCTATCTCATGATGGCTTTCCTCGATCGGATTGAGCGTGTAGACGAGTCCGATCCGGCCACCAATCGTATTCAATCCCGCATTCGGAAGATGAGTATTTCCGTTTGAGTAGTGCGTTAAATCCGCCCCGACGAGCAGGTTGCAATAACGAGATAGTCTCGCGTTGAGGAAAAATCCCAGATTGATATAGGCATTGATCTTAGAACCGATGATCTTATTACGGTAATTATTGTTTTCATCATACGGATGCCACCTGAATGAGGCTCCGAAATTCCATTCATAATCGAAAGATAGCCGGGAAGATATTTGGGCGATGCGGGAGCTTTGGAAAACATACGCCGCCCAAGGATTACCTACTTCCTGCCGGTTCCCAAAGGTATTATAAGAAACGCCTATTCCTTGGTACGTGTGCGGATAGAGCAGGCCCTCCTTAGAGTTCGGATTCTGTTGGAACCCGTATTTCAAATGGAATGAAGCCGCCTTTCGTAAAGTAAGCCTGTTTCCATAGCCGTCATCTTTGAGGAATTTGCTAGTAGGGGCGACATACGAGGGACGTATGTCGAATCCTATTTTGTGGACTAGGGATTTATCGTCATCTTGAGCTTTTACCGTACAGGCCCATATCATCAGGACCGTTATGTAAAAGCTTATCATCTTGCTTTTTATCATACTTCAATACGTTTGTCTGATCACCAACACTGCGCTTTGTCTTTCAACTCGGGTATCTTGTTCTTATCGAATACAGGGCTTTTGATACCCGCTTTCTTTTGGGCTACGTAATCCTGTAATAATAGGAATGCCTGACGGCTCAACAATGAGATCGCAATCAAATTGCAGATCGTCATAAGTCCCATAGTCACGTCCGCTAGGCTCCAAGCCAAGTCTAAACTAGCCAACGCACCGAACATGACCATTCCACCGACTAATATACGATAAATAAACAAGACGCTTCTTTTGGATGTGATAAAACGAATGTTCGCTTCCCCGTAATAGTAATTGCCGATAATACTGCTGAATGCGAACAAAAGGATCGCTAAAGCGACAAACGTACTGCCAGTGCTGCCCACCTCGTTGCTTAAAGCTTGTTGTGTGAGCTGGACTCCATTGATGGAGCCGTCTAATGGCACTCCGCTAAATAAAATAATAAACGCCGTACAGGTACAGATAATCAACGTGTCGGTAAATACGCCTAACGCTTGGATCAACCCTTGTTTGACCGGGTGGGAGACATGTGCGGTAGCCGCTACGTTCGGTGCCGATCCCATACCCGCCTCGTTACTGAACAAACCTCGTTTAATCCCTTGCATCAACGCCGCTCCGACACTGCCGCCTATCGCCTGTTCCCAACCGAATGCGTTTGACAGAATGGTTTCTATAACAGCAGGTAGGCGGGTAATATTAAACAGTACAATTCCCACCGCCAATGCTATATATCCTAATGCCATGACTGGTACGACAATACTACTTACTCTTGCGATACGATGAATGCCTCCGAATATGACGATCAGTGTTAGTACCGTAAGAATCGCTCCGATCCAGGCATGATCGATACCGAAAGCACCTTCCCATGCGGCGCAGATCGTATTACTCTGCACGGAATTGAAAGCGAAACCAAAAGTGATGGAGATCAATGCGGCAAACAAAATCCCCATCCATCGTAATCCTAAACCGTGTAACATATAGTAAGCGGGACCACCGATGAACGAATCTTTCCCTTTTACCTTATATAATTGCGCTAACGTAGACTCCACGAATGCGCTGGAGGAACCAAGTAAAGCGATCAGCCACATCCAAAATACGGACCCCGGTCCGCCAATCGCTACAGCTGTCGCTACGCCTGCCAAGTTCCCGGTCCCTACACGGCTGGCTAAAGATACGGCGAAGGCTTGGAAAGAGGAGATATGCTTTTCCCCTTTTTCCCCTTTTTCCCCTTTTCCGGCAGAATCGCCTAATAACCGGATCATCTCACCAATCATGCGGAATTGTACGAACCTGCTCCGTATCGTAAACCATACGGCGCATCCCAATAGCATGATGATAAGGATGTATGACCATAATATATCGTTGATTCCGCTGATCCAATTATTCAATAGCTCCATGACTTATAATATGTTGTTTGGTTACAAAGATACGTATCTACGAGGCAAAATCATCGAAATATTATTTTTTTATTATTTTCTTGTAACGTTTTCCAAACTACTTTCGTCTTATAGATAGAAACAAATGATAAGCGGGAAAGGCCACCCTGCTATATTCGGAAAAAATACGATAAAAATGAAACGGATGATGATTTGGATCATACTACTAGGTGGTATGATACAGGGAGCTTTTGCTCAAAACTTGGAGATAAAAGGAATGGTGCGGGATGCTCGCAACAAGGAAATCCTGGAATTCGCGAATGTGGTATTACAAACGATGGATTCTTCCTTTGTGGCAGGCACGACTACGGATATGAAGGGCCATTTTTTATTAAATAAGATTAGAAAAGGGAGCTATATTCTATCTGTCTCTAGTTTAGGCTTTAAGACAGAGTATATTTTCTTGGAAGGCTTGTCCGAGAATACTTCTTTGGGAGAAATATCCTTACATGATGATGCGGTATCTTTAGAAGGCGTAACGGTTAGTGCCTCTGCCCAGACGAGCCATGCCGATAAAAAAGTGGTCTTCCCTTCGGATCGTCAGGTGAAGGCTTCGGGAAACGGTATGGATTTGTTGCAACAGATGATGCTGCCGAGAGTGCAGGTGGACTTGTTGAACAGCGAGATCAAGATGGCTGGAAATGGAGTCGTTCAGGTACGTATCAACGGCGTGAAGGTGGAACAGGATGAGGTCAAGGCTTTGAATCCTTCGGATATCATCCGTATAGAATATCATGATAATCCGGGTTTACGTTATGGCAATGCCGATATCGTGCTGGATTATATCGTTCGCCGTCCGGATACGGGGGGCAGCTTCGGCCTGGATATGGCGCAAGGTATCAATTCTATGTGGGGCGAACATAATGTCCGGGGAAAGATCAATCATAAGAATTCGGAATGGGGTGCTTCTTATCGGATCGGTCCTCGTGATTTTTATGGAATGAAACGGAATAATGAGGAGGAGTTTCATTTAGCGAATGGAACGACCTTGAACCGTGTGGAAGTAGGCGAACCTTCGCGCGCTCGTTTATTCATGCATAACCTGAATGTGAACTATAGCTATCAAAAGCCGGATAAGTATCTGTTTAACGCTACGTTCCGCTACCAGAATAATCACCAACCGCATTGGGATTATCAAGGGGTCTTGATGAATAAAGCGAATCCGGAGGACAAGGTGGATATGATTGACTTATCGGGATCCGCTTATCAAGCTCCTGCGCTGGATTTGTATTACCAACAGGATTTGAAGCATAATCAAATCTTGGTATTTAACGTGGTTGGAACTTACAACCAAACGAAATCTACCCGTATCTATCAAGAGAGTAAGCAAGAACAATTGTTGACCGACGTAAATAATATAGTGGATGGTGATAAATACTCGATTATCGGCGAGGCTATCTACGAGAAGAAATTAACGAACGGTAATCGGTTGAGCGGCGGTTTACGCCATAACCAATCTTTCTCGGATAACAGTTATATCAATGGGCATAACTATAAGACGCATATGGAACAGATGGAGAGTTCCGTATATGCGGAATTCAAGGGAAAGGTGAAAAAACTGGATTACTCGTTGGGTGTGACCGTGAATCGATCGTCTTATAGCCAACGGGGTGAGGATGCGGATTATGAACGTTATACGGTGAGTCCTCGGTTGACCTTGTTTTATGCTTTGCCCGGGGAATCTTCCATCCGTTTGAAATCAACGATGGGGAATGTGACTCCTTCTTTGGGTGAGTTGAGCGCTATCGACCAAGTGATCGATTCCTTGCAAATACAGCGGGGTAATCCTAATTTGAAGTCTTATATGAGTTATTATACGGAATTGAATTACGAGTTTCGCAAAGGTCTGTTTTACGTGAATGCCTTGGGCGCTTATGAGTATCAGCCGGACGCTATCATGGACGAGAAATATCTGGAAGGAAATAAGATCATCCAGACTTGGGATAATCAGAAAAACTGGCAACGGGTTGTCGCTTCCGTCAACTTGCGGGTCGGTCCGATCAAGGACATCTTGCAATTTTCTGTCAATGGTGGTATGAACCATTATATGAGTAACGGCAATACCTACACGCATCGATATACGAATTGGTGGTGCGAGGCGAATGTTTCCGCTACATGGAAGAAATGGTCGCTTTGGTATATGGTAATGACAAATTGGAACTGGTTTAAGGGCGAGACGATGAGTGGGGGTGAGAATATCCAAGGAATTCAACTCGGTTATCGGCATAAGGACTTGATGGTTGGCCTGCGTGTCATCAATCCGTTTACGGATAATTATAAGCAAGAGACGGAGAACTGGAACCAATACGCCTCTTTCCGCCGTTCGAATTATATCAAGGAAAGTTCTCGCTTATTCATCGCGACGATCTCCTATAATTTCTCCTTCGGCCGTAAGTTCAGCGCCGGCCAGAAGAAGGTGAATAACGCTGATAATGACTCCGGTGTGATGAGTACCGGTAAGTAAGGGAATATTTTATATCTTTGAGGAAAAATAAAATGAGATATGAAAGCGATTAATCCGAATGAGATCAAAGACAACTTTATCGAACTTATCGGTAAGGAATGGATGCTGGTAAGTGCCGGCGACAAGGAGAAGTTCAATATGATGACCGCCAGTTGGGGCGGCATGGGCGTTTTGTGGAACCGTCCGGTAGTGTTTGCTTTTATTCGTCCGGAGCGTTATACCCGTGAGTTTATCGACGCTAGGAATGAGTTCACGATTACTTTCCTAGGACCGGAGCACCGGAAAGCCCATAGCATTTGTGGCTCTAAATCCGGCAGGGAGATTGATAAGGTAGCCGCCACGGGATTGACACCGTTCTTTACGGAGGCTGGTAATCCTGTATTCGAAGAAGCTCGCCTTACGTTGGAATGCAAAGTGGTCTATAAGTCCGAGATCGAGGAGGCCAAGTTTTTAGATCCTAGCGTTTTCCCTCGTTGGTATGATGAGAAGAACGGTAACGCGCATCTCGTATATATCGCCGAGATCGTGAACGCTTGGGAGAAATGATATCTCCCAAGCCGTTCATCCGGTTATAATTTCACGCGGAAAGGACCTCCCACGGAGTTGAATAACAAATCCCCGTCTTCTAAGTATTGGATGATGGCGTAGGCGCCGTTTCCACGGTTGCCCTGTCCGAAGACCACCCGGTGGATAGTGGCGCCCGTATCCCAATCCAAGCCGCTTACTTCCCAGCCGTTGGCTGTTGTATAGCCGTTTACGAATACCATATTGGATATCGAGCTTACGGAAGGTATCATGCTGATCGAGCTTACGTCTGGCCGTGTCCATACTGAGTTCCATTGGTTCTTTTCCGTATCCCATTGGACTCGTTCCACTCCGTAAGGGGGTGTTACGAGCGGGCCGATGGATAATACGGCAACGATCTTATCGGCTACGGTATTCGGGATCACGTTGTTCACGACAAAAGCGCCATAGCCGGAGACTGCCACGGACTGCTCGGACTGGACCCATTCGGTTGACGAGGGCAGTCCGCAAGAAATTTCCAGTTGCCCGGCGATACGCGGATTCCCAGCATCGACGCTGACGGCGTCTTCCGGAATCTCGTCCCGCCAGAAAGCGACTAGCTTCATTCGTTTGGAGCCGTCGGTGATCACGACTAGCTTATCCTCGTCGTCGCCAAACCCCATTAAGGTAGGGGTCGACCCCGTACCGTATCCCATCTTGATGGCGGGAGCCTCGGGACCTCCGTCGTAGTGTGCCGTCCATGCCCCGTCGTTCTCGTCTTCAGACAGCTTGCCGTCTTTCCAGATATATTTGTGCATAATGCCTTTGCCCCCGGGCGTACGGCTGTTGCTGGCGATGTAGATGCCATTCTGTTCGTCGACAGAGGCCGAGTTGGTGATCACTTGATCGTCGGGAAGTAGCTTGACGACGGGAGTTTTGCTGAACTCTCGATCGATTATAGCGATACCGTTTCCTGCCGCTACCACGAGATAGCCATCGTATGTCATTACCATTCCGACCAATGTCTGAGGGTTCTCCATGTAGGGAGACATATCGATTTGTTTATCAAGGATGATGCCTGCCGCAGGATTTCCCGCCTCTTTTAGCTTATAACGGCAAATGACTGTCCGGGCATTCGTGTATGCGTAGTTGTCCTTGTCGCAAAGTACGTAATTTCCGTTGGACATGGCCATTTGCGGATAACGCCCCAAGATTTCCGTGGCGTCAGCGTATAATTGCTCTGTCGAGGTGTACTGCGTGTTCACTAGTTTCTTTAGACCCTCTTCCGAGTTCATCTGGATTCCATTGGGTAATGCCGCTTCGGCTACCCGCTTGAAACCGCCGTCTGCGATCCGGATATAAGATACCCGGTCGCTACACATTCCCCACATATAATCGGGGTCGGTGGAGGAGAGCGTCATCAGGTTGACGGGGCCGCTCCATATCCCGTCGCATTCATCCGGATTTATAGGGTAAGTGCCGCTTTTTACCGCATAGGGGAAAGCGTCTGTTTGCGCCGAGTTGAAGTGGGTGATGCTGTAATGCTCGGCTGCCAAATAGGGATTGGGAGTCGGGACGGAGATTTCCGTTACCGGAGGTTCCTCGTCATCTATCTTCGGAACATCGTTGTCGTCTGAACAAGCGGATAGGGCATAGGCTGCGAACAGGCAAAGTGCCATTCTCCATTTACTTTCTTTTTGTCGTAGTGTCATATGTCATTTGAATTAATAAGTTTTCTCCTTGAATTTCTCATCCAGAAAATCGTTTGCGGCGTACTTGAACCCGTGGGGACCGTAATCGCCGAGCGCTTGGTGCGCCAATTGCTTGTCCGGGTCTGTCACTTTCTCCAGCGGCTCGCCTTCTTCGTCTGCGTAATTCGTGGGTGTCATCCGGGCAATGGAATGTTCCCAGTCTTTGTCCGGCAAGATATTGCGATACATGATCGCAATGACATCTCCGATCGGCTTCCCGTCTATGTCTGTTTTCTCGCTATCCCAGATAAAAAGATTCCAATGACCGCCTAATTTGTTTAAAGAATCCACCTTGCTCTTTATCGCCTCTAGTCTGGAGTTCTGTTTTCGACAGATTATGAAAGAGGTTTTTTCATTCTCCTGCGTATTCGCCGCTTGGTCGTAAACGGAGTAGTAAGAACGTGTGTTAGAGGCAGCGCCGAGGCAGATCGACCAATAGCGAGCTTTGGCGTTCTCATACGCTTCCACTTTTTGAGGGATCGGCACCGGGATAAAACTGAATATCAATACCGAGTCGGCAGCAAGGCGAGTACGTGCATAGAGATAGCTGGTGGAGTTATTGGGGTAGTATTCACTGCGTGGCGCAAGAAGAAAGGGAACGTTGCGGTTGTCGTCAGACTTTTGCGTGAAGGATTTGCCCGTCACTTTGTCTATATTCGATTGAGTACGTTCCGGAGCTTCTATCTCTTCCAGAGAATGGATATCGATGCCTTTTATTACGGGTAGCTCGACACCTCCATATTCATCTTTCTCCCCGTTCATGTCCGTTCCGAGATAATGCCGGATGCAAATGGCAAGCCGATTGACACCGGCAGCCACCCTGCGAACGTTTCCCGAGGGGAGTTTTGCTACCTGCGACTCATCCATAGAAGCGGGTACGACATATAGGGTAAAGCGGTTCTCTTTCGCCGAGGTCACCACGAAAGGATTCTCGTCGGTATCGTCCGGCTGGATCTCGTAATCATTGATACCGCCGATGGCGGAGCCGGTCTCGTCATCGTAAAATGAGAAACTGAAATAGCGGGCGTGGGGGAAGTGTCCTTCGATACGTAGGGCGACATCCGGATATTCGGTCATGTTATACGTATATTCCCAATAGTTACTGAACAGATCCGGATACGCTCCCAAGATTTCGCCATCCCCTCGCAAGGTGGTGCTCCATTGCTCTTTGGGGTTGATAATTTCTTTGTCCTCTTTAGCGTCATCGGAACAAGCGGCGAAAGCCGCACATAAGAGAGCCGTGAATAAGATTGATTTCATTCTTTTTTGTTTCATGGAAAATTTCATTTATAGATGGATTGGAACGGGCAATTCCTTAGATAGGGATAGCCGTTGTTTATGCTGTTCGTATCGTCGGTGACCCAATCGTCGTTGAAGTTGAAGCCGTGGAACGTGCTCTTATCTTTCTTCTTGCTTTCCGGGAAGGAGTCGGCGCACCAGCCTTTTCCGGAATTTTCCAGATAGTACAGGTCGTGATGGTGCCAGATAGTCCCGTGGTGGGTGCCTACTACTCCGTTCCCGTATGATACCTTGCCGATATTAATGCATCGAACCACTTCCCCGTAATGGTCTACGCAGCCGAGGATTCCCCCGTTGTCTGCGTTCTGGTCGGAAGTGACAGTTCCGGTATTGTAGCAATCATGGGTCATCCAGCGCTGGTCGTCGTAATCGTTTCCCTCTTCCTGATAGCCCAAGAGTCCCCCTACGTGTGAGTCTTTGTTGCCCGAAGAGATTGTTCCCCGGTTACAACAATAAGCCAGTTCCATGTTTTCACCGATCGTGAAGCCGACCCCTCCCGGGTCTTTGCCCAGCCTTCCGGCGATACCGCCCACTTTAGATGCTCCGTTGCTTCCGGCTATCTCGCCGTGGTTGGCGCAATACATGACGGCCATGCGGGAAGCGTCTCCTTGCCCGATAATACCGCCGATGTTACCATCGTCACCAGAGTTGGTTACTTTCCCATAATTGGCGGAATAGGCGATCGTATGCTTGATGCTCTTGTCATGCCTTAGAAGCCCGACACAGCCTCCTACGACCTGTCCGCCGGTAATATCCCCTACGTTCACGGCAAACTCCAGCTTGAAGTCGGAGGGAGCGCTCTCGAACTCTATATAGCCTACGATGCCGCCAGTGAGGTTGCCGCCATCTACATTTCCGTAATTGATGATACCCTCATATGAGCCGGTCGACATGCTGAGTCGCCCTATGACACCCCCCGTGTAGATACCTTGCAGGTTCTTTACGGCAGCCGTGTTGCCCACGCAGTTCTTCACGTGGCCCCGGCTCTTGTTCCGCAGGTGTCCCACGATTCCGCCTACTTTCTCGCGACCGAATACCTTTCCGGTTACGCAAAGGTTCTCTAAGTAGGTATCTAGGGCGTATCCTACGATACCTCCCATGGAAGTCCCATTCTCCGCCTCGGCGTTTCCGTCGTTGTCTTTCGTCTTCCCGGAGCAGACCGTACCAGCGAAATCGCTCTTAAAGCTATCGGGAGATGGGATGGAGGAGAGATCTATCGCCTTCACCACGCTTCCCCGAATGGTACTCGACTCGGCAAAACCGACTAATCCCCCGATGGCATCCGCTCCTTGCACACGCATGTTCGCATCGATCTCGAAGGATTTTCCTTCCAACGTATTATTCTGTTGTTTCCCTATCACGCCTCCACCGAAATTCTCGTTGGCGGTGACATTTGCGTTGATGAGGCTAATCGACTTTGCCTGTATGTCGCCTTCCAGAAGGCCGAACATACCTCCTACGTATTTCGTACCCTCTATGGCGATATAGCCATTGTCTATTTGCACGATGCGGTTTGCCTTATCTCTCCCATTCAGAACCAAATGATTCCGACTGTTAAGATTACCGAAGAATCCGCCGATATTATCTTTTCCTTTGACCAAGGAACCTACGGTGCAGATTTGTATAGTTAGGTCAGCGGATAAATCAGTTTTTCCCATAAGCCCTCCGACCTCGTTTTGCTCCGACCGGACTGGGGCGAGTATCTTGATGTTACGCAGGGAGCTGGGTTGGCTGATTCTCGCCTCGCCAGCGATGCCTCCCGCTAGGCCGGAGCCGGAATAGATGACTCGCAGATTGACCTCTTCCTCGGAAATAGCGTGCTGGAGCGTGATATTGCTAAGTTCGCAACCGCTATTGATGATTGCTCCGGCTATGCCTCCAGCTCCTTGCGCACTTGCATTGATCGTGAAGAGGGAAGGAGAGTAGTCGTTGCGTAGGTTGGAGAAATCGTTCACTTTCAGTTGCCCGTTCTCCATAAAGCCGACGAGTCCACCTACGTATCTCTCGCCGTTTATCTCGGCGAAGAGTCGGCATCCGCTGATGGAGAGATAACCTGTAGCGTAGCCGATGAAACCGCCGATACGCTCACCGGAACCGGTGATGCTGCCGTCTACGGTGACGTTGCTGATCGATACGGAGTCTTGCGAGATACCGGCTAACGCCCCGCCATTGGACTTGATGCCTTGCATACGGGGTTTAAGGATAAGATCCTTGATCACTGCCCCGTTGTACAATTTTTTGAAAAGGCCGATCGAGTTGTCGCTTTCTTCCCGGGATCCGATGTAGGGGAGCGTGATGCTGTGACCTGTCCCATCGTAGTATCCTGCGAATCGGCATCCTGCGTAATAACGCCCCTCGTATGCGTCGCTGCGGGGTGGTGCCTCGAAATCGGCGGTTTGCCGGAAATAAAGCCCCACTCCATGTGCGATGGAGTCGCGGCTGAGGTCATACTCGAAGATATCGAAGTCCTCTTTCGAGCCGATCAGGTAAGGGTTTTCTGCCGTACCTTCTCCTTGTAGGGAAAACTCGATGGCGGAAGATATGATCCTGTGCAACATCTCATCCCGGAAGGTTACCTTTAGCTTGGTGCCTAATCCCTTGCCGTTCGAGAGGAAGGCGGTCAGGTCGTAATCGCTGTTGGGTATTTCCCGGTTTTTGGGAATATAGAGGCAGATCGAGAGAGCGTTGTCCCTATTTTCCACGGAGGCGTCATATTCCTGTACGGAATTATCCGTATGCGATTGCAAGCGGATCTTGATTAGCCGGTCTGTATCGGGAATTACCCAGATACCTTTGGCCAGCGGGAAGGTACTTAGCTTAAAATTGTTATTTTCCGTGAGCAGGGAGCCTAAATGGTTCGAGCGATATAGCTCATCGTCAGCGCAACCTGTCCAGAGAAAGGTTGACAGGACCATGGATAGCCCTAGTATATATATTGCTGTTCTTTTCATTATAAATATGTCGTGTTAATGATTAAAATCTAATTTTCTTCGTCAATAGCTTCCTCCATCTCCGAGTGGTGGGGAACCGGGAAGTGTCCGGCACTCTCCGTTACGTGCCAGCGGGAATTTGTACCGTTTATATCCCAGTTCCTATAGCTTCCGGGGTTCTTGAGCTCGTCAATGGAAAGGCCTCGTAAGTAATTGACACTGTTATCGTCTATCCCCGGATAAAGCGTATCGTAATAATAGAGATCGGAATGCTCCGGGAAATCACCGCTGCTATGTTTCATAGGATCTCCCCATCTATTTCCTACACTTAGGCAGCGCTCCATCCCGAATCGTGAGTCCCCTCGTCCGATGATTCCTCCAGTCTTGCTGGAGTTGCCTTCATAAGATCCGGCGTTGAGGCAGTCCTTGATGAGGCAATATTGTTGCAAGTGGCCCGCTATGCCTCCGACACGGTCGGAGTTGTCGGCCTTCACTTTTCCCATGTTGACGCATTGGGAGATGATGACTGCGTTATTCTGGTAATCAGTCGCTCCTTCTACAATGGCGTTCGCTCCCCCGATGATCGTGGCCATGGATCCGATGGCGGTGAGTGCGATGGCTGTCGAGGTGCCCCCTGTTACGAATCCCGAGGCTACGGCGGTGGTTGCGGCTACGCAGATACAGGCTCCGGCGATTACTTTTTGGATGATCTCCTGTATGTGCTTGCTATGCTCGATATGCTCGTAACGCTCTTCTCGCTTATGGTTGATATTGTAATTGATCGTTGCGTTATTGTCGTCCGAGGTCTCGTAAAAGGTGAGTACCTTGCCGAGATTGCCCATGTAGGCTGGGAGCGTCCCCGCATCCAGTCCGGGGGGTAACAGCCCGGCGGCTAGGCTGAAGCCTCCTCGTAGGCTTTCCATTTCGGCCTTGACGGATGTGTCGATCTCCGATACTTTCGCGTCGAGGGACGCTTGTAAGAGTTCGGTCTCCTTCTCGGTTAGCATCTCTACGATCCCTTCCCGGAGGATGACTTTGTCAGTAATCATAAGCGACCAGTCTACCCCGGTTTCCGCTATATGTAAGACGTGAACGAGTTTCCCGAAGGCTTTTCCTGCGGTCGTGGTCGCTTTCTCCAACGCTTCTCCCGTTACGGCTATCACAGGACCTAAGAGTCCCAATACGCATTCTACGCTACCCAAAACGCAACTCACGATGTTCATCGCCGACCATTCTCTCGGATCACCGATCTCGCCGACCAATCCTCCTGTCGGCCCTTTACCACCGTTTTGTATGAAACCCGTGTTGCAACAATAATTGATCATTGTATAATTACCCGCTAGTCCGATGATACCACCGGCGTAATTGGCATTTGCGTTCATGTCTCCGAAGTTTTGGGTGGCGAAGATAGCGCCCCATGTGGTCTTTCCTACCACCCCGCCGGCACTCTCGGCGTTTTGTCCATACATCTTTCCCGTGTTCAATGCGTTGTGGACTACGGCGATCGAGGAGTTGCCTACAATACCCCCTATGTATGAGTTATGGGCATGGGCAGTTACTTCCCCGGTGTTGTACACGGCATAGCATCCGAACTGCGCCTCGCCGCATATGCCGCCTACAGCCGATTCTCCTTCGACATGGCCGGTATTGCCGCATGATTTTACCAACGTGTTATTGAAAAGCAATTCATCCGACCCCAGTCGGGTACTTCCGATAAGACCTCCTACACCGGTATGCCCGCTGATGTTCCCCCGGTTGTAACTTGCGTAGATGTAAGATATTCCCGTTCCTCCGGCGATGCCTCCAGTGCCGAAGCCTCCCTGACTCTCATCCGTTCCGCTATAAGCTCTCGCTCCGGTGATGTAGCCGGTATTCAAGCATCCTAATACGAAAAGGGAATCGACCGAGCCTACCAGCCCGCCTGCTCCCGTATAGTCGGACGTTACGGTGGCGTGGTTTTCACATCGTTGCAAATAGGACTGGGAATAAAGCGATCCGACTCCGAGTAACCCGCCTATACCGTAGGCTCCGGATACGGTGGTGCTAACGTTTACGCAACTATCCAGTAAGATCATACCATAGGTGTCTACCTCGCCGACCAATCCTCCGGCTCCTACACTCCCGTCGCTTGCGGCGATGTAGCCTTCCCGGGTCGTGCAGTTGAAAAGGGAGGTTTTATCTCGGTTATCTCCGGCCGATACCGCTCCTCCTACTAATGCCCCTACGGCGAAATTGCCTTCCATCCGGGGATTCTCTATCTGGATATTTTTAAGAATCGCTTTTTCCGTATAGCCGAACAGGGCGATGCCGGCGGAGTTTTTCCGTTTGGCCCAAAGGTTCTTAATCATGTGTCCGTTGCCGTTGTAGATACCGCGGAACGGATTGTTCGGGAGATTACCGATCGATAGCCAGCCAAACTCGTGGTCACTATCCCAAGATGCTTTGTCCATGTCGATATCTGCGGTTTGCAAGAAATGGGTCTTGGGCAGTAGGAGATTATTTTTCGTTTGGTCGTTTGTCACGTTTCGGATTCGTTTCAGGTGATCGGAACTGGATACGATAAAAGGATCCTCTTCTGTCCCGCTCCCGGACAGTTTCATGGCCTTGCTGTATAGATCGAGTATTTTTGCCGTATCTATCTCCGAGATTTCTACCCGGCATCCCAACCCGTATTCGATCCAAGTCGTGTCTGCCCCGGTTTCCGGCATGATTGGGGCCATGAGGTAAAGTAGCCGGTAAATACCTTTTTTCAAGCCGGTATCGAGTGTTAAGATAGACTTGCCTTCTATGCGTATATGTTCTCCTTTGCGGGAGATGATTGTACCATCCTCGGTACTCATTGTGCAAGTGAAGTTGGAATAACGGAAATCCTCCGTCTCATCCCGTAAGGTGATGACATGCTGGTCACCTACGAATGTGTCCTCGTTTTCCGAAGGCGTGATTTTTGGATCGTTATCGTTTTGACAAGCGAACAATAAAATAGCGCATAAGCTATAGAGGTAAAACGGCCAGTTTGTTTTTCTCATGATTAAGAAGAATTTATTTTTGTGGGTCAAAGATATTTGGGATGGGAAATTCGCACAAGGAAAGGGTGGCGACAATTCTGACGGAAGCAAGCGACAAATTTGATTCTTTGCGAAAAGTGCGATGGATTCGTTCTTTTTTATTCTTTTCCAGCAATGATCTCCCGGTATCGTGAAGGAGGCATTCCATATCTTTCCCGAAAATAACGTTGGAAAGTACGTAAGGTTCCGAATCCGCTTCGCTCGGCAATTTCCTTTAACGTATCGGTGTTTCTCAGTGAAATCAGGTGTCGGGCATTCTCGAGGCGGTACATGGTGATATACTCTAATACAGTTTGATTGTTCACTTCCCGTAGTGCATTCGCTAAGGCACGTTCGTTCAATTGCAGGGCTTTGGCCAGTTCCTTGCGGTCTAAGGCCGGGTTTCGGTAAGGTTGCTCGTTGATCATGAACGTATTTAAACGCTGTATAATTTCAAGGGATACTGATTTTGCCGAGGTACTATCTGCCGGTTGTTCTTGATCGTTTTGTTCCAAAGGCAAAAAATACTGGGCCCATTTATCACGTTCCTCCAGCCGAGTGACGAGTAAGTGGTTTTTGGCATTCAATGTATGGGCATATATGATATATAAAGATAATAGAAGGGTAATAAGGGCAATGATGATAAAGGCGAATTGCAGATAACGTGTTTTTCGCAGGTTCTCTTGTTGTGTCTTCTCCACTTGGTATTGGACTTGTAATTCGTTTAGCTGGCGGGCGATCTCCTCTTTGGCGATGGAATCGTTCGCATGGATATAAGTGCGGTAAAGCCCTATACTTTGTTGGGATTGACCGCTTAATGACAATAATTCGGCTTTGGAGAGTAAATCTTGTAGATAAAAGGAGAAATAGTATTGATGTGTATTCAATAACGTATCGATATCAGCGATCGCTTCTTTGTATTTTCCTTCGTCGTATCGGAGCATATAACGTGCCTCGTAGAAATGCTCATAGGCTCGGGCGGGAAAGTCGGGGCGCATATAGGAGAGTGCCTTATTCAGGCAGTCGCTTGCTTCTCCGGTCCGGCCGGTTTTCAGTAAGCCGATAGCACGGAAAGAAAGATGAGTAACGGGATAATGTCCGCTGGGATCCTTCCAGCCTTGTCCGTTCCAGTAGTCCAGCATCTCTCCGTATAGGTCGGCAAGGGGAAGTATCTCATTGTACGCTTCTCGCTTTATGCAAGTCATCATTAACCATTCACATACACTTTGCGCCGTAGAGAATGCGTTAAGATTTTCTTGATAAGGAGGACAGGTTTCCAGACTTTCTTGCAAGGTGGCATACGCCTTCTCGTATAGGTTGAGTTTATAGAAGATCTGTCCTTGTACCCGAAGGGCCATGGCTACGCAAATCGGCAAGTCTAACTGTTTAGCTTGCGAATACATTCGTGCCGCCTCTTGTTCTGCCTTCCGGTAGGCTTGGTTTGAGAATAACCGGCTTATGAGCAAGTTGTAAGAAGCGAAATAGTAATCGTATTGCCGGGTTTCATACAGGAAGGATAAGATTGGGCGTAACTCTTTATCCAAGTCTCCGGTCGGACACTTGTTTGCGAAAGCTTGGGCATACAAGATGTAGGCGTAGCCTATATCAGCAGTGTCTTTTCGCGATTCCGCATTATGGATCACTTTTTTCCAATCTTCGAATGCTTCGCTTTCCTGGGCCTTTTTCTTCAGTATCTCAAAAGAGTCACGTTGATTGGTCTCTACACGTTGTGCTTTTATACATGAAAGCCCCATGAATAAAAGGACTATGATGGAAAGGCAATGTTTTACATATATATAATATGGCATGACGAAATGAAGTTCATGATTTCCTAATACGAATATAAGAATAATTTGTCTGGGGCAAACCCGTTGAAGTTATCCAAGCTGCTCCTTCATCATTTGCTCCATATGCGTGAGGAAATTTCGGGTAAGACATTGGCGTAAATCTTGTATGCTTCGATTCTGCGAAACATATAGCCGGAGCTTTATAAGGATGCTTTAACTCCTCGGGATTACCGGTTACCAAGTCCGGGTCTAGTAATTTTACTTGCTTCAGATAGATCATACAGGATATGTTTTGTTGCAAACATAATGAAAATATCAATGGAATAAAAGATAATATTGTAATCGTTGTTGTTCATGCTCCGGAAACTCTTCCAATAGGGATAAATCCTCCCAGCCCTGTAATTTTCCTTTTTTCCGGATCATTTTCTCGATGATCCTAGCTTGTTTATAGCTGATATATGGGTGACTGGCCAGTTCTTTAGCTGACAGTTGGTTGACAAGTAGCTGACGGATAGCTGACAGATCTACGGAAAACCACGATTTCATCGCTTCATAGCGTTCCTCGTTGATGCCATATACTTCTCCCAGTTGTTCCACGGAATAAAAGCCTCCTAATAAGTCTCTGTATTTAATGATCCGCTTAGCAAAAACACTACCAATTCCCGGAACTTTCTTAAGGGTGGTGGTATCGGCCGAATTTAGTTCGACAACCGTTCCTTGCGGCCATTTTTCTACCTTGGGATAAGGGGGGGAATCGGACTTTGACTCCCTTCGGATGCGTTTGGATTTCCATTCGGAAGGGATTTTAGTTTCTTTCGAGTGGGATTCGTTTTCTTTCCGAATGGAATTTGAAGTTGTTTTATTCGGATAGATCCGTGTGGAATCTTGTTTGATTCCGGTGTTTGCCAATGGGACTGTTTGAATTTGGGAACGGTAAAAATCCGTCCCGATAATTGCGATCCATGCCATCGTTATCAAGGAAAGGAGTAGGGTAAGAGCTTGTCTTTCCCCCTTGGAAAAATAAAGTAAATCACGCCATTTCATAGTCTTATGTTTTGATTTGTGGAACTTCTGCCGGCAAAGGTAGAAGTTCCGTTTTTATAAGCAAGGGATTGTCGGTATTATTTACTGGTAATCCATCTCAGGACCCCTAATTCGTTCAGGAATACGATACCGATGGCGATTGGGGCCACATATTTCATAAAGAATACGTAAGCGCCGAAAAGACGGAACTTAAGAGTTCCCTCATTGGTCAACTCGGCTTTCAATACTTTTTTATCGACACGTGTACCTACGAAGATACAAGTGAGCATACCTCCCAGCGGCAGCATGATCTTAGCGGTCAGATAATCCAGCGCGTCGAAAAAGGGCAAGCCTCCGATCGTGAACCCTTTCATCACCCCGAATGAGAGTGAACTGAAAATACCTAAGAAAAAGACTCCTAAGGAAACGATCCAAGCCGCTTTCTTCCGTGTCATATGAAACTCCTCGAGAACGTAGGCCGTAGCCACCTCATGCAGGGAGATCGTGGAAGTCAGTGCCGCCATCGCCAGTAAAATATAGAAAATACAAGACCATAAGCCACTTAACGGTAATTGCCCGAATACGTTCGGTAACGTGATAAACACGAGTTCCGCACCGGCGGAAGGGGTGATACCGAAACTGAATACCGCCGGGAATATCATGATACCGGCCAATACGGCGACAAACGTATTAATGATTGTCACCTGCCAAGCGGTGGCTTGCATATCCGTATCTTTCCCGAAGTAAGAGGAATAAGTGATCAGGCAGCCCATGCCCAAACTCAATGAGAAGAACGCCTGTCCGAGTGCGCTCAAGACTACCGAGGAAGTCAATTTGCTAAAATCCGGCTTGAAAAGGAAAAGTAATCCAGCCTCAGCGTTTGGTAAGGTCACGGAACGTACGCACATTACCAATAAGATCAAGAATAGAAGCGGCATCATGATCTTAGAGGCTCGCTCGATACCTTTCTCTACACCCGAAATAATCACGAAGTGAGTCAATCCGATAAAAGTCCCCATCCAAAAGATCGGACGGAAGACATTGGAAGCGAAATCTTGAAAATCGGCCGTATAGTCTATATCCGGCTGTCCATACAAACGGCCACTTAGCGTTTGCCAAACATATTCGAGCGTCCAACCGGAGACAACCGAGTAATAACTTAAGATCAAAAACGCGGCCAAGATTCCATTGTATCCGATCCAGCACCATTTTGTACCGGGAGCCATCTTCTTGAAAGAACCCACCGTATTACTACGGGAATACCGACCGATGAAAAACTCGGTTATCATTACAGGAATACCTAGAAATATCATGAAAAGTATGTAGACCAGTAGGAATGCCGCACCTCCATTAGCTCCTAGCATATAGGGAAAGCGCCATACGCTTCCCAGTCCGACGGCGCATCCTACGGTAGCTAGTACTACGCCCAATTTACTACCGAATGTGACTCGATTGTTTGCCATATTATTTATTGTTGCTTTTATGCTTTTAATTGTTACCTATTTTCTTATTTTCGGGGACAAAAGTAATAATTTGAATTAATTTGTTCATGCAAAGTATAAATAATTTAGTGAAAGGAGTATGAAACGAGGACGTAAGAAAAAGTTAGCAATCTCATTGATGGATTATATGGGAAAACGAAGAGACATGAAACGGCAGTTAAAGAAAGAAGGGACGGCCGAGTTGTATGAGGTGGCCGTAAGGCATTTTTTAAGATTCGTGAAGAACCCGGGGTTCTGTTTGGCCGATTTGAATCGTGCGTTGGTGATAGATTTCATCACGTATCTTCAGGGAAAAGGATTGGCTACTAATACGGTAAATACGTATATCAGTAGTTTGCGGGCACTTTATAATACGGCATGCCAAGAGTCGTTGATTCCTGCGTCGTATTATCCGTTTGAGAATTTGAAACTCCGGCGTGCGATGACGGCGAGGCGTGCGATTCCCGCATCTTTGTTCCAGCAAATCGCCCAGATCAAGGTGGCGGATGACCCGCAAGTGGAATTATCGATAGATCTTTCCCTATTCAGTTTTATGGCTTGCGGGATGCCTTTTGTGGATATAGCGTACTTGACGAGGCAGAATATCCGGGGTAATGAGTTGGTATATCACCGTCATAAGACAGGACGTATGATCCGATTGGAGATAACCAGTAGTATGTGGCAGCTGATCCGGAAATACGCAGATCGGCAACGAACGACCGGATCGCCGTATTTGTTCCCGATTCTTCCGCCCAGGAATCCGGACCATTTGAGGTATAAGCGTAGCTTGGCTCGACATAATGCCCGGCTGAAACGGATCGGGCAAGCTTTACGGTTACCGAATCCGTTTACGTCGTATGTTGTTCGCCATAGCTGGGCATCGGAAGCTTTACGTTGCGATATGCCGATGGCCTTGATCAGCCAAGCGTTGGGGCATTCTTCGGAGAAGACGACTCGTTTTTATCTGGAAGAACTGGATATATCACGTTTGGCTCATGCGAACATGAAGGTGATAGGTTCTGTAAATCGGATTCTAGAGAAAAGGATGGATGGTTTGTGAACTTATTTATGGAATAAGGTTTAGCATTAATGTTAGTGAAGAATAAACATTAAGCGGCATCTTATTGTCATTTTTATAGTATATCATAGATCATACGAAACGTATTGGAAAAACATGTACGTGTTTTTCTGAAAAGACGTACATGTTTTTTGAAAAACACGTATATGAAATCCAGTAAATAGTATCGTGTCTCTACACAGTTATCAATCAATGGCTTAAATATAGACCTGCCCAAACGAACTTATTGTATTATTTATTTTTGATATTCAAGATGAGTATATTAAAGTGTAGAAATTCTATCTTAGTTTAGAATGTGAATCACGAGGGTAGACATGGCTAGTTTTAGAGGCATATCTTCCCCTAAATCCCTTATTCAGTGGAAGGGACTTAACAATTTTAACACAAAAAAGTTGTGACAATAAAATATTTATTATGTACTTTTGTAAACTAATGAGGAGGAAGCTATAACTTTAACGCTAAAAACTCCTTATTCCATAAATAAGTTCTATGAGGCTCCTTATTCCATAAATAAGTCCACGGGCCATTCTTGCCGTTAGTTGATTTTAGGAGGTTGGGCCTTGAGGGGCAGAAGGGTGAGAAGATATTAAGATTAACAACCATAATGAATAAGAAAGAATGAAGAAGACGATTTTCATGCTATTCTTGTTGGCAGTCCCGTTTCTTTCGAGAGCGCAGGGGGTGCCGGTCGAAGGGAAAGGCTCCATGATTGGGATCAAGAGCAATATTCCTTATTGGGCTACTGCCACGTTTAATTTGGGGGCTGAAGTTTATCTCGCCCGTCATTGGACACTTGAGTTGGAGGCAGGCTTGAATCCGTTCAGCGGCAAGAACGATGATGGGAGTTATGGCCGCTCACTGAAGCATTTGCGTCTGCACCCGGAGTTGAGGTATTGGTTTTGCGAGACGTTTAACGGCCATTTCCTCGGCGTGCATACTCCGTACCTATTATATAATGTAGCCGATATCAAATGGCTGGGTACAGAGGGCGAGCGTCACCAGGGATGGGGCGCGGGAGCCGGTATCAGTTATGGATACTCGTGGTTGCTGTCTCGCCATTGGAACTTGGAGGCCACGGTGGGCGTGGGCTATCTGTACTTGAAGTCGGACAAGTATCCCTGCGCGAATTGCGGCCGCAAGCAAGAAGGGATCAAGAAGCATTACTTCGGGCCTACGCAGGCGGCGATCAATCTCATTTACCAATTTTAAATCGATGGAGGACTGAAAAATGAAGAATCTACAAGGATGGATGATACTTGGGATCGCCTGTTTGGCCGGTTGTGTGGGTACTACGATTCCCGTACAGGCGCAGCAGACGGCTACCGCCATCGTCGTGAAGGAGCGGTTGGTGGAGCATGTGGGCGATCGTTTGATAATTGATATGAAACTAGCGTTGGACGAGTTGTCGCTACCGGTCAACCGGAGTTTGGTCTGTACGCCGCTGATCGAGCGGGGCGATAGCGTAAGGGCTTTGCCTCCCGTGATCGTGAACGGGCGTAACCGCCAGATCCAGTACGACCGGTCCGGGCGCGACGCGGCGGCGAACGGGGAGTTTGTCTTACGCCGTTACAATGGGAAGGAGCAGACGTTCGATTACCATGCCTCTATTCCTTTCGCCAAGTGGATGGAGCGTTCGGAGGTGTCGCTGGTAGCCGATTTTTGCGGTTGCGGCTGGGAGGCGTTGAGCAATGACAAGTCGCCGCTTTTCCCGATCCGGATCGCGGAGCCTGTGGTATTGCGGCCGCTTTTGGCCTACGTCACGCCGGAGGCGGAGCGTGTGAAAGAGCGTGTGAAGGAAGGAAGCGCCTTCCTCGACTTCCCGGTAAACCGCACGGAGATATATCCCGAGTATCGCGATAATCCCTCGGAGTTACGCAAGATCCTTGAGACCGTGTCGTCGGTGAAGGAGGATCCTTACGCTACCATCACGGAGGTATATATCAAGGGTTTCGCATCGCCGGAAGGTACCTATAAGCATAACACTTATTTGGCCGAGCATCGCGCCAAGGCGTTGATCGAATATGTGAAGGGCCTTTACCACTTTGAGCAGGCCCGTTTCACGGTGGATTTCGAGCCGGAGGACTGGGCCGGATTGGAGAAACGGGTGGAGAACTCCTCGCTTGCGGACAAGGAGGAGCTGCTGGCCATCATCCGTGCGGACGAACCGAAGGATTACGACCGCCGCGAGGCGAAGCTGAAGGCGTTGAACGGGGGGGCCTCGTATCGGGTACTCTTGCGTGATATTTATCCCGCCTTGCGCCATTCGGATTACGCGGTGCGCTACACGATCCGCTCGTTTACGGTAGAGGAGGCCCGTGAGCTGATCTATTCGGACCCTAGGCAGTTGAGTCTAAACGAGATGTTCCGGGTGGCGCAGACGATGGAACCGGGTAGCGACGCTTACCGCGAGGTGTTCGAGATTGCCGTGCGCATGTATCCGGACGATCCGGTATCGAACCTGAATGCCGCCTTGACGGCGATCGACGCGGGTCGCTTGGAATCGGCCCGCCGTTATCTGGCGAAGACTTCCGATTCCGCGGAGCGTACCTTGGCGGAGGCGGCCATCGCCATGCTGGAGAACCGCTTGGACGAGGCGGAGGCCCTGCTGGGTAAGTTGTCCGGCGATCCTTCCGTAGCCTCGCAGGTGGAGGAGAACTTGAGGCAGATCGCAGAGAAACGGCAAGAGTAAAAATAGGATAAGATAACAGACAAAAATTTTAATATTATGAAAAAGAAAAAATGGTACGTAGCGATGGCAACGGCACTTTTATTGGCGGCCGGTTGTTCCGATGATCTCGACAACGGAAAAAATAACACCGGGGCGGAAGAGGATGGCGAGAAGGTCTATATGACGGTGAACGTCTCTACGGTTTCGCAAGGAACGCTAACGAAAGCAGATCCTACTCCTTCTAATCCTAATTCGGGGGGAGCCGGTTGGGGCGAAGATGGTAATGGTTCTCTAGGTGAGCTTTCCGGCTCTAAGGAGGGTATGGTATATGATGTTAATATATTCTTGGTGCCAACAGATGAAGAGTCTTTGGGGGATGGCAATCAGCTAGAGTTACTAAATACTGACAATGGTAGTAGTATACAGATCGCAGGCCAAGGTTATTATTCGAATCTGGAAGGTATTGATGCGAGTTTAGGTGGAACTGAGCCTGGTCATGGTGACGGAAAGGTTACGATGAAAGTAACCATGAAGAATCCTCTGACACAAGATAAGAGCAATTATCAGGTATTTGCCGTTATTAATGAGGGAGGAAGGTTGACCGGTATTAGTACGTTGGCAGACTTGCGCGATAGAGTTGCCGCAAACGATAGGGCATTGTGGACTCCTGCTAGTAATATGGCGGAGTACCATCATTTTGTAATGTCTACACATAAGATGATAAGTGGTGCTATTCCTTCTAACGGCAGTTCTATCGTTGAACTTTCTGCTGCGAATATGGATGAGACAAATCCGGCTCAGACAACGGTGTTCGTAGAACGTTTAGCCGCTCGTATTGATTTGGCATACTCCTCGAATTTAGATCTGACTAATATACCGGGAACTTCTCCTGTAAAGAATAAGGGTACGTTCACGTTGAAGAGGTATAAGGTAGTGAATCAGTGGAAGGGCGAGAGTTATCTTTTTAAGCAAGTTTCTCCTACGGTACAGTATAACTATGGTGCTAATGCGGTATTGCCGGCAGATGGTACCAACGATCCTGTTCGATATTTAGGTGATGAGAAATGGATATGGAAGAATAATGACACTGGTGCCGGATCGTACAATTATGTGTTAGATCCGAAGATCCGGGAAAAGAAATTGCCGGAAGGGGAAAGTTCTTCTTGGGATCAATTTAAAGATTCATATGTCAATTATTTTAATCCGAGCAATTCAACTGATTTGAATAACTTGGATAAGATGGTGTCTATGCCTACTTCTGGATTAAGCTATACACAGGAAGTAAGTGGTGATAGTCGGACATATTACCCGGTTGTTTATACCAAGGAAAATACGTTGGATCTGAACTCGCAGGTACATGGCTATACTACTGGTGTAATCTTCGAGTCTGAATTTACTCCGAGTAACGACTTTAAGGTGAGTTCCTATGAAAATGGGGAGATCAAGTCTGTGAATTTGCCTAATGGTGATAAAACGTTTCTTTCCGCAGCTCATTATAATAGTAATGGTTCTGTGTCACGTCTTGTTTATAAAGATGTGAAGAGCGTTGCCGCCCGTGCGTTCAATTTGGAAAACGACAAGAAAAATTTATTGAAAGGCTTTATGGATGGTTGGGACGATATAACTGCGGATGTCAATGCTGTGAAGAAGGCGGTTCAAGGTATGTCTTCCCAAAATGGATTAGAAAGTGCGTTTAAGGAATATTTGGATGGGATTCTAACTGGTACAACCACTCTTGATGAGACTATAAAACAGAAATTGACTTATGCGGCTTTTAGAGATCAAGCTTCGCATCTTCCTTCTAATTTTACTCCTGTATCTCAATTCAGCTCAGAGCAAATCGGCAATTTATACCAATACTATAATGTTTCCCTATACAAAAGCGGAAGAAGCTATCACAAGTTCTGGATCCGTCATGATGATAACGGAAACGATGGTCTGATGGGCGTGATGGAATTCTGTATCGTACGCAATAACGTGTACCAGTTGTATGTGAAAGGTATTCGTGGCTTGGGCGATCCGTTACCTTATACCCCGGGTAAGGATGATCCCGGTACGCCGGATGAGAGTGATGATGTCACTATCGACGTGACTATCTACGTGAAGGATTGGGTAAAACGTACGAACAAAGACATTATCCTATAACTTTACCCTTCGGGGGATTCTTACGATGGGCATTGTAAGCACTTTATGCTGCCCATCCAAGCAACCTTACGATGCCCATCATAAGAACCTTATAATGGGCATCATGGTTTACCTCCATTTCCGGTAGTACGGGCGGAGGATTACTGTGTATCTTAATAAAATGATTATGAACCGTTTATTTCATACCTGCAAACAGTTGATTGGCGTAGCTGCCTTGTCCGTGGGGCTATACGCTTGCGATTGGATACACGACGACTCGCTGCCGCTTTGCGAGTTCCGCCTGTATTTCAAGTACGACTATAATATGAAATTCGCCGACGCTTTCCAGCATGAGGTAGACTTCGTTACGCTCTTCTTCTGCGACCAAGAAGGGAACTTCCTCTTCCAGCGGCGGATCGAGAAGAGCGAGCTGGACGAGCGGAACTCCATCGCCCTCGACATGGAGCCGGGTACCTATCAGGTAGTCACTTGGGCCGGGCTGGACAAGGGCAGTTACGCATGGAACGATCCCGCCGAGGCGTCGCGGGCTGTCGAGAGGGCGCAAGACGTCAAGGTACGTACCTTGCGTGAGGACGATACGACGCAACCCAACGAGCTGCACCCGCTTTGGCATAGCCTCGATACCTTCACCGTGACGCGCGACATGCCCGAGGAGAAGGTGATCAGCCTCGCCAAGAATACCAACAAGCTACGTGTCGTGCTGCAAAACGTGATGGGGGAGGACATGGACGTGAATAACTTCTCCTTCCGGATCGTGGCCGACAACGGGTATATGGATTACGACAATTCCCTGCTGCAAGATCCCACCATCCACTACCTGCCTTATTATACGGAGAACGTGGAGCTGGGAGCCGACCCGACTCCCGGCGCTACCGTGGGCGGGCAATATGTGGCCGTGGCCGAGATGAACACCATGCGCCTGATGGCGGGCCGCAACTACCGCCTCATCATCCGTCACCACGGATGGGAGAAGGATGTGCTGAACGTGAACCTCAACGATTACCTCCTTCTCACCAAGATGGAGGGGCACCGTATCTCCCCGCAGGAGTATCTGGACCGGCAGGATGAGTACTCGATCATCTTCTTCCTTACGCCGAAGGTATGCCCCGATTGTCCGGATAAGCCTACGCCTCCGGATCCTCCGGGACCTGATAATCCTGACAATCCGGATAACCCGGATAATCCCGATGGTCCCGATCCGGAAGACCCTACGATCGTGGGGTACGCCTGCTTCAAGATACAGGTGAAGGATTGGGTGATTCGTATCAACGATGGCATATTGTAAACAGAGATTTATTAAATATCGCTAATGATGAGACGCTATACCATATATAACCGATTGACGGCGGTCGCCGCTGGTCTTTGCCTCTGTTGGCTTTTTATGGCTTGTGGTGAAGACCGGGGGGGCGATCTCCCGGATGATGACCCGAACCATTGTGTTGTAACTATCACTTTGCGGACATCCCGTTCGGTACGCCCGCCGCAGACGAAGGCCGGAGGGATGATGACGAAGGCGGATGAAACTACTGAGACGGATTTCTGGGCAAAAGATGAAGAATACGAGCGAGACATCACGAACTGGCTGGTGGTGGCCTATGATGAGAATGCGGATTTGGCCGGATATATATCCGGCAAAGATGGAACATGGACTCCGGATATCAGTAATGAGGATTCTCGTACTACGGTGGAGATGAAACTACCCTTTGGCACATACCATTTTTATGCGTTCGCCAATTTACAATCGTTGGAAGACGGTACATCGTTGTATCAAAAAATTACCGAAGCCCATTCCTTGGCGGAACTGTCGGAGGTGAAGATATTGGACTCGGGAACGAGTATTGATACAAGGAATGAGGAGAAAAAAGGTAAATTCGGAGGCGAGGAAGCGTCTCGAAAGCGTATTCCTATGAGCAGCTACGCCCAAAAGCATACGGTATTGCCCGCTCCGGCAGAGAACAAATTCGAGATTCCCTTGATCCGCATGATCGGCAAGGTGCAAGTGGAGATAACCAATAACTTAGATAAATCCATAACCGTAAACCAATTGGACATCATGAACCTCCGCAAGGGAAGCCTGCCGATCTGGCTCTTGCCTTGGGGAAATGAGAATTATTTGGAGTTTAAGGATAACAAGGACTTGGAAGAGCCTTTGGCTCCATCTTTTCCGAAAGATGCGAATCCTCCTGTAGTAAGTCTAGAGGATCTTTATACTGAATCTATCAAACCCGGTGATAATGAAAAAGAAATACAAGCCAAACATGTGGACGGCGAGAACGGTAGTAAACGAGCTTATATTCGCTACATTCCTGAGACCAATGCGGCCGTCGGAGAGAACGGCGGTGGCATCCACCTCGGTGTAGAGATCGAAGGCCGCCCTCGTACGGAGCACCTCACGGGTTTCGACTTTGTGCGCCGCAACGACCTGCTGGTCATCCCCGTCTTGATAACCAACATCGCAACGAAATTGGAAGTAGCCGAGCAACGCCTCCCCATCGGGGTCTACCCGACCGCCTTGGTCTATGGTGAGAAGACGGGCGTGCAAATACTGACGCCTGTTGAGCATACCCTGCAAGCCGCCGGCGACTTGTCGATCCGTTTCGAGATATCTAGCATAGAAGGCGTGACAGGAGATTTCACGATCAAAGGTCTCCCGCAGGATGGAACGGTTACGGAAACAGCGAAAATTAGTTCGATCCAAGTAAAAAGCGACGAGAAACGTCTCATTACGGCCGTAAACGGAGAGGATTATGACGAGAAACAGCGTTTCTACCTTCCCGAGGCTTCGATCAAGGAAGGAAAGAAAGGTTCCTTCACGATCCGCACCCAAGAGCTAGGCGGAAAGGCGGAGGCTACGATCATCCTCACGCTTGTGGTAAACTATAACGTGGATGGGGAGAAGCAAGAAATGCAAATCCCTTACACCATCAAGATCAGAAACTACAAATAACAACCATAATATAACAACAATAAACTAAAAAAGGAGGACCTGACGGATGAAACCATCAATCAACCTACGATATAAATCCTTGTTATTAACTTGCTTGTTAATTTTTTCCGCTGGTGTGGCTGTGCCGGCGTGGGGGCAGACGTACACGATCAATTATAAGAATGGTTCACCCCAAACCGGTATTACCGAACGTGTGGATACGGTGTATGTGGCAGATGGGGAAGAGAGGGAGTTGTTTATTCCTGAGTTGAGGAATAATGATGGTGTATCGGATCCATATTATAGATGGTATGTGCGTTGGTATCGAGAGGATGGGAATAAAAACATGCTGTCTATAGAGGGCAAGATCGCAGGGACAGATATTACTTTTGACGAGGATCATCCACCAGTATTAGGAGGTACGGTTCTTAGTGCTGCTACTTATCAAAAGACATTGAAATCAACCAGTGATGGCAAATCTCTTTTTGCATATGATTTTTTTTATAATCCAAGTGGAAGCAATGAGGAATTGCGGAAGTCTGCTAGTGCCACGGGAGCTTCTACTGTCAAATATAAGGTCAATACTGTAGAAAATGACGTAGTGGTTTGTGATGTGAGTCTGAATACAGACCTTGTGGGATCTGGAACAAATGAAATTATAGAACCGACACTCTCTATACGTTATAAGTTTGTTATTCGTCCAGCAAGTGTTATTGCTGGACAAATAAGAAGTTCTGGTGCGGATCAATCCAATGCATTTATAAAAGAGGATATATTTACGTCGCAGAGTAATGAAATTTTTAATGTACAACTAGGTTCGATCGCAAATAATTATGCGTGGTATGAGGGTGAAAATATAATAAAAGGAAAGACCTATGCGTACAAATATGTTTGTGGTAATAGTACTAAGACTGGTAAATTAAAACCATTAGAGCAAATAGTTGATTCTTTAAATATTACAGAACAATCTATATTGGAGGTTTGGGCTGTTGATGAAACAGGAGGAAAGAGAAGTCCTTTACTTTATAAATACACGTTGATACCGATCAGCGGCGCAGGATTTGTATTAGAGGATAATTTGAATACAATAACAGATCCAAAGCGGAAACCGGATGAACATCCAGATATTTATGAAATGATTGGTTATATAAATTTTGACCGGGGAGATTCAATTACACTTGAACAATTAAAGAATAATTATACTTTAAATATGGTTAAACCTCAATTTCCTATGGCAGATACTGATAAGGGAATGTGGTTGGAGCCAGATGTTACGGGCTATACGCCATTGGATTATCATCGTACACGTGGACGTTTGACTCCATTGCAAAATCAATATGGATTATATCGTACTGCCAATTTATTAGAGGTTTCTGAAACAAGAGCAGAGAAGGCTACAACTATTGTTTCATATGAAAATTTTAGCTCAAAGAAAACTACGAATTTGCAGTATTACTGGTTTCCGACTTTAAGAGAGAATGCTCCTAATAATGATAGATCTAAAAGAAGTTCTGTTGCGCAAAGGACAATATATGACCGAACATATTATAATACAAATCACCAAAAATTGGGATTTTTCTATTATGCAGATGCTGCGAATCTGCCGGGACGTTTGGTGAAGATTAAATTAGACGGAATAGTTTGTAGTCATACGGGTATTTTGGTGAATTTTTGGGTAAATGATATGACTACAAGAGCGAATGAAACTTCTACAGGTTCGAAAGCCGGCAAACCTATTCCTCCTAATATTAATATAAATTTTATAGGTAGGAAAAATGGAGCCGATGTGATTCTTCATCGGTTTACTTCTGGAGATGCTTTGACAAATTATACAATGCGCGAAGCATATCAAGGGTATGAAACTAATGAATACATTGGTAAATGGCAGCAATTAATGTATTCATTTTCATTCTCTGAAAGATCTAATGACTTTGATGAATATTATTTGGAGGTGCAAAATAACGCCATCCATTCATATGGTGCGGACTACGCCATCGATGGTCTGCGTATTTATCGCTCCATACCGAAAATTGACGTAAAGCGAGTGGACGTGTGTTCCTCTGCCAGTCTAACCGTTGCCACGGATTACGAACTTCTACTCAAGAATATGGGTTGGAGCATTAATCCGGATGTATTGTCCGATCTGAATATGGGGGATGGAATAACGGAAGATTCAAAGCATATATGGAAATACCGCTATGGTTTGATGGGTGGAGATCCAACGAAAAGAAATGATAATCTTAATGAAACGATCGGAAACGTTTATATTGGAGCTACCGATAAAAAGGAAAATGGGGATATAACGAAGCCTGAAGATTGGATTACATTGAATACGGATTTGAAGGACTATAAGAATGAGAACTATAACAACCGAAGCAAGGTGTATCGTATTATCGTTCCGACTAAAGATGGGTTAAAGCATCAAGGATTTGAGGATCTGACAAATTATGAAACTGCGATGCGACGACAAATTGTCGTAAACCTGCGTATGATCAATGATTTCTTATATGATGTAGCTGAGCAAGGAGTTTGGGATGAAGACATAGATGCGCATGCCCAAAAAACAAATGGGGATCCGTTCCCGAAAGAAGAGTATATCGCATATTTGAAACAAAATTTGGGAGATCTTTGTGACAAATCAGGATCAGAGTGGAACTATAAGATTCCTGATCCGAAAGACATGGAGAGTCAGATAGATCAAATAATGGATGGATATGACAATAAATATGAAGAACTGATACGAGCCGTATGTTCCGTGATGGGTATTTCTCGTCCTCATGTGCCTTGGTGGGATGAAGGAAATAGCAATACCATCCATTTGAGTGCCATTGATGTGGACAAGACTGAGTTGAGATATAAAGGTGAGAGACCTTACGGAAGCGGGACGAAGGTAGAGCCTGCCTCCGGTAAGTATGATGTGGTAATCTTTAGTGCGGCCGCGACAGTTACTAGCGATAAAGTCGTGGATTTCCCGAATGCCTATGCGGGAAGTAGTTTCCAAGATCCTTGCTTGCTGACTACCCCTTTCACCGTACTCCCTTCCTTCACGGTCGTAGCGAATACCAAAAGTGATTTGCCGGAGGGCATGATCGCTTGCGAGGGACGGATCAGTCAGATCGAGGAAGCGACCGTATGGGTTGAAGAGGTGGATGATGACCAAAATCTGACAGGGGAACTGAATAAGTTTGAAGAGATAGAAGCTTTCAAGAATTATTCATATACGTTCGATTGGTTCTTGGGCGACTCGCTGGAATTTGCGGCGTTCCATGAGAGGCATGGGGTATCATTAGAAGATATATTGAGGTCTTATAGAAATCAACTTCCTGATGAAAAGAATGCCTTGTCTTTCCAGGCAGAAGCTTTGATTGAGTATTGTAAAGACAAATATAAAGATAAGCCTGATTTAATTGAGGAATTGAAGACACTGCTCTTAGGTGATGTGGACACAGAGCCAAAATTAGTGATTGGCGGGAAGTTTGGATATGCGGAATTCCGTTGGGTAAAAAAAGTGGTAGCGATTCCTTATCTGCCAGAGAGTATTACTGAGAGTGATCGACGCAAATGGCTCTTTTGCGAAAGACCTCAGGAAAAAACATTGGAAGCCGCTCCCGCCCCGACACTGTTAGTCGGTTTTCCGGATGTGGAATACCCGGAAGAAATGGCTCATTATCCCAATGTGCCCCTGCGTATCGGCTTGCCGAATATCATAGAAGGAAGCATAAACGATATTCCTATTCAAGGAGAAGGCTTGACAATGGGTATGGAAAAATCTAACCAATTGGGTAAGCCTAACGGTAACGCTACGACTATATTCTTGCGGCAAGGGCAGACTTATATAGAGGTAGGTGATTTGACGGCTTTGTCTGCGAAAGCTGAAACTGAAACAGATAATGGCGGCGGGTTATTCTCGATGACCTTTAAGGAGGGTGCCTATGAAAAATTCGCCGAAGGCCAAATCTATTCACTTTATATTCCATTCGGTGAATATAAGGATGGAACTTTCGTAGAAGGCTCTTGCGAGGGATATGCGACCTTACTTATCAAGATCGTACCGGAATACTTGACTTGGACGGGTAAGAACATCGGTGAGGATGCTGAGGCATGGTATAATGATGCGAACTGGCAGCAATCCACGGAAGGGGATTTGTATATAGATCAAACGGGAGAAAGCAAAAAGGATGCCAACGGTAATGATCTTGTGACTGCCGCCTTCGCCCCGCTTCATTTCACCCGTATCACGATCCCGGGAGGGCAGACACTGGAATTGGAAGACTTGAAAGAGGATAAGAATTTACTGCAAGGAATTGATACGACATCTAAAACAAAGGCTACCCAATATATCCAATACGATATGGCGGTAAATAAGAATGATAAAGGACTTATCGTAGCTCCGTACTATATAAATAAGGTAAAGGCTATCTATTTCAAACCCGAGGCGCAGTTACGCCGTCAGCAATTCCTGACGTACGACACTGCCCGTGTGGAATTCGAGATGACACCTGACGCGAAATATTGGATGGCATCGCCCCTGCAAAGCGTATTCGCCGGCGATATGTACACCGTGAAGAACACGGGCCGTCAGAACACCTATGCTTTCGCCGATATCACCTACAGCACGGCTGACAACGACCGCCAAGCTCCTGCCTTCTACCAAAAAGCCTGGGACAAGGCGATTACGATGTACGTGCCGAAGAGTGAGGTCGATCCGGTAGATCCCAATCTGATTTTGGGGAACGATGAATTAGACAAGAAGAATTACGAGATAGTCCAATCCAATTGGAGCCGTGAATACAATGATGTGAACGTCCCCTACGCTTTGGGAAAGGGATTCTATGCCAGCGTAGAAAAGAAGAATGCGACCGGCTTGGGCGAGAAAGTATTGGTACGCTTACCGAAAGCGGATACGGAGTACAAATACGAGCCATTGACCAAAGCCATGACCAAAGCCCCGACTTTAGCGGAACGGATCAATGCTGGCAAGCTGGCGGATGACAAGCCGATCGAGGTGGTATTGACAGATGCGAATGGAACGGAAGAATGGTGGAATACGGATAATGGAACCGTCCGTGTCATTGCTGATGGCGACGGTAAGCACTTCCTGCTGGGTAATCCGTATATGTATCCGTTGGATATCGCTCGTTTCTTGAAAGGGAATGAGACTATCTTAGCGCAAAAATATTGGACATTGGATACGAAAATTGGAGAGGGTCTTGTTGTCGGTACGCCTGATGTGGCATGGGAAAATGGAGATGCTGATGCTGTTTCCGGAGCCGTTATCGCCCCCATGCAGGCCTTCTTTGTAGAGCTGAAAGATGCGGCTCAAACGAAAGCGGAAGGTACGGCAACCGGTGCCGATCTGAAGGTGGTTCATTTCGATCCCTCCATGATGCAAGGAGAGCCGGAGAAGGTCTCTTCTTCCTTGCGTACCGCTACGGCCAAGAACCCGGTATTGAGGCTGACAGCGGAGCGAGATGCATATCGCAGCACGGCCTTGCTGATGCGGCAGGATGATGCTGCGAATAGTTATGAGGCAGATAAGGATGCCGTAATCTTGCTGGATACGGAACTGGAGGAGATCCCGCAAGTGTACACCATTGCCGGGACTCGTGCCGTAGGCGTGAACGTAGTACGACGGATCGACCAAGTGCCCCTTGGCGTATATGCCGGCGAGGGTAAGGGCGAGGTTACGCTGACGATAGAGGGTATTGGCGATTGGGCGGAGACGCTTTACCTGTACGATGCCGTGACCCGTAAAAGTACGGAGCTGTCGGGCGATACCTACACCCTGCGTCTGGACGGCAGCAGCCATGGACGTTACTTCCTAAGCGCAGGCTCGCCTACCGGCAATGAGGGGGTAGACAACGTAGAATCTATCTCTGTCTATTCCGCCGTATCGGGTAGGGTAGTGGCCAGCGCAAGCGAGGCATTGAAGCGGATACAGGTGTTTACGCCGATGGGTCGTTTGGTACGTACCTTATATCCCGCCCGTCCGACTTATACGTTCGATCTCCCGGCAGGCATCTACATCATCCGTGCGGAGATCGCCCACGACCAGAAGACGGTGAAACTACGGGTTCAATAACACATCCGGCAGCACTGTCGTACGACCTTAGACAGTGCTGCCGAATGACCTTAGACAGATCGTATGTAATAGGAACGTTTCTTATTTGTTCCATCTTTTTTGGCAATCTGATATAAATCCCTACCTTTGCCCGAAACGAGACATTACATAAAACATATCGTCATGACACTGATAGCCAATCCGATTTACGACTCCGTGTTCAAGTTTCTCTTGGAGGATGAACGTGCCGCCAAGATCCTGCTCTCCGCCTTGTTGAGGCAGGAAGTCCGCGATTTGAAAATGCGCCGGAACGAATACACCAATTTACAACAGACCCGTATATCTCTTTTCCGGGTCGATTTCTCGGCGAAAATCGTGGATACCTCCGGTACGGAGCGTCTTGTCTTGATCGAGTTGCAAAAGACGTGGCTTGCCACTGAGACACTTCGTTTCCGTCAATACTTGGGAACCCAGTATCTGAGTAAGGAGAATATCGTGGAAGAGAGTACCCCGGGCGGTTTTGGCTTGCCGATCATCTCCATCTATATTTTGGGTCACAAGGTAGGTGATTTGGAGCAACCGGTGGTTTACGTGCGTCGTCGTTACTTGGATTATGACGATAATGAAATCTGTAAGGGGGTTCCCGACCCGTTTATCGAGAGCCTTACCCATGACAGTATCATCGTGCAAATACCGTATCTGAAAAAGAATGCCCGGAATCATCTTGAACGTATCCTTGCTATTTTCGACCAGGGCTTGCGTATGTCGTCCGACGATCATTTGCTTAATATAGATGAGGGGAAGATGGAGTTGGAAGAGCTTCTTCTTGTCAGGCGTTTGACTCTTGCCGCTGCCTCTCCTGAGATTCGGCGAGAGATGCAGGTTGAGGACGAAATCCTCTCAGAGATAGAAGCCCGTGATACGACCATCATGTTAAAAGATAAACTGATCGAACAGAAGTCCCAAGAGATCGAACAGAAGTCCCAAGAGATCGAACAGAAGTCCCAAGAGATCGAACAGAAG